>Ga0209343_10010455_pt1 | contig 10557 bp, 8 predicted proteins | sample RifCSPlowO2_02_FD_184026 | JGI IMG/M metagenome (GOLD analysis project Ga0209343, IMG submission 184026) | Groundwater microbial communities from Rifle, Colorado - Rifle CSP2_plank lowO2_0.2 (SPAdes) (version 2) | ecosystem: Environmental > Aquatic > Deep subsurface > Groundwater | place: Rifle...
CTATTTTTGCAACAAATCGCTATGTCTTATTTTTCAGTCGGCTTCCAAAACCACAATTCCCTAATAAACTGAAAATAGTAGGCTGCTCCCCAACGCAGTACTTGCAACTTTCGCTCGCCCCCAATTCTTGCCGGCTCATCACCGGGAATTTCTGCCAGCTTTAGCTTTGCCTTAGCCGCTCTCACTGACAACAACGGCTCCCAACTGATTTTGGTTCCGAACAGCTTCTCAGGCAACGCGTGGGCATCCTCTCGATCCAGACCCAGTTCGTAAGCCATGGCCTTTCGATAGGCTCGATAGATCACCATCACGTCGGTGTAATGGCCGCCATGAAGAAGGTTTACCGTTCGCGTGAACAGCCAGTTGCCGAAAGCAGTAACAATATCGTCGTCATCGCTCTTGGCGTCACCCAGATAGCGTGAAGCAATAACCATGTCGTAACCTTCCTTCATTTTTGCAATTAAATCCGGTATTAATTCTGGGACCGAATTCCCGTCAGGACTAAAAGTAATGACAACATCTCCTGTCACCTGCGGCCAGACTTCGGTATAGGCATGTCGAAACCCCCGCTGTTTCTGCACATAGACCTCATACCCATTTTCTTTCGCCCACTCGATCGTACCGTCGGTTGAGCCACCATCTACTACAATAATCTGATCCACCCAAGTCCTATCAATTTGCGGCATGATTGCCTTCATGCCATTGACTTCATTGAGCGTCAATACCAAAAGTGTTGTTTTCATTTTTCGTCCGTTTTCTTCTTAAAAACCCTAAAGGCAAACTTAATGCCCACCAAAAAAGTTAACGCGGCAGAGGTCACCAAAATGCCCCTGACTATGACATTGACTCCCTCTTGCTGCGCAGTAAATGTTTGGAGCGTATCACCGATGTAGGCAACCGCAATGGATGGTGGCAGCAAAAACACAAAGGCTGTCCAAAGAAAACCTTTGTGCGAAAGCGAGGTAAGCCCCAACAAATAATTCAATGGGCCAGTCGGAATAATGGGGTTAATTCGCGCAAACGCAACAAATTTCCAACCACTTTGCTTAAATTCATTTTGTACCTTATTCATCCATTTGCTACCAAACTTTTTGGCCAGCGGCTGCCCAATCAGCCATCTGGCTGAAGCAAATGAAGCCCAACCGCCAAGGGTTACACCTACAGTGGAGTAAACACCACCCACGAGTCCGCCCCAAAAAAAACCTCCCGCGAGGTTCAATGGAAGGGATGGCAGAGACGCAAAGACTGATATTGCATAAATCAGAATGAACAGCATGACCGCACCCACAGGGTGATTGTCACGATAATGCTCGATTATGGCCGGGCTAAGAGACCCGGTACGGTAATAATCCCAGGCCAGAGATAACAATACAATAAAGCCAATAAGCAAAATGATTCGCTTGGGGCCAATGTAACGTCTGATGCCGCGTTTTTTTTGTAGGGATTTTAGTATAAATGACATGCAAGCAAACCCGGCTATTTGATTGGCACAGAAGTTTTGGCTAATAGGTCAAAGCGGATAGGCCTTGGATTGTGCCACTCGTCATTTATCTTGAATTTTTGATAGCACATTTTCATAACATCACTTTTTCTGATTCTTGTTTTTACGGTTACGCCAAAAAATAAATGCGGCAATTGAGGCTGGTCCAATAAGCAACCAAATGACCAGTGTTGCTAAAAGATAAGCTTGATCAGATAACGACTCAGCATCCCCTGGTTCTCGGGGGGAGCACACTCCACCAACATCGACAGGTGCGCTGTATGATTGCAACATGATCTTGGAGAACAAACCCTGCAACCCAGATGCAGGATCAGTTTTTTTCGACAGGTCATCGAAGTACCCCAGCATCCGTTTCTGAACTTCCGGCCCGGATAATATCTGAGTTTTCATCCTGATGCGTTCAACCAGCGCATCAGGAAAAAGATTTGCCAACGGCAGAAAAATACTGACTTTGATTTTGCCTTTTGATACCGATGAAGTATCAATTTCCACAGGCACTTCAAACTTCAGATGCTGAAGCGGAATATCCCATTCAATACTAGTCTTGTACGCATAGACAGCACCTTTTTTCTCGGTGAAACGCAACATTGCGCTCTTGAGCTGTACCGTATGCTCATCAATCAGAGTCGGTCGCCCCATATTGCTGGTCTTTATGCCGTTATTTTCGAGAGCCACTACCAGATATGCTGGATATTCCAGCAAATCCAGATATTTTTTCGCACCCTGCACGATAGGAATCTCAATCTGGAATGCATCCTCTTTTGGCGATGCAGCGTAAAGCGGCTGAGCCCAGCACAAAACAAATAAAAACAAGACAGTTAACCGACTAAACATGTGAATTTCTTTCTCCAATTGAACCAAGCGAACGGGGCCAACCTCGATGTGCCATCAGCACGACGAACAAGTCAGCGATAATCAGCGGTGCCATCAATAGCACCACTACATAAGTCGAGAAAAACAGCCGCACGTCCAAGCCACCCATATAGACGCTGACGTATGACAATGCCAACAAACGTAATCCAGTAAACAAGGTGAACATCAGCGCCACCCACATCAAGGGACTCAGTGGTGCTTTACGCCAAAGACTGAGCCGCAGCAGAAAAGCTAACGCACCCAACATCATCAGCATAAATCCGAATTTTTCATATAATTTTAGAATTTGATTCTTCCATGACTCTATGGGCGAGACAAAACTATAAACACGATCCGTGTCAGCGCTTTTCTCCCAAACGCGCGACTCATGCTGCCCGTGGCGCTCATAATGAACTTGCGCACCCAATGGATCGCCACCTGCCTTGATTCCAAAATTTGGGCTGACCGCAACATCCGGATATTGCAACCAGTACTTAAGGCTCAAATATAAATTTTTAGGCTGGTTTCTCCAGCCTTCTTCCTGATTGGCTTGAAGCTCACTATCATAGTGATGCGTCATGGTGACCATCTGATAGGCTCGACCAAGGTCAGCATTAACCGAGTAGGTTGGGGGTGGAGCGCCAGCAATACCAATCCCCGGCAGCGTCATCATACGCACCACTCCCGTCATCTCTTGCAGAAATGCACGGATCCAACGTAATTCAAAGGGCGGAAACATACCTTGACCCTTATCCCTGCATTTCAGCCGACCATCTTGGCAAGCGCGTTTGATCTCCAATCTGACACTACGAAAGTAAGCCTGTCCAACGGGTAACGTGGGGGTTAGCCCAGACGCAAATGCCGCATCCTTGATCCAGAACAACTCCCATCCATTGGTCCATTCACTGCATACTTTGAACCGGTCGCACGAATATGATGTCTGACTGGGTGTAGGCAGGCGATCAATCACCGGCGCAAAGGTGGGGACAGCGATACGAATCTTGCCCAGCGCTTCCTGTGTGATCATTACATGACGATTATCCTTGCGCGATTCCACACTGCGAATTGCCGCAATGAGCCGTGGAAATTCACCTTCTCCAAAATCGTTGATCAACGATGCCCCATAATGACGTTCGACATACGAACGCATAGCGACATTACCAGCCAAGGCAAGTATGAAAGGCAATAAAACAAGAACCAGTACACCAGAGCGCGATATCCAATTTAATCCACGAAAAATTGGCCTAAATAACCATAAGACCAAAGCAACGAAAATGCCCAGCAAGCCATAAAGCAAGCGATCTTCTTCTCTCACCATTACAGCAAGGGCAAAGACAACCGCCAATATCGATAAATGCATTATGGAAAGGCGTTTTTCATTTAGATGGACTAGCACAAATAACATGCTGCCTAGCACTAGTACCAACAAACTGATAGAAATCGGTTCGCGGTAGACATGAATCCACTGATGGTCAATTGACACTGGATTAAACAGATACCAACCAAAAACCAGCAACAACAAGGGTCGGTTAACATTGCAACGTTTCAATGCCGAGATAAAATAGATTCCAGCAAAAGCATAAAGCAGGTTAATTGATAACAAATATGGGATACCTAGCAATCTGACACCAGCCAGCCACAAAGAAATACCCGGTTGTTTTATCAGCAAACGTCCGTCATAAGGCCCCAAGCTTCCGTCCGTCAACAAATGAAAAGCACGAAGTAAGTAAAGGCTATCATCATGGGGCGAAAAGGTCATTGGTACAGCACTGCCTGACACTAGAAACAGTTTGAGTAGTACAAGAGCAGACAACCCTAGCCACAATAAATGGTTTCCACTACACTCCGATTTATATAAAGTCATATTATTTTGAACTTATGCTCCATCAAACCGCTCAAATAAGTTTTATCAATCGCTGTCCCTGTCGATACAGACAGTGGTTGTCGTTTCATTTGTACTGCCTCAGTATCATGCATTCTCAAGCTTTTTCAATTGCAGAATGGCAAAGCGATCCCGTTTCATAGGTTCACCAACCTTCTTGCCTAGCGACACATAAAATTCACAGCCAACCGTATCGAACTCCGCTTTGATTTGCAAACCAATCAGTCCAAGGCCTTGCAAATCAGAGACCAGAAGACGAAACGATGCGGGCGTGAACCGCCAGCAATGTACATCAATATAATCTGACGTAGAAATTGATTTTGCCCAGTGTTCTTGCGCCTCAGCAAATGTATGCACAAGTTCATCCGCGCCGCCTAGCACATCTTCGCCCCATGCAATGTTGCCATTTCGCTTGGATGCGTTGGCGATATGATCAAAAATCTGCCCAGGGCTTGGCTTCACCCGATTTTCTGCATAGGCATCAAGTACATTGCCGGTAGAGCTGCTTGAAGAAAAATAATCAAAACAATAACGCTTGTCAGGTATGACCAAAGACAAAATGCCATCAGGCTTAAGCAACGCTTCGCATTGCTGCAAATACGAAATAAAGTTGGGTACGTGTTCAATAACATGGCTGGCAATAATCCAGTCGTAGCAGCCGGTTTTTCCTATCAATTCCTGAAAGGCCTCACCATGCCAAACAAAATCAACCTCTTCAATATTGTCGAGATTAATTTCATGTCCTTGATATTTTTTTCTCAGATCTGACGCGCTGGCATGATCAAGGATATGTACATTAAACCCTTTCTTTTTGGGTGCAATCGGATTGTGGCTAGGGCCAATTTCCAGACCTAGCCCTTTCTTGTCAAGTAAATGGAATGCCTTCTCCTCACGCGAAGTTTTACCGAACAATCGCTTTAGCATGCGCCCCTCTCCTTTGCCGTATTTTTCGTAGTGCTCACGGCCACTACAAAACTGCCCTTCTTTGACTGCCACAGCAACATCGGGATTAGCTGCCAGATATTCGGCCTCATTGAATGTTAAATCGCTCATAAAAAATTCTTGTTAGATCGGATTAATACGCGGTGGCCATGCATAAGAAAAATCTTCGCGATTCAGTGACAAATTGGGGCTGTAGGCCGGGTCATTCATGAGCAGGTTCCCCCAACGATTTTGCATGTAAATCACTTCATCCCTGAAGCGTAATTGCTTTTCCGGAGTGTCCTCATAACCGCGCGTCGCTGACTCATGATGATAAAGTTCGGCATAGGGAGTCCAGACATTGCGATAACCTGCTTCCCGAACACGCAAACAAAAATCCACATCATTGAAAGCCACCTTGAGATTGGTTTCGTCCAGTCCGCCTACTTCTTGATAAATGCTTTTTTTTACGACTAAGCAGGCTGCCGTAATGACGGATAAAGTTTGGATAAGTTGTGCGCGATAAAAATATCCAGGGGAACCTTTATTCAAGTGCTTATGTGAATGTCCTGCCACACCGCCCAGGCCTGTTATCACTCCTCCATGCTGCAAAGTATCATTGGGATACCAAAGCCGAGCCCCCACCGCGCCGACGCCAGGCTGGATAGCCAAGCCCATCATTTCGTCCAACCACTCTGGCGAAATCACCTCTATATCGTTATTGATCAGGCCAACATATTCCCCACGTGCCTGCTGAACGGCAGCATTGTTCAAAGCCGAGTAATTGAAGGGACGTTCGTCGCGGAGAATGCGAATTCGTTTATTTTCGGCAAGTCTGGCGAAATAAGCCAAAGCCTTCGGATCGTCCGAATTGTTGTCTACGATAAGAATTTCATAATTCTTGTAGGTGGTTTTGGCAAGAATGCCCTCGATACACTGCTTAATCAGATTGAGGCCATTGCGCGTAGGAATAATCAGGCTGATCAAGGGTGCAAGTGTTGGAATAGCGTATCGCACGCGATACATACCAAAGCCTAGCAACTCCGCTTTTGCAGAAATGCGAGTGCGCAAAAAATGATCGTTCAAGGCACGCTCGCCAGCCACCAGTGCGTAGTTCTTTTCACATCCTGCTTGCGCGGTGCTCCCCGGATGGCTGCGCCAGTGGTAAAGCACCCTAGGAATATGCACGATTTGCTGCGGTGCCAGTTGTTCGATACAACGTAAAGCCAAGTCGTAGTCCTGCGCCCCTTCGTAACCTTCCCGGAACCCACCCAATTTTCTGACCAAATCAGTGCGATAGACACCCAAGTGGCAAATCATATTGTGGGAAAGAAACAGATCGGGGTTCCACTCCGGTTTGAAATACGGATCGTAGCGCCGCCCTGATTGATTTATCTTATCCTCGTCGGAGTAAATCAGCCCAGCATCAGGATGGGTAACAATCGCGTCTGCAACCCAAAACAAGGCGTGTTCGGACAACAGATCATCATTGTCAAGCAGCACAACATATTCCCCCCTGACCAGATCCAGCGCAGAGTTGGATGCGGCAGATATGTGCCCATTTTTCTCCCTGAACACCACTTTAATTCGCGAGTCATTATTCGCGTAGCGTTGAAGTAATTTACGCACACTTAAATCAGTCGATGCATCGTCGGCTATGCACAGCTCCCAGTTCGGGTAAAGCTGGTCTTGAACTGAACAAATTGCATCTTCGAGCATACTCAGGGGCGGGTTATAAACTGGCATCACCACCGAAATAAGTGGCGGCTTCTGCAACTTACTGATTTGAGTTTTAATCTTCTTGCGACCCAAGTCGGTCAGTGTGTCGTAACGACGCACCCACTCGTCATAGTCATTGTGCATGGGTTGCGCGCTATCATTGCCATGTTGCGCATAGTTAATAACGGGGGGTGGCGCGCCAGGTGAAGCTGAGAAAAGTATACGGCGCTTGATGCCGTCGATACCTTCGTCTTTATATGTACTCCACACATGCTTGATTAGCCCTCGATACCCACCGCACATCGACAACGCGTAAGGCAATGCTTTTAGAACTATTTTGATCCGCAATACCTGACGGCCAACAAATCTAATGGAGCTCGTCAATCGCCAACTGGTTGACCCACGAATCTCGGCAACAGCCTGAATAAGGTTGCTAATCTGCTCTTCACGCTCTCTTACAGCACGACCGAGATTGCCAATATGAACTTCCTTATCATGCACAGCTTGAGTAAGGCTTACAATCTGCCCATCCCGTTCGGCTGCGGCTTGGTTGAGTTGAGTGATATGCTCGTCGCGTTCTACAACAACTTGTTGAAGGTGAGTGATATGCTCGTCGCGTTCTACAACAACTTGTTGAAGGTGAGCGATATGTCCGTCGCGTTCGGCCACGGCGAGGTTTGGGTTTAACGCGTGCTGCTTTAGTTTATTTAACTCAAAACGTTCCAACTGCCGTGAACCCAGTGAGGTAAAGTAATTTATTAATCTTTGCCTTTCAGGTGAGCTGTGCTGAAGCCATTCCAGTTTTTTTTCATCTGGCGCGTTATTCATTTGCAATACACCCAAGCCGTGCGAATGTACAAACTCTAGATTATTCGGATAACGTGCTTGCAGCTCTTCCCAGAGCTTCCAGACACCGAAATTGCGTGCGCGAACGTTAGTGTCGTGAAACATGACAACCGCGCCGGGTGCAAGTTTGGGCAACCAAGTATCAAAATCATGGCGCACCGCTTCATAGTTGTGCAGACCGTCAATGTGCAAGAGCCCAATTGATTCATCCGCGAAATAACTTACGGCATCATCAAAGGTCATCCGTAACAGCCGTGAAAATTCTGCATAGCGCTCTTGATGGTACGCGGTAACTTTGGCGAATACCTCATCGTTATACTCACCAGCATGTTCATCGCCCTGCCATGTATCAACGGCGTAGCATTTGGTTGTAAGATCAGCTTCGACAACTGCCTGGCAGAATGAGAAATATGAATTTCCCGTATGCGTGCCAAGCTCAACAAATATTTTTGGTGAAACCTCTTGGATTATCCATGCTGCAAAAGGCAAATGTCCCACCCAAGCATTCGGGGGTTGAAGCGAACGCGGTGAAAATGAGGCTATCTCTAATAGTTTGTTATAGCTCATCTAATTCTCACTCGAATGCTGTTCATCGGCACACCTACCAACCCTGTGCTTACACTACTGCTGTGGGATTTTAGCAAGAGAGCATCATGTATCCAATGATGCTGAACATGATCTTGCTGGGTCCCTTCAGCCAACGCGACAGTAATCGAGTAATCTCCGACGGGAAGGATGGGCATCCTGAACTCAAACTCAGCATCAAATGCTTTGCCTGATGATATGTTTAGTGGCGCTTGTTTGGAAAAGTTGAAAGTATTATCACCAAAAATTGTCTGCCCCAAACGATCGTTGATATAAAACCCAACAATTGGACTTAGTAAATCTTTATTTGCGATACAACGTACTTGTAGTTTCAATTTCTCACCGCCAACTACCCAAGCTAAAGGTTTATCGGCTTCATCAAGCAATTGCACCGAAGTGATCCTCCCACCACCTTTACCGAAGTTTGCTGCATCCGCTTTAAAACTAAACAATTCGATATCGTTACGATAGTTGGTCGAGTTAATAAAATCTAATCGCATGTCACGTGACTGCCCAACTGACAACTCGGTACCGGAATCTTTTTCATTGATACTTGCCGCACTTTCACCCTGCTGAGACTCGTACAATTCAGCAAGGTATTGTTGCGCCACTTCTTTGGACTTGCCTTGATATTTTGAAATGCCTTTGTTTAGCCAGATAGCCCGCTGACAGAAATTGATTACTGCACCAGTGTCATGACTAACAAATAATACAGTCCCTTTTTCCATGAACTTTCGCAGAAAACGCATGCACTTTTGAGTGAAAAAGGCATCACCTACCGACAATGCTTCATCTATCACCAATATATCTGCATCTACATGCGCAATGACGGCAAATGCCAAGCGCACCATCATCCCACTGGAATAGGTTTTCACCGGCTGCTCGATGAATTCACCGATATCTGCGAAAGCTGCAATATCATCGAAGCGCGCATCGATTTCTTCGTTGCTTAAGCCTAACACTGAGGCGTTCATGTACACGTTCTCACGCCCGGTGAATTCAGGATTGAAGCCGGAGCCGAGTTCCAGCAGGGCAGCAATGCGGCCATTGGTTTGAATGCTGCCACTGGTGGGGTTAAGCGTTCCGCAGATCATTTGCAGCAGGGTAGATTTGCCACTGCCATTACGCCCAATGATGCCGACGGTTTCGCCTTTTTTGATTTCGAATGAAACGTCTTTGAGTGCCCAGAATTCCTTATAGAAAATGGGAAGTAATAAGTGGGAAGTAGTTAGTGGGGAGTGGGGAGTGGGGAAAAACTTGCGCAGTGCGGGTATGGCCCGGCACAGTTTTGGCACGACAAACTGCTTGAGCCGATCGCGCGGCGCATTGTAAATTTGGTAGCACTTGCTAAGGTTGCTGACGCGGATGGCGATGTCGGACTTGTCCTGGTGAGTGGGAAGTGGGGAGTGGGAAGTGGTTTCGTTCATCATATCTGAGCGGTACAACGGTTCATTTTCCGCGTTTCTTTTTTATCGTGTGCTTGAACTTCAAAACGGCAAAGTTCAGCTCAATGGAGGTCTCTGCGTCACTTGTTTGCAAATCATCATCCAGGATTTCGGCAATCAGTTCACCGCTTCTTTGCATGAGTGATTTTTGCTGCGCTTTGTCTTGTATAACCGACAACTCTTTGACAGTCCTCGATAGCTGCCGGATTTTTGAGAAGGTCTCAATGATGGAAATAGTTGCTTGGGTTGCCACCGAGCTCTTGAGTATCGTAGCAAGCATATACAGACCTTTTTCGGTGAACGCACTGGGGAGCTTTACTTTCCCCCCTTTCATTGAAGTCGAAAATTTCGACTTCAATGCATCCCACTCGTTTTTATCAAGCTCGATGGTGTACCCGTCCGGGAACTTACCCGGATTGTTCCGAACCGCCTCATTGACTCGTTTGGTTTCAACCCCATAGATTTGGGCGACATCGCTATCAAGCAAAACACTCTGCCCTCTGATTTCGATGATCAGCTCTTTTAAATTTTCGATTTTTGCGATGTCACTCATCTCAGCACCTCAAATTTTGGCTTCGTCGGCGGTATCGGTGGGTGATTTTAACCGGTTTTCATTCCGGTATTGACTGCCCACGAAAGTGAAGTGCGACCCCATTTCGGTGAGGAATTTCTGAACATTGGCGATCAGGGCGGCTTCGAGTTCTCGTTCCTCATGTGCTTCGGAGAGTTCGAGGAAATCAAAGGTGTAGTGATCCTTGACCGCCAATTTGGCTTGCGCGGCGACGGCTTGTGACAGGGCATTGTCG
>Ga0209343_10010457_pt1 | contig 10554 bp, 9 predicted proteins | sample RifCSPlowO2_02_FD_184026 | JGI IMG/M metagenome (GOLD analysis project Ga0209343, IMG submission 184026) | Groundwater microbial communities from Rifle, Colorado - Rifle CSP2_plank lowO2_0.2 (SPAdes) (version 2) | ecosystem: Environmental > Aquatic > Deep subsurface > Groundwater | place: Rifle...
CTTTATCATCCTCGACGAAAGCCAGAACACCACCCTGGAACAGATGAAGATGTTCCTCACCCGCATCGGCTTCGGCTCGACCGCGGTGATCACCGGCGACATCACCCAGGTCGACCTGCCGCGCGGCACCAAGAGCGGCCTGACCCACGTGATCGACGTGTTGCGCGACGTGCCCGGCATCAGCTTTACCCACTTCAAGCCCAAGGACGTGGTGCGCCACCCCCTGGTGCAACGTATCGTCGAGGCCTACGAGCGCTACGACAATCGCATGCACGGCAAGCTGGTAGACGAGGACGACAGCAATGCTTGAGCTGGACCTGCAGATCGCCAGTGAAGCCGCCGATCTGCCGAGCGAAGCGCAGTTTCGCACCTGGTGCGCGCTCGCCCTGCGCCAGCGCAGTGCCGACTCCGAGCTGACCATCCGCCTGGTCGATGAGCCCGAGGGCCGCGAGCTGAATAACACCTGGCGGCATAAGGATTACGCCACCAACGTACTGTCCTTCCCTGCCGATGTGCCGGACGAGATGCTGGATATCCCGCTGCTCGGCGACCTGGTGATCTGCGTGCCGGTGGTAGAGCGCGAAGCCCAGGAACAAGCCAAGACCCTGGATGCACATTGGGCGCACCTGGTGATCCACGGCTGCCTGCACCTGCTCGGCTACGACCATATCGAGGACGCGGAAGCCGAAGAGATGGAAGCACTGGAACGAGAATTGCTCGCCGAACTGGGGCACCCCGACCCCTACGCCGACCACGAATAACCCACCCACAGAAATTACAAAAGGTTCCTGAGTAACCACCATGAGCGAAGACCGATCGAGCAACGAGCAGAAGTCCTGGTTTAACAGACTGACCCAGGCTTTTGCTCATGAGCCGAAGAACCGCAAGGAATTGCTGGAAGTGCTGCGCGAAGCGCATCAGAACAAGCTGCTCGACAGCGAAGCACTGGCCATCGTCGAAGGTGCAATTCAGGTCGCCGACCTGCAGGTTCGCGACATTATGGTGCCACGCTCACAGATGATGAGCATCAAGGCCAACCAGACGCCCAAGGAGTTTCTGCCCTCGATCATCGAAGCCGCTCACTCGCGCTATCCGGTGGTGGGTGAGAGCCTCGACGATGTCATCGGCATCCTCCTGGCCAAGGATCTGCTGCCGCTGATCCTCTCGGGCGAACAGCCCAACTTCAATATCAAGGACCTGCTGCGCCCGGCCACCTTCGTGCCCGAGTCCAAGCGCCTTAACGTGCTGCTGCGCGAGTTCCGCGCCAACCACAACCATATGGCCGTGGTGATCGACGAGTACGGCGGCGTTGCTGGCCTGGTGACCATCGAGGACGTGCTTGAACAGATAGTCGGTGATATCGAGGACGAGCATGACGTCGAGGAAGACAGCTACGTCAAGCCGCTGCCCTCGGGCGACTTCCTGGTCAAGGCGCTGACCCCGATCGACAGTTTCAACGAATCCTTCGACAGCGAGTTTTCCGATGATGAATTCGACACCGTCGGCGGCCTGGTAATGAGCGCCTTCGGCCATCTGCCCAAGCGCAACGAAGTCACCGACATCGGCGGCTTCCGCTTCCGCGTGATCAGCGCCGACAGCCGGCGGATTCACCTGCTGCGTCTGACTCCGCTGCGCAGCTAAGGCCCAGCGCGCCTTGTAGGAGCCAGCTTGTTGGCGATCAGCGGCGAACAAAATCGCCAGCAAGCACTGGGCGTCCCCCTGGCTCCTACAGCGACTGCACCCGCCTTCCCCCCTTCCGCATTCCCCTCTACCCTAGCGCCACCCCAATCCAAGGATCTGCATGCAATGCACTGGATAACCCGAGCTGGCTGGCCCGGCAACCTGATCGCCCTGCTGGCGGGGGCCATCACTCCACTGGCCCTGGCCCCCTACGACTTCTGGCCGCTGGCGCTGCTGTCCATCGCCCTGTTCTACCTCGGCCTGCGCGACCTCAGCCCGCGTCAGGCAGGGCTACGCGGCTGGTGCTATGGCTTCGGCCTGTTCGCCGCCGGCACCAGCTGGGTCTATGTGAGCATTCACGACTACGGTGCAGCCTCGCCGCCCCTGGCCGCCTTCCTCACCCTGCTGTTTGTCGCCGGCCTCGGCCTGCTGTTCGCCCTTAGCGCCTGGGTCTGGACCCGCTGGCTGCGCCGGGTGGAAGCACCACTGGCCGACGCCCTGGCTTTCGCTGCCCTGTGGCTGGCCCAGGAAGCCTTCCGCAGCTGGTTTCTCACCGGTTTCCCCTGGCTCTACGCCGGCTACAGCCAGCTCGACGGCCCCCTGGCCGGCCTGGCCCCGGTGGGCGGTGTCTGGCTGATCTCCCTGGTGCTGGCCCTGAGCGCCGCACTGCTGGTCAACCTGGCGCAGCTGCGCGCACGCAAGGCCTTTCTCGCCACCGGCATCCTTCTGCTGCTGGCCCCCTGGATCGCTGGCCTGACCCTCAAGGGGCACGCCTGGACCCTGCCCGCCGGCGCACCCATGACGGTGGCCGCGGTGCAGGGCAATATCGAGCAGAACCTCAAGTGGGACCCGGCGCAGCTCAACGCACAGCTGGCGCTGTACCGTAACCTGAGCCTCAACGCCGCGCCGACCAACCTGATCGTCTGGCCGGAAACCGCCATACCGGTCCTAAAGGAACACGCCCAGGGCTACCTCGCGGCGATGGCCGAATTTGCCAAGCAGCGCCAGACGGCGCTGATCACCGGGGTACCAATCCGCCAGGCCAACGAGCGCGGCGAGCTGCGCTACTACAACGCCATTAGCGTGGTCGGCCAGGGCAGCGGCGATTACCTCAAGCAGAAGCTGGTGCCCTTCGGTGAGTACGTGCCGCTGCAGGAGCTGCTGCGCGGCCTGATCGCCTTCTTCGACCTGCCCATGTCGGATTTCGCCCGCGGCTCGGCCGCACAGCCGCTGCTGGAAGCCCAGGGCTACCGGATCGCCGCCTATATCTGCTACGAGGTGGTCTACCCCGAATTCGCCGCCGGCCTCGCCGCCCAGAGCGATCTGTTGCTGACCATCAGCAATGACACCTGGTTCGGCCGCTCCATCGGCCCGCTGCAGCACCTGCAGATGGCGCAGATGCGTGCCCTGGAGGCCGGCCGCTGGATGATCCGCGCCACCAACAACGGCGTCACCGCGCTGATCGACCCTTACGGGCAGATCACCGAGCAACTGCCGCAGTTCGAACAGGGCGTGCTGTATGGCGAAGTGGTACCCATGCAGCAGCTGACGCCCTACCTCTACTGGCGCGGCTGGCCCCTGCTGATCCTCTGCCTGCTGCTGTTTGCCTGGGCCCTGCTGGCCAACCGCATGGCGAAGACGGTGTAAGAAAGGCAGGTCCCCGTAGGGCGGGTGAACCCCGCCAAGGCCCAAGCAAGGCCCGGCGGGTTGCTCCCGCCCTACGCAACGGCATGCCGAAGCCGTTGGGTTAGCGGCGATTATCGCGGCTAACCCAACGACATCGCCGACGACCACCGCGCAACCCAACGCCCCCTCTCTTACCGCTTACTCCCGCCCATATACCCGGGGATACAGCCACAAACCAACGGCCTCGTTAAGCAGTAGGCCGTTCTGCCAGAGCGCCTTGCCTTCCGGCAGCCAGCCGCCCGCCGGGCGGCCGTTGGCCACGCCGAGAAAGCCCATGGGCGCACTCAGCACCTGGAAGCCTACCTGCTCGAAACACCAGCGCGCCCTGGGCGAATGCCAGGCCTGGGTGACCAGCAGCACGCGCGTGATGCCTTCTTTGCGCAGAATGTCGGCGCTGTGGGTCGCGTTCTCCCAGGTGGTACGGCTTAGCCCTTCCTGCCAGCGCACCCTGACCCCGTAATCGCGCGCCAGCACATCGGCCATCAGCGCCGCCTCGCTTGGCGGCGCGCCGTAATGCAGCCCACCACTGATCAGCAGCGGCAGGCCCGAGGCCTTGGCCAGCCGTGCGGCATAGCGCACCCGCTCCAAGGCCATCAGGCTGGGCTGATCGCCACCCCAGGCCGGATCATTCTGCTCGCGCCCGCCGCCGAGCACGACAATCGCCTGCGCCTGCTCGGCCAACCGGGGCCAGTGCAATTCGGCCAGGGCCGGTTCGCTTTCCAGTTGCCGCGCCGACCATTCCACCACCACCGGCAGGCTCATCAACCACAAGCCGCCTAGCGCCAGGCCGAAGCAAGCCGTCGCCAGCCGCGGCGCGCGCCGGCGCAACCACCAAGCGATCAGCAACAGCAGCAGGAAAATACCCGGCGGCATCAGCAGTTGTTTAAGGATGTAGCGAATCGGCATCAAGCACCTCCAGAGGTGCCCAAAGCCTAACAGGGCGTTGAAAAACTACCTACGCTGCCGATGCGGCGTTAAAAACAGGCTCAAATGCTCATGTACTACTCGTACACTCCGCGTTTTCGCCTATTTTTGCCTTGCCTCGGCTGCCTCGCCTACATTTTTCAACGGCCTGCTAACGGGGATTGCTCGCCCGGAACAGTTGCGAGCCGCAGGTTCGGCACGCCTGCACGCCATGCCCAAGTTGGCCGCTGGCCAGGGTTCCGCAGAGCGCACAGCAGAGACGCGGCTGGCGGCGCAACAGCGGCTTGGGGCTCGGCAACGCGGACACGACCTTCTGCATGGGTCGGGCGACCTTGCGCCGGACCTGCATCTGTTCGATCTGCGCCATCTCCTGGGCCGCCGCATGCCAGCCGCGCAACCAGTCGAGATCGCGATTGAGGTAGGCGCGGATCAGCTCCATTTCAGCTGCCGTGAGGTCCCGCAGCTCCAACTCCTGCGGCGGGTCGGTCGCCAGATCGCTCAGGCTATCGGCCTCCTCCAGCGCCAGGGCAAGGCGTTGCAATAGTCGCTCGTAGAGTCCGCCGCCAGTTCCTGCACGCCTTGATTCGCCCATCCATTCACCTCACGACGGGCCCTTTTCACGCAGCCCGTATAGCAAGCTTAGCGGCCGCCCTTCAAGCAGCGCCGCGCCGCGACAAACGGCGGTTCTGCGGGCCTTGCCACCCATTCGGCAGTGCAATCAGGGTTTCCCTCAGCAAGGGGGGGTCATGTATGCTACGGCGTTTTCCGCAAGCCCCTATTCTTAGCGCCGGTAGCCATGCACGAACAGTATCAGCCACGTGAAATCGAAGCCGCTGCGCAGTCCCACTGGGACTCGCAACAATCCTTTGTAGTGAGCGAGCAGCCAGGTAAAGAGACCTTCTATTGCCTGTCGATGTTCCCCTACCCGAGCGGCAAGCTGCACATGGGCCATGTGCGCAACTACACCATCGGTGACGTGATCGCCCGCTATCAGCGCATGCAGGGCAAGAACGTGCTGCAGCCGATGGGCTGGGATGCGTTCGGCATGCCGGCGGAAAACGCCGCGATGAAGAACAAGGTCGCGCCCGCCAAGTGGACCTACGAGAACATCGAGTACATGAAGACCCAGCTGAAAAGCCTGGGCCTGGCCGTCGACTGGACTCGCGAAGTGACCACCTGCAAGCCGGATTACTACCGCTGGGAGCAATGGCTGTTCACCCGCCTGTTCCAGAAGGGCGTGATCTACCGCAAGAACGGCACCGTCAACTGGGACCCTGTCGACCAGACCGTGCTGGCCAACGAGCAGGTCATCGACGGCCGCGGCTGGCGCTCCGGCGCGGTGATCGAGAAACGCGAAATCCCCATGTACTACTTCAAGATCACCGCTTATGCGGAAGAATTGCTGAGTAGCCTGGACGATCTCGATGGCTGGCCTGAACAGGTCAAGACCATGCAGCGCAACTGGATCGGCAAATCCCGCGGCATGGAAGTCAGCTTCCCCTACGACCTGGCCTCGATCGGCAGCGAAGGCAAGCTCAACGTCTTCACCACCCGCCCCGACACCCTGATGGGCGCGACCTATGTCGCCGTCGCGGCCGAGCACCCGTTGGCCACCCTGGCTGCGCAAGGCAACGCCGAGCTGCAGGCCTTTATCGACGAATGCAAAAGCGGCAGCGTCGCCGAAGCCGATGTCGCCACCCAGGAAAAGAAGGGCCTGCCCACCGGCCTGTTCGTCGAGCACCCGCTGACCGGCGAAAAACTTCCGGTATGGGTCGCCAACTATGTGCTGATGCACTACGGCGACGGCGCGGTAATGGCCGTACCGGCTCACGACGAGCGCGATTTCGAGTTCGCCCATAAATACGGCCTGCCGATCAAGGCCGTGATCCGCACCGCCGCCGGTGACGAAACCCCAGCGCCCTGGCAGGACGCGTACGGCGAGCATGGCCAACTGATCAACTCCGGCAAGTTCGACGGCCTGGACTTCCCTGGCGCGTTCGACGCCATCGAAGTGGCCCTGCTGGACAGGGGCCTGGGCAAGTCGCGCACCCAGTTCCGCCTACGCGACTGGGGCATCAGCCGTCAGCGCTACTGGGGCTGCCCGATCCCGATCATCCATTGCGACAGCTGTGGCGACGTGCCGGTGCCGGAAGACCAGCTGCCTGTCGTGCTGCCCGAAGATGTGGTGCCGGACGGTGCCGGCTCGCCACTGGCGCGCATGCCGCACTTCTACGAATGCAGCTGCCCGACCTGCGGTGCACCGGCCAAGCGCGAAACCGACACCATGGACACCTTCGTCGAATCGTCCTGGTACTTCGCCCGCTACGCCTCGCCGCACTACACCGGCGGCATGGTCGACCCGGCCGCGGCCAACCACTGGCTGCCGGTGGATCAATATATCGGCGGTATCGAACACGCGATCCTGCACCTGCTGTATGCGCGCTTCTTCCACAAGCTGATGCGCGACGAGGGCCTGCTGTCCTCCGACGAGCCGTTCAAGAACCTGCTGACCCAGGGCATGGTGGTGGCAGACACTTACTACCGCGTGCTGGAAAACGGTGGCAAGGACTGGTTCAACCCGGCCGACGTCGAGCTGGAGCGTGATGCCAAAGCCAAGGTCATCAGCGCCAAACTGAAATCCGACGGCCTGCCGGTCGAGATCGGCGGCACCGAGAAGATGTCCAAGTCAAAGAACAACGGCGTCGACCCACAGTCGATGATCGATCAGTTCGGGGCCGACACCTGCCGCCTGTTTATGATGTTCGCCTCGCCGCCCGACATGAGCTGCGAATGGTCCGATGCCGGCGTTGAAGGCGCAAACCGCTTCCTGCGCCGCGTCTGGCGCCTGGCGCATAACCACGTCAGCCAGGGCATCGCCGGCGCGCTCGACCTCGCCAGCCTGGATGACGAGCAGAAGGCCGTGCGCCGTGCGATTCATCTGGCGATCAAGCAATCCAGCTTCGATATTGGCCAGCATCACAAGTTCAACACCGCCATCGCCCAGGTGATGACGCTGATGAACGTACTGGAAAAAGCCGCCCAGGAAACCGCACAGGACCGCGCCCTGCTTCAGGAAGGTCTGGAAGCGGTAGCCCTGCTGCTGGCTCCGATCACTCCGCATATCAGCCATCAGCTGTGGCAGGAACTGGGCCACGACGACGCGATCATCGACGCCCAGTGGCCGCAGGTCGATGAAGCGGCGCTGGTGCAGGACAGCCTGACCCTGGTGATCCAGGTCAACGGCAAACTGCGCGGGCAGATCGAAGTGCCGGCGAGCGCCAGCCGCGAGGAAATCGAAGCCGCCGCACGCTCCAACGAAAACGTACTGCGCTTTACCGAAGGCCTGAGCATTCGCAAGGTCATCGTGGTGCCGGGCAAGCTGGTTAATATAGTTGCCAACTAATTACGTACGGCGCGCCGCAAGACTCGCCAAGGGGATAACAAAGATGATCAAACGGAATCTGTTGGTAATTGGCCTGGCCACCCTGCTCGGCGCTTGCGGCTTTCAGTTGCGCGGCACCGGCAGCGCGGCGGCAGACTTTGCCCTCGACGAGCTGGCCGTGAGCGCGCGCAACGCCCATGGAGACACCGTGCAGGAACTGCGTGAAGCGCTGGAGAACAGCGGTGTGCGGGTCTTCCCAGGCGCTCAATACCAGCTGGTGCTGAGCAACGAACAAGAGAACCGCCGCGCCGCCAGCTTCACCAGTTCGGCCCGTACCGCCGAATATGAGCTGACCAATACCCTCGAGTACGAGATCCGCGGCAGCAAGAACCTGCTGCTGCTCAGCAACAAGCTGGAAGCCCAGAGCTACTACGCCCAGGATGGCAACAACCTGGTCGGCGGCGATCAGGAAGCCCAGCAGGCGCGCAGCGAAATGCGCCGCGAGCTGATCCAGCAACTGGTGCAGCGCCTGCAGCAGGTCACCCCGCAGCAATTGGAACAACTGCAGCAGACCGCCGACGCCAAGGCAGAAGCCGAAGCGCAGGCTCTGGAAGCAGCGCGCCAACAGCGTGCGGCGCAACCCCAGCAGTCGCCCGTGCAACTGCCGATCCCCGTCCAGTAAGCGCGCCGGGCCGCCCCAGGCGGCCCGACTCGGCAATCCGATGAAGCGCTGCCAGCCATGAAACTCAACGCTGCACAACTGGGCAAACACCTGCAGGGCAGCCTGGCACCGGTGTATGTGGTCAGTGGCGATGAGCCCCTGCTCTGCCAGGAAGCCTGCGACGCCATCCGCAGCGCCACCCGTCAGCAGGGCTTCAGCGAACGCCAGGTGTTCAACGCCGACGCCAGTTTCGACTGGGGCAACCTGCTGCAGGCCTGCGCGAGCATGTCGCTGTTCGCCGACAAACGCCTGCTGGAACTGCGCCTGCCCAGCGGCAAGCCCGGCGACAAGGGCGCAGCTGCCCTGCTCGAATACCTCAAGCGCCCCGCCGACGACACGGTGCTGTTGATCAGCCTGCCCAAGCTCGACGGCAGTGCGCAGAAGACCAAATGGGGCAAGGCGCTGATCGACGGCGCAGACACCCAGTTTCTGCAGATCTGGCCGGTGGATGCCCACCAGTTGCCGCAATGGATTCGCCAGCGCCTGGCCCAGGCCGGCCTCAGCGCCAGCGCACCAGCCGTAGAGATGATCGCCGTGCGGGTGGAGGGCAACCTGCTGGCCGCCGCCCAGGAAATCGAAAAACTCAAACTGCTGGCCGACGGCAGCCAGATCGATGTCGACACCGTGCATGCCGCAGTGGCCGACAGCGCCCGTTTCGATGTGTTCGGTCTGATCGACGCCATCCTCAATGGCGAAGCCGCCCATGCCCTGCGCATGCTCGACGGCCTGCGCGGCGAAGGCGTCGAGCCGCCGGTGATTCTCTGGGCTCTGGCCCGGGAGATCCGCCTGCTGGCCACTATCGCCCAGCAGTACAGCCAGGGCATCCCCCTGGACAAGGCCTTCAGCTCGGCGCGACCGCCGGTCTGGGACAAGCGCCGGCCGCTGGTCAGCAAGGCCCTGCAGCGTCTTTCCGCGGCACGCTGGGCCGCCCTTCTACAGGACGCTCAGCATATCGACGCGCAAATCAAGGGCCAGGCCGCGGGCGACCCATGGCGCGGTCTGAGTCTGCTGAGCCTGACCATGTGCGGTCAACGACTGGGGCTGGCCAGCGACACTAGCCTCTAGCAGGCCACTGGACATTTTTTAACCAGAAGCTCATCATCCTCTCGCCGCAACCTTGCGGTAGCAAACGAGGATAACGCATGGCCAAGAAGCGCAAAGCGGCCCCGAACAAGGCCAAATCCCTGATCGCCCAACCCCTGTTCCGCTGTCGTCAGGAACAACCCGGCAAAGGCAAAGGCAGTTACCGCCGCGAAGCCTCCCAGCAAAACTGGGAGGCTTCATTCGTTCTGGCTGCCTGAAACTGCGCTACAACCCGCATATCACCTCATTCATGCTAAGGTAACGGCCTGCAAAATGTGCCGAGACCACCATGCCTTACCTGCTTCTTCGCGGCGTGCTCCACACCGCCTCAGCCTGCATCTTCCTGCTCCTGACTGCTTGTGCCGAAGCACCCGCACAGTCGCTCTCGACTGCTCCGACACCTGCCCCCGCCCCTACCGTCACGGCAACCCCCAGCCCGGTCATTGCGGCCGTCAGCAGCCCGCTATTGAGCTTCGACGAATGGCGCAGCCTGCTGCGCAGCGACGCCATTGCCGCCGGCATCGATGCCGAGCTGTTCGATCGCACCTTCGCCGGCATTACCCTGGACCCGAATGTGGTCAAGGCTGACAGCAGCCAGCCGGAGTTCACCCGTCCGGTCTGGGAATACATCGACGGTGCCGTTTCGGTTTCGCGCATCGCTCAGGGCCGCCTGCTCAAGGCGCAGCACCGGCCGACCCTGAAAGCCATTCGCAGCACCTACGCCGTGGACCATGAAGTGCTGATCGCGATCTGGGGCATGGAAAGCAATTACGGCAGCAATATCGGCAGCCATAACGTGATCCGCTCCCTCGCCACCCTGGCTTACGACGGCCGCCGCCAGGTCTTCTGGCGCAGCCAGTTGCTGGCAGCGCTGCAGATCCTGCAAGCCGGTGACGGCCCTGCCCAGGGACTGATCGGTTCATGGGCCGGGGCCATGGGCCAGACCCAGTTTATGCCGACCACCTTCAATCAGCATGCCGTGGACTTTGACGGCGATGGCAAGCGCGACCTGTGGAGCTCCGCCCCCGACGCCCTCGCCTCTGCCGCACACTATCTGCAGACTTCGGGCTGGGAAAAC
>Ga0209343_10010461_pt1 | contig 10553 bp, 8 predicted proteins | sample RifCSPlowO2_02_FD_184026 | JGI IMG/M metagenome (GOLD analysis project Ga0209343, IMG submission 184026) | Groundwater microbial communities from Rifle, Colorado - Rifle CSP2_plank lowO2_0.2 (SPAdes) (version 2) | ecosystem: Environmental > Aquatic > Deep subsurface > Groundwater | place: Rifle...
CGCTACCGCACGCGATAATCATGAGCGAAATTGCCCAACTGTTCGGCGCCCATGCCGGTGCCTACGCCAGTTTCCGCCCACACTACCCGGCCGCCCTGTTCGACTGGCTGGCCAGCCACTGCGCCGAACGGCAACGCGCCCTGGACATCGCCTGCGGTAATGGCCAGGCCAGCGTGCCCTTGCGTCGGCACTTCGCCCAGGTGCTGGCCTGCGACGCCAGCATCGAGCAACTGCGGGCCGCAGAAACGCCTGCCGGCATCGCCCTGTTCGCCGCCAACGCCGAAGCGCAACCCCTGATTGGCGCCAGCCTCGATTTGATCGTGGTCGCCCAGGCCTTGCACTGGTTTGCCACCCCGGCTTTCTTCGCCGAAGTCACTCGACTGCTCAAGCCCGGTGGCCTTTTCGGCGCCTGGTGTTACGGCTTGATGCGCATAAACGACCCCACGGATGAACTGATCGACGACTTCTACCGGGGCACGCTGCAGGGCTATTGGCCGCCGGGGCGCGCCAGTGTCGACAGTGGCTACCGTGATATCCAGATGCCCTTCCCGCGCCTCGAACCGCCGGCGTTTGCCATCGAGGCGCACTGGAGTTTTACCCAGCTGACCGGCTATCTGCGTACCTGGTCGGCCGTGCAGTACTGGGAGCGCCAACAAGGCCGCGATCCGGTCAGCGAACTGGAACCTGCGCTACTCCGGGCCTGGGGCAATATCAAACAGCCACGTCTTGTCCGCTGGCCACTACACTTGCTGGTAGGCATCGCGCACTGAGGGTTGGTTCAACTGCTCGCAAACAGCGCAAGGAGGCTGGATGAATGACGAATTGCAACACTTGAAGAACCTTGGCAAAACGTCCGCACAGTGGTTGCATGCCGTCGGCATTCACAGCGCCAACGACCTGCGCCGGCTGGGGGCGGTCGATGCCTACCGTGCCGTACGTGCGCGGGGTTTTCGCGCCTCCAAGGTCTTGCTCTACGCCATCGAGGGCGCGTTGCTCGATGTGCACTGGAGCGAGTTACCGCCCGCCCACAAAGCCGAATTGAATGGCCAGCTCGATGCTTGCCCCGGGTACAACAAGAGCTAGATCACAACCTCTACGCACAACGATTTACCTGTGACTTGTCAGCACTTATTGTCTCAGGGACGTTCGTGCGCTTTAGCCAGACTAGCCAGTTCAAGGAATTACGCTCATGTATCTACTCGGGGAGCAACCGGCTTACGCCGACCAACTGATCAACCGACTGCAAAGCATCCCCACCCAGTTACTGGAAGGCCTGACCCCCTGCGGAGCCGCCCTGCATTTGCCGCGAGCCGAGGATCTGGCTCAAGAGCTGCCAGAGAACCAGCTGTTCATTATCGAGAATGGCTTGCTGCACGCCCTGGTCGACGAACGGCCGCTGTTCTACCTGCAGGAAGGTGACCTGGTCGGCCTGCGCCAGGGCATCGATCTGCCCAGCTGCCGCTACAGCAGCGAAGAGCCACTCAGCCTGATCCCCTATTCACGCAGTGAAGTGTTCAAGCACATCTATGTCAGCGAGCCGCGCCAGGAGCTGTTCATCCAGTACCTGATCGGCCACACCGCCCTGCTCTCCGACGCCTTGGCGCGCCTCAAACAACCGGATATCCGCCCCGCAACCGGCTTCCAGCACTTCGCCGCCGGTGAAGAACTGATCCACCAAGGGGATGCCGCCGATCATGTGTTCATCATCATCGAAGGCCATGCCACAGCCTATGTCGACGGCCACAGAGTCGGTGACGTGCAGAAAGACGAGATCTTCGGCGCCATGGCCGTGTTCACCCGCGAGAAGCGCAGCGCCACCGTACTGGCCAGCGAACCTTGCACGGTGATGGTGATCCCCAAGGAGCAGTTCCTCAGCCTGATGCAGAGCAACCCGCGCATTGCCCACAGCCTGATCGAGAGCATGGCGCGACGGATCGACCTACTGAACAAGGAAGTGACCCAGTTGCGCCTGCCTGCCACCGCCTGACAGCCAGTCGTGCGCCGCACTCGCAAACCCGGCCATGTGCCGGGTTTGCTGTTTATATCCTGACCCTGGCGACGCACTGGGATAACTTTGACGAAAACGGTTGACTTGCAAATGATAATCGATATTATTAGCAACAGCCGGTCGCGAGATCGGTGGGTAAGCTCAAGAGACCTTCAGTCGGCCTCTTCAGATTATCTCCTCATCAGGCTAATCACGGTTTTGACCCGGCTCTTGCCGGGTCTTTTTTTGCCCGCAGCTTGCGCTGCCCCTCAGCCCAGCAACCCGCCGTTGAACTCATCTCAGTATTCGAGCTTGGCGTAGAGCGTCTTGCGCGACGCCTCGCGCGCCTGCTTGAGGGTGTGGATGCCGCGCTCGGCCAGCAAGGGGATCAACTTGAGGAACACCTCGCCCGTGACCATGGCATCGCCCAGCGCGGTATGCCGGCCGACCACATGCACCCCGAGGCGCGCGGCGATCTGCTCCAGGCGATGTTCGTCGGCGGCATGCCCCGGATGCACCAGGGCCGACAGCAGCAGGGTATCGAGCACCGGCTGAATAAAGCGGATACCGGTCTGCGCCTCCTTGAGTTGCAGGAAGCGCATGTCGAAGGCGGCGTTGTGGGCCACCAGCACCGTATCCTCGGCAAAGCGCTGGAACAACGGCAGCACCTCGCCAATGCTCGGCTGCCCCGCCAGCATCTGCGCCGAGAGGCCGTGTACCTGTTGTGATTCGCGCGGGATTGGCCGGTGCGGGTCGATCAGTTGCTCGAAGCATTCCTGCATCAGCAGACGGCCATTGACGATGCGCACCGCGCCGATCGAGATGATTTCGTCGCCCTCGGAGGGGGCCAGCCCTGTGGTTTCGGTGTCGAATACGGTGTAGGCCAACTCGCGCAACGGCAGTTCGTCAAGTTCCGGGGTCTGCCCCGCCTGGCTGAACAGGTCGAAGTCGTAATACACCGGTCGTCCCTGAACCCTGGCGGGTAGCGGCGCCTGTGCTTCCGCCTGGCTCACCGGCAACTGCAGATACAGGCGATTGTCACCGGCGAGCGCGTCGGCCTGGCACCAGAGTTCGCCGCCGTGCCGCTCCAGCACCTCCTTGAGGGTGGAGGCCGCCGCATCCTCTTCGGCAACCGGACTGCACGGGCGCTGCTCCCACTCATGCAACTGTTGCGGGTCGAGCGCCGCCCCGCTCCAGCGCAGGGCCAGGCGCACGAAGCGGCCTTCGACGGCCAGCTCGAAGGTCACCTCGCGAATACCCAGCGTGGCGGCCATGGCGCCCATCAACTGAGTCAACGCCTGCACCAGGGAATAGCTGTCCAGGCTCAACCAGAGCGCCTCGTCGCCGCCCTGGTAACGGGCGACCACACCAAGGGTGGCGGCAAAATTACGCTGCAGAGCCAGCAGCAGGTCGGTCGCCAGCATGTCCTCCAGCGGCCACTGTGGGCGCAGCAGATCGGCATGCTGGCTCAGCGTCTGGTCGAGGTGCAGGGACAGCCGTTGCGCCTCGTCGCTGATCACCTTGCCGAAGCGCTGGCGGCGCTCGGCATCCATCTCCGGGTATTGCTGTACGGTTTCCGCTGCCGCGCGAATATTGCCCAACGCCGCCCGGGTGCCCTCGGTCAATTGCTGCAACAGCGCATCGCGGCGACTGTTGAGTTCGACCGAGCGGGTGATGTCATCGAGGATCAGGACGAAGCCGATCAGCTCGCCATGCTGATCCAGCACCGGCGCCATCTGTGCCCGCAGCAGATGGGCGCCACGCGCCGTGACGAAATGCGCCACCGGGCTGGGATTGTCCTGTTGCAGATGCTGCCTGACCCGCTCCAGGGCATGCACGATCAGGCGCTGGTCGAGAATGCCGAAGATCGAGCGGCCCAAGCCGACCGGCGCACCGGCCGGGCCAGCGGCGTCCGGCTCGAGCAACAGACTGGCGCTGCTGTTGTAGAGCAGGATGCGGCCCTCGCGATTGCACACCAGCACGCTTTGTTCGAGTTCCGACATCAGCGCGGCCAGACGGTTCTTCTCCTGCTCGAGACGCGCATTGGCCTCCTCGACGCGCACCGCCACCTCGCGCTGCAGTGCGCAATGCGCCTCGGCAAAGGCATTCAGGGCAGCGCCCAACCGACGCATATCGCGGCTGCCGGTAAGGGCCACGCGGTGCGCGGGGTTGACCCGGTGGATGATGCCGATCTCCTCGCTCAGGCGGATCACCACCTCCGGGTAGGCCGCCAGCCACAGGCGCAGGAGCACGCCGAACGGGAGCAGCAGCAACCCGGAGAGCACCACCAGCAGCGCGCCACGCCCGGCCATCAAGGCGAGCACGGCGGCACGCTCCTGGCTGTTCAGGTCCGCCCACAACAGCCCCCCGGCGAGCGCCAGCAAACTGCCGAGCAGCAGACTGAGGATGGCCAGCCAGAAGGCGAAACGCAGACGTGGACTCATTGGCTATTCGACCGCCAGCTGCGCGCCGATCTGCGCCAGCAGCTCCTGGGTCGAGAATGGCTTGGTGATGTAGGCATTGGCGCCCAGCGCCAGGCCCTTGCTGATCTCGACCTCGCGGCCCTTGGCCGTCAGCATGACGATACGCATGTGCTGCCAATCCGGGTTCTCGCGGATCTTCTGGCACACGTCGAAACCGCTCAGGCGCGGCAGCATCACATCGAGCAGCACCAGGTCGGGCGGTTGCCGCGCAATGGCCTCCAGGGCCTCCTGACCATCGTGCGCCACCAGCACCCGATAGCCGGCCTGCTCGAGCAGGAACTCCAGCGAGATGACGATGTTCGGTTCGTCGTCGGCGATTAATACGGTTTTGCTCATACTCCATACTCCGTCTCGCGGCCTGCGTCTGTCGCGGCCGCATTCGCCTGCCCCAGGGGCAGGGTAAAGGAAAAGGTCGCCCCCTGTCCGCGCGCACTCTGCACCCACAGCCGGCCGCCGAAGTGCTCGATGATCTGCCGGCTGATCGGCAACCCCAGACCGGTGCCCTGCGGCTTCTCGGTGAGGTTGTCACCGGCCTGGCGAAACTTCTCGAAGATGGTCTGCTGATCGGCCGGATCGATACCCGCGCCGTTGTCGCGCACATCCACCCGCAACGCCTCCGGCAGCACCTGCACGGCGATGCCGATGCGCCCCGCCTCGCGGTCGCAGAACTTCACCGCATTGGAGATCAGGTTGAGCAGCACCTGCAGCAGGCGGTCGCGGTCGGCCAGCACCGGCGGAATCTGCGCCGGCAGCTCGAGGCGCAGTTCCACGCCCTGCTCCTGCAGCAGCTGGCTGGTGGTGGCCTGGGCATCCTCGATCACCTCCTTCAGATCGAGCGCGGTGGTGTGCCATTCGGCACGCCCCGACTCGAGCTTGGCCAGATCCAGCACCTGATTGATCATCCGCGTCAGGCGCTCGCTCTCCTTGACGATGATGGCGACGAAACGCGCGCGCTGCGCCGGGTCCAGCTCGGGGTTGTCGTTGAGGATCTCGGAGAAGGCGCGGATCGAGGTCAGCGGCGTACGCAGTTCGTGGGTCACGGTGGAGATGAAGTCGTCCTTCAACCGATCGAGCTCCTGCAGCCGCGCATTGGCCGCACGCAGTTCGCCGGTGGCGGTTTCAAGCTCGTGCGACTGCTGCTCCAGGCGGCGGCTGTAGGCGATCACCTGCGAGGCTTCGTCGAGGATGCCGAGCACCTCGTCCATGCCCAGCGGCTCCTCCTGCACCACCGAGGCCAGCATCACCCGCGCCGAGGCGGCACCGATGGCGCCCGCCAGTTGCTGCTCGGCGAAGTGCACCAGATCGGCATCCGGCACCAGCTCGGCACTCGACGCCAGGCCCCGCTGCGCGGCGTAACCGGCGAAGGCCTCGCTGGCCCGCGCCGGACCGAGGAAGCGTCCGACCAGGGCGATCACCTCCGTCACCGAGGCGCTGCCGCGCCACAGGCTGGAGCCGCGCCCGGCGACCTTGAAGGCATCGACGAACAGCAGCGCCTGGGCATGTTCGCGGCTGCTCTGCCGGCCGAACAGCGACACCCCGACATAGGCGCCGAGGTTGGCCAGCAGGCTCCAGAACAGCGAATGGCCGATCTCGTCCAGCCCCGCCAAGCCGAACAGTGCCAGCGGCTTGAGCCAGGCAATGGCCAGCGGCCCCTGCTCGATGAAACTCAGCGGCAACCAGCCCGACTTGGCGAACGCCGGCAACAGCAGGGTGTACAGCCACAACAGAAAGCCCAGCGACAAACCGCTCAGGGCGCCGGCGCGGGTGCCCTGCTTCCAGTACATGCCGCCGAGCATCGCCGGGGCGAACTGCGCCACCGCGGCGAACGACACCAGGCCGATCGAGACCAGCGCATAGGCCTCGCCCGCCGCGCGGTAATACACGTAGCCGAGCAGCATCAACAGCAGGATGGCGCCGCGCCGAATGCCCAGCAGCAAGCCCGAGAGATCCGTGCGCTGTGCCAGGCCGAGGGCCTTCCAGCGCAGCAGCAGCGGCATCGCCAGGTCGTTGCAGATCATCGTCGAGAGCGCGATGGTCTCGACGATGACCATGCCGGTGGCGGCCGACAGCCCGCCGATGAACACCAGCAGCGCCAACCACTCCTGGCGCAGGGCCATGGGCAGGGTGAGGACGAAGGTATCGGCATCCACCGTGCCGGCGGGGAAATGCATCAAGCCGGCGAAGGTGATCGGCAGGACGAAGATATTGATCGCCAGCAGGTACAGCGGAAACAGCCAGATGGCCTTGGCCACATGGTTCTCGTTGACGTTCTCGACCACGCTGATCTGGAACTGGCGCGGCAGAAACAGAATCGACAGCATCGACAGAAAGATCAGCGAAACCCAGGAGCCATAAGTCCCGGCAGGACCGCCGAGGGTCAGCAGCTGGTCGACATCGGGCAAGCGCGCGGCCTGTTCGAACACGTCGGCGAAGCCATGGTAAAGGCCGAAGGTGACGTACAGGCCGACTGCCAGAAACGCCAGCAGCTTGACCAGCGACTCGAAGGCGATAGCCGCCACCATGCCTTCGTGGCGCTCGGTCGCGTCGAGGTGGCGGGTGCCAAACAGGATGGTGAAGATCGCCAGCAGCAGCGCCACATAGAGCGCGGTGTCCTGCAGGGGGCCGAGCACCTCACCCTGGTTCGGCATCCGAATCGTCGGGTACTGCCAGAGGATCAGAAAGCTGCTGGACACCGCCTTGAGCTGCAGGGCGATATAGGGGATCACGCCGACCACCGCGATCAGCGTGACCAGGCCACCGAGCAGTGCACTCTTGCCGTAGCGCGCGGCGATGAAATCGGCGATCGAGGTGATGCGATTGGCCTTGCTGATGCGGATCATCTTGCGCAGCACCAGCCAGAACAGCGCCGCCATCAGGGTCGGACCGAGGTAGATCGGCAGAAAGCCGACGCCGCTGACTGCCGCCCGGCCAACGCTGCCGTAGAAGGTCCAGGAGGTGGCATACACCGCCAGCGACAGGGCATAGATATATGGATTGGCGATGATCGAACGGCCGGCATCGGCACGCTTGTCGCCCCAGTAGGCGATGGCGAAGAGGATGCCCAGGTAGGCACAGGAGGTCAGCAGGATCAGGCCACCGAGCGGCATGGGCAGCGCCTCCTCATCGGGTCGAGCGCTCGACGACCAGGATCATCGCCACGATCAGCAGCGCCCAGGCGCCGAACAGATAGGCAAATAGCAGCGGAATACCGAACACCTCGCCGCCGCTATCGAAAAGCGCCAGCAAGGGATAGCTGAACAGCAGACAGCCCAGCATGAACACGGCCACCAGCCGCTGTGCCCGCAGTGTGCGATTGGCCATAGCCCTTACCTCCTGGCGCTAAGTGTGGCCGATTATTCGCCCCGCGCACTGCGCGACCATGGTAGGGGGCGCCTAGTGGCGCAGAAGCGTGACGCCGCGGATGGGCCGGCATTTCAGGAGCCTGCCGGGTCATGGACAAGGCTGGTCTCCGTCAGCCCCGTTCACTGTGGCAAGGCGGGCCTTCGCGCAACAGCGGCATAGCCCGTGGAGAAACCATCTGCTAGCCGGCGAAATCGGCGCAGTAGTCGCGCTCCGGCAACGCCGGGGTGTACCAGACGAAATCGGCGGCGGCGGCGCCGACCGGCTGGCCCACTTCAGCCAGAATCAGCACCAGACTGGCGGCTTTATCCCCCAGATCAGTCAGATGCAGCGGCACGCCCAGGTCGCGCCGCACGTGAAAGCTGCCGGCGAACAGCAGGCTTGGCTGTGGCGCTGCCTGCAATGCCGTGGCCATGCGCCGGTCACGCTGCTGCTGCACGGAAAGCATGGCCGGCAGCTTGCTCTTCGGCAGTTTGCCGCAATGGGAGATGCCGATCTGCGCCAGCAAGGGTTCCTGCACCATCGCCGCCGTGGACAGTGCACCGCTCAATGCCGGACGCTTGCGATAGACCTGCAGCACCTGCGCGTGATCCAGATTGGCGGCCAGCAGCGGGTACGGCTGGGCAAGTGCGTGCTGCACAATCGGCCCGTACAGCTTCCAGGGCCAGCCCGCTCGCCAGGCCAATGCCGCCGGCAGATCGGCGACCGGCTGCCCTTCGGCCACACGTGCGCGCACCGCATCGACCTGGCCCTGTTGCTCTGGCGTGAGCATTTCCAGCAGCAGGCTGCCCTGCGCGCGTTGCGCCTCCAGCGCCTGCAGCAACCAAAGCTGCAGGGCATGATGATCGGGATTGTCATGCTCCTCGCCGACCAGCACGCGGGGCGCTGGAGCCAGGTGCTCGATCAGTTGTTGCGGACTCAGGCGCTGGCCCGTGCGCAGATCGACAATCTGCCCCAGGTCGGCATGCTCGCGCCCCTCGGGGCTTTGCCAGGCGGGCAGCGGCGGCAGGGAGGCCTGGCAGCCGGACAGAAGAATGGCGACGAATACCAGCAGCGTGCGCATAAGGAAATCCTTGGTGATTTAGGGGGCTGGCAGATCTGGCTAGGGTCTAGACAAAGAGTAGCAGCGAGGACACGCCAGGCCCACCGAGCGTGCAGACCTAGCAGGCCGTTGAAAAATGTAGGCGAGGCAGCCAAGACAAGGCAAAAATGGCCGAAAAAGCAGAGTTTACGTGTTGTAAATGAGCATTTTGAGGCCATTTTTAACGCAATATTGGCAACGCAGGTAGTTTTTCAACGGCCTGCTAGCGCGCGACGATCAGTGGATGACCCCGTTGCGGATGGCGCTGCACCAGCACTTCCAGGCCGAATACCGCCTGCAGCGGCTCGGCGCGCAGGACCTGTTCCGGGCTGCCGAGGGCATGCGCACGACCGCGATCGAGCAACAGCAAACGGTCGCAGTAACGCGCGGCCAGATTGAGGTCATGCAGGATCACCAGCACCGCCGCGCCCCGTCCGGCAAAGGCCTGGGTGGCTTGCAGGGTGGTGTGCTGGTGCAAGGGATCGAGCATCGAGGTCGGCTCGTCGAGCAACAGGATCTGCCCCTCGCCACCCGGCCAGAGTTGTGCCAACACCCGCGCCAGGTGCACGCGCTGACGCTCGCCGCCGGACAGGGCCAGGTAGCTGCGCCCGGCCAGATGGGCGGCATCCGCCGCCTGCAGCGCCTCGCCGACGATCTGCGCATCACGCAGCTGACCGCTGGCATGGGGCAGCCGGCCCATGGCTACGACCTCTTCGACGCGGAAGGCAAAATTCAGCGTCGAGGTTTGCGGCAACACCGCCAGCCGCCGGGCGCGCTCGGCACCCGGCCAGTCGCCGAGGCGGCGCTGATCGAGCAGCACCTGCCCATGGGACGGCTGCAGTTCGCCGCAGAGCGCACCGAGCAAGGTGCTCTTGCCGGCGCCATTGGGACCGAGCACGCCGAGCACTTCGCCCGGTTGCAGTGCCAGGTCGATATCGCTCAATACGGTACGGGAACCGCGCTGCACCGCCAGGTTTTCCGCTCGCAGCATCAGACTCGCCCCCGCAACAACAGATAGAGAAAGAACGGCGCGCCGAGCAAGGCGGTGACTATGCCGATCGGCAGTTCCGCCGGCGCCAGCAGCAGCCGCGCGGCCAGGTCGGCCAGCAGCAACAGGCTGGCGCCAGCCAGTGCCGAGGCCGGCAGCAGCACGCGGTGATCCGGGCCGACCAGCAGACGCATCAGATGCGGCACCACCAGGCCGATAAAACCGATCATCCCCGCCGCCGCCACCGCGGCGCCGACCCCCAGGGCGGTGCACAGCACCAGCTCGCGCTTGATCCGCTCCACGCCGAAGCCGAGGTGGCGCGCCTCCGACTCGCCGAGCAACAGGGCATTCAGCGCCCTGGCCCGGCGCGGCAGCCACAGCGCCACCGCGATTGTGACCAGCAGCAGCGGCCACAACCGCTGGTAACTCGCACCATTGAGGCTGCCGAGGTTCCAGAAGGTCAGGGTGCGCAGGGTGGCGTCATCGGCCAGGTAGGTGAACAGGCCAATCGCCGCACCGGCCAGGGCGGTCAGGGCGATGCCGGCCAGGAGCATGGTCGCCACGCTGGTCTCACCGTCGCGGCGGCCCAGGCGATAGACCAGGGCGGTCACCCCGAGGCCGCCGATAAAGGCGCAAAACGACAACAGATAAGGC
>Ga0209343_10010462_pt1 | contig 10549 bp, 8 predicted proteins | sample RifCSPlowO2_02_FD_184026 | JGI IMG/M metagenome (GOLD analysis project Ga0209343, IMG submission 184026) | Groundwater microbial communities from Rifle, Colorado - Rifle CSP2_plank lowO2_0.2 (SPAdes) (version 2) | ecosystem: Environmental > Aquatic > Deep subsurface > Groundwater | place: Rifle...
CCATTTATAAACTAAGGTTTAACAGGGTAGGCCTGCAGGCGGAACATCGGCCTGGGCCATGCGCGATGACTTCGGCTCAAGGTTCGCACCTATGCCACAAGAACTGCTCCTGATGCTGCACCCCTCCTTTGGCGCCCTGGCGATCCTCGCCGCGGTCTGGGTGTTCGCCGAAACACTGAATAACGCCGAGGCAAGCCAGTGGCGCATCCGGCTCGTGAGTCTGGCGGCCGCGCTGTTTATGTGGTCGAGCTATCTGCTGGGTGGTTACTGGTACGTGCGCTATTACGGCGCGGACAAAGCCCTGATCAACGCCGGCCCCTGGCCGTTCGCCCACAGCTTCTTTATGGAAACCAAAGAGCATCTGTTTTTCAGCTTGCTGCTGCTGGCGACCTATCTTCCGCTAGCCGCATTCGGCTTGACGCCAGGCCAGTCCCAGGTGCGCGGGCTGGTACTCTGGGTGGCCGCCTGGATCGTATTGCTCGGCCTGAGCATGGAGGGGGCCGGCGCCTTTGTCAGTATGGGGGTCAAGGTCGCCCTGCTGGCCAAAACCATCACGGGGATGTCGCCATGAAAGACCCCGGCATCGAGAAGTACACCGCCTCTTTTGCCCTGGCATTGGCCATTAGCAGCCTGCTCAGCGCTCTGCTGGTGGTCATCAAGGAGCGAAACGCAGATACGCTGCTGGCCTGGATGAAAGCCGCGACCGGCCATCATTGGGTAAGCCACGGCATCCTGGTTCTGAGCCTATTCGTGGTGCTCGGCTGGGCGCTGGCGCAGACCGGCGTAGGCGCTCGACTGAGCGGTAATGCGCTGAGCGGCATCATTACCGGCAGCCTGGTACTGAGCGGTCTGATCATTGCCGGCTTTTTCATCTAGGGTCTTGCCCCTGCCCCCCTGCCCCCTTGCCCTTCGGGCACCAGGCGCTCTGGCATGGAGCGGAACAGTCCGACAGGCGACTAGACTGATTCACAGTGGCGGCCTGCCAGGGCGATACGCCGGCAGCCCCCGGCATCGCCCGCCCTGGAATGCAGACGCCACCTCAAGGAGGATTCCACCATGGCCATCGAAGAATTCATCAACCCCAAATCCATGCTGACCCCCGCGTTCGCCTCCGCCGTGGTCGCCGCGGTCGCCGGTGCCCTGTTCAAGGGCTTCGGCCTGGCCGTGCCATTCGGCTCCATTGCGCTGAGTTTTCTGATCTGCGCGGTGATCTTCGAGAGTAAAGAGTTCAAGGACAGCACGACCCCCAAGCTGATCAAGGGCGTGCTGTATGTGTTGAACTCGCTGATCGTGTTCGCCATGGCCACCGGCGCCACCGCGGTGATGGCCGACGACAGCCGTGAGGATGCGCAACTGATTCAGCAGCGCCCCTACTTCTATAACTGGACCCAGGAGCGCGCCAAGGCCGATGCCGAGCCGCTACGGGCTGCCGTGAGCTTGAAAGTGGACTCTGCGCCGGTCGAGCGCGGCGGCCTGGGCACTACCCTGCAACGCGCGGGCATCCTGACCACCAGCTACCAGGCGAACATTTCCCTGGATATCCGCGACAGGGGCATGGCGCAGCAGATCGAGAGCGTCGAGTTCGTGCTGCCCGACAAGTACTTTGAGCAGAGCCATGTGCGTTTCGACAAACAGGACATCGGCGCCGGGAAGAGCCTCAATATCGAACTGTGGGAACCCTTCGAGATCGAGGCCAATGTACTGCTTGAATCCGGTGAAACCCTGCGCCTGAAAAAGATGATCTCCACGGCCAAGGAATGAACGCGGCGCTCCTCAGTTGCACGCATGGGGCATCGGTTGCTGAGGGGCAGGTCTTAGGTTTGATATTTTGTAGAGTTTTACGGGTGTGGAAAATGTGAGACCTGACCCCGAGCGGGTGTTAATGCTCTTGCTCTGCAAGCCGCCGCCCTCGCATACCCCATGACAGGCGTGCGCCAGGCGCAAAAGTTGAGCACATCGCTCCGCTATCTCCCCCGCCCGTCCGCGCAGCCTGTCGTGGGGTATAGGCACCCCACCACCTCAACACCCGGAAGCCTTTGTCAAATCCAGACAGGCGCTTTTAGCACTAGCCACTGCTTGCCGGAGATCTTTCAAATAATTGGGTTCGAATGGGGTTCTTATGGCCAGGATGCCCGCATTTTTGAGCCCTTCTCCACACACCATTCCTTTCACCAAGGCCCCTTTTATCAAGAACAGTGGCGGAATCATGTACTCATTAGGGAGGCTCACCATCTCAATACCATTCATTGTCAGAAGAGACATATCAACGAGATCAATCGCCTCCTCTACAGGATTCCTTCGGGATAAATCAAAAAGCCGATTACTGGGGCCGCAAGCTTTTTCAAGCTGAGCCAGGGCATCAACAGCCCTGACCGCAATCTCAATAACCGCCCTAGAAACGACTTTTTCCCGACGATGCGCGTCATTTATTTGTTCCCGCCTTTGCCGGGTCGAGATCCAGATTGCGACAACCAAAGCACCTATCGACCCCAGGGCCTGCACCCAATCCGAGACGTTGTCAGGCACCCATCCAAGTCTGTTCCAGTAACCAACTGTTCCGACTATGAGCCACAGGCCAGCGCCGCCAAATACGAAGAACCACAGCGCCCAGAGCGACCGCTCGACCATCTCCTTGGGAAGCTTCACGTTTTTCTCCTAGACATCAAACCTGCGGAGAGCTTGCCCACTTTCGCCGACAACGTCCACGGAGCCCGTACATGACTATCACAACACCCGTGATCCGTTATCACGGCGGCAAGTTCCGGTTGGGCAACTGGGTGCTCAGTCATTTTCCGCCAAGGAGTTGCTGAGGGTCAGGTCTTCCATTTGATATTTTGTAGAGTTTTAGTCGTGTGCAAAATGTAAGACCTGACCCCCGAGCGTGTTGTGCACAGGGCTAATTTTTCCGAGCTAATAACATCTATTGCTTTTTTGTAGAAATGCTTCGGTCAAATTCTTCTATGTCGAAAATTTCAAAAGCTTGGGATTTAATGCTCATGTCTTCGTTTGTGCATGGTAATACTGTGAGAGTGTCGCCCCCTTTTCGGACAAGAACGCCTGATTGAAAAATAGGATAAGACTCTTCCGTTGTGCCCTCTCGTATTGTCATGTCGTATACAAGATATTCGTATTTTCCTATCGAAAATTTAATCCTATTTTCACCACCTCCAGGATATGGAGTGGAGCTTAAGGTGAATTTATTTATTGAGTTTTTTGGTGAGTCCGGATATTTGAGCTCTGTCTTGTTTATAGTCCCGAGTCGGTACTGTACAGAGCGTTCAGAAGTGTTTTCTGCTAAGCAAATGGAAGCTATTTTACTTTCCGTTAAACACGAGAATAGATCAATCTCATTATTTGAACATAGAGATGTCGCGTTTTTGTTGCCAATCTTATTTTCCGCTTCTTGCCTTTTGCTGTCCTGAGAAAATGCTGTAAAGGACGTGAGTGATAGTAAGAGTATGAGAAATAGTCCTGATTCGTTTTTCATGATTGTTTCTCTTATATCCCCATGCGCTTTTCAGTCTGTTGAGGCAGTCAAGTCGTTATTTGCTCTCACATTTGCTTCTGGATTGCACTCGCTCGGGAATCAATTTTTTCTTGTCGAGCCTCCCCATTTCCTCAGAATATTCGCGGTATAAGAAGCAGGCACTATCTCTCATTCCGATATCCCAATAGCTGTCGGCTAGATTTAAAGTGGCAACTACGCGGTTCGGGAATTTCTCGTGAATACTCTTCAGTAATATGGCAGCCAATACATTATTTCCTGCCTGCTGCATGTAGTACGCATAATCGTTGAGTGCTCCTACATTTTTCTCGGATACGGCCATAGAAAGCTCATATACAAAATCCGATGGAATGGGTTTTCTGTTTTCCTGGCTCATCGGCAGGGCGCTATAGAAGAGCTGACTTTTTTTTCCTTGAGGAAGCAGTGCCTTTAATTTCTTGATTTCATCATCGACTTCTTTGCGCGCTTCATTTTTGTTCATAACTTGATAGTCGACAGATGAACTCGAGAAGTCGGTTAGTTTCACGCAGCACTTGATACGATTGACGCTAAAGTCTCTAGGGAAGTGCGCCTCGTTGGGCATGGGTTCTTCCCCTAAGGAGTAAATTTCATCCCGGTAAGGCTCCAACCAATTGGACTCTTTGATCAGAACCCAATTCTTCAATTTGTCTTGCCAGCGAAAGGTATAGGCCCTTTGTTCTACCGTGTGCACGGATTCGAACTCTATGGGAATAAAAATGTCCCCCGGAAAGTAGCCGGGCGCAATTCCGCCTGAACCGGTGTTGAACAACCCAGAGACTTCTTTTGCATTGCTTGGTGTGATGGTGATTTTGTGCAACGAGTCATTGTCATTCACGGCGGTTACAGAGTATGCGTCACACTTGCCGTCTGCGTTTAAGTCATAAATACATTGGTTGGCAGTTGCTATGGCGGGCACCGCAGCAAGAGAAAAGAGCAAAGTTATTCTGCTTGGGCTGAACATCAGGAACTCCTTAATGCTTCAATTCGGCGCTCAGCATGGTCCTTTGCCTGAGGCGCTTTGCGAGATGATGCGTAATAGGTAGTGGTGTTGTCGTCTCTGACTCGCTGTGAGGATTCGTAAATCTCAAGGAACCTGGAGTATCCGGCTATGGCATCTGGTGTATTTTTTTCTTTTCCTCTGGAGGTACTACCAGGATCGCTCCAGAGCCCCCACGCGAAGGAAAACTTGGCCTTGTTATAGGCCTCGCTGTCATCAAACTTGTAGACTCCTGCTGTATTCAGTTTCGCGCAGAACCTTATCTTCAATTGTTCGATGGCGGAATTGAGGAACTCCAAGCGATGATCATAGCCGTTGAATCCGCCATTTATTAGTGCGGTTACGTATATAAAGTCATCACTATCCGAGTGATTGAGTAATTTCTTGAACTGTGTCCAGAACCACCCTACGGAAGTCACGCAGTGGGGGGATTCAGCCATTTTGTTGTAGTGCGGACTGCCAATGAAGCTCTCGCCAATATAGTTTCCGTAAGCCCGATAATTGGCCTCCCAAGTAATCTGTATTAGTCCTCTTCCGATATATGGGTGATACGAAGGTAGGGGGTTATCGGAATTAAGTCCTTCTGTAACGAAATTCATGCTGCCGCTTTCATGCAGCATTTGAGCAAGTACATGCGCCCTGCTGATGCAGCTTTCTATTCCAAACGTTCTGAACATTTCATTGATTGGGCTGATATATCGATCCACATTCGCTGTAGAGGCACCAGGTGCTATTGCTTTCAGTTGCGCTTTGGTCAGATCATCAAGGCATACGCAACCTTTAGAGCTGAAATTACCGATCAAAGCGGCAGCGTTCAGATGCCATGCCTTGCCGTCCGGATTAAGATTGATCTCACTCCACCAACTCAGCGTCTGAATCCGCTTTTTCTCGCTCACCCAATTAGGATTTGGATCGGCCGGCGTATGTTCCATTAGCTTATCCAGCTCGTCCCACTTGGCGGCTTTCCAAAACCACTCGCTTTCGTAGTGGGTGATAAGTTGCGAGATGGACTGGGCATGCCAGGGTTTGGCCAGGGCGGCGCGGATTTCTGTGGTGCTGAGTTTGTCGTCGTGGGTGGTGCCATCGGCGCCGTCGATAATGTCGTACAGGCGGGCTTTCACCGGGCCGTGATCCGCTGTGCTGATTTGCGCTTGATAGTCGGCCTGCCCAACTTCACTTAGTAAGCGCTGGGCGTCGAGGTGGCAGGCAAACTGGTCGGCCGCGCAGACGGTTTCGCTGATAAAGTCGAAGCCCTCCCATTCCCAGGGGCTGTGGCGGGTGGTGATCATGTCTTGTTCGGCCAGCCAGCCGCCGATGGGGTTACCCGCTTCATCAGCCAGCAGGCTATCGAGGCGCCACCACTGGGTGATACGTGGGGTAGGGCTTCCCGGAAGCGTTTCGCTGACTTTGATCTTGCGGTCGGCGGGCAGATTTTCTAGCACGCTGACGGGGATGATCAGATCGACGCCGACCTTAACTCCTTCATCGGTAATCTTGGGCGGATTGCTTGCATTGATGCCTTCCCCATGGGGAATCAGCTTGCTGGCGCCCTTATGAATTTTCAGCAGAGTTTTCTGCTCGACGGGCAAGCTGCTCGCTCGCGCTCGGCTCTTGGCAATAAAGGCGGGCACATCCTCGCAGCTGAACACTTCCAGATGCAGCAGGGCTTTTGGGGTTGAATCATCGTGGTTTTGATACTGGCCCAGATGGCCGATCAGTTCGCCGGCCTTGATCGGGTAGGCGGTGGGCAGCGGGTACACCGCCTCTTTTGCCAGGGCGTTAGGCGTTTGCTGCGATTCCAACGAGTCGAGCCAGACATAGCCTGGAAGTTTTCCCGCGGCGTCTGCGGTCAGCGGCGGGACTGCGTTGCCGCTGATGATGGACTCCAGCTTCAGGTATTTGCCACTGGCGCCTTCCCGGCTGACTTTTATCTCAGTGCCGCGCGGCAGCACGGCCAGCACATTGCTGCTGCCGTTGGCCGCTTCGCGCACATGCAGGCCGATTTGTTCCAACGCAGGTACGTCTTTGGAGTCCTTCTCGGTGACCAGATAGTGGTTCTCAGCCAATTTCTTTGCTTCGGGTACGTAAACCCATCCGGTGTTTTCGGCGAGACCCGCCACCGCCGGGGTCACCCTGACCAGCTTGCGCCAGTTCTGATTCGGACTCGGCGCCGCCTCTCCTGTTTCAATGGTGGTGCCTCGCGGCAAGGTGGTCAGTTTGTTCTGATACTTGGCGTAGGCATCATCGGTTTGCGCAACTTTGTGATAATCGCGCACGTTCAATCCCAACACCTTGTCGGGAGCATCGGCTTTTACCTTGTAGAGTCCGGCTCCCCAGAACCCTGGGCGCTTGAGCGTCGGCTGTGCCTGATAGCCCTTCCAGTCGAGCAGGTGCATATACAGGCTGTAGAAGGTCAGGCCCTCGGGCTCGGCGGCGGGAGTAGGAGCGGCTGCGGCCACCGGCGCTGTAGCTGTAGCTGTAGCTGTAGCTGTAGAAGTTGCTGCCGTTGCTGTTGCGTCTGCGGGGGTTGCCGGAGGCGGTGCTGGCGGTAGTTTCAGCCAATGCTTCACCAATACGAAGCCTGTCGAATACTTGGCCTCTATGGACTCTGGGCCGCTGCCGGGTTTGATGAGCGCATACTGGGTTTCGGGATACTTGTCATCGATGCGATAGGCGATCACTTCGCCATCGGCGATGCAGCGTACTTCGCTCTGATCCAGCAGTGCTCCGGTGCCGGCATCGAAGTGCACGCCACCATGCCAGAGGCCATTGGCGCCCATGGGGTAGAAGCCATTCTCGGCCTTGGCCAGGGCATCAAAATATAGCTGCGGGTCGCTGACTTCTTTGCTGGCTTCGCCGGCGGTTTTGAACGGATAAGCCCAGTTGATTGGTTTGCTGTCTGCCATGGTGTAAATCCCTAATCCTTGTTTGCGGGCGTGATGACGGCCCGCGCTTGATCCCTGTTAACCGGAGAAGTTGAGCATCCGCTTGGCCTTGGGTTTGGCGGGCTCCAGCCGATTCAGCAACGCCTCATCCAACAAATCTCCCGCCTTGTCCTTATCCGCCGCACCCGGCAGCACCGGCGGTTTGATCGCGATGCCCGAGCCTTTGCCTGGTGCGCCACCGGCGTTGATCTTGGCCATGGGGCCGCTGACTGTGATGCCGCCACCGTCGAGTTTGATAAAGCTGCCGCCGGCTTTGAGGGTCAGTTCGCTGGCGGCTTCGATGACCATCTTTTGTCCGGCTTTTAGATGGATTTCGCGGCCGGCTTTGGTCAGTTGGGCGGTGCCGAGTTTGATGTGTTGGTTTTGCCCGACTGTGAGGTGGTCGTCGGGTTTGACTTCGACTTTGCGCTCGGCTTTGACGGTCAGGTGTTCCTCGGCTTTGAGCTCGGTGTAGCTATTGGCTTCGACTCTGTCGTGGCGCTGGTTGCCGACGCGGATCTTCTGGTCGTGCTCGATATTTTCGTCCCAGTCGCGCTGGGCGTGAATATAGATCTGCTCGGCGCCTTTCTTGTCTTCGATGCGCAGCTCGTTGTAGCCGGCGCCGCCCGGGGTGCTGAGGGTTTTGAACAGGCTGCGGGTCTTGTTGGCCGGCAGGTCGTAGGGGACGACGTGTTCGGCGTGGTACAGGCAGCCGGTGACCAGGGGTTGGTCGGGGTCGCCTTCGAGGAAGGTCACCAGCACTTCCATGCCGATGCGCGGGATGGCGATGCCGCCATAGCCGTCGCCGGCCCAGCTGTTGGATACGCGCAACCAGCAGCTGGTCTTGTCGTCTGCCTGGCCTTCGCGGTCCCAGTGGAACTGCACCTTGATTCGGCCGTATTCATCGCAGTGAATCTCTTCGCCGGCGGGGCCGGTGACCACGGCGCTTTGGCTGCCCAGTACCCGGGGTTTGGGGTGCGCCAGGGGCGGGCGAAAAGGCACGTCCCAGGGGGTGGCGGTAAAGCGGTTGCGGTAGCCTTGGTGGAAGTCGGTGTTGTCTGCCTGCCCCTCTCCCCAGCCCTCTCCCCGGAGGGGCGAGGGGGCCGTTCTGCGTAACGGCGAAGTGTCGGTGACGGACTCTTCCAGCACCTGGGGTTGTTTGCCCTGGTGGATCACTTCGTGCAGCAGCCACAACTGGTTCCAGTCCCGGCGTGGATGGTCGGAGAGTTCCAGGAAATGGCCGCTGAGCAGCTTGGGTTGGTCACCACGGCCTTCGGCCAGACGGTAGTCGGCGCGGTGGCGCTCCAGGTTGCGCTGACTCAGATGTTTACCGCGGGTGCGGTCGACAAAGCGGCCGGGGTAGTCGTAGTCCTCGAGATCCGGCAGCGCTTTGGCCTCGGGGTCGCGATCCTCCTTGAATGCAGCTTCCATCAGTAGCCGCGGTTGCTCGAAGTCGTAATCGCGGCGGGTGGTGCGGCTGGTGCGGGTTTCCAGACGCACGGTGAAGCGCTTGATCACCGGCTCATCGGCGGTCATGCCGTTGTCCTGCAAATAGGCGGTGGGCTGGCCGAGCTTGCCGAAGGCGCTCTGGTCGTCGCCGAACACCAGCACATGGCCCTGCTGGTTGTGCTGGAAGTGGTAGTGAATACCCTCTTCTTCGCACAGGCGCTGGACGAAGTGCAGGTCGCTCTCGTCGTACTGCACGCAGTAGTCGCGCTCGGGATAGACAGTAGGGCCGAGCTGGAACTGGTAGGCATTGGCCTGGATGCCGTGCTCCTGCAGCACCTGGGCGACTATCTGCGGCACGGTGAGGTGCTGGAAGATGCGCTGATTGCGGCGATGGGCCAGGTACGCCAGCTGCGGCACCAGGCACAGGCTGTAGCGGGTCAGGCGCTTGCCGGATTCGCCCTGGGCGACCCGGTAGATGATGCCGTGGATGCCCACGCCGTCCGGGCTGAAGGCGAGAAAAGCCGGCCGATGCAGCAGGCTTTGCAGGTCCAGATCGGGCCGCTCGCTGACCAGCTCGACTTCGAAGCGGTAGGGCTGGCTGATCGCCTCGCGGCCGCTGAATTCGAGCACCTGCAGGTCGTGTTCGAGGCCTTCGATGCTCAGGCTGAAATGGGTTTCATTGGCCGGGTTGAACATGCTCATTTCCTTGTAAAAAGATCATCCATTGATGCCGCTAGCAGGCTGTCTGGAACTACGGGTTTTGCATGTTGGGCTTCGTTCCTCAGCGCCAACCTACGATGCGTAGTCAATTGCCATTCTCGGACAGCCGCCTAACTGCTGCGCCCCAGCCAGCTCCGCCAACTGCTGGGCGTGGGCTGGCGAAATACTTCCAGCAGCTGCGCACTGCTGATGCCGCGCTGCGCCTCGTCGAACGCCAGGGCGGTGCGCAAGGCCGGCCAGCAGTGCGGCGGCAAGTGCTCGGGCCGTTGCAGTTGCTGATCCAGCTGCATGGCCTTGGCCTGCTTGGCGCTGAGGCGGCGGAACGGGTGGCGGCCGCCGGCCAGCTCGTACAGCACGCAGGCCAGGGCATAGACATCGGCCGCGGCGCTCAGCGGCGCGCCGTCGAGCAATTCCAATGCGGCGTAGCGTGGCGTCCAGGCGGTAAAGCGGTTGCGGCACAGGCGCGGCAGGCCAGGCAGCAAGCCTTCCACCGGCTGGCCGAGACCATAATCGAACAGGCGCAGGCCGTCGGCGGCGAGCATCACATTGCTGGGTTTCAGGTCGCCATGCAGCACGCCCAGGCTGTGGGAATAGCTCAGGGCATCGAGCAGGGCGCTGGCGATGCCCTGCAACTCGCTCCAGGGCAAGCCTTCGGGGCGTTCGCTGAGTAGCTGATCGAGGGTCAGGCCCTTGAGCAGCTCCAGGATGAGGAAGGCGCGCTGGCTCGGCAGATCCACCTCGAAGCCGAACAGGCGCACCACATGGGGGTGGTTGAGCCGCGCGGTGAGGGCGAACTCGCTGTACAGCAATGAGTTGGCGTCCGGGTATTCGGCGAAGTCGTCGCTAAGGGTTTTCAGCGCCACATAGGGCTCGGGGTCGCCGAACTGCTCGCGCAGCAGGTCGCGGGCGCGGTACACCGCGCCCATGCCGCCG
>Ga0209343_10010464_pt1 | contig 10547 bp, 12 predicted proteins | sample RifCSPlowO2_02_FD_184026 | JGI IMG/M metagenome (GOLD analysis project Ga0209343, IMG submission 184026) | Groundwater microbial communities from Rifle, Colorado - Rifle CSP2_plank lowO2_0.2 (SPAdes) (version 2) | ecosystem: Environmental > Aquatic > Deep subsurface > Groundwater | place...
CGGTGGCGAGCAGCAACGGGTCGCCATCGCGCGCGGATTGGTCAATCGGCCTCCGGTGATCCTGGCTGATGAGCCCACAGCTCCTCTAGACAGTGAGCGCGCCATGGCTGTAATCCGCATCCTCAATGACATGGCCCGGAAGTTCGAGACCGCCATCATCGTCGTCACCCATGACGAAAAGATCATCCCCACTTTCAAGCGCATCTACCACATCCGCGACGGTGTGACCCATGAGGAAGCTGGCGAAGGGCGGGAGTTCGAATGAGAGAACGATTGAATTACAGGAGAATTTCATGACCCACCGCAAACATGGCCACGCATTTTGGACTATCACCCTGACCGTTACGGCCTGCCTGCTTTTATGGGGTTTTCAGTTGCCAGCTTGGGCTGGTGACGCTAGTCGAGCATCTTTTCATTGGAGAGTTGCTGAAGCAGTCATGGCGCTTGGGTCGCTGCGACGTTGAGGTGGCTAAGCCGGAAGTCGATAACGCCAGCTATGACCTCATTCTGGAAACCCACGGGTTCATACGACACGTCCAACTTAAGGCGTCCTACTTGGGCTCCAAAACCGCCAGGCAGAACCTTCATATCCGCCTCGGGGATAAGCCCTCCGGATGCGTCATCTGGATCTACTTTGACGAGGACACCCTTGCCCTAGGCCCCTACCTGTACTTCGGTGGCGAGCCCGGCAAACCTCTACCCTCTTTGGCAGGAGCCAAGGTGGCGAAACATACAAAGGCCGATCAAGCCGGTACTAAGGGTCAGCGCCCCAACATTCGCGAAATCAAGCGCAGTGACTTCACGTCATTTGCTTCCCTGGAAGGGATTTACTGCGCACTGTTCGGCCCAGCACCAGCAGGCGAGCTGCAGACTCCAATAGCTTGGCCTTAATTTAAGGCGTGGAGCTGAGTTTTCTTGGTGATTTTGATATGAGTCCCTGACTTCAAAGTGCCGTAAGGCTCAATCGCGCGAAGGGCGACTCTTTCCGTTTTTGAGACCTTAAACAACTGGCCATCCGCAACCACAAGGACAGTTGCTCCACTTGCGATTGCCGCCTTGTAGGCATTAGCAAATGCACGGGCGGCAATTTTCGGAATATGCGATTCCTGCGCAGAAATCTGCTTGTCAGTGAGCGGTCTCTTATCTGACTTGCGTGACATGGCCAGCCCTTAAATGTGATGTGTCGTGCCGACGTTATGCCGAGTTACCGTGCTCAATAGCGCTCAGCACACGACGCACCTGAGCAGCCCCCTTATCGGTATCGCATAGCTCGATTGGCTTGGCATTGCCCAGAGCAATATTCTCTCGTCGCATCCAGTTCAAGGCTATGTTTTTGCTTTCAAAGACAGCCTCCGCCATACGTGTAACCCCCTCAATTCGATCAATTGGCTGAGAGTCTGCCGCAGCGGAAGCACCTTCATTATTCTTCATGCCCCTAGTCGCCTCGCCAGTGTGCATTGCAGTTGCTTGGTAAGCATCCTGGCCCCACCTTTAGGTGCTTGACCCGTTGCGCAATGCGGATGGATACCGACAGGGCACAATCAGTGCGGGACATTGCGGCTCCCACCTCTATAGCGTGAAGTCTAATGAGGAGCTAAACAGCGGCTGATGTAAAGCAAGCACTAGCCGTCGACACTCATCATTTGGGGCATCGCCCATCAGGCACTTTTCGAGATGCCCTAGCGAGAAAATCTGGTCGGCCGACGGGTAGTGCCGGAGCAGGCTTTTCGCATAACTGCGAATATCTTGGGGCAACTCATTATTGCGAGAAAGTTCTCGCAGGAATTCTTCGGTCTTGATGACGCTGCGAGTTCTTTCGCTAGGGAGTGTCAATGCCGTTATCTCCAGATTCAGTCATGTCTACCGACGCTTGAGTTTTGATCGCCATGCTTACCTCCCGATTAATTTCCTAGTCGATGGAGCGGTCCATCCCATCCACTCACAAGCTAGCGCTACTCCAGCTGAATTAGGCCTCTCAGCATCAAAAGCAAGCCAGCAACTGTTGCCTGTAATGCTGGGAAAAACTGACCTGGTAACTTGGCTCAACTGCAAAGCCCCCCAGAGAGATGATGCTCGCAGCGCCGACCCCAATAGCCAGGTCGGCCCCACGTCCGATATTGTCATCTAGGCCATCAATATTACCGGCAGTACCAATCCAGCCAGTCGTTGTGACTGGTGTGGAGGCTGGCATCTGTACCTCGTTCAGCACCGCAAGGTCATCCGGAAGATCATCCGCAATTCGCTCCGCAAAGCGCTGCAGCGTAGGCTCCGCCAGCATGAACAGCGATGCTTGGTCATCGGACTCGCCTATACGCCGAAGTACCCGCCCGAGCACTTGCCGGTAGTGCAACTCGGTACGGATGCGACTGAGGTAACAGCACACCTGTAGGCGGGGAATATCAGTGCCTTCGCTGATCATTCCAACAGCGACAATCCAACGGCAAGCGCTGCGCCTGAACACATTGATCACTTGCTGCGCATCCGGGGTCTTGTTGGTCACAATGCGGCAACCTTCACCTCTGGCGTCCAGAGCCCGGGCAATTTGCTGGGCGTGCTCGATGTCGGTGGCAACTACTAATCCAGCCGCATCAGGCTTGACCAGGCGAAGCTCATCCAGTTTGCCGCACCCAAGATTGAGCAGTTGATCGATCACCTCGTCATGACGTAACAGTTCTTCATAAGTGACAGGGGATTCCCCCAATAGCTTGGCGATGCTGGGAAACATCCTGACACTGCTCTCAGAGCCCAGTTCCTCGGTAAGTTTTACCTTCTGATTGTCGAGTAGAACAATACGAGGCGAACGGCACACCCCATCAGCAATGGCCTCTTTAAGTCCATAGCGGTAGTCGCAGATCAGGTGCCCTTCGGGCGTCGAGTAGCGGGCCAGGACAATCGCTCGGTCGTCCGAACGCCATGGCGTGCCGGAGAGAGCCAAGGTGAAAGCGGCCCGGTCTTGTATCCGGTGCAGTATTTGCTGGCCCCAGGCGTTGCTTAGAAGTGGATCATGGCCGGCGCAGTGGTGAATTTCATCGAAGACCACAAACACACGGTAGTCATCAAGAAGCCGCCAGAATCCCTCATCTCGGTATTCCATTGCCTGATAGGTGAGCGCCGCCCCTGCTGCGCCCAACTGACCGTCCAGTCGCCTGCCAAGCACCGCAGCAAAGGTTGAGCGGAAGCCCTCGACAACCTGGCAGGATGGCGCGAAGCACAGCACCAGATCGATCCTGTCTTGCTCAAGCAATCTGCTGGCCAGCTCTGCCGCCATACGTGTCTTGCCGGCACCCGGCGTTGCCTGGCAGAAGAAGTGGGGCGTGGAACTAAAGTGTTCCAACGCCGTGTCGATGCAGCTGAATTGCCAGTCTCGCAGCGATATGGTCATCGTGCGGCGGCAAGCGTCTTGATCGTTTTCTCGATGGCGCGGAGATGGCCTAGCAGGCGCGAGCTGCGGTCTCTAGCGTCCAGATAATCGCCCTCGACCTTGTCGCGGAGATGCGGCATATCATCCAGAAGCAACTTATATCGCTCCGCTTCGCCCATCGAAGACAGGAAGTCCAACCGGATCTCTTTGTAGAGCGCTTCTAAGTTCTCATCTGCTTCAGGCGATGGTTTAAGCGGTGCGGTCGCACAATTGAACACTGTTGGCTCCTGATCAGGATCACAGGCAGTGTTGAGGCTGTTCTCAAAACCGTTGTCGATCAGATCCAGTTGCAGATGCGCAGGAATTGGCTGCAGGTGGTAGACCTGTCCTCGAACACGGCGGTCCTTATCGAGCACAACCCAGCCCATGCGCAGCAATCGGCGGATCTGCTCATACACGTAGCGGCGCACATCTGCGACACGGAAATTCATACCGACCAGGTTTTTGGCATAGGCATCGCGCAGTTCACGGATAGTGAACTTTGTGCGCCCTTCCTCCTGAAGCAGCTCATACAGACGCCTGTCGAAGATAAACGAGGCCGATTTCATTGAGGCACCAGAAGAATTAACGCGGAAGAAATACGGATTATAATCCGTGGCTCGTGAGTCCGCAAACACACGATAGTGCCGCCTCAAGTGGAATTGAGACGGTCATGGATAAGTTGGCGAAAGCGTTAGGGGAACGCATCCGAACGCAGAGGAAATCCTGCCGGATTTCCCAGGATGCACTGGCGCTGGCCTGCAGTATCGACCGCAGCTATATGGGCCGAATTGAACGTGGTGAAGTAAACATCACCATCGAGAAGCTATATCGCATCGCAGGTGAGCTCGCCTGCGATCCACACTGCCTTCTGCCTCAGATGTCAGAGCTACAACCCACCTGATCGATAGTACCTCTCAGGAAGTTCTGAGATTACGGCTGTAATTTTGACTTTGCTCCAAGCCTCACTCCGCCGCCAGCATCTTAAATATCAGCAACGCAGACGTCGGAGGTGTTTATGGCGTTCTGGACGATTCAGACAGATCGCTTGTTGCAGCGAAGATAAGCTTTTTAAGCTTGAGCGCGCAGCAAAGAACACTTGGGCAGCATTCCGGACTGAATTACCTTGTTATACGACACGTAGCCGTCTGACAGTCAAACCCGGCCCGAGCTTGGAATTTTCTCGTCAAAATCTCGCAAAATTTTTATGCTCTCGCTTTCAGATGGGCCTTTAGCTCCCCGAGGCATAGGTCTATCAATGTGACTAACCAGATAACCTTTCGCGCGTATGTGGCAGGCAATCCTCTGCCACCGAGCCTTCGCACCTCACCAAGGCGCGCACCAATCACTTGATTGATCATGGATACGGCGAGGCCCTTTCGATCATTATTCGTCAGCATCCATTGTCCCTACCGGGGGGATAGGGAGATCAAGTGGCCTCAAGATAGCTTCGGTTTGACGGTGATTCGGGAGCCCATCCCTAGAACCTCCCGAAACGTCAACAGAGGCCATCTGAGCACCGAAACGCGCCCTAATATTGTAGGCGATCTGCTGCCATCTCAGGAGCCACTTAGCCTCTCTGACTTTGTATGCATGCACCTCTCTTTCTAGCTGCTCGATCTTTAGCACCAGCTCACCAGCATCCCGCACCGCATTCTTTTGCTTGAAAGCCAGACCGCCAGCAAGGGACGCTTTGGCAGCATTAAACGCGACCTTGATTTCGAGACGAGCATTCAATGCCTGGCGCGTGAACCCAAACTGGTCTTCCAGCGTCTTCCATCGCAGGCCAGAGCCGAACTCACCCAAAGCCCAGCGATCCAGCTCCTTTACGATAGCTTTGACATCCCCCGCGTCCATTCTCTTGGCAAATTTGCTCATGGCTGCGCTCCAAGTGCTTTCGCTTTGATGGCTTCAGCGTCCATCTGAAAATCACCGAGCATGGCGGTGAGGGTCTCGATTTTCTTCTGTGAATGGGCCATCCATTGGTGGCTCTCGCCCTGTCTACTGGATTGGGACTTCGTAACCGCATTCTCGTACTGAGCTACCTCGATCTCGAAAGCGCGCACTACGCTTGCTTTCTTACCGACGTTGTCTTTCTCCCAGGAGAAATCCGAACATTTAGCATGGCATTCGAGGTGGTTTGGGCAAGGCGATTGCGAGAGGTTGCGCGTACACATGCCGGTCCCAAGTTCATGGACCCCGGTAATCTTAGCCTTGAGATAAGCCTCTTTGTACTCAACCGGGAGTTGGATGTAGTTATCGGCCACCGATCCGCCGATCTTGCCCTCCCGAATTTTTTCTTGATAAATCAATGCTCTTTTTTCACGTGACGTGTGCTGATAAGCCTTCGTGTCATTTGCATACTTCCGACCAAACCATTTAGTTTGGACGTAGTCGCTCATGCCACCGTCATTCAGGAGAGTATTAATGGTGTGTCTAAAATCGTGACTAGAGAAGTCTGGTGTGACGTTGCCTCCGCCGTACTCGGAAGTAAGCAGTTCAAGATGGTCTCGTATGAATGTCGTGAACATTGAGTGGGTTACTGGCGCGACCACACACACAGATACTCCTCCGGAGGACATACCCGCGTATCGCACAAAGAACAAATCCTCTTGGTGATAGACCTGACCGCTTGTTGCGATCCGGACAGGATCATTCAGTCGTGGATCAAACATGCTCTGGCAGTACGAAATTAAGCCCTGCTTAGTGGTGAAACGAGATGGTTTAGCAGGACGTATGCCTTGAACTGTCAGCTTGTCTGGATCTGGAAACGTGAGGCCATTCTTTGTAAGCCAACCTGCTGGGCGTAAAACGTTGAAGCTAAAGCCCAAGGCTTCTAAGTCCGCAATGTAGAACCGGTGGTCTACAGCATAAGGCTCGATCCAACGTAAATCAGGACCACCGACAATACGCATCTCCTGTGCTGTGGACCTAGCCGCCTGAGTAATATCCGTTAGCTCGGTGATTACGTCCTCAATAATCGAAACGGCATCCGTAGGAAGCCATGCCTTATCAACCGGATGAAAATTATCGCCTTTGCTTGTTTTCATCAGAAAATAACGTAGAAATCTTCTACCTTCAGAGTCAGCCCCTATATCCTGAAGCGGCAATGTCGCGATTTCACTAAAACGCCTTCCAACGCACGCCAACAGCACGAGCATCAAGATGTACATCCGGTACTTGTGATTACTCGGTACATTTTGGTAAAGCGAGCCAATAAGCTTGAAAACCTCAAGATCGATGATTCGGTCTCCGGTGCTCTTTTCAAGGTTCTCGGGGGCATCCAGTCGCTTCTGTGCCAAGCCTCCAGCGTTCGCGGGTCGCTTCAACCCTGAGTATTTGTACTCGAACCTAACATTGCAAAGCTGATTCGCATCACAATGTGCTGCGAACTCATTTATTGCTTTATGTAGATTGTAAGCAGTTGACTCTTTGTAATGAGTTGATATCAACCTGCAAGCGGAGTCTAAGTCCTCGGGCATAAGCCTGGAAAGCGGACGCTCTCTCCCGACACAATGACTGATGTAACTTATTGCTGCTACAAACGTTTGATGGTTTGGGAGTTTTTGGTTCGCCCTATGAGCGCGAAGACAAAAAAGCGTCTTCGCAACTGTCGCCCAATCGCCTATAAGATCTTGCGCTCCGATATTGGGGGCGTGTTTAAAATAAATACTAGGCGTTCCTGATCGTTTGGCTGACAGGATAGTCAGCGGACCAGCAGTGAACATCCAACTTGGATCATCCCAAACTATTTTTTCAAAGCCCAACATCCCTAACATTTTTGCTCTATCTGTCAGCTTGCTCAAGTTTACTGAACGATCCACTTCAAGCTTGCTTAAAAAAGCGGCTACTTTCGCCATTATGCAGCACCCGCTTTAACTTCTTTACACTTCTCGACAACTTGAGCCACAGCGAAGATGATCTCGTCGAGCTGACCTGCTATTCGTTTATCCGCCGACCTGAATTTTTCCTCGCGCTCATTTATCAGATGCAGCAGAACGGCTTCATGATTGGCGTCAAGGTAAGCCTGAAATTTAGGGCATTTGTAACAGGAATATGGAGGATGCAAGGCGCAGAGTGAGTGCTTACCACACACGCCCAAGTCAATATCTGGAGCGTCCTCAATATATACGAACGGAATATGTTTACCTACATCCTTTTCATTTACAGCTTTCTGCCCAGGCATGATGAAATCGCCCTTGAAGAAACGGAGCATTTGCGCGTACGGCCCAATTAAGGCTTTATCGAGCAACTCAACGATATTGCCAGCGAGATCAAAATAAACTTGCACATGTTGAAGATCGGTATGATCAAGGATTTGGGCTAGCTGTCGTTGAGTTGCGCCATCTTTAACCAGATTTGTCGCCAAGGTATAACGAAGACGCCTCGGACTCAGATGCAGCAACATATCTGTCAGAGGAGAAACAATGCGATGCCTGAAAACAAATCCTTGAAGTAGCGTTGCAAAATATCCAGACGAATAGTTAAAAAAGGCATCGCGATAGCCCGACGCCGCAGCCGCAGCATTAACATAGGCATTGAAAAACAGCGGCCTATCAAAATTTGCTGGATCGACCCCCATCCAATTGGCTGGCTCAACGAGGCGGTTGGCTGCAATCAATTCTTGGATGTAAGGGGCAAATTCATTAGGGAGTTGCACTTCCACAAAATCATCACGTGGATTCAGCAACTGCTTTTTAATTCTCGGATATCTGATTACCCAGCATGGCTCATCTAGTCCAGGAGCGACGTTAATCAGATCGCTCTCGCGCAACCACGAAAGATTAGCCGGATTTCTACCGTGAGCAATGAACAGCGCCAATGCGGCTCGCTGCTGATACTCGGTTAGGTCGGCACAGATTGTGGAATGCAGAGCATTATAGAGCGGCTGCAACTCATACACGCGATGCAGCGGCCCAGCATCTATGTCTTCGTTCCTTACCGCCTCGCCCTTGGGGCCACCAGGTATCTTGAGCGCTTCCAAGACGCAGGCATATTCGCTGCTGAAACCCACTTCACTTAGGTACTGCGCCCCCCAGAGGTACCATGCTTTCACACGAGAGATTTGGTAGAGCTTATGATCCCGTCTTGTGGTGGCGACCACTTTTTCAACGTAGGCAATCAGTTCTGCCTCGAAATCAGCAATATCTACCCGGTTAAACTCCGGATTAACAAGTAACAAAAACCGCCAACAGTCCTTGAAAGTATTGTAAGCATACGCCGCGGACGTAACCTTGATGATATGTATGCAGTAGCGCATCAGCGCGTAGCGAAATCTTAGACTGCATATTTTATCAAATTTTAAGGTTGTTGCTCCGCCAGTAGTAGAAGGCAAGTGCCATCGCAACCCACTCGTATCAACAACGTGACCCTCTCTACTTATAACAGAATTCGGGATAGGCTCCCACAGTTCAGCCTCATCAGGCTGCTGTCTAAACGCTTGATTCATTACTTGAATACTCTAAAAAACTTTCCATCAGTGTATCATGGTATTTGGACTGAACAGCGGTGGCCTGCCGAATAACTTCACCCGTGATATACACTTCCTGAGAACGCACACTACTGTCACCCCGAAGGTACGCTAAAACTTGTTTACGCTCATCTTCAGGAACGCCACGCTCAGCCATTTCGCGCTCGGTTCTACTGGAGTACGTATGCCGAAGGGATTTAGGAGATAGGTTTGAAGGCAACACGCGTTTAAACTTCTCACGAATGATCTGAAAATAGTTAGATATGCTGTTTCCATGTAACGGATCGCCCTCGTCTGAGACGATCAAATAGCTATGATCCTCCCCAAAACGCTCCATAACTTTTTCGCGATGAACTTCAATGTACTCTTCAATCAAGCGTATGAGAGCAGGCGTTTGCATTATCATGTCTCGGCCGTTCCGCTTGACCCTAGGCTGAGGGCTTCGCATATCATTCGGGTCCGCAACACGCCTTAAAACACGCAGAGCAGTGACGCCCCCGAACTCGATATCCTCCACCCTAAGAGTTAGAACTTCCGCTGGTCGAAGGCCAAAGGTCAGCATAATCATCACAACAATGAAGTTCCTAAACCGTACATGCTCGTTTAAGCCATATGCTTCTGGATTTCTAAAATCCACACACCAAATAAGAGCCGTTACTTGATGATTGCGCAGTCCTTTAGTAATGGATTTATTCTGGGGAGGATTATTGATCTCTTGATCGCTGAGAACTTTATCGACATGCTCTTTGTGTGCCTGAATTCTGAGAAGCGCGGGATCCCCGGACGCCAACGACCCAATTTTGAGTCGAAAACACCACCCCATGAATTGCCGCACAGTGATCAAGCGCAACTTATATGTCAGGGGAGACACAGCGACTTTCTTACCCTGACTTATAGAGACCACCCCCGCCTGGACGGCGGGGACCTTCACCGCTATGCGCAGGCGCTCGCAAAGACTTCCCGCTAACTCAGCCTCGGTAAACATGCGCTCACCTGCCATGCAGGCACCAAAATCAATGGAAAGGGAATCCAGCCATGCAAATAGAATCGCCAACTCCCTAAGATTTCTCGTGAGCGTGTTAGGACTTAAGCCTCGCCTTTGCAAGACCCACTCATTTGCAAGCGGAACCGGCAGGCCGTCATCGTCAAGGAGGATCGGCAGGCTCTGTCCGGAAGGATGTCGTACCGTTTTCACATCCATGAGCACATCCATTCTTTACGTTTCGTTATGTAAACTTTTATCTTTACACTTGCGTCTTGTGTAGTCAATTCTCAAGAAGCTTTACACATGGCAAAAAAAAACCCTCTTGGCTTTACAGCGAAGAGGGCTTCATTTTAATCACGCAAGGCAGTTACTCAGGCGCTTACAGCCACCAATCTAATCTACCACCTTGACATTTTGCTCTTATGTACCTTAAAACGGAATATCGTCATCGAAGCTGTCGTAATCCGGCGCCGGCTGGGCAGCCGGTTGCGGAGCCGGACGGGCTTCACGCGGCGCTTGCTGTTGCGGCTCGCGTTGCGGCGCTGGGCGCTGCTGACGCGGGGCGGCGTCGCCACCTTCGTTGTTGTTGCGACCACCGAGCAACTGCATGGTGCCCTGCATGTCTACGACGATTTCCGTGGTGTAACGCTTGATACCGTCTTTTTCCCACTCGCGGGTCTGCAGCTTGCCTT
>Ga0209343_10010465_pt1 | contig 10546 bp, 7 predicted proteins | sample RifCSPlowO2_02_FD_184026 | JGI IMG/M metagenome (GOLD analysis project Ga0209343, IMG submission 184026) | Groundwater microbial communities from Rifle, Colorado - Rifle CSP2_plank lowO2_0.2 (SPAdes) (version 2) | ecosystem: Environmental > Aquatic > Deep subsurface > Groundwater | place: Rifle...
CACGATGGCCAGCAGCGGTGGCACGGTGTCGCTCTCCGCGCCAAAGCTGCGCAAGAAGTCGGCCTGCAGGTCCCGGCGGTGGGCCACCCATTGGCCCAGCTGGGCGGGGCCCGCATCCAGCACCAGCCATCGCAGCCGACGGCTGTAGACGTTGGCCAGCGCGGTGCCTACAGGCAAGTTGTGGTCCCACACATAGCACAGGGTGGCGCCGGGCAGGTATTCGCCGCTGACGCCGCGGGCCAGGCGCAGCAGGCTGCGTTCGACAAAAGGGATTTTGTCCAGCGGCAGGTCAAACAGGGCGCAAACCTTGAGCGGCGCGTCGTCGCCGTCTTTGCGCATCAGGTTGGCGTCGGGCAGGGGCTGGTCCAGCCGCCAGCGCCAGCGCAGGGTGCCGGCGCGGGTGGCTGCGGGCAGTGCGTGGCTGAGGGTGCCGTAGGAACGGTCGGTGCGCAGGCGCAACACCGCTGGTCCGTCCAGTGCCACCACGTCCATGGACGTCAGTGGCACATGGTGGCGGGCGGGCAGACCCACGGCACGCCAGGGCGGCGGGGGCGCGCCCAGCGGTGCGCTGGAAAATGGCGCCAGCATCTCCCCCGTGGCGGGCCGCTCCTGCGCCCTGGAAACCGAGGGGGAGCTTAAGAGAAATAGGGCTGTAGCCCCCGTAAATAGTGCGCAAGCAGCTATCAAAAGCATAGCAAAAGTGGTGTTTTTGGGGGGCTCTCCATGCGCCTGCCTGGGTGGGAAGAGGGCCATGGCTCAGCCCCGGCGCCAGTCGTGGAAGCGGCGCACCCATTCCAGCAGGGCCAGGGGCTGGTGGGCGCGTTTCCATGCACCGGCGGCGTATTTGTTGGCCTCCGAGAGGGTGGGGTAGGTGTGGATGGTGCCCAGAATTTGGTTCAACCCCAGGCCATGGCGCATGGCCAGCACGTATTCGGCCAGCAAGTCGGCGGCGTGGGTGCCGACGATGGTGACGCCGAGGATGCGGTCCTTGCCGGGCACGGTCAGCACCTTCACAAAGCCGTGGCTGGGGTGGTCGGCCCCCGCGTCGCAGATCTGGCGGTCCAGCTCGTCGATGGGGTACTTCGTCACCTCGTAGGCCACGCCTTGCGCCAGGGCTTCCTGTTCGTTCAGGCCCACCCGCGCCACCTCGGGGTCGATGAAGGTGGCCCAGGGGACAACGGAGTAGTCCGCCTTGAAGGACTTGAAGTCGCCAAACAGCGCGTTCACCGCCGCGTACCAAGCCTGGTGCGCGGCCGTGTGGGTGAACTGGAAGGGCCCGGCCACGTCGCCGGCCGCATAGATGTTGGGGTAGATGGTTTGCAGGTAGTCGTTGGTCTGCACCGTTTTGGTGGTGGGGATGCCCAGCTCCTCCAGCCCGTAGCCGCTGAGCCGGGCCGCACGGCCCACGGCGCACAGCAACTGGTCGAATTCGATGCGTAGCTCGGTGCCGGCGTGGCCCAGGACCAGGGTCTTGACCTCGCCTTGCGCGTCGCTGGACTTCTCGCAGCGTAGCGCCTGGTGGCCGGTGAGCACGCGCACGCCGTCGGCCTGCAAGGCGGCGCAGGCCAGGGCCGAGACCTCCGCGTCTTCGCGCAGCAGGAGGCGCGGCGCCATTTCCACCTGCGTCACCTGCGCGCCCAGGCGGGCAAAACTTTGCGCCAGCTCGCAGCCAATGGGGCCGCCGCCCAGCACCACCAGGCGTTGGGGGATGGTGTCGAGTTGGGCAAAGGTATCCCACAGGGTGTCGCTGGTCACATAACCCACCTCCTCCAGCCCGGGCAGGGGCGGCACCAGGGGCCGGGCGCCGGCGGCGATCACGATGCTGCGGGTGGTCAGCCGCTGCGTGCCGCCGCCCGTGAGCTCGATCTCCACGGTCCAGGGGTTGACGATGGTGGCGTAGCCGGCCAGCACCTCCACGCCCAGGGCGGTGTAGCGCTCCACGCTGTCGTGCGGCGCAATGGCGGCCACCACCGCCCGCACGCGCTGCATCACTTTTTGGAATGAAATAGGGCTCTGGCCCCCGTCTTCATTGCGCAAGCAGCTATTGAAACCATAGCGCTCTGCGTGCCGCATCTGGTGCGCCAGTTTGGCGCTTTGGATCAGCGCTTTGCTGGGCACGCAGCCGTAGTTCAGGCAGTCGCCGCCCATTTTGTGCGCCTCCACCAGCGTGACTTTGGCCTTGACCACGGCGGCGATATAGGCCGACACCAGCCCGCCCGCGCCCCCGCCGATGACGACCAGGTTGCGGTCAAAGGTCTTGGGTTTGACGGCGCGCCAGCGGGCGTAGACCTGGCGCTTTTTCATGGCGTCCAGGGCCTTGCGCGCCAGCAGGGGGAAAATGCCCAGCAGCACCAGGGAGCCCAGCAGGCCGGGGCTGAGCACGTCCTTCAGGCTGTGGATGTGGGCCAGCTGGGTGCCCGCGTTCACATACACCACCGTGCCGGCCAGCATGCCCAGCTGGCTGACCCAGTAAAAGGTGCGCGTGCGCATGGCAGTCAGGCCCATGGCCAGGTTGATCACAAAAAACGGCACCAGGGGCACCAGCCGCAGGCTGAACAGGTACAGCGCGCCTTCGCGCTCCACGCCCCGGTTGATGTCGGCCAGGCGCGGGCCAAAGCGGGCCTGCACGCTGCTGCGCAGGACAAAACGCGCCATCCAAAAGGACAAGGTCGCGCCGATGCTGGAGGCAAACGACACCAGCAGCAGCCCCCAGCCCAGGCCAAACACCCCGCCGCCGGCCAGCGTCAAGATGGCGGCTCCGGGCAGGGACAGGGAGGCCACCGCCACATACAGGGCAAAGTAGGCCCCCCGCAGGCTCCAGGGCGACTGGGCGTACCACTGGGTGAACTGGGCCTGGCTGTGCTGGAGGTAGTCCAGGCGCAAAAAACGCCCCAGGTCCAGCGCAAAAAACAGCAGCACCGCGCTGGAAAAACCCGTGGCCAGCCATATTTGGGAGCGTTTCACGAAAAAGCCTTCCAACCCCACCACAAACGGGTGGCGGTGGTGAGGACGCACAGGCCGGCGAACACGGTGGCCAGGGCCGCAAAGTGCTGCGGCCACAGGCACATGGCGGTAAAAAAGGCGATGGTTTCCGTGGCCTCGGTCAGTCCGCCCAAAAAATAGAAGGACTTGTCGGGGTAGGCCAGGTTGCACAGATTCCGCTTGGCCGCCAGGGCAGCAAAGGCCAGAAAGCTGGTGCCCGTGCCGATGAAGGCGGCCAGCAGCAGGGCGCCGGCCAGCGCGTTGCGCGCCGGGTCGGCCAAGGCAAAGGCCAGCGGAATGCTGGCGTAAAACAGGAAGTCCAGCGCAATGTCCAGAAAGCCCCCGGCGTCCGTGGGTTGGGTTTGCCGGGCCACGGCACCGTCCAGCCCATCGCAGATTCTTGAGGTAATCAGGGCTGTAGCCCCCGCCAGATAAGCGTGGCCAGCTATCAAAATTGCAGCAAGCATGCCCAGTGCAAAAGCCACCAGGGTGACGGTGTTGGCGCCCACGCCTGCCCGCACCAGCACCTGGGCGGTGGCCGTCATAGGTGCGCGCAGGAGGGCGAGGGCGAAGCGGTCAAGCATGGAAAAAGAGGGGCGGGGTGGGGGTGGCGTGTTTTGCATCCTATCTCAGGCAAAAATTTGCGCCTGGCACTCAAGGAAAAGCCGCGTTGGTCGAAAAAGAAGGGGAGATGCATCGGTGTTTGCCCCCACCAGGGGGCCAGCGATGCCTTGTTTTCAGCCACCCAAAGACCTATGCCATGCAAGCCGCCGACAATTTGAAAAAACCAGTCCGCCTGGGTGCGCTCAGCATGGCCAAGGTGATCAGCGCCTTGTTGGAGGGGCCCTGCAGCGTCCCGGAACTGATGGGCCTGAGCGGTTTGAGCGCCAATACCGTGCACGAGTACATGCGTGCCCTGCGCAAGGAAGGCGTGGTGCATATCGGCGCCTGGGAAAAAGATGCCACCGGGCGCGAGAGCCTGCGCATCTTCAAGTTTGGCCCGGGCAAAGACGTGGCGCGCCGGAAAAAATCCAAGGCCCTCATTGCCAAGGAATGCCGCCAGCGCAAGAAGGCGGTGCAGCGGGTTGACCCGTCCACTGTCTGCGACGGACAAGACGTTTCCTTTTTTTGGCCCACGGGGGCCGAAGCCACTCCCATCCTCAAAACCAGAGCCCCTCTGGGTGCCAACGTCCATTGGTCTGGACACCGCCTGCGCTAGCCTGTTGCCGGCGCTGTGAGTTGCCTGGGCAAGGCATTGCAATGCGCACGAAATATGGGATGATCTTGACTCGACTTTCCCTTCCCATTGGGCTACAGTTTTTTTGAGTCATACATGCATCGTCTCCTTGAGCGGCAAATTCGGCGCAACTTCGGTTCCATCGAGCAGGTTCCGGAAAACTGGCGTGTATTTGTGGCAGCGGTCGATGAGGCCTACCTCAAGGCCGACAGTGACCAGGCGATGGTGGAGCGCTCGCTGGACATCATGTCCGAGGAGCTTAACCAGCGCAATGCGTCCCTGTCCCGCGAGAAAGACGAGCAGGCGGTCCTGATTGCCAGGCTGGAGCAAGCCCACAACCAGTTGCTGCAGTCCGAGAAAATGGCGTCCATCGGGCAACTGGCGGCGGGTGTGGCGCACGAAATCAACAACCCCATCGGCTACGTTAAATCGAACCTGTCCACCCTGGAGAAGTATGCCAATGACCTGCTGGAGATGGTGGGCGTCTACGAACAGGCCGAGGCCGAACTTTCCCCAGAGGCGCGCGGCACCGTGGCGGCCAGCCGCAAACGGCTGGATGTGGAGTACCTGAAGACGGATATCCAGGATATATTGGCCGAAACCAAGGAGGGCATTGGCCAGGTGAAAAAAATCGTCCAGGATTTGAAGGACTTCTCCCACGCCGACGACGGCAAATTTTCCTTCGCCAATCTCCACCAGGGCATTGACTCCACCCTGAACATTGCGGCCAACGAAATCCGCTACAAAGCCGATGTCGTCACGCAATACGGCCCCATTCCCGAGGTGGAGTGCATCCAGTCGCAGCTCAACCAGGTGTTCATGAACTTGCTGGTCAATGCGGCCCATGCAATGGGTGATGCGCGGCGCGGCACCATTTTTGTTCGCAGCGGTATGTGCAGCAACGAGTGCGTCTGGATTGAGGTGGCGGACGACGGTTGCGGCATCCCACCCGAAAATATGAGCAAGATTTTTGACCCCTTCTTCACCACCAAACCCATTGGCAAAGGGACCGGGCTGGGCTTGTCCCTGTCGTATGGCATGGTGCAAAAACACCATGGGCAAATCACGGTGTCCAGCGAGCCAGGCAAGGGCGCTTGTTTTCGTGTGACGCTGCCGGTACGGCAACCGGCCCCTTGAGTCTATGACCCCTGAACTTTCGCAAAAACTGGCGGCGGCGGTGGATGGTATGCCCGCCTTTCCCAAAAGTGTCCAAAAAATACTGGAACTGACCCGGGATGTCAGCTGCTCGCCCAAAGATTTGGTGCAGGTGATTGACAAAGACCCGGTCGTGACGGTGAAAGTGCTGCGCGTGGTCAACTCAGCCTACTACAGCCTGGCCAAGCAAGTCACCTCCATCAACCACGCCGTGGTGTACCTGGGTTTCAACACCATTAAAAATCTGGCGCTGAGCATTGCGGCCATTGGCATCTTGCCCACGGACAACGCGGCAGGATTCGACGGCCCGCAGTACCTGATCCACTCCCTGACCACGGCCAGCATCGCCAAACAGTTGGCCTCGCGGGTGGGAGGTGCCGACCCGCTGGAGTGTTTTATCGTCGGCCTGCTGCACGATTTTGGCAAGGTGGTGCTGGCCCAGTCCATGCCCAAGGAGTTTCGCCTGGCACTGGAAACCAGCCAATGGAATGAAACCCCGCTGCACCTGGCTTTGCGCGAGATTATTGGTGCGGACCATGCCTTTGTGGGCGCCATGCTGGTGGAGCGCTGGCGGTTTTCCGCTGACTTGGTGGAAGTCATCCGCCACCAGCACAGCCCGGAAATCAACGACACGCCGATGATGGCCTGTGTTTTTGCCGCCAACCAGATCAGCAAAAAGCTGAAGTTTGGTTTTGGTGGCAATCCATGTGTGGAGGAGTTGCCGCCCACGGTCGCCAAGCGCCTTGGCGGGACCCTGGACCAGGTGATTGTTTCTTTGGGTGACTTGGCACCGGTATTTGATGAAGCTAAGATGTTTTCAAAGATATAAGGCCTATGTACACCCCCACCCTGAAGGGAGAGCCATGCTGATTGCCAAATCGCTTGCCGTTGCGCTGCTTTATGCGTTTGTGTCTTGGGGCGGCCATTTATTTCTCGGACCGCAGCCCATGGTGGATGTGTGGCGACCGGCAGCGGGGCTGGCATTGGCACTGATGGTCTTGGGCGGGCTGCGCATGGGGTGGGCGGTGCTGGCGGGGGCCTTGGTGGAGACTTCTCTGACCCAGGGGGTGTCATTGGGTTCGGTGGCCCTGAGCCTGGGCGGCGTGGCGGGGCCATGGCTTGGCGCGTGGTTGTTGCGCAAGCAAGCCAATTTTGACCCGCACTTGGGGCATTTGCGGGACTACCGGCAGTTGGCGGTGTGGAGTGGTGCACTGGGCAGCGCCGCCGCCGCCCTGGTCGGCGTAGGCGCCTTGTGGCTCTTGGGATCGGTCACCTGGAGCGCTGCTCCGGGTCTGCTGCTGCGTTGGTGGGTGGGGGATTTTCTGGGGGTGCTGGTGGTTGCGCCTTTGCTGCTGGTATGGTGGGGTGCCAAGCCGATTTGGCGCACGCGCGAGCACGGTGCAATGCAGGAATCCTTGGCAGCGCAGCGCGACCTCAGCAGCCAAAAAGCCGCAGATAGGGAGCTTAAAAAGTCCAAGGAAACACTGGACCTGGTGCTCATGAGTTCCAACGACGGTATCTGGGACTGGAACGTCATTGACGACACCATTGAGCGCTCCTTGAGTTGGTGCCAGATTTTGGGTTACACAACGCAGGGCATCGCGTCCAATCGTGCGGAGTGGCAGGAGCTGATGCATCCCGATGACCTGGAGCGTGCCAGCCAGCAGATGAGCGGCTTTTTGGCGGGGGACCAGAACCGCTACAGCATGGAGCTGCGGATGCGGCACAAAGATGGCCATTACGTGTATGTGCTCACGCGCGGCTACATTGTGCGTGACGCGCAGGGACGGGCGGTACGGGTCTGCGGCACCACCTCCGACCTGACGGCACAAAAGGAGGCCGATGCCAAGCTGAGCCTGGCGGCGGCCGTGTTCCAGCAAAGCCGCGAGGGCATCACCGTGACCGATGCCCAATGCAACATCATCATGGTGAACAAGGCGTTTACCGATATGACCGGCTACACCGAAGCCGAAGTGCTGGGCAAGAACCCCCGGTTGCAGGCTTCGGGGCGGCACAGCCGCGATTTTTTCCTTGCCATGTGGGAATCCATTGGCGCCCAGGACCATTGGGAGGGGGAAATCTGGAACCGCCGCAAGGACGGCACGATTTACCCGGAGTGGTTGACCATCGCGGCCATGCGCAATGGGAAAAAAGAGGTCACCCACTACATTGGCAGCTTCAGCGATTTGAGCGACGCCAAGGCGGCGGAAGGCCGCATTCAGCACCTGTCCCACTTTGACACCCTGACCGGCCTGCCCAACCGGGCCCTGCTGAAGGACCGTACCGAGCAAGGCATCAGCATGGCGCAGCGCGCCGACGAACCCATGACCATGATGTTGGTCGGGATTGACCACCTGCGCTCCGTGAATGACAGCCTGGGCCACCACATTGGAGATGGCTTGCTGGTGGAAATGGCCCGCCGCATCTCCGATGCCGTGCGCGAGCAAGACACGGTGGCCCGTTTGGGCGGAAAAGAGTTTGTGCTGGTGCTGCCGGGAACTTCGGGAGAGGGGGGGGCACATTTGGCCACTGAACTGCTGTGGAAGCTGGCCGAACCCCTCAGTCTGGAAGGGCATGAGCTGACGCTGACCGCCTCCATTGGCATTGCCAGCTACCCGGACAATGGCTGCGATTTTGAGACCTTGCTCAAGTCGGTGGAGATCGCCATGCACCGTGCCCAGACCCAGGGGCGCGATACCTTTCAGTTTTACAGCGAAGCCATGTACCAGCAGGTGCTGGCCCGCGACCAGATGGTCAAAGCCCTGCGCAATGCGGCTTCACTGGGCCAGCTGCATGTCGCCTACCAGCCGCAGGTGGACTTGCAAACCGGACACATCAGCGGCATGGAGGCACTCCTGCGTTGGACCCACCCCGAGCTGGGAGTGGTTCCTCCCATTCAGTTCATCCCCGTGGCCGAAGAGTCCGGTCTGATCAAAGGGCTGGGGGAATGGGTGCTGCGCCAAGCCTGCAGCGACATTCGTGCCTGGCTGGACAAGGGCATGCAAGTCCCCCATGTGGCGGTGAACGTCTCTCCCATGCAGTTCCATGACGACGATTTGATCGTTCAGGTCCAACAGGCCCTGGCCGACTTTCGGATTGATCCGAGCCTGCTCTATCTGGAGGTGACGGAAAGTTCTTTGATGGACGATGTGGTGCGCAGTGAAACCATGCTCCGAAGTTTGAAGGACCTGGGCATCAAGCTGGCCTTGGATGACTTCGGCACGGGGTATTCGTCCCTGAGCTACCTCAAGCGCTTTCCGTTTGACAAGGTCAAGATCGACCAGTCCTTTGTACGCGACATCACCACCAGCCAAAGTGACAATGTGATCGTCAAGGTGATTGTCTCCATGGCGCATGGCCTGGGCTTGAAAGTGATTGCCGAGGGCGTGGAAACGCAGGCCCAGTGCGAAATCATGCGCACCAGCGTGTGTGATGAGATCCAGGGCTATTTCTTTTCCAAACCCATCAATGCCTTCAGCATCGAAGAGATTTTGGCCGAAGGCCGGCAGTTGCCAACGGAACTCTTGCGTTTTCGCAAGCCACAGCGGACCTTGCTGCTGGTGGACGATGAACCCAATGTATTGGCCGCACTCAAGCGCCTGTTCCGCCGCGATGGCTACACCATCATCACCGCCAACAGTGGCCCGGAGGGGCTGGAGGTGCTCGCCCAACACAAGGTGGACGTCATCATGTCCGACCAGCGCATGCCGGGCATGACGGGCGTCCAGTTTTTGCGGGCGGCCAAAATCAGTTACCCCGACACCGTTCGTATTGTGCTGTCCGGCTTTACCGAACTGCAGTCGGTGACCGACGCCATCAACGAAGGCGCGATCTACCGATTTTTGACCAAACCGTGGGATGACGTGCAACTGCGGGACCAAATCAGCAAAGCCTTTGAATACCGCGAACTGCAAGAAGAAAACTTGCAGCTGGACTTGAAAATTCGCACGGCCAACCAAGAATTGGTGGCGGCCAACCGGCAACTGGGGGAGGTCGTTGTCAGCACCCGCAGACAGATTGAGCGGGAGGAGGTCAGCCTGTTGATTGCCCGCGAGGCTTTGCAGTTCATTCCCATGCCGGTTATCGGTATCGACGATGAAGAGGTGATCGCTTTCGTGAACGCCGCTGCAGAAAAGTTATTGTCGCAATATGGCCCCGTGCTGGGAGGCGACTTGGCCTATGCGCTTCCCACCGTGGCCGCCGTACTGGCCCAAACGGAGGAAGGCGGGTTCAGTGCCATTTCCATTGCGGAGGAACGTTACCTGCTGCAATGGAATACCATGGGAAACAACTCACGCTCCAAGGGCAAGCTGATCATGTTGACGCGCACAGGAATAGGATCATGAGCGAAATTCCCCTTCGCTCGCCCCGGGCACAGCCTGAGCAGGGCCATACCGCTGCGCCGGCAGACCGTGTGGCACACGATCTGGCGTTGCGGCGGCACTCCCCAGAGCGCCTGGAACAGTTGTTTCGCCATATTCGGACCCAACCAGAAGGGGCGTATTTGTTGGATCTGGTGCGCCGCTACCGGAGGCAGACGCAGTCATGACCCCCCTTGTTCTGGATGAGGTGCTGAAAAAAATCCACGCACTCCCGTCGTTGCAGACAGTGGTGATCGCGTTGTTGGCCAGCATTGACCAGGACGACGCCAATATCGGTGATTTGGCCTTCAAGATCGCGCAAGACCAGGCGCTTACCGCGAAGACCCTGCGTCTGGCCAACTCGTCTTTTTACGGCATGCAGCGCCAAATCACCACCATTGAAGAGGCCATCACGACCTTGGGTTTTAGAACCGTGCGCAGTGTAGTGACTGCCGCCGCACTGACCGGGTTTTTTGCAAACAGCAAACAAACCGCTTTTGATGTGGTTCCCTTTTGGCGCCATGCCATTGCCACGGCGGTGTGTGCTCGCGAGCTTGCGCCCTACCTCCAGCTGAACCCCGAACATGCGTACACCACCGGCCTGCTGCACGACATTGGAAGACTGGTGTTGGCAACCCAATTTCCGACCCATTACGAAGCCGCCATGGCCTACTGTGCGCAGCACGATTGCAGCCTGTTGACCGCGGAGCGCACCGTGCTGGGGCTGGACCATGCCGTGGTGGGCCATGCACTGACCCGACATTGGAAATTCCCGGAAGTCATACAACAAGCGTTGGCCACCCGCCACGCG
>Ga0209343_10010471_pt1 | contig 10543 bp, 5 predicted proteins | sample RifCSPlowO2_02_FD_184026 | JGI IMG/M metagenome (GOLD analysis project Ga0209343, IMG submission 184026) | Groundwater microbial communities from Rifle, Colorado - Rifle CSP2_plank lowO2_0.2 (SPAdes) (version 2) | ecosystem: Environmental > Aquatic > Deep subsurface > Groundwater | place: Rifle...
CCCGCCTGGTGGCCCCACTGCCGAGCGGTCGCCAACAGCCATCCGTGGCGTGAGCGACCACTCGAAATGACCGCTTGACCTGCCAAGCTCGCGGCCACGGACGTGGTCGCTCACGCCACGCTGAAAGACTGTTGGCGCCCCGTGTCAGCGGCGGTCCGTCCGCTGGAAGCGGGGAAGAATCCGCTCGTTTCTGAGCAAGAACTTGATGAACTTTGCGGCTGTCTTTTCACAGTGGCCCCAGCATCTGGATTGAACCGGCTGACGCCGCGAGGGGAGCCGCGACAGAGCGCGGTGGTTGGCGTCGAAAACCGGAGCCCGAATGACGACCACTGCGCGGAATACCAGTGCCAGCCGTAACGAAGTCCCACAGTCGGATCCGTCACGGCGCCAACCACTTCCAGTGAATGCCTGGCGCGTTCGGGCGGACGGCGTTTTGTGCCGTCCGCTGCTCGGCGCTCGCAGGCTGGCTGTCAGTGGGGGCGTGAGCAACCCCCCGGTTTGGAGAGGATGCCGACCCCGGCCCCGGCCCGGAGGGTTGCTCACGCCCCGATGTCCGTGCCGGAATGCTCGCGGGTTCCCGCGTTGATCTGCGCGCCGAATGTACGCGTGTCGTCACGTGCGAACGCGCCGCAGATCCCTCGCGAAACGCGCCGTACTTTTTCACGACTATGTTCGCCAGAACATCGGCCATCACATGACCAGGATCGAGCTGTGCTCGGCGTCGTCAAGGCTCTCGCTGCGCTCGACCCTGCGGGCTACGGCCTTGACGGCGCCTCCGCGCAGCTCGAGGTCGCACTTATGTGATGGCCGACGAAGCTCGTCCTCATTTGTGCGTTGACCCGGCGCGTCCGCTGTCGTATCGTGAAGATCTCGTCGGTGCCATCGCGTACCCCTCCGCAGTCCTGCCAGACGCGGAGCGCTGTAGCCAACGCTCTCAGAGCAAAGCTCTCAGCCCCTTCAACAACCTGTCGATTGATCGCGCACATCCCGTTGCGATCAGCGTGCTCGACTTCAAGTCTCGCGCTTCGGTGTCGGCGTCACGCCACATCCACGCTCATCGTCTCGGCGCGCCGACACCATGTCGGCGCGCTTCGAGCGCACTCCACCCCATCACGAACGTCTGCAATGACTTCGCAGGGGTTGCCCATGGAGTACGTCGAACAACCAGATCCGAGGCCGGAACCGATCTCGATCGCGCGCTGTCGAGAGCTGCTCGGCGAGGACGCGGAATCGATGACCGATCAGGACATCGAGGACATCCGTCGCCACGCAGACACGATGGCGTGCATCGTGGTCGAGATGTACCAGGAGCAGTGCCGCACTTCCGAGTAGCACTATGCCTCGAAAACGCAGCTTGCCCGACTCGGCGAATGGATCTACGCTGCCGATCATGGTCGGCGCGGTGGTCTATGTTCGCGTCAGCACGAAGGAGCAGACCGAGAATCTCAGCCTGCCGACACAGCTTCGGGCGTGCGAGGAGTACTGCCGCCGCCAAGGCTACGAAGTCCTCGAACGCTTCCACGAGGAAGGCGAGAGCGCCAAGACCACGGATCGCAGCCAGCTCCAGAACCTGCTCACGTACTGCCGCTTGAACAAAGGCCGTGTGCACTTCGTGGTCGTCTTCAACCTGACGCGCTTTGCGCGTGACAAGTACGACCACTTCGCGTTGCGCTCGCACCTGCAATCGCTTGGCATTTCGCTTCGTTCAGCCACTGAGCCAATCGATGACACGTCCACGGGCAAGTTGATGGAAGGCGTACTCGCAGCGTTCGCGCAGTTCGACAACGACGTGCGCTCCGATCGAACACGCGCCGGCATGAAGGCCGCGCTCGAACTCGGTCGATGGGTATTCCTTGCGCCAATCGGTTATCTGAATGCGCCGCGATCGATGGGCAGGAGCTTGATGCACGATACGGAACGCGGACCGCTTGTACGACGCGCATTCGAGGATTACGCGACAGGCCGATACACGAAAGAACAACTACTGAAGCGGGCCAGGACCTGGGGCCTCACCAATCGCCGCGGGAAGCTGCTCACGTCACAGGCGATCGGCGTGCTGCTGCGCAACCAGTTGTACGCCGGCATCGTGGACGTGCCCGAGTACGGCGTTCGCGGCAAGCGTGGCGACTTCGAGCCGCTGATCTCCGACGAGCTGTTCTATCGCGTTCAGGCGATCTTGTCCGGGCGAGTGCCAAGCACGGCGCCGAGGCAACGAGCGCATCCCGATTTCCCGCTGCGCGGCTTCGTTCGTTGCGAATCCTGCGGACGTGGCCTGACCGGCAGTTGGTCGAAAGGACGCAGCGAGTACTACGCGTACTACCACTGCCGCCCTGGTTGTCGTGCGGTGAACGTCTCGAAAGCCATGCTCGAAGGGCTGTTCGCAGACGAACTCGCCCTGCTGCAGCCGACGCCAGGCTACATGCGACTACTGAAGGAATCCGTGCTGCGGATCTGGAAGACGCGGAAGGCGGCCGTGCGCGAGGAGATCGAAAGCGCTGAGCGAGCAGCGAAGGCCATCCAACAGAAGCTGGACCGTCTGGACGAGGCGTTCCTTTTCGAGCGCTCGATCGACATCGAGACGTACGACCGTCACGCCGAGAAACTGCGCGAGGAGCTGACGCTCGCTCGGATAGACCGTCACTCCGGCCAGCTCGATGAACTCGACGTAGAGGGCATCGTGGCGTTCGCAGAACGCGTTCTGCCGCGCGCCGCCGACCTCTGGGTGCAGGCATCGCTCGAACAGCGCCAGCGGTTCCAACTGTTGTTCTTTCCAGGTGGAATCGCGTTCGACGGAAAAGGCTTTGTTGGAACCCGCGTAACCGCACAGGCCTTCAGCTACTTGCGGGAAATTCAGACAGGAAATGAAAGAGTGGTGGACCAGACCGGGATCGAACCGGTGACCTCATGAATGCCATTCAATAGCCGCCGAGTTTCGTCCAGTTTCACCGGGTAACACGTTCCCTCGAAATCGCTGTTTTCAGGCGCAAAAGTGCCATGTGACCCCACTATCGTGTGTCATGCGGTTTCACGCGAGGCCATCTATAGTTGTGACCCCGGTGCTACCCCCGGCGTGGGGAGCTTCTTTGGGAGATCGCACGCACCGAGCGGCCGAGCGCCGCAGGAGAGTGCATGGACACGTCCGGCGCAGCCGCCAAGGGCCGCAACCCGAAGCGGCTCACCGATCGCACCGTCGTTGCGCTGAGGGCGGAATCGGGTCGGCGCGTCACGCGTCCAGACGGCGATGTTCCGGGCCTAGACGCCGCTGGACGCTCGGTACGTATCCGGTGATCAGCCTCGCTGCTGCTCGCAAGAAGGCGCGACCAGCGGCGACGTCTGGACGCGGATCCCCGATGTCCGCGACACCGAGGAAGATCGGGTCGCCGCCGGCCGTGGGATACGCCCACACATGCACGGTGTCGATGCCCGATCCGTCGGTCGATGCGAAATCGATCGCCCAGCCCGCAACAACAAACAGCTGCTCGGCAACAATACCCCCGGCCGGCGTGTCGATCGCCAACCTTACTGACGGGCCGACGACGACGCGCACTTGGATCGAGGGGTTCAAGAGGTTCGAGAATTCCAGCTCGAAACTCCCGAGGAATCCCGCGGCAGGCTGCCAGTAAAAGATTCCCTGCTCCGCGTCGAGCGACGAGCCGAGCGGCAGCGCGCGTGATTCACCATTCAGGATCTGCGCGCCCGTGTACGTTGGGCCGTCGGCGACTGGCAGCTGGACTTCGATCCGCTCGCTCTGATCGATCGCGATGATGTGTGCGCCCGTCGCGGAGGGCGAGACTTCGGTCCAGTCGCCGTTCAGCCGGCGCACGCGAACTACGTCGCTGCCCTCGAAATCCGGCTGAAGCCGGACACTACGGACAGTCGCCGTCGTCAGGCTGCTCCCGTTCAGCACCGAGAAAAACCGGCTGCCGATGCCGTCCGCCCGGTCGCAGCTGTCCACGACGTACCACCCGATCTGATGCACGCCGTTGGCCAGCGTCATCGTGTCGACCAGGTAATGGCCGCCGCCGCCGCTTCCGTTCGAGAACCCCGGAAACGCGCTCGCGATGTCCGTGCGGTTGTCTCCATAGTCCACCGTCGTCAGCGGCCCCGAGTCGATCCCCGCAAACACATTCCCGTTCGTGATCGTGCACGTGCGACTGTCGACCGCGTTCGGATTCGGCGTCAGCGCCCACCCGAAGTTGAAGAACAGCCCCGCCTTCGTCTCCCCATACGCCGGCACGTCCAGCGCCCCGAACGGCTTGGTCGCGTTCGCGTTGTCCGATGTCAGCGTCTTCGTCCCCAGCGTCGTATTGTTCCCCTCCTGGTCAAACGCGAACGCATACAATGTGACCGACCCGTTTCCTTGATCCCACAAGCCCCACGTCAGCAGGAGATATCCCCACCCGGCGCGATTCGCAAACGGATGATTCTGGTACGCTGCCTCGACGTCGGGCCGAGAGCCTGCCACGAATAGCGGTTTCGCGATGAACACTTTGCCGTGCCCCGGATGCCCCGGCGCGTTGAACGGCACCGTCGTTTCGCCCGTAACCAAGTCCCGCCAAATCTCGACGCGATCGATCGCGACGTCATCGAGGGCCCAGCCCGTGACCGCAATCGACCCTTGGATCGTCGTGTTTGCGGCCGGCGTATCGAACACGCCAAACGGCGCCTCCGGCGGCTGCGTGGGCGCGCGGATCGTCAGATTCACGGTCGTCATCGGCGCGTTGGCGGGCCACGCCGTTGAAGCAATGAATCCGGCTGAAGCCGGATCCCACGGTGGAGCGCCGACTCCGGCTGAAGCCGGGTCCCACAGTGCCGGCGCATCGGCGCCCGCAGCCGGCGTCACGGTGATCGTGCCCGTCAACGATCCGGACGCCGGCAGCACGCCACCTGTGTTATTGATCGACATGGTTAGCGTCCCCGACCCTGATCCGGACGTCGGGCTAAGCGTGATCCACGAGTGATCGGCCGCCGCCGTCCACGCCACAGAGCCTCCGGTCTGCGTGAGGGTGAGCGTCTGCGGCGGGGTTGCGACCGTCAGCGTCCCCGCGCTGTTGACCACGCTGAAATTCACGGTCGAGGGCGTGAGCGCCAGCGTCGGCGTTCCAACGATCAGGCTGTAGCTGCGTGACCCCGTGCAGCCGTTCGCATCCGTGGTGGTCACCGTAAAGTTGAACGTGCCGGAGGCCGTGGGGGTGCCCGTGAGCGCGCCCGCCGTCGAGAGCGTCACACCAGCCGGCAGCGACCCGCTCGTCACCGCGAAGGTCGCGGTCCCCACGCCGCCGGTCTGCGTGATCGCCGCCGAGTACGCCGTACCCATCGCGCCGTTTGCAATCGTCGTCGGACTGGCGTGATCGTCGGGCACCCTATCGTGAGCGTGTAAGCGCGCGATCCGGTGCACCCGTTGGCATCGGCCGCAGTGACCGTAAAGGTGAATGTCCCGGTCGCAGTTGGCGTGCCGCTCACCACGCCGGCGCTCGACAGCGTCATCCCGCTCGGCAGCGCCCCGCTCGTCACTGCGAACGTCGTCGTCCCCACACCGCCGATCTGCGTGATCGCCGTGTTCGCGTACGCGCCGCCAGCCGTCCCGTCGGCGAAGCTTGTCGTGCTCAGTGTGATCGTGGGGCAGTTGATGGTCAGCGTGACGTTCTGCGATGCGGCGCATCCGCTGGATGTGTCGGTCGCGGTCACCGTGAGAGGAAATGTCCCAGTCTGTGTCGGCATGCCCGAGAGGACTCCACCGCTGAAGGTGACCCCAGCGGGCAGCGTGCCCGTTTCCCCGAAGCTGACGACGCCGATGGCGCCCGTCGCCGTGAACGTCGTGGAGTATGCGAGGCCTGCGGTGCCGGCGACCAAAGACGTCGGCGCAATCGTCGGGCATGAGACGAACACGTTTCGGATCGATTCGTCGATTGAGCCGGACCCGGTAGTCCAGCCCGTCGTCACGTAGTATCCGCGCGCGCGGATGAACAAGTTTTGATTGGTGGCAAGGCTCTGGCCAGCCAACTGCCACCCGTTGGCGACGCGCGTGCCGCTCCCGAGCGACGTGTACGTGACGCCATCGGTCGACGCGTCGAATGTCACCCGCCAGACGTCTGGCCCGGCGCCGCTGCGCAACCAGGTCACAAGACTGCCACCGCCAGTTACGCCGAGACCCTGGAGCGCAGCATCGGTATTGGTTAGCCGGCCGAGATAGTTGCGCGTCGTCGTGCCGGCCCCGCCGCCGAGGCGCGTGAAATTGCCGCCGGCCAAAATCTTCCCATCCGGCTGCACCGCCAACGCGTAGACGATGTAATTCGCGCCCGGATTGAAGGTGGTGTCGAGCGATCCGTCGGGGTTGAGCCGGCCGATGTCATAGCGCGGCGTCGTACCGAAGCCGCCACCACCCAGAGTGGTGAAGGCGCCGCCGACGAGGATCTTGCCATCCGTCTGTGTCGCCAGAACGTAGACGGTGCTGTTCGCACCGGGATCGAAGCTGGGATCGAGTGAGCCGTCGGGGTTGAGCCGGCCGATGTAATTGCGCGTCGTTGTGCCGGTCCCGCCGCCGCCCAGCGTCGTGAAGCCGCCGGCAACCAGAATCTTTCCATCCTGCTGCACCGCGAGCGCGTACACCGGGCCGTTCGCGCCCGGATTGAAGCTGGGGTCAAGCGAGCCGTCGGGGTTGAGCTGGCCCAGCGAGTTTCGTGCAGTCGTACCGACGCCTCCACCGCCCAGCGTCGTAAAGGCGCCACCGACGAGAATCTGCCCGTTTGATTGCGGCGCCAACGCGTAGACGGACCCGAACGCGCCCGGGTTGAAGGTCGTATCGAGCGACCCGTCGGGATGCAGTCGGCCGATCCGGCTTCGTAATGTGGTGCCGGTCCCACCGCCGAGTCCGGTGAAGGCGCCGCCGACGAGGATCTGTCCATCCGCCTGCACCGCGAGGGCGTAGACCGCGGCGGTCGCGCCCGGATCGAAGGTGGTGTCGAGCGAGCCGTCGGCGTTGAGCCGGCCGATGCGGTTGCGCGTGGTGACACCAGTCCCGCCGCCGAGCCCCGTGAAAGCCCCGCCGACCAGGATACGGCCATCTGGCTGCACGGCCACCGCATAGGCCACACTGCTCGCGCCCGGATCGAAGCTGGGGTCCAGCGAGCCGTCGGGATTGAGTCGGCCGATGTGGTTGCGCGTGGTGCTGCCGTTCCCGCCGCCGAGCCCGGTGAATTCGCCGACGACCAGGATTTTGCCGTCCGCCTGCACCGCCATCGCCGTAACCGGTCCGTTTGCGCCCGGATTGAGATCCGCGTCGAGCGCTCCATCGCCGTACAGCCGGCCGATATAACGGCGCAGCGTCGTGCCCGTTCCACCGCCGCCCAACATTGTGAACGCGCCACCGATCAGGATCCGCCCATCCGCCTGCACCGCGATGGCGGAGCCGGAATAGGTGCTGGCGTTTGCGCCCGGATCGAAGGCGGCGTCGAGCGAACCATCTTGGTTGAGTCGGCCGAGGTGGTTGCGCGTCGTCGCGCCCGTCCCCCCACCGCCCAGCGTCGTAAATGCGCCGGCGACGAGGATCTTCCCGTTCGGCTGCACTCCCAAGGTCCGGATCTCGTCGTTCGCCCCAGGATCGAAGCTCGGGTCGACCGAGCCGTCAGCGTTGAGGCGCCCCATCCGATTCCGCGCTGTCGGGCTCGGCCCGCCGCCCAACGTCGTGAAGAGCCCACCGACCAGAATCTTCCCGTCCGGCTGGACCCCGATGGCAGTGACGAGACCGTTCGCATTCGCGCCTCTGAAGCTGGTGTCGGGCGAGCCATCCGCGTTGACCCGGCTTCCGCCGATCAGGATCTTCCCGTCTTGCTGCACTGCCACGGCGTAGACGAAGCTGCCCGAGCCCGGATTGAAAGTGTTATCCAAGGACCCGTCGGCGTTGAGCCGCCCAACGTTGTTGCGCGGCGTCGTGCCGCTCCCGCCGCCGCCCAAGCTCGTGAACTCGCCGCCGACGACGATCTTTCCGTCCGCTTGCACGGCCAAAGCGAAGACGGTGCCGTTCACGCCCGGATTGAAGGTCTGGTCAAGTGAGCCGTCGGCGTTGAGCCGACCAATGTGGTTCCGTGTCGTCGTGCCCGTTCCACCGCCCCCCAGCATCGTGAAAAACCCGCCGACGAGGATCTTTCCGTCTGGCTGCACGGCCAGAACTTTGACCATTCCATTGGCGCCGGGATCGAAAGATGAATCGAGCGAGCCATCAGGGTTGAGCCGGCCAATCCTGCTGCGAACTGTCGCGCCGATTCCGCCGCCGCCCAGCGTTGTGAATTCTCCAGCGACCAGAATTCTTCCGTCCGGCTGCACCGCGATGGCGTTGACCTGATTGTTTGCGCCTGGATCGAAGCCGTCCACGGCCGTCACCTGGACAGGCGACGCGAACTCAGCGCCCGTCAGTGCAATGGTATAGGTCCCGCTCGTAAACGCCGTCCCCGACCACCCTGTGATCGGAGATCCGCCGCCTGATCCGGTCGGACCGAGCACCGCGTACGGAGTGCAGATCACGCAAGGGAAAATGGGCGCTGAACCACCAATCGGGTAGACATCTATGCTCGAGATAGCCAAAAAGTAGCGACCGGGCTGGACGGGAGTTAGCGGATGCTCCGCAGGGAGCTTCGCAGAGCCCGGGGCCAAATTCGGGTCTGGAGGAAACTCATCATCGTCTGCAGCATAAACGCCGCGTCCCGTTGAATCGAACAGGAATAACTGGGGGTCCAAGGAATAGGGTGACGATGCGCTTTGTGCAAGGGCTGAGAAAGTTGCCCCGCCGGTCAAGACAATCTCGTACATATCGACGTTTCCGAAAGCGAGATCGCCCTTGATCGTCGTCAGGGATCCAGTACCGATTGTGGCCTGGGCTGTCGCCGGCAGGTCGCCCGCATCCCCGACTTCATTGAACGTCTGCGCAATCGCCGTCGGTACGGCAAACATCCACCAGCAGAGAGCTGCCCCAAGAATCCTCGCCAGGTTCATCGCCATCTCCATGCGAGAGCTGCTGTTGCCTTGGCACGGATTGCGAAACAAACCGTTCCGGGTCTTGTGCGCGCACACCCCACCGAAGCCGAAGGGGGTGCTACGGCACGACGGTCACGCGGACAACCTGAGCACCGTCGAACGCGTTGGTCGCGGCGCGGTGTGGATAGACGACGATATCGTACGTTCCGAGGGCGAGCGGCGGCGCAACCAGACTGAAAGATGACCGCTCGAACTGTTGCCCGTAGATCGCGGCGACGTCGGGACGCGCGTCGCCGATGCTGGCCACGCCGAGAAAGACGGGATCGCCGCCTGCCGTCGGATACGCCCAGACGTGTACCGTGTCGATGCCGGATCCGTCGGTCGAGGCGAGATCGATCGCCCAGCCCGCCACGACGACCGTTTGTTGCGACACGACGCCGTCCGCCGGCGTGTCGATCGCCAGCCGCATCGACGGCCCGACGACGACCCGCACGCGGACCCGCCCTCCATCGGTCCGCGTGAACGCGAGATCGAAACCGCCGAGGAACCCCGCCGCCGGCTGCCAGTAGAAGATCCCCTGCTCCGCGTCGAGCGACGATCCAAGCGGCAGCGCGCGCGTCTCGCCATTCACGATCTGCGCGCCCGTGTACGTGACACCGTCGGCCGGCGGGAGGTGCACTTCCACACGCTCGCTCTGCCCAACCGCCACCACGTGCACCCCTGCGGCGCTCGGCGGGACGGCCCGCCACTCGCCGCCCGTGGTCCGCGCCGTCACCGTCGTCGCAGGCGCATCGCCCGCGACACGCTGGATCCCATGAGCGCCGTCCGTCTGCACGGCCGGGTCCGACTGCGTCCGCCCGCCCTCCTGGATCGCGAGGCCACGTCGTCTGGTCCCGGCATCCGCCGCCGTCAGACTGCTCCCGTTCAGCACCGTGAAGAACCGACTGCCGATGCCGTCCGCCCGGCCGCAGCTGTCGACGACGTACCAGCCGATCTGGTGCACGCCGTCGCTAAGCGCCGTGCTGTCGAGGAGCCACGCGCCGCCGGCATTCGTCCCATTGCTGAACCCGTGGAACGACGCCGCAATGTCCGTGCGCAGATCGCCGTAAATCACCGGCGTCAGCGCCCCGGAATCGACGGCCATGAACACGTTCCCGTTCGTGATCGCGCACGTGCGAGTGTCCACCGCGTTCGGGTTCGGCGTCAGCGCCCACCCGTAGTTCCAGAACGCGCCCGTGACGGTCTGCCCGTACGTCGGCGTATCCAGTGCCCCGAAGGGTTTGATCGCGCCAGCATTGTTCGCCGTCACGGTCTTGGTGCCCACCGTCGTGTAGTGACCGTTTGCGTCGTACGCAAACGCATACAGCGTGAATGGTCCGTTCCCCAGGTTCCACAGCCCCCACGTCAACATCAGGTATCCCCAGCCGGCGCGGTTGGCCTGAGGCTCGTTGCGAAACAGACGTTCCACATCCGGGCGCGCGCCGCTGACGAACAGCGCGTTCGCGATGAAGATCTTGCCGTCCCCCGGACCGGAGCCCGTGTACACCGGCGTCGTTTCACCCGCGGCGCGGTC
>Ga0209343_10010472_pt1 | contig 10541 bp, 9 predicted proteins | sample RifCSPlowO2_02_FD_184026 | JGI IMG/M metagenome (GOLD analysis project Ga0209343, IMG submission 184026) | Groundwater microbial communities from Rifle, Colorado - Rifle CSP2_plank lowO2_0.2 (SPAdes) (version 2) | ecosystem: Environmental > Aquatic > Deep subsurface > Groundwater | place: Rifle...
ACGAACAGTTTGTTCGAGCGCGGATCGACCAACGCGCTGCCGCGCTTGGAGAGAATGCGCTGCTTGTCGTCGGTGAGCACCTTGATGAAGGCTTCCGCCTTGTGATAGTTGAGCTGGAAAATCTCGGTGCGCAGCGGCTCGAGGTCATTGATCTGCTGCGCCGACTCCAGCGCCAGCTTCTCGCGCGTGGCGAGCTCGTCCCGCGGCGCGATCCAGATGACGTTGCCGGTGCGGCGGCTGTCGAGGCCGCGCGTTTGCAGGATGATCTCGAGCGCCTGGTCCCAGGGCACGTCCTTCAGCCGCAGCGTGATGTTGCCGGTGACCGTGTCGCTGGTGATGATGTTGAGGTCGGTGAAGTCGGCGATCACGTTGAGCACGGCGCGCACTTCGACGTTCTGGAAGTTGAGCGACAGCTTGTCGCCGGTGTAGCGTCCGCGCTGCGAGACGCGGCTCGGGTCGGCGGCCACCGGCTTCACCTCGACCACGAACTGCGTGTCGGACTGGTAGGCGTTGTGCTCCCAGGTGCCCTTCGGCTCGATCACCATGCGCACGTTCTCGCCCTGCTGGAAGGTGCTCACGGTGTTGACCGGCGTGCCGAAATCCACTACGTCCAGGCGACGACGCAGGTTGTCGGGCAGCGAGGTCTTGAGGAACTCGACGACGATGTGCTGGCCCTGCTGGCGGATGTCGATGCCGGTGCTGGTGTCGGAGAGGTCGATAATCACGCGGCCTTCGCCCGCGGTGCCGCGGCGGAAATCGACATCGCGGATGGCGTGCTTGCTGTCGCCTCTGCCCTCGGCGAAATGAGCGATCGCGCCGCCCGGCGCGGTCTGCACAACGGCCGGCGCGGACAGCGTGATCACCACCGTGCGCCCTTCGACGCTCGCCTCGTGGACCACCGGACGGCGCAGGTTGAGGACCAGGCGCGTGCGCTCGGCGCCCTGCACCACGTTCATGCTGCGCAGGTCGCCCTGCCCGATCTCCTGGTTGGTACGACCCAGGCCGTTGGCGGTGTTGACGAAGTCGAGCGCGATGCGCGCAGGGTTCGCCACGGTGAAATTGGGCGGGACGCCCTGCAGGGGTTCCTTGGTGGTGATGCGCACCACCACCTTGCCGGCCTGCTCGGCAACCTCGAAATTCTCGATGCTGTTGGCCTGGGCCAGCGCGAGCCCCATGCCTGCGAGCCACAGCGCCAAGCCGTAGAGTATCGTCGTCGCTTTCATTTTTTTGTCTCCACTAACGACAGCGAGCTGTTGCGCTCCACCCATTCTCCGCCGCTGTCCTGGACCAGCTCCCTGAGGTTGATCGCCACGTCATCGATCGAGATGATTACGCCGAAGTTCTGGCCCATGTAGTTGCCGCGCCTTACCCGGTAAAGGTTGGCCCCGGCCTTGACCAGCCCGAAGGTTTCCTTGTCCTGCGTGATGGTGCCGAGCAGCTGGATCGCGTCGAGCGGGAAGGCCTCGAGCGGCTCCTTGATGCGCTTCTCATGCTCGGCGATCTTGTTCGCGTTGGGCGAGGGCCGGCCCGCCTGCGCCACCTCGATGCGCTCCGGGCGGAACGGATCGATCTGGTTTTCGCCGGTGTAGGGCACCGGCTCGTAGGGCTTCACCAGCGGCAGCGGGTCGACGCGGCCGCGGAAATCCTTGGTGGCCGCGGCGAGGTCCTGCTTCAGGTCGCCGTACTCGTCGCCGCCGCAGCCGGCAAGCAGCGCCGCTGCGGCAAGCGCGGCGAGCGCCGGAGAAAAGAGCTTGCTCATCGCCTCTTCGCTCCCTTCTTCGACGCCGCGGCAGACTTGCGCTGCGCCTGAAGCTCTTCATCATCCAGGTAGCGGAAGGTCCGCGCCGTCGCGTTCATCGTCAGGTTGCCGTCCTTGCCCGCCCGGATCGCCACGTCGTTCAGCGTGACGATGCGCGAGAGCTGCCCGACATCGCTCGCGAACGCGCCCATGTCGTGGTAGGTGCCGATCACGCGAACCTGGATCGGCCGCTCGGCGTAGAAATCGCGCGTCAGCTCGCCCGCCGAAGGCTTGAACAGCTCGAACTGCAGCCCGCGGCCGAGTCCCGCCTGGTTGATGTCGACGAGCAGGGCGTCCATCTGCGAGCGGTTCGGCAGCTGGCGCAGCAGCGCGCCGAACTGCGTGTCGATCTCGCGCAGCTGCTGGCGGTGCAGGTCGAGGTTGACCGCCTGCTGCTTCTTCTTGAGGTACTGGTCCTTCAGCTTGACCTCCGAGGCGCGGCCGATCTCCAGCTCCTCGAGCTGGATCTTGGTGTCGGCCATATACCCAGCCACCGGCAGGCCGGCCAGGATCGCCACCAGCACCAGGATCTTCGGCGCCACGTGCCAGGTGCCGGCGTCCTTCCAGTTGGTGCGCTTGAATTCGTCGACCAGCGCGTTGAAATTGATGTTGATCGCCATGGCTCAGCCCTTCTTCGCCGCGTCTTTCGCGGGCGCCTTGCCGGCGGGCTTCGCCGTCTGCTGCGTCTGGGCGCGCTTCAGCGACATGAACATGTTGAATTCCGATACCCGCCGCTTGTCGACGTTGGCCGCCTTGACCTCGATCAGCTCGGCCTTTTCGAGCAGCGGCGAGGAGTCGATATTGCGCATCAGCGTCGAGACGCGCGCGTTCGACTGCGCGTAGCCGATCAGGTTGACGCGCAGGCCGCGTTGCGTGATCTGCTTCAGGTAGACGCCCTCGGGCGTCTGCTTGACCAGTTGATCGAGCAGGTTCACCGTCTGCGCCCGCTCCGCCTGCAGGGTCTCGATGATGTTCTTGCGCGCGAGCAGCGCCTGGATCTGGTCGCGCAGGCTGTTGATCTCGGAGATCTCCTTCTCCAGCTTGGAGATCTCGCCTTTGAGGAAGCGGTTGCGGTCCTCCTGTCCCTCGATCAGCCGGGCGACGTAGGTATGCATCGCCACCACCACCAGCGCGCCGATCAGCGCGGTGCCGCCGGCGACAATGTAGAAATGCTGCCGGGCGCGCTTGCGCCGCTCCTCGCGATGCGGCAGCAGGTTTACGCGTACGGTCATAGCGGGCCGAAGCTTCTCATACCGGATCGAACCTTCTCATGGCCAGCCCGCAGGCGACGATCAGCGACGGCGCGTCGACCATCAGGCGCTTGAGTTGCACGCGGTTCGACGTCTGCATCAGCGCGAACGGATTGGCGACGCTGGTCGCCACCTGGGTCTGGGTGTGCACCACCTCGTCGAGCCCCGGAATCACCGCCGATCCGCCGGCGAGCAGGATGTGGTCGACGTTGTGGTACTGCGTCGACGTGAAGAAGAACTGCAATGCGCGCTGCACTTCGCCCGAGAGATTCTGCATGAACGGCTTCAGCACCTCGGCCTCGAAGTCGTCGGGCAGCCCGCCCGAGCGCTTGGCGTTCTCGGCCTCTTCCGGGCTCATGCCGTAGCGGGTGACGATTTCCTGCGTGAGCTGGTTGCCGCCGAAGGCCTGCTCGCGCGTATACACCGATTGGTCATTGCGCAGCACGGTCACTTGCATGACGTTGGCGCCGACGTCGACGATCGCGACGTTCTGGTCCTTCGCGCCCCCCGGCAGCCCGTGCACCACCAGGGACAGCGCGGTCTGTTGCGCAAACGATTCCACGTCCATCACCAGCGGCGTCAGCCCCGCGAGGTGGGCCACCGCGACGCGGTCCTCGACGCGCTCCTTGCGCGTCGCGGCGATCATCACTTCCTGTTCGTCGGGGTTGGTGGGCGAAGGCCCGACCGCCTGGAAATCGAGGTTGACTTCCTCGAGAGCAAACGGGATGTACTGGTTCGCTTCGCCTTCCACCTGCACCTCGAGATCCTCCTCCCGCAGCGCCGCCGAGACCGTGATCTTCTTGGTGATCACCGCGCCCGTGGGTACCGCCATCGCGACGTGCTTGATGCGAGTGCCGAGGCGCTTGTGGGCGCGCTTCACTGCGTCCGCGGCAGCCTCGAGGTTGTTGATGTTGCCATCGACCACCGCGTCGCGCGCGAGCGGTTCGATGGCGTAGCGCTCGACGCGGTAGGCATCCTTGCCAGCCTCCGCGATCTCGAGCACCTTCACCGAGGACGAGCTGATGTCGAGCCCGAACAGCGGCGGCGCCTTTGGCTTGAACAGGTCAAATGCCATATTTAGTTTTTGGCTATTTCCCTTTGCGTATCGTAGTTTACACGCGATACGTAGAATTCGCGTGAGATGCTAGCAACAACCCCTCCCGGTGTCTAGTTAATTTTCCACCAGAGAGGAACGGGTATCATGCTACGTTTGGTGCGGCGCCCGCAATAGCGTCCTGGCAACGGTCCAACCCCCTTGATGTGGCTTCGTTTTCTTGCCTTTCCGCTAGCCCTGCTGGCAGGCGTGGCGGCTGCCGGCTTGCTGGCGGCCGCCCTGGTGGTCGTGCTCGCCGTGCCGAACCTGCCGTCCCTCGACGCGCTCACCGAGTATCAGCCCAAGATTCCCCTGCGCATCTACACCGTCGAGGGGGTCCTGATCGGCGAGTTCGGCGAGGAACGCCGCGCGATAGTCTCGATCGCGGAAGTGCCCGCGCAACTCAAGAACGCGATCATCGCCGCCGAGGACGAGCGTTTCTACGAGCACCCCGGTATTGATTACGTCGGGGTGCTGCGTGCCGCCTATGCCAACCTCGCCGCCGGGGGCCGCCGCCAGGGAGCTAGCACCATCACCATGCAGGTAGCGCGCAATTTCTTCCTCTCCTCGGAGAAAACCCTGACGCGCAAGCTCTACGAAGCGCTGCTCGCCTTCAAGATCGAGCACAGCCTCTCCAAACAGCAGATCCTCGAACTCTATGTGAACCAGATCTATCTCGGCCAGCGCGCCTACGGTTTCGGCGCGGCGTCGCAGATCTATTTCGGCAAATCCCTCAACCAACTCAGCCTCGCCGAATGCGCCCTGCTCGCCGGGCTGCCGAAAGCGCCCTCGCTCTACAATCCCGTTGCGAATCCGCAACGGGCCAAGCAGCGCCAGCAGTATGTGCTGCGCCGCATGAACGAGCTCGGCTACATTACTGCAGCGCAGCATGACGACGCACTCAAGTCTCCGCTGCGGACCCGGCGCGAAGTGAACGAATACTCCGTGCACGCGGAGTTCGCTGCCGAAATGGTGCGGCAGTCCATGGCCGAGCAATACCCGGAGGATGTCTATACCCGCGGTTTCCGCGTCTATACGACGCTGCGCAAAGCCGACCAGGATGCCGCCTACGAGACCCTGCGCAGGGGAGTGCTGGAATACGACCGACGCCACGGCTACCGTGGCCCGGAGGGCTACGCCGCGCTGCCGCCCAGCCCGTCCGACGACGACTACGACGACGCCTTGGCCGAGCGGCCCGACAGCGACGACCTGCTCGCGGCGATCGTGCTGACGGCGGACGCCGGTCAGATTCAGGCGGCGCTGCGCACCGGCGAGAAGATCGTCCTGAACGGGGAAGCGCTGCGCTTCGCGGCCCGCGCGCTCGACGCCAAGGCGCCGGCGCAGCGACGCATCCGGCGCGGCGCGATCATCCGCGTGCAGCGCGAGGGCAAGATCTGGCAGATCGGGCAGTTGCCGGAGGTCGAGGCCGCCTTTCTCTCGCTCGATCCGCAGAACGGCGCGGTGCGCGCGCTGGTCGGCGGCTTCGATTTCGGCCGCAACAAGTTCAACCACGTGACGCAGGCCTGGCGCCAGCCGGGCTCCTCGTTCAAGCCGTTCATCTATTCCGCCGCGCTCGAGAAGGGTTTCACCACGGCCACCGTGATCTCCGACGAGCCGGTGGTGCTCGAGGCGGAGGAAACCGGCAGCCAGCGCTGGGAGCCGAAGAATTACGACGGCAGGTTCGAAGGTCCGATGCGGCTGCGCACGGCGCTTTCCAAGTCGAAGAACATGGTGTCGATCCGCATCCTCGACGCGATCGGCCCGAAATATGCGCGCGAGTACGTGACGCGTTTCGGCTTCGAAGCGGAGAAGCATCCGCCCTACCTCACCATGGCGCTCGGCGCCGGCTCGGTGACCGCCTGGCACATGGCGCGCGCGTACGCAGTATTTGCGAACGGCGGCTACCTGCTGCAGCCCTACTTCATCCAGAAGATCGTGGATGACCGCGGAAACCTGCTGGCGCTCGCCGACCCGCGGCGCGCGGGTGACGAGGAGCTGCGCGTCATCGACGAGCGCAACGCGTTCATCATGGACAACATGATGCAGGACGTGGTGCGCATCGGCACCGCGGCGCGCGCCGCGCGCCTGGGCCGCGCCGACCTCGCGGGCAAGACCGGCACCACCAACGAGTTCGTGGACGCCTGGTTCGCGGGCTACCAGCCGGCGCTCGTCGCCGTCGCCTGGGTCGGGTTCGATCAGCCGAAGACGCTCGGCAAGAACCAGACGGGCGGCGTGGTGGCGCTGCCGCTGTGGCTCGGCTACATGGAGAAAGTGCTCAGCGAGATCCCCGAGATGCCGCGCGAGATGCCGCCCGGCGTGGTGATCTTGCCGACCGGGCCCTATCCCGCCCTGCCCGGGCAGCCGCGCCTCATGCCCGAATACTTCTACAGCGAGGCCGTGCCGCCGCCGGACGTGCTGCAGCCGCCGCCGCCGGTGCTGCCCTTGATGGACCAGCCCCGCCAGTAGAGCGCTAGGGGCGCAGCAGGACCGGCTGCCCGCTTTGCAGGGAAGCCAGCCGCGACAGCGCGGCGAAAAGTTCGTCGCCGCTGCGGCTGTCGCGCCAGGCGGCCCCGTCCCAGCGGAAATGGAATCCGCCGGAACGCGCCGCGACCCAGATTTCCCGCGCCGGGCGGTGCCGGTTGACGATCAGCTTGGACCCGTCCTCGAACTCGATTTCCAGCACGCCGCCGTCGTTCAGCTGGATGTCGGCTTCAAGTCCGCTTTCTTCAAGCGCGGCCTCGACTCTTGCGAGAGCCTGATCCGCGAGTTTCTCGAAGTCGGTGTCGTTCATAGGGGTGCTAACATCGCGATTTTATGCGCTTCCTTCTCTTCGGCGTCGCGCTCGCGCTGGCTGCGGCCGGCTGCGGGCAGAAGGGACCACTCTACCTGCGGGACAACCCGCCGCCTGGCGTGAAGCCGGAGAAGCCCGAGCGCGCCAAGCCGGTCCCGTACCCGCGCGAAGAGCGCGACGAATCCGAGCCGAAGTAGGAACGGCATGTCCTTCGCTTACCGCAACGGCGCGCTTTGCGCCGAACAGGTGCCGCTCGACGACATCGCGCGACGCTTCGGCACGCCCTGCTACGTCTACTCGAGTGCGGCGATCGAGGCGGCCTATCTTGAATATTCAACAGCATTGAAAGGCAAAGAGGCGCTGATCTGCTATTCGGTCAAGGCGAATTCGAACCTGGCGGTGCTCGCGCTGCTTGAGCGCCTGGGCGCCGGATTCGACATCGTCTCCGGCGGCGAACTCGCGCGCGTGCTGGCCGCAGGCGGCGACCTGCGCAAGACTTTTTTCTCCGGTGTCGGAAAATCCGCGACGGAAATCGCGCTTGCGCTCGAGAAAGGCATCGCCTGCATCAACCTCGAGTCCGAGGCGGAGCTCGATCGCGTCGCGGCGATGGCACGGCGCCTCGGCCGGCGGGCGCAGGTCGCGTTCCGCGTAAATCCCGACATCGACGCAAAGACCCATCCGTATATTTCCACCGGCCTGCGCGAAAGCAAGTTCGGCATCGCGCACGCGGACGCGGAGCGCCTGGTCCGGCGGGCGGCCGCGATGCCGGAGCTCGAAGTGCTCGGCATCGGCTGCCACATCGGCTCGCTGCTGGCCGAGGCCGCGCCGTTCGTCGCCGCCGCGGAGCGCTTGGTCGCGCTAATCGACCGCCTGGAAGCGACCGGCGTGCGCCTGAAACACATCGACCTCGGCGGCGGCATCGGCATCCGCTACCGCGACGAGGCGCCGCAGCCGATCGCGGCCTTCGTCACGGGCGCGCTCGCCGCGCTCGGCAACCGGAAGCACAAGCTGGTTCTGGATCCGGGCCGCTCGATCGTCGGCAACGCGGGCCTGTTGCTGACCCGCGTCGAGTACGTAAAACCCGGCGCCGCGCGCAGCTTCCTGGTGGTCGACGCCGCGATGAACGACCTGATCCGGCCGCCGCTCTACGACGCCTGGCACGAGGTGAAAACCGTAAGGGAATCCACGCCCGGCCAGACTCTTTACGACATCGTCGGCCCGGTGTGCGAAAGCGGAGATTTCCTGGCCAAGGACCGCAGCCTCGCCGCCGGGGAGGGTGATCTCCTGGCGATCATGTCGGCCGGCGCCTATGGCATGGCCATGAGCTCCAACTACAACTCGCGACCCCGCGCCGCCGAAGTGCTGGTCCGGGGTGCGCGCGCCGACCTCGTGCGCAGCCGCGAGTCGGTCGACCAGCTGTTTGCGCTGGAACACGTTCCGGGCTGAGAATCGTCCGCTGATGACCTCGTCCGGCCGCCGCCTACTTGTCGCAGGAGTTGCAGTCGCCGCGCTCGCCGCCGCCGGCCTTGGCACCTACCTGATCACCGATGGCCGGGCAAAGGAGAGCCGCAAGGCGGTGAAGGGCCCGCCGCCCGTGCCGGTGACAATCGCCGCGGTCACGCTGGAGACCGTGCCCATCCAGCTGCAGGCCATCGGCAACGTCGAGGCCTACTCGACCGTGGCAATCAAGGCCCGCGTCGACGGCCAGATCAACACCGTGGGCGTGCGCGACGGGGACCCGGTGAAGAAAGGCGACCTGCTGTTCCGCATCGACCCGCGGCCGTATGCAGCGGCGCTGCGGCAGGCGGCGGCCAACGCGCTGCGCGATGCGGCGGCGCGCGACCAGGCGCGCTCGCAGGAGCGCCGCTACCAGGAACTGCTCGACAAGAATTTCGTATCCAAGGAAGCCTACGCGCAGATCCGCACCAACGCGCAAACCGCCGAAGCGACTGCCGGGGCGAGTCAGGCGGCGCTCGAGAATGCGCGGCTCAATATCGAGTACTGCACCATCGTCTCGCCCCTCGACGGCTTTATCGGCAAGGTATTGCTGCAGGCCGGCAACCTGGTGAAGGCGAACGATATCAATCCGCTGGTGGTGATCAACCAGGTCAGGCCGATTTACGTCAACTTCGCCGTCCCGGAGCAGAACCTGCCGGAAGTGCGCAAGAACATGACCTCCGGGCCGCTGCGGGTCGAGGTGCTGTCGCCCGACCCGGGGGCCGCGCCGATTGTTGGCCGCCTGATCTTCGTCGACAACGCGGTCGACCCGAGTACCGGCACCATCCGGCTGCGCGGGGAGTTCGACAACGTGGACGCCGCCTTGTGGCCGGGCCAGTTCGTCAACGTCAGCCTGCGGCTCTACGAGCAGGCCAACGCGCTCGTGATTCCGACGCAGGCGGTGCAGACCGGTCCCCAGGGCCAGTATGTGTACGTGGTCAGCGAGGATCTGGTCGCGGACGTGCGCCGCATCAAGGTGCAGCGCTCCGACGGCGAGCGGACCATCGTCGCAGACGGGCTCGCCAAGGGCGAGCGGGTGGTGCTGCGCGGACAGCTTCGACTCGGCCCGAAAACCAGGGTGCAAATCGGCAAGCCCGCGGCCGGGGCTTCATGAATTTCTGCGAACTGTGGATACGCCGGCCGGTAATGACCGTGCTGGTGATGGCCGGCATCCTGATTTTCGGTCTCGCCGCCTACCGCCTGCTCCCGGTGTCGACGCTGCCGACGGTGGATTTCCCGACCATCCAGGTCACCGCCGAGCTGCCCGGCGCGAGCCCCGAGACCATGGCCTCGGCGGTGGCGACGGTGCTCGAGAAGCAGTTCTCCACGATTGCCGGCATCGACGAGATGACCTCGGTGAGCGGACAGGGCGTGACGCGCATCACCATCCAGTTCACCCTCGAGCGCGACATCGACGCCGCGGCGCAAGACGTCAACTCGGCAATCGCCTCGGCGGCGCGCCAGCTGCCGGCGACCATGCCGGCGCCGCCGTCGTTCCGCAAGGTCAACCCGGGCGATTTCCCGGTGTACTACCTCGCGCTCACCTCCACCACGCTGCCGCTCTCGACGGTCAACGAGTTCGCCGAGACCTACCTCGCGCAGCGCATCTCGACGATCAACGGCGTCGCCCAGGTGAATGTCTTCGGCCAGCAGAAATACGCGGTGCGGGTGCAGCTCGACCCCAACGCGCTCGCCGCGCGCGGCGTCGGCATCAACGAGGTCGAGCAGGCGGTGGCCAACGCCAACGTCAACATTCCCACCGGCACGCTGTACGGGCGGGAACGGACCTTCGCGGTGCAGGCGAGTGGCCAGCTGCAAAACGCCGCGGCGTTCCGTCCGGTGATCGTCACCTACCGCAACGGCTCGCCGATACGGCTGCAGGAACTCGGCCGCGTCGTCGACGCCGTACAGAACGACAAGGTGGCCGCCTGGTTCAAGGGCAAGCGCGGCATCGTGCTCGCGATCCAGCGCCAGCCGGGCACCAACACCATCGAGGTGGTGGACTCGATCAAGAAGCTGCTGCCGACGTTCCGCGCCGAGGTGCCGCCGGCGGTCGAGATCGAGACGCTCTACGACCGCTCGGTGACCATCCGCGCCTCGGTCCGCGAAGTC
>Ga0209343_10010473_pt1 | contig 10540 bp, 6 predicted proteins | sample RifCSPlowO2_02_FD_184026 | JGI IMG/M metagenome (GOLD analysis project Ga0209343, IMG submission 184026) | Groundwater microbial communities from Rifle, Colorado - Rifle CSP2_plank lowO2_0.2 (SPAdes) (version 2) | ecosystem: Environmental > Aquatic > Deep subsurface > Groundwater | place: Rifle...
CGCCCTGCTCGACCAGCGCGACTTTCAATCCGCGCAAGGCCGCATCGTAAGCCGTCCACGCGCCATAGATGCCGCCGCCGCACACCAGCAGATCGAAGGTTTGCTCCTGTAGTGCCGAAAATTCGCGTTTCATTTATCCCTCATTTGCAAGGCCTTTTGCGGCACATCGCTGATCAGGATATCCACCCCCAATTCCAGCGCCTTATTGATTTCCACATCGCTGTTGCAGGTATAAACCGCGATGCATTTGCCGTGGTCACGCAGCACGCCGACCATGGCCTCGTCCAGCATGTCGATGTGAACGCACAGACCATGCAGAAAGGGCTGGGCAACCAACACGCCATGCGCGAAATCCGCGCCTTGCTCCGATTCCAGGTTGAGCACCAGCGGGAGCTGCGGGTCGCAATGATGGGCGTAGATCAGGCTGGCGAGATTGAACGAGGAAACCATGATCGCATCATCTCCAGGAGCGCGGGCATCCTGCCCGCTCGTTTGCGGGCAAGATGTCCGCGCGCCGACCAGTTCCAGTGTCTGCCTGACCTTGGCCTCATGCCGCGCAAGTTGCTCCCATGTGCGGTTCTTGATCTCCAGCAACAGGCGGCAGCGCGTGCGATACGCCGCCAGGAATTCGCGCAAGCTCATCACGCCCTCAGGTTTTTCCGCGTGAGCAAAATGTGCGGCGAAATTCATCGCCTGCAACTCGGCATAATCGAAGTCGTCGATGCGCTTGCCGGGCATGCCGAGCTTGCCGAGAAAGCGGTCGTGCCACAGCACGGCAACCTCGTCGCGGCTGAGTTGCACATCCGTTTCGATGCCATCAATGGGATAGGCGAGCGCCCTGTCGAAAGCGGAGCGGGTGTTTTCCGCAGCTTCTTTATTAGCGCCGCGGTGGGCGAAGATCAGCGATTGTTTTGGGTGATTCATGTTGCGAGTTTACCTAAGCAATATTCTCGTGACCTTCCTTCGACACAGACCTACCCCTTCAATCTACTGAAATTATCACCCCAAAGCTGCCCTTCAAACCAACCAATTTTTGATAACACTCTTTGTGCCCGCAATATCGAAGGCTCGAAGTTCGACCAAGGGTAGGCCTTAATGGGAGTCGAGAATCCTCTAGTGGGATAAGGATATTTGTGTCGAGCAGGAAGCGCATGGCTAATTTTTTAGCAGCGTCTATAAATCAGCTCAGTAATACTGCCGAATGTAGCTGTACGCCTTCTCAAACAGTTCCTCATCCGCGTGCAGCTTATATTTGAACAGTGCCTTGCGCAGCGCCTTCTTTATTTCACGCTCGCCAGCCAAGGTATCCTGCCAGCCGGGGAAGCGCACCAAGCGCACAATTTCGTCGATATCCGAAACAACACGCTCGACCATGATCGGCGTCTCGGCGGTCTTCACCTCGTTGAAAAGTTCGGTCAGCGCTGCCTTGCCGCGATCCTCGTCTTCCTCGGGCGGGATTTCCTTCTCTGCCTGCAACACCTCCTTGGCGATCTGGAGCAACTGCTTCAAGAACTCGACGCTATTGATCTGCCCCGACTCGAACCGGTCTTTCAGCGCATCGAGCCGTTCCGATAGCGCCTTGAATTTTGGATTACCGAGATGCTTGCGTAACCTCCGCGCCACCTTGATCTCGATTTCCTTAGCCTTCTTCGGATCGGGGTTGGAGAGTACCGCTTCCAGCAGATCGGCATCCAGCACCAGCGTATCAAGATCGTCGCGCACAGCATCCACATGTACGTTCTGGTGGATCAGTTCGATGGTCTTTGCACCGAGCGAATGCCAGATCAATTTGCCGTGACCACTGGAAGGTTGCACAGACTGGTACACCTGCGACAGCCAGCGGTAATCTTTTTCGTATTGCCCTAGGATAGAATCAGGTGAAATCGCCTCCCACAGTTTGCCGAGCAGGCTGTACTCGCTGGCGAAGTTGTCGCGCATCGTGTTGTTGGGTAGGCATTGCTGTGCGGCAATCAGGCCTTCGTAGCCTTCCACTGTGCGATCCACGCCGGCGAAGAAGGCCAGACATTTCTGCATCGCCTCTGGCAACCGGCCCATGAGTTCCTGGATGTTGGTAACGACGGAGAGTATGGATTTATCGTCGAACTCCAGTGCCTTGGCTACGTCGTCGAAGATGCCGAGATAGTCCACGATCAGGCCATGTGTCTTTTGCTCGGAGTAGGTGCGGTTCACGCGACAGATGGCCTGCAACAGCGTGTGATCGCGCAACGGCTTGTCCAGATACATCGCCTGCAAGATAGGTGCATCGAAGCCGGTCAGCAGCTTGGAGGTGACGATCAACAGCTTCAGCGGATCGTTTGGATCGCGGAAGCGGTCAAGCAAGCGCTCCTCTTCATCGCGGCCACGCGAGAATGGCTTATATTGGGGCTCGTTCGCATTCACCGTCATCACGACATCGCTGGCCTCGGGCGGCAGCAGCTTGTCCAGTTCAGTCTTGTAGAGCAGGCACGACTCCCGGTCGAAGGTGACGATCTGCCCCTTAAAACCATTGGGCTCCACCTTGGACTGGAAGTGTTGCACGATGTCTGCACAGACTTTGCGGATGCGCTCAGGAGTTTTCACCAGCACCGCCATCTTGGCGGCGGCCTTGGCGAGGTTGTCGCGGTCAAGGTCAGAAAGTCCACCTGTCATTTCCTTGAAAGCCGCATCAATGGCGGCCTTGTCGATATGCAAATCCACCAGGCGCGGCTCGAAGTGCAGCTTCAATGTTGCGCCGTCGCGGATAGACTCCTCGAAGCCGTAGCGGCTGAGATAGCCCTTGTCATCCTCCTCAGCGCCGAAGGCGTAGAAGGTATTACGGTCGAAACGGTTGATCGGCGTGCCGGTCAGGCCAAACAGAAATGCGTTCGGCAGGGCATCGCGCATCTTGCGTCCGAGGTCGCCTTCCTGCGTGCGATGCGCCTCATCCACCAGTGCGATGATGTTGCTGCGTTCGTTGAGTGCGCCGCCTGCCTCGCCGAACTTGAAGATGGTCGTGATGATGATCTTGCGCACATCCTGCGCCAGCAGTTGTTGCAATTTTTCTCGTGATTCGGCTTTTTCCAGATTGGGAATATCGGCTCCGGTAAAAGTGCCGGTGATCTGGGTATCCAGGTCGATGCGATCCACGATGATCAGCACGGTCGGATTTTTCAGCCGGGGATGCAGGCGCAACTTCTGCGCCGCAAACACCATCAGCAGCGATTTGCCCGAGCCCTGAAAATGCCAGATCAGCCCCTTCTTCGGGTAACCCGCCAGCACGCGCTCGACGATCTTGTTCGCCCCTTCGTACTGCTGGTAGCGGCAGATGATCTTGATGCGACGGCTTTTCTTGTCGGTGGCAAACAAAGTGAAATTGGACAGAATGTCCAACACCACATGCGGTCGCAGCATGCTCTCTGCCGCAAGCTTAAGCGTCTTCATCGGATGGTGCCGCGTATCGCCAGCACCCTCATCCAGATTCCACGGCCCCCAATCCTTGATCGGCAAACCGATGGAGCCGTAGTGATATTCCTTGCCCTCAGTCGCGACGGAAAACACGTTGCAGACAAACAGCTCCGGCACGAACTTCTCGTAGTCGTCATGCACCTGCACCGCGCCATCCACCCAGCTCACCGCCGCCCGTGTCGGCGTCTTGGCCTCGATCAGCACCAGCGGGAAACCATTGACCAGCAGCATCAGGTCGGACCGGCGCTCGGCGCTGCCGGCGCGGTAGGTGAATTGCTGGGTGACGACGTAATCGTTCAAATCTCCATAACCCGTTCGCCCTGAGCTTGTCGAAGGGTCGAAGTCGATCAACCGCACAGGCACATGCTCGTTGTTCTGGCCGAATGGCATGGAGCGCTCGCCGCGCAACCATGCGGTCATTTCCTCGTTGGCGCGGATCAGGCCGTCGGAGCGCACCGAGAGAATGATGGCGCGCAGCTTGTAGAGCACCTCGTCGGCACGGTCGGGTTGGGCGGCAATTTCCGGGTTGAGGCGAATCAGTGCCTCGCGCACCCATTGCTCGACCAACACTTCCTGTGGCTGGCGGGGAATGCCTCGGCCTTCGACGCGGCGCCAGCCGAGGCCCTTGTGGCTGCGACCATAAGTGGCTTCGGATTGTTGTAAAACATTTTGCAGGACAGGCTTGGCCGCGCCGGAGAGCAGGTCGTGGAGGTAGGCTTCGACGGTATTGGATTCGTTAAAGGACACAGTTATCTCCCTACATCTTCAACTTCTCATTGAGAAACAGACGTTTCATGGCTATAGCCGCGCTTTTGCGTTCACTGGCTTTTCTCTCAGCATCTCGAATGCCATCAACCTTTTCGATAAATTTGTCCTGATCTTCAAGCGAAATCTTCGGGACAGTAAGCGAAAATAGTTTGTCGCTCTCCAATCGCTTCGTACCATGTGACGATTCGGAAATGAGTTGCAAATACCGAGGTGCCGCATGTTGGAACCAGTACTGGATATATTTCGGCCTGAAATCATCGCATACAACCAGTGCTTTCATATCTTGGTTGAATGCTGCCGACACCAATATTCGTGCTGTCGGGAATGTGTGCGCCAAAATCATGCCACGCACAACGATCATGATTGTGTCCTTGGGCATCAGCTTTGAGCCATACCCGACACCTGCTTCTGTAATTTTCTCTTCTGCTGAATTGATCTCGGAGGTCTTCATGTCCTTCGGACTAATCCAAGGAATCGAACCGCCCCAATACGAAGTGTTACTACGTGTCGGAGTACCTCCGCTATGCCAAGTGCCGATGTCTGAAGTCTTCACGCAAGCAGGATGTTCAGCGTCAAAGTGGTCGGCCATCAATGAATAACACAGATGGCCAGTGGAGATTCGCAGTGCTTCATTTGCTGATGACGACTCTTCAAGCGCCATTAGCACGCCCAATATCCGCCGCTGCTCTGCCATCGGCGGCAGCGCAAACTCGAAATTCGCCAGGCTCGTCCAGTTGGTGCGCGGGCTCAGGCTCCCCGCCGAGGTGCCGACCGCATGCTCGAAGAAAGCATCGGTCTGGCAGATGAACGGCAGCAGTTCTGGCAACAGCACGCTCGCGTCTATGCTCTCAAACACGTAGATGTCGCCCGAGCACACGCCGGAAAAATCGGCCACCGCCACCTTGCGTTGATAGGCGCGGCGCTTGCCGAACAGCACCTGCCCCGGCTTGAACACGCTGGTAAAAGTCACCCCGTCCGCCACGTTGCCCCAACTGCGAATACGCAGATCACCAGGTTCCAGATGTTCGAGTCCAACGAACCGCTCAACGCCTTCAGCCAGCGGGTCGGCACAGCGCGCCTTGGACAGGCGCACCACGTCGCCAAAACTAACCCTGCGCCAGCAGGATTTCAGGTTTTTCTCAGCCATGCCCGGCATTCCTTTTCTGCCATGCGGCAAATTCCAACGGGCGCAGGCCAAAGCGGATGGCGTTGCCCGCGTGCAGGGTCTGGAATTCTTCCAGTGCCAGTGCGACAAAGCGCGGCCGATCTTTCTTCACCACCGTCGCCGGTATGACAGCGCGTAGCGCTGTTTTATTGGCGGGCTGACCGCCGCGCACGATGGCGCGCACCGCCTCGGTCAGTTCATTGCGGTAGCGCAGGCGGAAGGTGTCCGGCGGAACCAGTTGCTGTTGCACGGCGACGTATTGCTGGCAGGAGCGCTCGTAGGCCCAGACGAATACATCGCGCAACAATGCGATGCGATTGAGCTCATACACGCCCAGCATCGCATCCACATAGGCCTGCTGCGGCACGTCGATGAAGGAAAGCGGACACAGGTTGTGCTGGATCAGCGGGATGTTGGCGGCCAGGCGCGAGACACGCTTGTTCACGTCCTCGAAGGGTTGCAGGTAAGGCAGGTGCACCATCAGGAAGAAAGACTGCTCGAATGGGTCTCGGATTTCCGCCGCCATGCTCATCACGATGCCGAACAGTTCTTCCAGGCGTTGCGGCATGGCAATCGGCAGATAGACGCTGCCGCCGATTTCCACCGCGCGCTTGCGGAGGCGGCCACAGGTCAGCGGGTCGGGCATCAGGCCGTCGGAAAGAAAGGCGTGCAAGGCGATGATGGTTTCAGGGGTGACGCCTGCGTGCTCGGTGTCGCGCACCAGATATTCGATGGCAGTCTTGTGGTTCAGGATCATCTGGGTTTCCAGCGCATCCTTGCCTGCGGCGGCCTGGCCGAATTCGATCAACCGCTCGGTGTCGAGGCGGCTATAGGTGTTGCCTTCGAGCTTTGACGATGCCCATGAGAGATCGATCAGCAGGCGGTTCAGAATATCGCGCGCAAAAGTTCCAGCTGGCGTTTGCTCGGCGGGTGAGCGGCCCAGGCTATGCAGTTGGGCGCGCAAGGATGCAGGCAGATATTCGGTTTGATTGGGATGGTATTGCTCCAGAAATTCGTTCCTGTAGCTGACCGGCTTGCGTTGCTGGCGCGGTTGGCGGACGTAGGCTTTGATCTCTTCGCCTTCGGGCGAGGTGGGGATGTAAACCTCGCCGGTTGCCAACATCACATCCGCTTCTTCGGTTGCGGCCATCGTTCCGTTGATGGGAGCCAGTCGATATTTGATCGCGCGCCCTTCGCCTTCGCTGAGGATGCGCTTTTGTTCGATCAGTGTGGCCAGGCGACGTTGCAGAGTACGGCGCGATACGCCTGTGCCAAGTGCCTGCGCAAGACTCTCCATGCCAATGCCGTCCGGGTATTGGACGATCAGTTCAGCAATCTGATCGAGCTCTTGCGGTGAAACAACTTTAGGCATGCCATTCACTTTTTTTGTGGCGCGGAACATAGTATCGCGCCATTTTATTTGGCGCGCAATAGCTTATTTGCGCCAAATAGATGGGTTTATCTGGCGCGATTTGAGAGAGTCGCGCCATATCGTCATGTCTTTTCCAGGCTATCGAGGGTTTCGACGAGTGCGTCCATCTGTTGCCAGAATACCCGGCCATCAGCTTGCCATTCTGCCCACGCCTCGGTCAGGGTGGGTGGCTGCCTTCCCTCACCCCCGGCCCCTCTCCCGGAGGACGAGGGGAGTTTTTTTACATACAGCGGTATCGACAGATTCGATCCGTTCGCGACGATTTGTTCCCGCGTTGCCACCGTGGAAAACCCCTCTTCTGTGGTAAAGGCGCGGAAAGTTTGCAAGATGCGCTCTTGCTGCTTGGGCGTGAGAAAACTTTGCGCCCTCTCCCGTGTGACTTCATTCAGGGCATCGATGAATAGCACCCTGCCCTTGCGCACTTTGGGTTTGCGCCGATTACAGACGACGATGCAGGATTCCATCGGCGAGTTGTAGAACAGGTTCGGCCCGAGGCCGATCACTGCTTCAACCCAATCTTGCTCGACCATCTTGGCGCGCATGGTCTGCTCTTCGTTGCGGAACAACACGCCATGCGGCCAGAGAACGGCACATCGACCCTTATCGCTGAGGCTGGCCAGGATGTGCTGCTGGAAGGCGTAGTCGGCACGGCCCTGCGGAGGTGTTCCAAGAAAGTTGCGGCCCCATTTATCCTTCTCCCACGCGGTGCGATCCCACTGCTTGATAGAATACGGCGGGTTTGCCAGGATCACGTCGAACTTGCGCAGGCGATCGCCTTCGATGTGTTTAGGGTCGACCAAGGTATCGCCCCGGATGATCTGGAAATCCTCAACGCCATGCAGGAACAGGTTCATCCGCGCAATGCCGGAGGTGATGAGGTTGCGCTCCTGCCCGTAGAGCTTGAGCGTGCGATATTCGCCGCCGCTGCGCTTCACCTCGGCCAGCGCCGAGATGAGCATGCCGCCTGTGCCGCAGGTTGGATCGTAGATCGACTCACCCGCCTGTGGCGCGAGCAGTTGCGTCATCAGGTGAACAACGGTGCGGTTGGTGTAAAACTCGGCAGCGGTGTGGCCGGAGTCGTCGGCAAACTTCTTGATGAGAAATTCGTAGGCGTTGCCGAGTTCGTCCTCGGGCACGTTGGCGACCGAGAGTGTTTGGGTTGAGAAGTGTTCGATCAGATTTTTGAGGGTTTCATCTGGCAGCCGCTCGCGGTTAGTCCACGGCGCATCACCGAAGATGCCAGCAAGCAGGTCGGGGTTGGCGGCCTCCAGTTGGCGCAATGCTGTCTGGATAGCCATGCCGACGTTCTTGGGCGACTGGCGCACGTCTTTCCAGTGCGCGCCTTCTGGAATTTGAAAACGATGGTTTTCGGCAAACTCGGCGTAGGAGAGATCACTACCGGAATCGGCCAACGCGGCTTGGTATTCCTCTTCCCAGATATCCGAAATGCGTTTGAAAAACAGCAACGGGAAGATGAACTGCTTGTAGTCGCCTGCGTCGATCAGGCCACGCAGTAGCACGGCAGCGCCCCAGAGGTAGGATTCGAGTTCTTGTTGGGTAATGCGCTTACTCATTGCAGCCAACCTCCCTCGACCATGACTTTGCCCAGCCGAGCTTCGGCTTCACGGCAACGGGTGAGCGCATCCTCGAACGCGGCGATGGCTTCCGGCAACGGCGGAATGTCTTCAGTCAGCGGCGGCAGTACGTAGCGCGAGATATTCAGCGTCCAATCTTCAGCCTTGATGTCATCGAGGCTGACGATGCGCACGGCATCCTGCACATCCCCGTATTTCTCAAACCATTGCTGGATTTCCAGTGCATGTTCCAGCTCCAGATAGTTCTGCGCCCGACCACGCCGGAACAGGCGAGAAGCGTCGGCGATCATGACTTTCTTACGTTTGGCGACTGGTTTTTTCTTGCGCAGCACCAGAATGCACGCGGCGAGTCCGGTGCCGTAGAACAGGTTCGGTGCCAGCCCGATGACGGCCTCAACCAAGTCCATCTCCAGCAATTTCTGGCGAATCGTGCCTTCTGCACCTTTGCGAAACAGCGCGCCCTGCGGCAATACAACGGCCATGCGCCCTTTGATTTCCGCCATCGACTTGACCATGTGCTGCACCCATGCAAAGTCACCCGAACTGGATGGTGGCAGGCCGGCGAAGTTGCGCCCGAATGGATCATTGAGCCACATCTCTTCGCCCCATTTTTCCAGCGAGAACGGCGGGTTGGCGATCACGCAGTCGAAATCCGCCAGTCGATCACCATCAAAGAATGCCGGGTTGCGCAGCGTGTCGCCGCGCACGATCTGGAAATCTTCAATGCCGTGCAGGAACAGGTTCATGCGGGCGATGGCCGAGGTGGTGAGGTTTTTTTCCTGACCGTAAATCTTTCCCCACAGGCGCTTCACGTCGCCGTGCTTTTCTTTCACATGCTGCACTGCGGCGAGCAGCATGCCCCCGGTGCCGCAGGCGGGGTCATAAATAGTATCGGCTTCCTTGGGGTCGAGCATCTCGATCATCAGACGCACCACGCTACGCGGGGTGTAGAACTCGCCCGCTTTCTTGTTGGTGGCATCGGCGAATTTCTTGATCAAGTATTCGTAGGCATCGCCAACCAAATCCGAGGCAACGTTCTTGTTGCCCAGTGGCAGCCTGGAGAAATGCTCGATAAGGTCTTTCAGGAGTGAATCAGATAGCCGATCCTTATTCGACCACTGTGCATCGCCGAATACGCCGTAGAGCGTTTCCGGGTTGGTCTTTTCAATCTCGCGCATGGCGCGCTGAAGAGCTGTGCCGACGTTGGTGGCGACAGCACGCACGTCATTCCAGTGGCAATCGTCCGGTATCTGGAAGCGGTGTGATTCCGGGAACAGTGCCAGTTCAGCATCCCCGGTTTCATCCACGATCTCGGCAAATTCCTCGTCCCAAACGTCGCAGATGCGCTTGAAGAAAAGGAGCGGGAAGATGTAGGTCTTGAAGTCGGCAGCATCGACTGGGCCGCGCAAAATATTGGCGGATTCCCAGAGGTGAGATTCAAGTTGATTTAGTGATATTTCTTGTTTCAAACAGACCACCGTTCATAGCCTTCATTAACCTCGCGAGACTATCACAGACAAGCGCTTCTTTCGATATGCCATTTGGCCTAGATAATCCAGCGATGTAAGGAGCAGCAGACTCATACCGCATCGTGAAGAAGTTATTGAAGCACTAATCAAAGCATCTTGAAATGCAATGCAGTGCCAGAAAGAAGACTGTCGCCATATGCAGTCCATTGGCACATCTCAGACAACCAACACTTAAACCTCTGCCTGATCCTCCGTTGCTCCCGGCGCAAGATCAGGCTCTCCGCATTGGCGCGAAATTTCCGCGCGCGCTTTGTTGCGCAGGCGGATGGCCGCAGCCCAGCCCTTGCCTTCCGGTGCAATCGGCTTGCCTATCGTGACGGTGATGATGCCGCGGCGCGGGAACCAGTGGCCATCGCGCAGGATGGAGCGGGTGCCGCGTATGCTCACCGGCACGACGGGCACGCACGCTTCGGCAGCGACGACGAATGCGCCCATGCGGAAAGGCATCAGGCCGGGTATGCGGCTGAACGTGCCCTCCGGGAAGAATACCGGGCTGCGGCCGGATTGCAGCGAAAGCGCTACCTGTTTCACGTCTTCCAGGCTGCGCTGCGATTCGAAGCGCTCGACGAAATCCGAGCCGATGCGCCGGAGATAGGTGCGCGATATG
>Ga0209343_10010474_pt1 | contig 10538 bp, 11 predicted proteins | sample RifCSPlowO2_02_FD_184026 | JGI IMG/M metagenome (GOLD analysis project Ga0209343, IMG submission 184026) | Groundwater microbial communities from Rifle, Colorado - Rifle CSP2_plank lowO2_0.2 (SPAdes) (version 2) | ecosystem: Environmental > Aquatic > Deep subsurface > Groundwater | place...
TAAACCTTGCGCCACCACACCGCGCATATTGTGCGGCAACCGAGCCAACACCGCCTCGGCTTCATTGCGACCGGTAAATTCGGCGAATACGCATGCCCCCGATCCGGTCATCATCGCTTTGCCAGAATTTTCCAGCCACACTATATAACGCGCCACTTCCGGGTAAAGGCTACATACCACGGGTTGCAGATCATTGTGCAATTGTCGGCCACCCAAAAGCTGCCGCTCCAAGAGGGCGCGCATTGTGATAGAAACCGTATCGCGTGTCAATTCAGGATGCCCAAAAATCTGTGCAGTCGGTACCTGCACCGGCGGAAACAGCACCACATACCATGCTTCCGGCAAGGGGCAGGCCCGCAATACCTCGCCCACACCCTCGGCGAAGGCATTTTCACCGAACACGAACAGCGGCACATCCGCGCCCAGCCGCAGCCCGAGCTGCATCAGCCGCTCGCGTGACAATCCCAGCGACCACAAACGGTTCAGCGCAATCAGCGTGGTCGCCGCATCCGAACTGCCACCACCCAGCCCGCCGCCCAGCGGGATGCGTTTTTCCACCGCGATATCCACGCCAAGACCGCAACCCGTCTCGCTTTGCAGCAACCGCGCAGCATGCACGCACAAGTCCCGCTCCTCCGGCACACCCTCTATGGCATTGGTGCGATACACCGCGCCGTCCTCGCGCAGGGTGAAATGCAGGGTATCGTGCAGGTCGATGAAACGAAACAGGGTTTGCAGCAGGTGGTAGCCGTCCGGCCTGCGCCCGACCACATGCAGAAACAGGTTGAGCTTGGCGGGAGCGAGGCAACTGAGGGTTGGTTTCACCGCGTTTCCCACTCGTCGATCAGCAGTTGTATCTGCAGAGCATCACGCTTCAATTCCATGCGCGTCGGCAGACTGTTCGCTTCCTCTCCGGCATAACGCAGGTAGCGCACCTCCCAGCCGTTCTGGCGCAACACAACGATCCGCCCGCCGGAATCGCGCTCGATCTGCGCCTCGCTCTCCGCCATCGGCAAAGCCAGCACCCAGTGGTGCAGGCCGCTTAACGGCAGATGCCAGCCCAGCACCTGCTGCATCAGCGATTCCACATCGCCCGCCTGGTAACGCTTGTCGCCATCCTCCAGCGTCGCATTTCGCGCATCGCGATAAACACGCGCAGCCGTTTGTCCCAACGGTGCAAGCAACAACAACTCGTCGGACTGCGGTCGGTGCACCCAGCGCAGCCCGGCGGAATGGCGCGTGCCGTTATGCCTGACCGCGACGCGCCCGTTCAGCGTGAACGACGCAATATCGGGCTGCACAGGGCGTACCGCCGGAACGGGAGACGTCGGCAACAACGAGCAACCGCCCAGCAGACCCAGCCAGAGCAGAAGCGGCAAACGCATTATTGCCCGGTGAATTTCTTGATGACCGTCTGCAACGGCACGTTGTCGGGATGAGCCTTGAGGCTGTCCTGCCAGACTTTTCCGGCTTCATCCTTGTCGCCGCGCATCCACAGCACCTCGCCCAGGTGCGCGGCGATTTCGGGGTCAGGATTGCTGGCAAACGCGCGGCGCAGCATGGCCAGGCTCTCGTCCAGCCTGCCGCTGCGATAGTAGCCCCAACCCACGCTGTCCATGATGGCGGCATCATCGGGGGCAAGCTGCAACGCTTTTTCAACCAGCTCAAGCGCCTCCGGAATACGCTCATTGCGTTCCAGCAGACTGTAGCCGAGCGCGTTGAGTGCATGCGCATGATCCGGTTTGATCTGAATCAGTTTGCGCATCAACTGCTCGAACGCTTCCGGCTTGCCAATCTTGTCCGCCATCATGCCTGTTGCGTAGAGCAGGTCGGGATGATTGGGCAGTTTTTCCATGCCCTGTTGCAAAACCCGGTACGCGTCTTCCGCCCGCTTCGCTTCATACAGCAATTGGGATTCGAGCAGGACCATTTGCACACGCTGCTGGTTGTCGGCGGCGGGCGTCTGATGCAGATATTCGCGCGCCTCATCCAGCTTGCCAAGCTTGTTCAACAAGAAAACCACGCGCAGTTGCGCGGCGAACTGATAGGCACCGCCTTTTACCTCGCGATAATGCGCTATCGCCCGATCTTCGTCCTCTTTCGCCTCGCTCAGTTGCCCGAGGTAATACTGCACCGTGCTCTGGTCCATTTTGCCTTTGCCGAGCAACTGCCGGAGCTGCGCCTCCGCATCCTGAAAGTCGTTCAGTTGCAGGGAAATCAGCGCAATTGCGAACGCAATATCCGGATTGTTCGGATTGTCTTTTGCCAGGCGCTGAAATTCATTACGCGATGCCTCGTACTGTTTCTGTTCCAGCAGCATGCGGGCGTATTGCAAACGGATTTCGCGCATGTCCGGATAATCTGACAAATAGCGGCGCAACACCTCCAGCGCCTGCTGCGGCGCGCTTTTCAGCAATAGCTGCGCTTCCAGCGAGACAGCCGTGCCCCATTTCGTCTGCAGCTTACGCGCCTGACGCACCTCATCCAGCGCAAGTTTATCGTCGCCCGCCAGCCGCGCCAATTGCGCTACCGACCAATGCGCCTCGGCGACATGCGGATAAGGTTGCGCGAGATCACGCATCAGCTTCAATGCGGCGGGTTTGTCCGGGTGCGATGAAATCATCTGGAAAATCTGCATGAACTCGTTTCCCTGATTTTCTTTTTCTGCCTCCAGAATCATGGCCAGTTCCGGTTGCGCTTCATCCAGCTTTCCGCCGCGCAGCAATATCGAGGACAACATGCGCGCCGCAAAAATTGAGGTCGGCTCAATTTCGCGCCAATATCTGAGCGCATCAATTGACTTGCTCATGTCGCCGGACTCGACTGCCAGTTGCGCCGCACGCCTGGCCAGGCGCGGATCGCCGGTTTCCCTGGCAATATCTGCGCTGCCTTTTACCGCCAGCGCCGTGTGTCCGCGCTGGTTGGCAATCTCGGTCAACAGGAATCCATACAGCAACTCATCGCTCAATTCCATGTCAGGCAACACCGGCTGAACTTCCGCCTCAACTTTTGCGTGCGGATGGTGTGGCGCAACCGGTTGCGCCGGTTCGGTACGCGAGGGAATTTGTGCGCAGGCCGTGAGCAACAAACAGCAAACAATCAGATAATTCGGCTTGGTCATGACAACATGCTTTTTGGGGCGGATGCGCATATTAGGTTATATCCGGCTCAATCCACAACCTTGCCGACTGCATATTTCTGGCGGATATGGCAATTTTCAACACACTGCCGCAGCAGATTGATGTTGCCATGTATCGAAACACATTATCCGATCCTGTGTTATCAGAACGAGGGCATTTGCAGCAGCCAGCCGATGCCGCCCAGTGCGCCAAAGAAAATCGCCAGGTGCGCCCAGCCCCAGAACAGGTAGCGGCGTGACAGTTTTTCCGGCGTGATATTGCTGATCAGAAATAATTTTCCGTCGCGCGGCCGGCCGATGATGTGGGTGTCGGGTTGGGCATGCGCTTCACGCCGTTTTTTTGTCACTTCACGCCTGGCGGCCTGGCGCGCCAGCATCCATTCCTGCATATCCAGTTCACCGTCATTGTCCAGGTCGAAACGTTCATGCAGCAAGGGCATGTCCTTTTTCCATTCTGCGAGCAGCGCATTGAGTTCCGCGCGGCTGTCAAATTCCACCGCGCCGCTGCGCGTGCGGAACTCGCCGATGACATACAGATAGTCACTGTTGATGAGCTTCCACTCGGTGTAGCGGTAATCGCCTTCATGCCATTGGTCATGGTGTTTGGTGATGATCTCGGCATGTTCGGGATCGACCACGCAATCACCGCTGTCGTCGCGCAGCAGGAACGAATCGCGGCTCTCGCCATGGTCCAATGTCCGCCATTTATCCTTCGAGTCGCGTTGCTCCACCTTGTAGCGATACCACAGGCAGGGCAGCACACGGAGTTTGCTGATTAGCGGTATATCGCCGAAAGGCCTGCCGCGCCCGATAAGCTCCACATAGCCCTGCGCGGCGGAAGCAACTTTCGAAGTCGGCGTATCGCGCACCATGCGCAGCCGGTACAGCGCCGATAACCATGCAAACAAGCTGATCAGCGCTATTACCGACAGCGTAGCCAGCCAACCCTCGCGCGACTCCAGGTGAAAGCCGACGAACAGCAGCAACAACTGCGCGCCGGAGGTAACCAGTTGCGCGTATTCGCGGCGCAGCCTGACCAGCATGACGGCCTAACTAAAAAGCTGCTTCATGTCCACATCCGCCTTCTCGCCGGCAGAAAATTCCAGCAGCGGCTTTTCGCCGAAATTAAACAGCGCAGCAATGATGCTGGTGGGAAACACCTCAATCTGCACGTTGTTGATGTTCACCGTTTCGTTGTACAACTCGCGGCGGTCGGCGATGCCGTTCTCCAGCGAGATGATGCGGTTTTGCAACTGCATGAAATTCTCATTGGCCTTCAATTCAGGATAAGCTTCCGCTACCGCGAAGATGTTGCCGAGCCCCATACGCAACATGCCCTCCGCCTGCCCCAGCGCGGGAATATCCTGCTGCTGGCGCGCAGCCTGCACCTGCGAACGCGCTTCGATGACCTTTTGCAGCGTGGCCTGCTCGAATTCCTTGTACTGCCTGCACACCTCGACCAGCTTGGGCAGCTCGTCATGGCGCTGTTTTAACAGCACATCGATATTCGCCCACGCCTTGGCGACGGCGTGTTTGACGTTGACCAGATGGTTGTACAGAGTAATGCCGTAGATCAGCAGGACAGCGATGATGCCGAGAAAAATCAGTATGAACATGTTCAGCTCCCTTTCATCTTAAATTCAGCGGTTGAATTGCATACCCATCGTTGCAGGAGCGAATAGTAGCGTGCCAAACGATATGGCTGCAACGGCACGTACGCTGGCTTAACATTCAAATTGAGGGGTGGCCGTGCTTTTGCACCGTGCCGCTTGAGCGTAGGGTGCTATAGGTCATTTGGAGATAGACCAGTATGCTTCGCAACGCGCGCCAGCATTTTAGGGCCGATTTCGTCGCCATCATGAAAGGCGAAAACAAAATCAGGCCAGCCATGACGGGAAAGTGTTTTGTGCGATCCGGATTGCCGCTTGACTTGCCAGCCGGACCGTAGCAGCGCAGCAAGAAGGCGCTTGGCTTTGACCGACGGCCATTGGCTCATGCCGCAATCGGAATGGAAATGTTTATGGAGAAGGGGCGGCTCTCGCTGTGCTCAAGCCGTTCAGCAATAACGCGAAGGGCGAGAACCTCAGCTTTGGATACAGCTTCCAGCGAAGATGCGCCGTAAGCAAGGACACCTGGTAACTCCAAGACTTCCGCCAACCAACGCCCATCTGATTCTTGTTCCTGTTCTATGGTGAAATTCATTTTATCCTCCTGCCTAATTCACGTGAACTGTTTAATTTTACTTCGAAATAGCCGTAATGGAGTTAACCGGCTGGCGCGGCTTTATCGCGCCAGCCCGGGTTGAATGCAAGGGCATTTAATGCAACCCTGGCCCATTTCATTTCTCAGAAGTTGTGACGGTTTAAAGCAACCTAACGTGGAGCTAAAGGGCTGCGCGCTTTTGCGCAGTCCCGCTTGAGCGCAGGGGAGGCAATGCTTCGAGACGTTCGGCAAGCCATACCTTAATAATGGATTGCCGGGTTACGCCAAGCTTTCTCGCTTCACGATCTAATGATTCGATCATCCACGTAGGGAAATCAACATTAACGCGCTTTTGCTCTTGCAGCACGCGCTTCGATTTGGATAAGTCCAGTGAACCGGTGATGTCAACACCCTTGTCAAACTGTTGGTCAAAAATTTTAGCTTTCATACAAGGCAACCTCCTCAAGTCGTGAACGACGAACAGAAATTAGTCGGACACTTGCTTTTCTATAAGTGATTATGGCTGACCAATGCTTCCCGTTAATCAGACCTATCAGCAAGTACCGGGGTTCATCCTCTGTTTTTGCAGGAATTTCCAATAGTCTCGGGTCATCCCACAAAGCCTGCGCATCAATAAAATTGATGCCGTGCTTCAGAAGATTAGCTTGGCTTTTCTGTTCATTAAATTCAAAGGTAATCACGGTATAAAAAATATACCATTATTGATGAGAATGCAAGTGCTGGGGGATACCTCTAACGTGGAATTAACCGGCTCCGCGCTTTTGCGGAGTCCGGGTTGAATGTCGGGTTGGGCTTCACGTAGAGTTAGGCTCTGGACTGCCATGAAATATCAATTTTTCTATGGCTTGACACACAGTCTCGCAGATAAAGATTTATGAGGCTCTGATAAGGGACACCCTTTTCATCAGCCATTTGTTTGAAATAGCCAATAACATCTTCACTCAACCGCATCGTGACGGATTTTTTGAGTTTAGCCGCATAAGGATTTTTGCGGGATTTCATTTTTGACAGATCGTATTCAGTTTTCATGGCTTAACTCCTTTGATAATAGTTGCTCTCGTTTTTTGTGGCTTTTCTTGCCGAGATGATCCTAACAATGTTCCTTGGTCACGTTCGCAATGACAGACAATCAGAAGGCGTGCTTCATCACTGAAACCAAGCATCAAAAATCTTTCTTCTGACACGGAATTATCTTCATCAAAGAATTGCACAGCGAACTCATCGTAAAAGACCGATTGAGCCTCCTCAAACGAAACGCCGTGCTTCTTCTTGTTTGAGGTCGCCTTGGCTGTATCCCACTCGAATTTAATCATAAATACATTGTATGTACGCCAAATGAATTATCAAGAAGCCCAACGTGGAGCTAAGGGGCTGCGCGGTTTTGCGCAGTCCCGCTTGAGCGCAGGGTTATGCCTACTTGCCATATGCGTCATAGGCGATTTTTACAAGCTGGTGAATTGCCTCTTTCTGTTTTTCGTCTATGGTCGAATCAAGGCGAATACGGTATTGCCGGAACTGAGCATCATAGGCAAGTTTATCAAAGCCATTCTCTTCAACAATGTCATCAACCTCTTGAGATTTTAAAATCTTGAAATTCATGATTACGATTGATTTTCTCGGGACAAAAGAAACGAAGTTCATGGCGGAGCCATTTACTTCAAGGCCAATATAATGTTTGTTGTACTTGAGCGTTGCCTTTGGCTCTACCTCATTAACAATTTTTAGCAAAGCATCAGTGGCTGACACACTCTTTTTTGATGCACGCTTTGATTCCCAGTAATTTCTATCAGTTGGTTCTGCGACAGGTTCATCTTCGTCGATTAGCCCGTAAGTGACCTCGTCGAGGACTTTTACAAAGGTGAGCGCGTATTCGCTGCCAACTTTGTAGGCTGTCATCTTTACCGCAATGAGTGGAATTGCGCCATTGAACAACTGAATTACGTTGAGAAATCTTGCGGTAATTTCCTCTGCAATAATGACTGCCACATGTTCATACTGCGGGTATCGCTTTCGTTCAATATCCCAATATTCAATGGTTCTGATGATATGGCTTTCGTCAACGCTACCAAGCTGAATTTCAACCTCATAACGCTTTAACGATTCAGGGTCTTGCAGGAGAAGATCAAGGCGTCCTGCATTGGGCTGCATCCTCTCTTTGTCTTTTACGATCAAATCGCCAAGGCCAAGGATTGTAGGGTCGTCTGCGATGATATCCTGAACCCACTTTTCATTGAGGTTGTCTGTTCTTTTGATGCTTATAGATTCGAGCTTCATGGTTCCTCGGCTAAAAAGGCATAACATAAAGTGGCCATCCCATTTGACACAAAACATTGCATCAAGGCGATGGGTAAATTCTTTTCATTCATACATAATCCGATCCAGGTCAATCTGTTGCATTTTTTTAGGGCATCCTAAAAATGGTTAGAAATCCATTAAGGGCATCTCTATAAATTGCCCTTAAAATTTGCGGAATCAGTCAGCCTATTGGCGTTGTGAAACGTTATACTCAAGTGCAATTTATGAGCGGGCGACAAGCGATGAAGAAAGTAAAGCAAACCGTGGAAGGAGCGCTCGGCGAACACTGGAAATTACCTCAGCATAAAGCAGAGGTGCTTGCTCTAGCCGTTTTAGCTGTAACTCCATTGCGGCAATAAATTCTTCACCGAGGCCGGGACTCTGTAATTCGTACCACTCTTGAGCTTTGCCAGTCTCACACAACGCTCGTGTAGAGAATTTCAGGCGGTACGCCATGAGCCATCTTTGAGGCGCGACTTCACCTGATCCCAAGAATAGCCAGCTTCCGGGTTTGCCTCGAACTCAACTAGGCGTGCTTCAAGTTCCGCCTTAAGCGCAGGCGAGATTTTCACGGCTTCAGGCACTGCGGCAACGCTGTCCCAGATAAGCTCAACGAGACAAATGCGCTCCTGTACAGGAAGCTCAAGAATGTCGGCAATAGAGATATTGTTCATGCTGGACATTGTACCCTTTTTCGAAAAACGCGCTAACACGGTAACCGCTAACTACGCCAGCTATGACAGCAGCCGCCTATTCAGGCAGGACTTGGCCCGCGCCGGCCGGATCAGCGCAGTCAACCTTTGGCGAGCCGCCACAACGATGTGGTTTCTGCCGCGCGTGCAGTATGCAGCGGGTCTGCCGCATCGCTGGCGCGCGGGTGGCGCGGCCGCACATCCATGCGATCCAGCACTTTCAATCCGGCGGCGACAATCATCCCGAGCAGTTCCTCGCGCGTGCGCAAACCCAGATGCTCGGCCAGATCGGACAGGATCAGCCAGCCTTCGCCGCCGGGCGTGAGGTGAGCCGTCAGTCCGTTGAGAAAGCCGCGCAGCATGCGGCTGTCCGGGTCGTACACCGCATGCTCAATGGTTGAACTCGGTCGTGCCGGGATCCACGGCGGGTTGCAGACGACCAGCGGCGCTCTGCCTTGCGGAAAAAGATCGGCCTGCACCACCTCGATTTGCCCCGCGAGTCCAAGCCGTGCCAGATTGTCGCGGGCGCAAGCCAGGGCGCGCTCGTCCTGATCGGTCGCCACCACGTGTGCGACACCCCGGCGCGCCAGCACTGCCGCGAGCACGCCGCTGCCCGTGCCGATATCGAAAGCAAGTTCAACTGAAGGCAGCGGCGCTTGCGCCACCAGCTCCACATATTCGCCGCGCACCGGGGAGAACACGCCATAGTGCGGGTGAATGCGCGCGCCCAGGGCGGGAATCTCGACTCCTTTCTTGCGCCATTCGTGCGCGCCGATCAGTCCCAGCAATTCGCGCAGCGAGGCCACCGAAGACTCCCCGCCGGCGCCATAGGCCTCAAGGCAGGCCTGGCGCAAGTCGGGCGCACGGCGCAGCGGAATGCTGTAATCCGCTTCCAGCGGGATGAGTAACATCGCCAGCGTGCGCGCACGCTGTGATTGCGCCTGTCGATGCAGATGGAAAGACTCTGCCGGCGAAATAGGAAAGGACGGATTTTGTTTTCTACGCGGCTTGCGTTCGGCTCGACGTGCCAGCGCCTGCAACAACTGCCGCGCATTCTGAAAGTCGCCGCGCCACAATAACGCGGTGCCCTCGCAAGCGAGGCGATATGCGGCATCTGCCGTCATGGTGTCATCGGCGATGAATACCCGTTTGGGGGGCGGCATCCCGCTCTCGGAACGCCAGCGCGCCGAGCAAGACTCGTTTGCTTCCATCCAGCGGATGATCGGATATCCGCTCACAGCACCAGCACATTATTGAGACAGGTTTTTGCCTGCGCCAGCCGCGCCAGTGTCGGCAGCAGGTTCAGTCCGGTGGCTTCCTTCAATGCCAGCGCATTCCCCTTCAGGTCATCGAGCGAAATTGCAATCGGATACCCCGCCGCGGCCAATACCAGTGCGTTGCCGCTTTCGCCGGAAGGAAACACCAGCGCACGGTCATCGAAAGCCTCCATGATGTGGGCGGCAACTCTCTTGAAGTTACGGCTGCGCGTCAGCATGTTCACCGCCATGATGCCGTTATTGCTCAGGCTGGATCGGCAGGCCTGATAAAAAGGCAATGTCTCCAGCGCTCCAGCGCGCGCCCTTTCGTCGAAGCCGTCCACCAGAATCAGGTCGAATTTTTTATTGCTGTTCAGCACGTATTCCGCGCCGTCACCAATGACCAGACGGATGCGCTTCGGGTCTTCCGGCAGCTTGAAAAACTGCCGTGCGGCGGCGACCACGGCGGGCTCGATCTCTACCACGGTGAGATGCACCAGCGGATAATGGCGGTACAGAAACTTGACCAGCGAAGCCGCGCCGAGACCAATCAGCAGCACTTTCCGTGGTGGGTCGCGCAGCAACAGACCCGCCAGCATTTCGCGCGTATATTCCAGCTCAAGATTCCATGGCCGCGCAATGCGCATCGCGCCCTGTATCCACTCCGAGCCAAAATGCAGAGTGCGCACGCCGGCTTCTTCACGGATGTCGATGGGTATGGTCATATTTCTGCGATTTTCCCGATGGTGAGCAGCGGTCGCCGCCCTGATTGCTGCTGCCGATTTTTCATCATTGCCGATGTCTCCTGCGCCAATTCTACATCCTGCCTGCGGGGAAGACGCCGGAGTGATGTGACAGACAGACATTGCATGGCCGATGGTAGAATTCGCCCATGCTCAACGAACGCGCACAAATCCTGCTCAAGACTCTGGT
>Ga0209343_10010476_pt1 | contig 10538 bp, 9 predicted proteins | sample RifCSPlowO2_02_FD_184026 | JGI IMG/M metagenome (GOLD analysis project Ga0209343, IMG submission 184026) | Groundwater microbial communities from Rifle, Colorado - Rifle CSP2_plank lowO2_0.2 (SPAdes) (version 2) | ecosystem: Environmental > Aquatic > Deep subsurface > Groundwater | place: Rifle...
TAAAATAGACGGGAGGAGTGTATAATTAAATAATGCGTTATATTTTGGCAATTTTCATTGTTTTGATTATTCCTTTTTCGGCGTTTGCAAATATTGTAATCAACGAAATCGCCTGGATGGGGACGGTTTCCAAAGAGGGAGAAAGCGCGCAAGCGGCGGCGAATAACGAATGGATTGAATTATATAACAACGGCGTAGAGCCGGTTTTATTAGGGGGCTGGAAAATTGTTTCCGAAGACGGCTCGCCCGATATTTCTTTAAACGGCGTCATTCAAGGCAATGGTTATTTTTTACTCGAGCGCGCCAGCGATGATATTTTGCCGGATATTCAAGCCGATATTGTTTATCCTTATAAAAACGCGCTATCAAATTCTGGAGAACGAATTTATCTTAAAAATGCCGCCGGAGAAAATATTGACGAAATAAACGCTTCTTCCGGCTGGCCGGCCGGCGACAACGCAACTAAAGAGACAATGCAAAAAACCGGCGATGGAAAATGGATTACCGCAAAAGCCACGCCAAAAGCCAAGAATCAGGATTCGGGAACAACCAATCAAAACTCTCAAAATCAAATTATAGAGCCAGACCAATCAAAACAAATTAAAGTTGAAGCCGGAGAAGATAAAATCGTTTTTGTCGGTCAGAAAACGATTTTTTCCGGGAAGGCGTACGGCTTTAACAATGAAGAAATAAAAGACGCGAGGTTTTTGTGGAATTTCGGCGACGGAACGATTAACGAAGGAAATCCATTAAGCCATATATACCGTTATCTCGGCGAATACATCGTAATTTTAAACGCTTCTTCGGGAATTTACGCCAATCGCGATCAATTGGCGATAAAGGTGATTGCGCCGCCGATAAAAATCACCGGTTTAAAACCGGGAGAAAACGGTTTTGTTGAAATCAGCAATCAGTCAGATTACGAGCTGGATATTTCCGGATTTAATTTCAGCGACGGGAAAAAATATTTTTATTTTCCGGAAAATTCCGTAATTTCGCCGCAGAGCCGCTTGCTTGTTCCCGGAAGTGTTTCGGGAATTAATTTTGCCTTACCCTCGTTGGTTAAATTTTATTATCCCGACAGCTCCCTGATTCAGGAATTCAAGTACGAAGGAGAAAAACTTCCCGTTAAAAATATTATTAGCGATGACAAAACTATTATTGCGAAATCTTCAAATCTCCAAAGTTCTCCAAGCCCCCAAATTTCCGACACCAAAGATATTGTTAAAAAAGAAGATATTTTGGCGTCTTCCGCGATTGTTCAGGACAAAAACAAGGGAAAACAGCGTTCTATTTATTTCTGGCTGGCTATAGTTTTCGGCATTGCGAGTTTTTCCGGCATTGTTTCTTTTTTCTTTGCGAAGTCCGGAGAAAATGATAAAATGCCGCAAAGATGATACAGCTTGGCGAAAACGAGAAAATCATAGTCGCGGTTCATCGCCATTGGATTGTGATTGGCAGGAAAATGACCTTGGTTATTTTTCTTTTGATTCCCTTGATTGGAATTTTGATTTTTGTTTCGCGCGCTCCCCAGGAATTCATCGGTTTGATTTTGTATGCCCTCGTCCTTTATTTTCTTTTTGTCATTTTTTTGGCTTTCCGCCTCTGGATTGATTATTATCTTGATATGTGGATTTTAACCGACAAAAGATTGATTGACATTGAACAGACCGGGTTGTTTCAAAGAGAAGTTTCGGAAATTCCTTTATTTAGAATTCAAGATATGACCGTCAGTATTTCGGGATTTCTCGCCACATTTTTGAAATTCGGCACAATCGCCGTTCAAACGGCGGGCGAAAAAGATTTTCATATTCGCGATATTTCAAAAGTTTACGAAATCAAAGATTTAATAATGAACCAAATTCAAAAAACAGGAATTAGATAACTTTTATTTTTTCACTTTAAACTTTTAGCTTATTTTATGGCCGGACATTCCCATTGGACTCAAATAAAAAGGCAAAAGGCGATTACGGACGCCAAGAGAAGCAAGCTTTTTTCAAAAGCGATTAAAATAATCGCGGTTGCGGCAAGGGATGGAAGCGACCCGAATTTTAATCCGAAATTAAAATCAGCCCTTGAAAAAGCAAAAGAAATAAATTTGCCGAAAGAGAACATTGAAAAAGCGATTAAAAGAGGAATCGGACGGGCCGAAGGAGCCGGCCTTGAAGAAGTTCTTTATGAAGCTTACGGACCGGGAGGAGTTGCTTTGATTTTGGTCGGAATTACCGATAATCGCAATCGCGCGAGCCAGGAAATAAAACACATTTTGCAGGAAAACGGAGCGAAGATGGTTCCGCCAGGTTCGGTTTCATTCCTTTTTGAAAAGATTGAGGGAGAATTCAGGCCTAGAAATCCAATGAGCGGCATCGCTTCCGAAGACAAAGAAAAATTAAAAAAAATATTTGAAGCTCTTGACGAGCATGAAGACATTCAAGAAATTTATTCAAATCTCGCGGAAGATATTGGGTATTGACCCCGGCTACGGTCGGCTCGGCTTTGGTTTGATTTCAAGCGACGGCAGAAACAATAAAATCATTGATTCCGGCCTTATCGCCACCACTCCTCAAAAATGCTGGGAAGACCGCCTTTATGAAGTTGCCGTTCGGGTTGAAGCCATTTTAAAAGAGCGCAAGCCCGATGGCGTTATATTGGAGAAAATTTTTTTTAGCCGCAATCAAAAAACAGCTCTTAAAATTTCCGAAATAAAAGGGGTGATTTTATACCTGGCTAAAAAACATAAAATTCCAGTTTTAGAATTTAGTCCGAACGAGCTTAAACTGGGAATTACCGGCTACGGTTTGGCCGATAAAAAACAGGTGCAATACGCGGTTAAAATGCTTTTAAAAGACAAGGATATTTCAAAATTTGACGATGTTTTTGACGCTCTCGCCCTTGCTTTGCTTGGCGCTTCTCACTTGGTTCGCAGGTAGGGAGTTATCCACATTTTTAGTCTTGACACTTTACGGATATTGAATATTTTGCTATAAGGAAATTCAATTATATTTTTTGATTAAAATATAATTGAACGGTCGAGTTAAAGCGTTTAAAATAAATTTTAATTTTTATGGCAGAAGAAAAAGACGACACCTGCGAAGAATGCGGAAATCCTAAGTCCGAAGGGTGTGAATGTTCAGCAGAAGAAAATATAAAAGAAGGAGGAGAAGAAGGAGGAGAAATAACAGGATTTAAAGAAGAAGACATTATTTAAGTTTTTTTAAACGAAAATCCGCCCACAAAGCGGATTTTTGTTTAAAAAATTTCCAGCCTAAAAAATCTTTTTTTCCCGATTTTTGCGACACCTGAAACATTGACCGCGAAATTAATGTCGGAGACCACGGATTCATTGAACTCAACCGCTCTTTGTTTAAACAATCTTCGCAGTTCTGTTCTTGAAAATATTTTTTGTTCGGCGATAATTTCAAAAAGAGAAGAAAATTTTTTAATTTTGAGCGGTTTTAATTCGGAGGGCAGTTGTTTTTTTTGAAATGTTTCTCTGAAAAATTTCTCGGCTTTGCGGGCGCGGTTTTCTCCGTGGAGGGTTTTAACGATTTCATAAGCTAAAAGTTTTTTGGCTTCCATCGGATTGAGCGTTTTGGTTTCAACGCCATTTTCTATTTTGGCGATTTTTTCATCCGGCAATTTTGTGGCGAGCCGAAAATAATGGGAAATCAGCGCGTCGGGAATGCTCATAGTTTTTCCGTACATTTCATCGGCATTTTCCGTTATGCCGATGTAATTTTTCAAGCTTTGGCTCATTTTTTGTTTGCCGTCAAGCCCGATTAAAAGCGGGGTGGCGAGAATTGCCTGGGGTTTTTGTCCGTAAAGCGGCTGGAGAGTTCTCGCCTGAATTTCATTAAACAGCTGGTCTTGTCCGACAACCGCAATATCAGCTTTCAGCATTACCGAGTCATATCCCTGGAGAATCGGGTAAATCAGCTCCGGAATTAAAATCGGTTTTTTATTTTTGATTCTTTCTTGAAACATATTGCGTTCCAGCATTTGGTGAATCGTAAAATTGCCGATAATTCTTAAAAATTCGTCAAGCGCCATTTTATCATACCATTCGCTGTTATATCTGAATTCTATTTTTTTAAGTTCAAGAATTTTGCCCAATTGTTTTTTGTAGCGAGAAGATTGTTTCCTGACTTCGGTTTTTGTTCTGAATGTTCTCGCGGTCAGTTTGCCGGTGGGGTCGCCGAATCTTGCCGTGAAGTCTCCCATAAGAATAATGATTTTATGCCCCAATTCTTGAAAAGAGCGAAGTTTATGATAAACTACGCTATGTCCAAGATGGAGGTCGGGAGTTGTCGGGTCAATGCCGTGTTTTATTCTGAGGATTTTTCCGGTTTTAAGCTCAAAGATAAGTTTGTCTTTGTCAATAATTTCCGCAACAGCCCGGCTTAAAAGCAGGTCAATTTCTTTGTCTGTCATTTGCGTATTTTACCACATTTTTGTTAATGAAAAAAGCGTTTAAATTTATTTTTATTGTTTCCCTCGCCTTTATTTTTCTGGGAACGGGAATTTTCTTTTTATGGGCCATGGAGCTCAAAATTCCCGACTTTGAATCTTTTTCCCAGAGAAAGATGGTTGAATCAACGAAGATTTACGACCGGACGGGCAAAATTATGCTATATGACGTCCATCAGGAAATACGTCGGACAATCGTCCCCTGGAGCGAAATTTCCCGCAATCTTAAAAACGCCACAGTGGCGATTGAAGACCGGAATTTTTACAGGCACAAAGGAATCAGCCCCTCTTCAATTTTACGGGCGTTTTTGATTAATCTTAAGCGGGGCGAAGTAAGCCAGGGAGCTTCAACCATAACCCAGCAATTGGTCAAAAACACTTTTTTGGTTTCCGAGCGAAGTTACGCCAGAAAATTGAAAGAAATAATTCTCGCGCTTAAAATAGAAAAACAATACGGCAAAGAAGAAATTTTGAATTTTTATCTCAACGAAGTTTATTACGGAGAGGCGAACTACGGGGCGGAATCGGCCTCCCAGACTTATTTCGGAAAATCGGCAAAAGATTTGACGCTTTCGGAAAGCGCTTATCTCGCCGCTTTGCCCAAAGCCCCGTCTTATTATTCTCCCTATGGATCTCACCAAAAAGAGCTTGAAGAAAGAAAAAATCTTGTTTTAAAAAAAATGCTGGAATTGGGCTACATAAGCGAAGAAGAGGAAAATAAAGCAAGGCGGGAAAAAACGATTTTCAGAAATTTGGCGAAAGAAAGTCTCAAAGCCCCTCATTTCGTGATGTACGCGCGCGATTATTTGATTTCAAAATACGGCCAGGATTTGGTTGAACAAGGAGGACTGAAAGTAATTACCACTCTTGATTATGAGCTTCAAAAAAAAGCGGAGGAAATGGTTAAAAAATTCGTTGACAAAGAAGAAAAGGAATTTAATGTTTTTAACGCCGGTTTGGTCGGCATTGCTCCCGCCACCGGTCAAATTTTGGTTATGGTCGGTTCAAAAGATTGGTGGGCCGAGTCGTTGCCCGAAGGTTGCGAGCCGGGAATAAATTGCCGTTTTGAGCCGCGGCTTAATGTCGCGGTTTACGGAAAAGGTCGTCAGCCCGGTTCAGCTCTAAAACCGTTTGTTTACGCGACTTTATTCAAAAAGGGTTACGCCCCGGAAACCGTTTTATTTGATTTATTCACCGAATTCAGGCCCGAATGTTCTCCGGAAGGCAAGCTTAAAGACGAATTTAAAGCAAATAAAAGCGCGGAAGAAATAAAAGAGTTTGAAGAAAAAGAATGTTATCATCCGTCAAATTACGACAACAAATTCAGAGGACCCGTGAGCATAAGAGAAGCGCTTGCCCAATCAATCAATGTGCCGGCGGTCAAGGCGCTGTATTTGGCGGGACTTAAAGATTCTTTGGAAACAATGAACAGTATGGGAATTAAAACTTTGAACGACCCCGGGCGTTACGGTTTGACTCTTGTTTTGGGCGGAGGCGAAGTAAAACTTATTGAACTTACGCAGGCGTACGGCGGATTAGCCAACAGCGGCAAATTAAATTTAGCGACTCCGATCTTGCGAGTGGAATCCAGCAAGGGGGGAGTTTTGGAAGAATACAAAGAAAGGGGCGAGCAGGTTTTGGAAGAAAACATCGCAAGAACTATTACTGATGTTCTTTCCGACAACAAAGCCCGCGCGCCGGCGTTTGGAGAATCTTCTTATTTGTATTTTCCGGATTATCCTTCGCAAGTGGCCGTAAAAACAGGAACAACCGACGATTATCGGGACGCTTGGGTTGCCGGCTATACGAAAGATTTCGCGCTTGGAGTCTGGTTCGGCAATAACGACAATACAGCGATGGAAAAAAAAGTCGCCGGTTTTATCGCCGCTCCTTTGTGGAACTCTTTTTTCAAAGAAGTTTTCAAAAAATATCCGCCGAAAGATTTTGAAAAGCCCGAGCGGATTAAAATCTCAAAGCCGATTTTGGCCGGCAAATGGCAGGGCGGAAATGTTTATTTGATTGACAAAATCTCCGGGAAAAGAGCGACTGATTTTACTCCGCCCGAATACATAGAAGAAAAAGTTTTGACCGAAGTTCACGATATTTTGTATTGGCTTAGGAAAGACGACCCTCTCGGTCCCGCTCCCGTAAATCCGGCAAGCGACTTTCAATTCAATAATTGGGATTTCGCGGTTCAAAAATGGAAGCAAGAGCAGAAAATTATTGACGAATCGTCGGCGAATCTTCCGCAAGAATTTGACGATGTCCATAAGCCCGAATACCAGCCAAAAATTTCCATTGCTGATAATCTTAAAAATTTTTACAAGCCGGATGATGTTTTGGAAATCAATCTTTCTATCGCGAATTATTTTCCCGTAAAACAAATTGATTTCTTTTTGGGCGAAAATTTTCTCGGTTCGCTTTCGCAAAAACCCTATGAATTTAAATATAATCTTAACCAAATTCCCGATTTATCGGGCGAAAAAGAGCTTATTATCAGGGCTCATGATGAAAAGGGAAACAAAGGGGAACTTGTTAAGGTATTGACTTTTTAAAATAATATTGATATAATTTACTAGAATTTTTAGCACCTTAATTCTTAGTCCAACCATTAACCTTGAGAGAGAGGATAGGACATGGAAACAGTTGTGGAAATCACAGTAGAACGTTTAACAAAAAAAGAGAAAAAAAGAGTTTTTTCCGTGATAGCGCTGACTACTTTGCAATATCTCTTACTCCCAAAGGAGAATGTCTTACGGGGTCTGGTTCTACTAGTGGGGAAGCAATAATAGATTTAATTAATGGATATCCAATATTTTTTGGAGTCGGAGCGGCCAAAAAACAGCAAGAAATATTAAAAAGGTAAAATTATAGGCGCCTGCGAAAGTGGGCGCCTTCACATTTCATTTATCCAAAAACAAATTTTCTTTTTTTCATCGCCTGGCGGACTTTTTCTCGGGCGAGGCGCAAGGCGATTTGACGCGGATTTTTCTTTTCTTTGAGCGCTTTTTCCAAAACCATCTTTGCCGCTTTTGCGATTTTGTTCTCTATGGTTTCAAACATTTTTTTTGGATTATAGCCTTCGTGTTCGGCGTAAGAAGAAATTACTCCGCCGCCGTTGGCGAGAAAATCAGGGACGATTAAAATTCCTTTTTTAGACAGATACTCTTCAATATTTTCTTTCATCGGTATATTTGCGGCTTCAATAATGATTTTTGCTTTGATTTTATCTTTATTTGTTTCGTTGATGACATCGGTTATTGAAGCTGGAATCAGAATATCAATATTCAGTCCGTAGATATCGCTGTGTTTCAATTTTTTCGCCCCCGGATAATTTAAAAGCGGTTTTTTTTCCGAAATAAGCTTATGCAGAATTTTTTCATCAAAGCCGCTGTCCGAATAAATCGCGCCCCATTTATCGGCAAGCGCGACGATATTCGCGCCGAATTTTTTTAAATGATGAAACGCGAAACTGCCGACATTGCCGAAACCGTCAATGGCGATTTTTGTTTTTTTAAGATTAAGTCCTTTTAAATCCGCGGCGATTTTCGTCGTTTGCGCCACGCCAAAACCAGTGCTTCCGAATTCATGAGGAATGCCGCATTTTTCTTGCGGCTTACCGAATAATTCCATGCATAAATGCGCCGGTTTTCCGGTTGCCGAATGCCAGTGTCCGGTTGCTTCCACGAACCACTCCATTTCTTTTTCGCCGGTGTTGACATCAGGCGCGGCAATGTAGTTTTTTGGCGTGAAATGTTTTATCGCTCTGGCGAATGATTGGATAAGTTCTTTTTTTCTGCGCCGGTCTTCTTTGGAATTAGGGTCGTATTTGATTCCGGCTTTTGCTCCGCCAAAACGCAGGTCATACAGAGCCGTTTTCCAAGTCATTGTTCTCGCGAGCCGAAAAACTTCTTCTTCGGTGATGTCCGGCGTCATTCTGATGCCTCCTTTCCCCGGTCCGAGAGCGGTATTGTCTATAATCAAAAAACCATGCAGGCCGATTTTCGGGTCATATACTTTAATTATGTATTCAGGTCCAAATTCGTCATTCATAAAAAATTCGGAGTGCTGGGAATCGAACCCAGTCTACACCCTCCCGAAGGGTGCGTACTGCCGGTATACTACACTCCGCTTGTTTGAATTTGATTTTGCCATTATAATAAAAAAGATTGATTTTTGAAAGGAGGGAAGGGTGATAAGAACAATTGAGCAGAAATTGTTTCGGAAAGCGTCCGAGACAATCACGAAAAACCGTTCTTTTACTTTGAACAAACAAAACGGCAGCTTTTGTTTTATTTTTGAAATTCCAAAACCCCAACATTATAGACCGGATAATTATCCAATTGAAGGAATTTTTTCCATTTTTTTAGCGCGAAAAGACGAAAAGGAAAATTATACCGGTCTAAAGTCGCATTTATATGAGTTTCGGATTACGCAGTTGGATGCGGGCGGACAAGTGTTGAAAAATATTTGTTCTGGATTTTCCAGCGGTCATTCCGGCGGGCGAGTGGAAACCAGTTCCAGCGTAACTACCGAGACGCTTGATAATTTCTGGGATAAAATTTGCGGCTTACGCTTTCAAAAACGTTTAAGGAAACGTTTAGGACCGAACTAGAATCGGTCTTTTTTTTATAAAATAGTCGGAGTTATTTCACCCAGTATTTCTTTTTTATTTCTCCTATTTTTTCCTCCTCAAGGCCGATTTTTTTCTTTTTTGCCTGTTCGCCCAGTTCCTTTAATTTTTCGTCGGAAAAGCCGCCTAATTCTTTGATTTTATTTTCCAACCATTCTTTGTTGTTAAATTCCGGATTGTCCAATATCTCATCCAATAAAATATAAAGAATTTGTCCGACTTTTGGACCCGGCGGAATGCCGGCTATTTTCATCACATCTTCGCCGTTAATTTTGAGCTGGCTTGCGGAAATCGGGTCTCGCATCGCTTTTTCAACCATAAACCGGAAATGGCGGATTTTATACGGTTCGGCTTTCGGCACAGGCGTTGCCATTCTGTCCGCGATTCTTACCCGAATTAAATCTTCCATATGTTCCGGCCCGACTTTCATGACCAGGCGGCGGACGGAAGATTCGGTAACTTCGTCAACATTGTAATAAAAAAGATGATAACGAACCAGTTTGATGATTTTTTCGGAAATATCTTTCGGGAATTTAAGCCGGCTTAAAATTTGGGCGGTTAATTTCGCGCCCAAAATTTCGTGGTTGTAAAAGGTTGATTCTTCTCCTTCCCCTTGTTTCGCTCTTGGTTTGCCGATGTCGTGAAGCAAGCTCGCGAGCCGCGTTTCAAGCGGCCAATTTTGTTCCGCCGCGTAAATTAAAGAGCGGATATTATGTTCCCAGACGGTATAGCGGTGAGGTTCGTGTTGCGCTATGCCCCAACCTTCTTCCAATTCCGGCGCGACATATTTTAAAACTCCGAGTTCCCTTGCCGTCTCTGTCCCTTCGGCCGGTTTTTGAGACATAATGATTTTTATGAATTCGTCCCTGATTCTTTCTTTGGAAATCATTTCCAAAAGGCCGGATTTTTTTTGAATAGCGTCCCTGGTTTTATTTTCAAGAGAAAAATCAAGCTCGGAACTGAATCTGATTGCCCGCAAAATCCGCAAAGCGTCTTCGTCAAATCTTTCTTCCGGTTCGCCAACCGCCCGGATAATCTTGTTTTTTAAATCTTCTTGTCCGTTGAATAAATCAATGATTTGCGATTTGCCATTTGAGATTTGCAGAGCAATGGCGTTAATCGTAAAGTCCCGACGTTTTAAATCGTCTTCCAATTTGTCGGTGAATTCCACTTTATCGGGATGGCGCTTGTCCGTATATTTTGCTTCAAGACGAAACGGGGTGATTTCAATGGTTTTCAAAGATTCGTCTTCTGAATCGGTCACAACCGCCACCGTGCCGAATTTGTTTTCATAAAAAGTTTTCAAGAATAATTTTTGGATTTCTTCGGGCTTGGCGTTGGTTGTAATGTCCCAATCTTTCGGCTTTACTCCGCGGAGCAAATCCCGAACGCATCCGCCAACAAGATAAGCTTGATATCCGGCTTTTTCCAAAATCAG
>Ga0209343_10010478_pt1 | contig 10535 bp, 12 predicted proteins | sample RifCSPlowO2_02_FD_184026 | JGI IMG/M metagenome (GOLD analysis project Ga0209343, IMG submission 184026) | Groundwater microbial communities from Rifle, Colorado - Rifle CSP2_plank lowO2_0.2 (SPAdes) (version 2) | ecosystem: Environmental > Aquatic > Deep subsurface > Groundwater | place...
CCTTGATCGGGCCGTCGATGATGAGCAGGTCGGCGCCACGACCCGTGATGCCGCCGGTCACGCCGCACCGCATCCGCCCGGTGTACCCGGCAATCCGCCAGTCCGAGGCCCGGTTGAACTGGGTCTTGACCGTCAGCCCGAAGACGTCCTGACCCCTGACCGTACTCCGCCAAGGTATCGCGGGCCTTCTCGCCCCAGACCATCGCGAACCCGGTTTCGTAGCTGGCGAGGATGACGGTTGTGGTTTGGGTTCCGCCCGAGGTACCAGGCCGGGAAATACTGCGAACACAGGTTCGACTTTCCGTGCCGTGGCGGAAGCTCGACCAGGAGCCGCGTAATCCGGCGCTGCTCGATCGAGGTCAACCAGTTTCTTCGTCAGGAGGTCGAGGTGCGGCGTCGGCCACCACTTCCCCCGGCTCGCGAGATGGGCCAGGCCCGAGGGCAGGAGGCGGGCCATGGCCAGCGACCCGAGAGAAGAGTTGGATCGCCAGCTCGACGCTGCGAGGATCGGCGACGATCCGGTCAGTGAAGGCGACATCGTAATCACGCTTGTCCTCAACTTCCACGCTCTCCGTGGTCAGACCCAGGGCGAGCCGTTCCATCGTCACGACGATCGGCATCTCGTGCGCCATGCGGGCGATCAGCATGAGCAGCTCCCGCGCCCCACCAGCCTGCTGCGCCGCGTCAATCATGTTCTTCATGAACGCCGGGTCACGCGAGGCTTCCAGGCCCGCCTTGACCGGCATCGACATCATGGTTAAGGTCGCCTGGGCCAGCCGCGCGTGGCGCTCCCGCGCCTCGAGCTGCTGCTGGACCACCTTCTCCCGATGCTGCCGGTCGATCTCGGCGTCCCAGAGCGCCGCCCGCTCCACCCAGCCCCACTGCGAACTCCACACCCGCCAGTGATGTGGCGCTACTGTGCGGTCCGGCACCGGAGCCTTGTCGCAGTCGCGCTTGTGTGCCCGGTACGCCACCGAGGCCGACCGGATCTTCAGGTCACGGAAGTGACAGAAGGCGTGGTACGAGCGCACTGTCTCCCCGTGCTGGCGTTCCCACGGGGCAGGCCCTTCCGGCATATGGACGAGAGCGGGCAACCACTGCTCCGGCCCGACCGCGTAGTCCTCCGCGTCGACGTCATCCTCCACGCCATCCTCAACCACCAGCAGGGCAGGCGGTTCGGGAAGAAAAGTACCGCTGGCGGTACTTTCTGCGTACAGGGCGTCCAGTTCTTCCTCAGTCACCAAGCGCGTCACCACCTGCCGTCACCGCCTCCTGAGCCCGCCGGAGCCGGACCTTGGTTCGTCTGCCAAGCTCGGTTGTACTCCGTGTCCTCGTAGAACCGGTCCCCGGCCGTGCCACCCTCGCGCCCACTGTCCGGTCAGTGTCCGATCCATGTCCTTTTTCGCTCCCGCCGGTCCCAGAAGCGACAGCGGGTGACGGTACCGCCGGGCAGGGCGTGGACGATGGGGAACCAAATGCCACGCCGTCTGGAACGCTGCCGGGTGCCATCTTCATTCCTGCGGCGCGTAGTCGGCTGCGGCACGAAGATCCCGGCGAATAGTCCCCTCGGACACGCCAGCCGCTTTCGCGATCTTCCGGTTTGAAACACCAGCCTTTTCAGCTCAACCACCGCATCGTAGCGTTGAGCCGCCGCCATCTGAACGTAGCCGCCCCGCGACAACACCCACCCGTCTCCGCTCGACGTCGGGCAGGCCCGGATCGCTCACGACGCGCTCACCCTCGACGCGGAACCGGCCTCCGGCTCCCTGGGCGCGGGCCAAATGAGCACCGCGTCTCGAAGATCCTTGAAGAACCGCGACCAGTCGTCAGGGGGGCAGCCGTGGAGCAGGCAGTCGCGGCTGTCCTCGTCGGCAAAGCTGTCCCCATCGACCGCTGGACACGGGTCGTCCGGACCGAACTCCCACCGGCCGAGCTGACCGCGCGGTCGGAGGAAAAATAAATCGAAGTCCGGTCGGCGCAGGGCGGGGTCGAAGGCGATGCGCTGTTCGATCTGCTCGCGCTGGGCGCTGTGCTCGTCGTAGCTCGCATCGCCGAGGGCGACCAAGACGTCATAGTCCGAGTCGGGCCGTTCGGCGCCTAGGGCGCGGCTTCCGCAGAGCCACACGGCCTCAATCTGCCGGTGCCGCGCCGTCGCGATCGCTGCCCACTGTTCAACCGGGCGGCGGTTCCGGTCCGTGTGGCTCCCGTTCACTGGACCGTCTCCGTCGGCGGCACGGTCGGCGCGGACTCTTTCTCGTCCATGGGCGCGGCCAGGCAGTGGTGGTTAACTTCTCCGCCAGCGGTACTGTTAACCATCGGCGACGAAGCGCGAGAAGAGTTCATCCTGCAGTTCCGCGCTCACATGACCGCCGGTGGGATCGACCGCAAGACGTCGCGCGTCTCGGCGCCGTGTTCCTGAAAGAACGCGAGGTCCGCCGACGGTAGGGCGCGGCCCTTAACGAGCCGGACGGCTGGCCCTTCTAGGCGGAACGAACAGCCCTGGGCTTCGACGTCGAACATCCAGCGCACGACCGTATTCCGATCGACTGGCCACGCCACTTGTCGGGTCTTGGCGCTCGTTATCATCGGGCTCCTTTGCGCTTGTTCGAACCGGCAGACAAGGGCCGATCCGCGCGTGTAGTTTCCTTCTCGTTCCAGAGGACATCCGAAGAGATGTCCCACTCCCCAGGCTCAGACGCGCGAGCCGACGCCTGCCTCGCCTTGAGCGCCGATGTGTCCTCACGGGCAGTTACTCCCTGGAGAACCTCGCGGTCCTGCGGCGGCGTCGGCGCAACGAAGTCCCGTTGAGGGAGGTGCCTTGGCTCGTCAGGTCGGAGATCGTGTCCAAGGGGAACGACGACCGTACCAAGATCATCTCTAGGTACAACTACCGGGGTACCAGGATCTCTAGATACCAACACCTTGCTATGTACTTGAAGAGCATGCACCGCGCTAACTGCTAACGCGCTAACAGTTAGCGGGTGTATGTCAGACATGGGCCGGGTTAGCAGGCGTATGTCAGGCCCAGTGTCCACTGCGAGCCGCCGGGTCGCACGAAGACGGCGCATCAGGTCGCGGGATTGTTGCCGCCGACGGTCCAGCCGTCTGCGTTCGGTCGCGCCAGGCGTCCAGACGGATGTCTGGGCGACGATGGCGAGAAGCTCGGCCTCCGACCGCCCGCCGTCGACCAGCCAGTCCACGGCGTTCTGTTTTCTCGCAAGATCAGGCGCCAGGACCACCTTGATGACAATCGCGGTATCGACCTCGAGCGCGTGGGTGATCTTGGCCACCAGCTCGGCATGCTCAGCACCGGCCTGGTCGTGGTCGGGGAGGATTACGAGCTCGCGGCATCCGGTCGTGTACAGGTCCATCGAGAGCTGCTCATCCCACCGGCCCGCGCCCCACGGCCCGCAGGTCGCGGGCTGGCCGAGGCCCCACAGGACGTCTGCGCTCTTTTCCCCTTCGGTTAGATAGACGACGTCACAGTCGATGAGGTCACGCCACCGGTAGAGTCCAGGATGCACGCCTTTGAGGTTCCAGGACACGCCGTCTTTTCCGCTCGGGTCAGGGCGGCACCACTTGAAGCCCTTCGGCTCTTGCCTTACCTTCATGGCGATGGCGACGCCGTTGAGGTCCGCGTACGGGTAGATCGCGACCGTCGCGGGCAATCGAGACTCAGTGCCCATCCGGCGTGCCGCGCAGAGATCGGCCATCTTCAGCCCGAGCGCCGCGACGATCTTCTCGGACCCGCCGTGGCAGGAGTGGCAGTACAGCCCGACGCCGCGCACATCCCAGGTGACGCAGAGACTCGGTTTGACGTCGCGATGAATCGGACACACCGCCCGCGTTTTATCGAGGCGCACGTAACACCCGCGCGCCTGGAGGCACCCGCGATCCCGAAGCGCCTGCACGATGCGATCGTATGGCTGCGCGTGGCCGTTCACGCGCCCCTCAAGGTCAGTTTCACAACCCGGCCGTCAACGCGTTGACTCGATCCAACGATTCGCCAGTCTCTCGCCGTGGAGTAAAACGATGGGCCACCCAGTCACAGTCCGTCGCGCTCAAGCAATGCACTTGAGAATCGAGAGTTGGTCGGTGGCGAATGTACTGACCGAAGTAGGCAGATTCAACGCCGTCACGGCGCTCGACGGTCATTCGACCCGCCAAACCAACAACTCTCGAGTGAGCACCAACGTCCGCTTGGCCTTCTTGGCCCACTCCACCATCTGGGCCGTACACTGCTGACTTTCGTACGGCACCGAAAACCGCATATCGATCGGCAAATTGACCGCGCGAAGCATCTCGGCGATGTGGTCCGTGAATTGACGCTCCGTCGCCTTCCACTGCGTGGGCTGGATGATGAGCGCGATGTAGCCAGTGGTGATCTTCTTCGCGTACGCCTTGATGATTCCGGCCAGCGTTTCGTGAAACCGGTCGAGTGGCATGTTGGCGAGGTCCGTCTTGTCCTTGCTGTACTTGCCTTCCGCCTGCTTCCAGTACGGCGGGTCCAGATAGACGAGCCGAACATCTTGCCACTGCGGCGGCTTGAGCAACCCGCCGGTCACGTCGTGCAGACGGATCTCTTTCGCGCGCTCCTCGATCGGGAGGCGGTCACTGACGAAATAGCGACGTAATCGCTTTCGGCACAGGTCGATGGTTGAGCCGCCGCCAGCGAACGGATCAATGACGACATCGAACGGCTGCGTGTAGAGATACAGCAAGTTGTCGAGCCAGCGCACTTCTGAGTTCCCAAAATGAGCACTGCCAGGCGTTTTCTCCCGCTGCTTCCAGATGTTGTAGATCGGTGGATCGAAGTGCTCGTCAGCGTGCTCGGCGACAACACGGTCACTTTTGGTAAGATCGGCAACCTTGCCGACTTTACCAAAACTATCAGATACCGACTCGCGACTGACGGCGACATCCGCCGCGATCTCCTCTTGGGTCCAGCACGCCAGCCACAGGTCAAAGATCCGCTTCTCGCGCGCCTCTTTGGCGTCCTTGTCTATGTGCAAGAGCCAATCGCGGACAGTGCGCTCGGTCACTGACAGAATCTTCACCAAGCGCTGTTTGGTGGCATCCCGGTCCCGTTCTGGCGTCGCCGCGTAGATACGCCGCGCCATGTCCCGCTTGTCCTCTTGTGAGAGCTGGAGGCCGTGCGTTGCGTTCCGTTCGATGGCCAGCTCCAGTAACTCGCCATCGCTCTTGGTCTTCGTGACCGTCACCCGAATCGTCTCGGCCTTGGCTTTCTTGTGCGCCATCCACCGGTGCCAGCCGTCGATCAGTTCGTTGTTCTGATTGACTTCAATCGGCGGCAGGACATCGAGATCGTTCGCATATTTCTGGACAGTGATCGCGCTTGTCTCGATGCGCGGGTACAGATCTTCTCGAAAGATGACTTTGTCGACAGCAATAGACATCACGGCGGGGTTGCTGTCGGCGGCAGTCACCGGCTGGCCCCCACAGACTGTTGTTCCTCTCTGCGCCGAGCCGCCAGCCACGCATTGACCTCACTGCGCCGGAACCGCCGATAGCGGCCAACTTTCAGCGACGGCAATTCGAAACATTCGGCCTTCGCGTAAACCCAACTCACCGGGACATTCAAATAAGCCGCGATGGTGGCCGCAGTCTCAAGCGGCTCGTCCACGGTGCTACGGTCCACCGGCGTTTCCATGACTCAGGCGGATTCCGCCGCTGCGTGATCGGCACACTGTTCGTCGATGGCGCGTTCGACGAGACGCCGCAGAAACCACCCGACGAGACGTTCCTCTCGCGCAGCCGCGCTGCGAATTTTCTGGGCCGTCTCCGTCGTGGTGCGGAACGTGAAGACGGCTCTCTGTGTCTTTCGTCGCCGGTGCGCCATGTGCTCTCTGCCTTTACTTCAACGTCGTTACGTCGTAGACTTCGTAACGATTACATCATTAGAGATAACGTTACTCAACCAATGGATAACGCCACACTGCCGTTACGTGAGGATCAGCAGAGCTACACGTTGGAATGGCCGACATGGTCAAAATATGTTGTCGGTGACGACGGATGGCTGTACCAGACCGGCGTTCGGTTGCTGCCCGCCCGGCGCTTTTCTGATGCGGATGACCTTGTGAATGCGTTCGCCGCCATCAACGCGGTGCCAGTCGAGGACCGCGCCCGCGAGTTGCTCGCGTTTGTCAAGACGTTCGGCCTTCTCGGACAGACTGTGCTAGGGGGTAGCGGGGGGCGACGAAGGAGCAGGAAGCGACAGGGAACCACGGAGCAGAACACTTACAAGAGCGGCGGTCGCTTCTATATGGCAGACGACGTGGCGTGGGCGCTACAGCACTCGCGAAATGTCGCCCGTATTCTGCGGCTCTATCACAGGCGGTGGGCGAGCCTCGATGAGGTGCTCGAATCGCTCGATGAGCGCACGGTGCGGGTCCGGCCCATCGGCGCGGGTGTCGCAGAGCCCGTGGTGCATCCCATGACCGTTCAGGTGCCCGTGCTGGAACCCCCGTGGCAACGACTCATCCGCCGTGATGCGCTGATAGCGCACCGTCGTGCCGAGCCACCGCTAAACGTCGCCCTTGGCATCGTGGCCGAACTGCTAAATCCCAATCTGGTTGGTGTGGTCCGCGCCTATGACGCGCCCACGAACATGCCAACGTTCCGCTTTCGTGCACTGATCCAATTGTTGTATTGGCAACTCGCTGACCGGTTGGGTCACTACGCCATTCGCGAGTGCCGCTGTGGTGCGTTGTTTTTTGTCGTGGATGGGCGGCAAGGCTGGCACTCGACGAAGTGCTACCGTCGGTTCTACATGCAGGAGTTTCGAAAAGGGCTACGACGCAGGACAAGGAAGCGACAGGGAACTACGACGAAGTTCAAGAAAGGACGGAGCCGTGAGAGGAACGATTATCGCGCGAACGTTGAAGGACGGTAGCCGACGCTACGACGCCGTGTGGCCTGTCGGGGAGAAGCGGATGTGGAAGACTTTCGCTCGGCAAAAAGACGCCGAGCGGTTTTTGACGACCGTGGTGAAGCAGACGCAGGACGGCGTCTACTACGACATCGTGCCGACGCCGATGGCGTCCGTCTTCGACAAGTGGGTCATACACTCGCTGGAGGTGCGGGTGAAGCAACAGTTGCTGAAGTCCAGCACGGCAAAAAGCTACCGGTCGATACTGAAAGAACATCTGCGGCCCGCGTTCGGCGACATCCGGTCTGACCGACTACGTGCGGGTGTGCTGGCCGAATGGGCGAGGGCACGGGCCGACGATATCGTGGCTGGGACGATGGCCCCGAAGACGTTCAATAACGCCGTCAATCTACTCCACGTGATCCTGAAATGGGCGCGGCATCCGGCACAGGGATTCCTCGCCCATGATCCAATGGTCGATCTCAGCCGCTTACCAAAGAGACGCATGGAGCGTCGGTTCCTAGAACCTGAACAGATCACGGCGTTGCTCGAAGCCGCGAACGATGTTCGCGACTCCACGATCCTCGCGCTGGCAGTCTACAGCGGCCTGAGACGTGGAGAATTGTTTGGTTTGCAATGGCACGACGTTGATTGGGACGGGCGGATTGCCGTCAACCGGTCGTTGTATCAGGGCGACGTGAGCACGCCGAAAACCCCACACTCAATCCGACGAGTCGATGTGCCGCCGAGTGTGCTGGCGACCCTCGCCATCTACCGCGCGTTCTACCCACCCCTTCCCGGCGGGTTTATCTTTCGGCCGGAGACTGGGCAGTGGCTCGACTCGGATAACTGGTTCAGGAAGTCGTTCGTTCCCGTCGCCGTTATGGCGAAGCTGCGGCCAGCGACCGCTTCAGAAGATCGTGACGACGAACAGCTTGTCGGCCTGCACACGCTGAGACACACGTACGCCTCGTTGTTGATCAACCAAGGGGAAAGTCTGAAATACGTGTCCGCGCAAATGGGCCACGCCTCGATCACGATCACTGCCGACCTCTATGGGCATTTGTTCAAGGCGACGAGCGCCGCCGCGATGCGGAAGCTGGAAGCCCAGATCGGTGCGACCGGGGCCAAGGTCGTGTCGATTGCCACCGGCACGCGCCGGTGACTCTATCTAACGGCATCTAACGGAAGGAGCCGCAACGAGCGAGAACGCGCGGGAACAGGCAGGAAGGACGGAGCGCCGTAAGTCTAGAGCAGCGAGAGCGTTACGGAACCAGCCGGAATGAGAAGGAATCAGCCGTAGATCGCCCGCGTAGGCTCATAACCCAAAGGTCGCGGGTTCAAATCCCGCCCCCGCAACCAACGATACTTGCAGGGAGAGGTCGTCAGATTCTGACGGCCTCTTCGTTTTTCTGGCGGCGCCCAGCATGGCCGCCAAATTCCCCTTCAAATCGATTTGTAGCGTCTCCCCGCCCTGGTCTGGGGTGAGGACGATCGCATCCACGAGGCCACGAAGGGCCTCGGTCGCTTCTGGGCGACTTTCAGGCTCCTGAAGCGCCCTGGCGAGCTGGGTGACCTTCGTGCGGTAGATGTCGGCCATCTGCGGATGCAGGAGAGGCGGAGGCTCGTTGAGACTCTGTTGCTGTCGCTCGAGCTCCTCGCGGCGCGCGGCACCTGCGATCATCTCGTCCTTCACCTCCACCGCCGGCACGCCCTCCATGACCATCTCGATGAGCTTCTTCCGCCGGGTTTCGAGTCGAGCCAGCTCACGTTCGGCGGACACCAGCGTGGCGCGGTGCTGGCCGCGGAGCCGGTTCATCTCGCGGGTGAACTCTTCGCAGAACTCCGCGAACAGGTCCTGACGCAGTAGCTTCTCCTCGAGCGCCCTGAGGACGCGCGCCTCGACGTCGTCCCGCCTGATGGTCAAATGGTTCGTGCACGTGCCTTTGTCGCGCGCGCCGAAGCACGCAAGGCGGTTCTGACCCGCCATGATGAAGCCTGCGCCGCACACGCCGCATTTCGTGAGGCCAGAGAAGAGATACTGCGGGCGTCTCACGTGGCCGATGTTGCCGCTCTTCACGATCATGTGGCGCGTCGCTTCCTGACGAGCCTTGGCGGCAGCCCAGAGATCGTCGCCAAGGATCCGGAGCGCCGGCTTTTCCTTGGTGATCCACTCTGCTTTCGGATTGAGCCGGGACACTCGCTTGCCGGTATCGGGGTTCTTCACATACCGCAGCCGATTCCACACCAACCGGCCAATGTACAGCTCATTGTTCAGGATGCCGGTCCCGCGTTTCGAGTTGCCGTGAATAGTGCTCGGGCTCCAGGTCCCGCCGAACGGCCCGGCAATACCCTCCCGATTCAGCTTCTTCGCGATTGCTTTCGGTGCCACGCTGGCCACGAACTCACGGAAGATCCGCTCGACGATCATTGCTTCGGCAGGATCGATTTCGCGCTCGCCCGTGGTCAGACTTCCGCCGCTGAGCGTTTTGACCACTCGATATCCATAACAGAGCCCACCAGCCGACTTGCCGTCCTCGACGCGTCCACGCAATCCGCGGCGGGTTTTCTCAGCCAGGTCCTTCAGGAACAGGGCGTTCATCGTGCCCTTGAACCCGATGTGCAAGTGCGTAATGTCGCCCTCGGCCAAGGTGACGATGTTCACGCCGGCGAATGTGAGGCGTTTGAAGAGACCCGCTGTGTCTTCCTGGTCGCGACTGAAGCGGTCGAGCGACTCTGCCAGGACGACGTCAAATGCGCGATTGAGAGCGTCGCGCATGAGCGCCTGAAAGCCTGAGCGAAGCAGGGTGGCGCCAGACACCGCGTGGTCGGCGTATTCCCGCGCAATCGCCCAGCCCTGGCGTTCGGCAAACGCGCGGCAGACTCGCATCTGATCGGCGATGGATGCGTCGCGCTGGTTGTCCGACGAGTACCGCGCGTAGATGGCAACCTTCATTGCTCTTCGACCTCAATGAACGGATTCAGATCCGCGCTTGATGCCTGCCTCGAACACTTCACGAGCGGCCTGGCGCGCGAGCACGCGTACGAAGGCACGCAATTGATCGTCCGCCTGCGCGTCGAACTGTTTCCTCGCGTCCGTGCGAATGCGCTGCACTTCCTGTCGCCGCCGCGCCCGTCGTGCTCGTCGTCGTTTGGCCATGATACGCCTGCCCATGTTGAAACGTCGATGCCGGTTCACGCACTCGTTCTGCTGTGGTTGGGCAGCACTGAGTGCGGCTCCGAGCACATCGGCAACTTGCAGGCTTGATGGCCGTGGCAGCGTGACGATTACGACTGAAGATCTGAGACGTGCGCGCGGCTCGTGTCGAGTGCGTGCGCGCGAGCGTCGAGCGACGGGATCTCGCGCTGTGACCTGAGGCCACAGCGAAGTCCGGCGACAATTGCATGATCCGCAGACCTATGGTCACGCGAATGATCAACCAGGGGAGTGTGTCGAGATATGAGAACGAACCGTGACCTGTGGCCGGCGATCCGTGTGCTCCGCATCGGGCGACGGGGAGGGGGTTGCGATGCGCAACCGGCGAAAGATGACTTCACAATAGCGCCGCCGATGTGCGTCGTCAAGAGGTTCGCGAGTCGCCGTGCGTGTCGATGCGGGCGCTGTTCGCGTGGGCGATCCCGTTGG
>Ga0209343_10010487_pt1 | contig 10529 bp, 11 predicted proteins | sample RifCSPlowO2_02_FD_184026 | JGI IMG/M metagenome (GOLD analysis project Ga0209343, IMG submission 184026) | Groundwater microbial communities from Rifle, Colorado - Rifle CSP2_plank lowO2_0.2 (SPAdes) (version 2) | ecosystem: Environmental > Aquatic > Deep subsurface > Groundwater | place...
CACCAAGGAAGGCTGTATGGGCATGGGTCTGGCCATTTGCCGTTCTATTGTGGAAGCCCATCATGGGCGGATCGAGGTCGGGCGTGACCCCGAGTTGGGCGGTGCGCGCTTTGTTGTTTGGCTGCCGCTAGCCGAAGTGCCCTTGATCGCGCCAATTTTGCCCACCTTGCTCGTTGCCCAAGGAGTCCCATGAACCAACCCGCTATTCACATTGTTGACGATGACCCGGACATTCGGGATGGACTGGCCTGGCTGTTCGACTCGCGCGGCTACGTGGCAGCTACGTGGGACGGCGGCCCGGCGTTTTTGGACGCGGCGAAGGCGATGCTGGGTCATTGGGGCCATGCGGTGGTGTTGCTCGATGTCCGCATGACGCCCTTGTCCGGGTTGGTCACGTTTGAGCGGCTCAAGGCACTGTGCTGCCCTTGGCCCGTGTTGTTTTTGACCGGCAACGGCGACGTTGGCATGGCGGTGGCGGCCGTCAAGAGCGGTGCCTGGGATTTTCTGGAAAAGCCGTTTCAGGACAATGAGTTGGTCGACCGGGTGGAACAAGCGCTGGCGGCGGCGTCAGCGATCAGTGACACCGATCTGGAGGTGTATCGCCTCAAGCAGGCGCTGACCAGCCTGAGCCCGCGTGAGCGTGAAGTTCTGGATGAACTGATTCGCGGTCACTACAACAAAACCATTGCGGACCATCTCGGCATTACCCCACGCACCGTCGAGTTCCACCGATCGCATATTTTTGAGAAAATGGGCGTCAGTTCGGCGGTTGAGCTGGCGCACAAGCTCGGGCGCCTGCAGCCGTTGTCGATCATCCAGCCGCCGCAGATTTGATGGCGCCTGCCCGCCTTTTGCAGGGCAACACATGCGGCTTGCTGCCAAGCGACGGACTGCCGGTACACTGCGCGGCGTTCGACATGAACCACCGCTGGTACCGACTCTGTGAGTGAAGCGGCTGTGTTCAAGAGAGATTTCAATATGTTTGTATTTTCCCGCAAGGCCCTGAAATTGCTGGCGCTGGCCTTATGCGTGCCAACCCTGACCTTCGCGCAAGCGACCCAAACGCCCACATCGGCGCCGATCAAGATCGCCATGATTGAGGGCTTGAGTGGCCCGTTTGCCAACACGGGCGAGGCGGTGTTTCGCAACCTGATCTGGGCGGTGGAGCGCGTCAATGCGCGTGGCGGCGTCAAGATTGCCGCTTCCGGCGAGCCCGCTGGGGGCGGCCGACCTCTGGCGTTGGAGCGTTACGACAGCAAGGGTCAGAACGAGGAAGCGCTGACGGCCCTCAAGTCCGCCATCGACGATGGCGCGCAATTCATCATGCAGGGCAACTCATCCGCCACGGCGGCGGCGCTGATTGACGCCATCAACAAGCACAACGAACGAGAGCCTGGCAAACGTGTTCTGTTCCTGAACTACTCGGCCGTCGATCCCATTTTGACCAACGAAAAATGCAGTTTTTGGCATTTTCGTTTTGATGCTCATGCCGACATGCGCATCACCGCGCTGATGGACGTGCTGAAAGAAGACAAAACCCTCAAGAGTGTTTACATCATTGGCCAGGACTACAGCTTTGGCCATGCCGTGGCACGCGAGGCGAAACGCCAGCTTGCGACCTTGCGCCCGGATGTGCAGGTGGTGGGCGATGAGCTGCACCCGGTCGGACGCGTCAAGGACTTTTTGCCGTATGCCGCCAAAATCAAGGCCAGTGGCGCGCAGGCAGTCATTACCGGCAACTGGGGCAACGACCTGACGCTGCTGGTGAAAGCGGCGAAAGAGGTCGGCTTTGAAGGCAAGTTCTATACCTTCTACGGCAACGCGCTGGGTGCGCCAGCGGCCATCGGCGACGCGGGCATCGGTAAAGTGGTGGCGGTGGCCGACTGGCTGCCCAACGTCCAGACAGCGCAAAGCGAAGCCTTCTACCAGTCGTTTCGCCAGCGTTTTCCCAATCCGGCTGACGACTACGTTCACATGCGCATGCAACTGATGGTGGAATCACTGGCGCAGGCAATTGAAAAAGCAAATACTACGAATTCGATAGCTGTTGCCAAACAGCTGGAGAGGGCCAGAGTTGTTTTTGGATCACAAAGCGGGGCGATGCGGGCGGCTGACCACCAATTTCAGCAGCCGCTGGTGGTGGGTGTGATGGATAAACAAGGCGCGCCCGGCGTGAAGTTTGATGTGGAGGGCTCGGGCTACGGTTTTCGAGTTATTAAAAGCATTGCAGCTAGCCGCGCCGAGTTGCCCACCACCTGCAAAATGCAAAGGCCTGTGGAATAAACGAAGCCTGGATGGGTCGGCTATTCGCAGGAAAGGCCGACATGTTTGGGATATGTTGATGGGTTGGCTATAATCCAAGGCTCTGCAGATTGCAGCAGTGCACGTCAGGGGCAGTTCCAGCGCCTGACGCAAGTTCACATCAAACAGGAAATAAACATGATCGCATCCAGCATTAAAGCCGCTGTCGTCAAAGACAACGCACGTCAACCCGGCGATACCGGTAGTCCTGAAGTGCAAGTCGCACTTTTGACCGCCCGCATCAACGAACTCATGCCTCACTTCAAGACCCACGCCAAAGACCATCACGGTCGTCGTGGTCTGTTGCGCATGGTGAGTCGTCGCCGCAAGTTGCTGGACTACCTGAAGTCCAAAGACGCTGAACGTTACATCGCATTGATCGCCAAGCTGGGTCTGCGTAAGTAATCGTTGAATCAAATGATGAACGCCTGAGTTAGGTTCCTAGCTCAGGCGTTTTTTACTTCGGAGAAGCTGAAAACGGAGCGAAGCTGTGTCATTCCAGATGGATTCGATTTGAATTTTCCTGGAATGGCATCGTGTTCTGTGAGGCGTAATCCGGGCTCGGGTGAGGTGGCCTGCACTTCCCAAATTGACCAGGAGATAAAAATGAGCATATTCAACAAAGTCACCAAGACCTTCCAATGGGGCCAGAACACCGTCACCATGGAAACCGGCGAAATCGCCCGTCAAGCCAGCGGCGCCGTATTGCTGGACATGGATGGCACCGTGGTGCTGGCCACTGTCGTTGCCAAGACCGAAGGCAAAGCCGGTCAAGACTTTTTCCCCTTGACCGTGGACTATCTCGAGAAAACCTATGCTGCAGGCAAGATTCCGGGCAGCTTCTTCAAGCGTGAAGGCCGTCCCAGCGAGTTTGAAACGCTGACCAGCCGCCTGATCGACCGTCCGATCCGCCCGCTGTTCCCGGAGGGCTTCTTCAACGAAGTGCATGTCGTTGTTCACACGCTGTCCTTGAACCCTGAGGTGGATGCGGACATTGCGGCTTTGATCGCGGTCAGCGCTGCGCTGTCCGTTAGCGGCATCCCGTTCAGTGGCCCCATAGGCGCTGCTCGCGTGGGCTACATCAACGGTGAATACGTGCTCAATCCGGGCCAGACTGCCCGCAAAGATTCCGTCATGGATCTGGTGGTGGCCGGTACCGAAGCCGCTGTGCTGATGGTCGAATCCGAAGCCCAGCAACTGAGTGAAGAAATCATGCTCGGCGCTGTCGTGTTCGGTCATGAGCAGGGCAGTATCGCCATCAATGCGATTCACGAGCTGGTGCGTGACGCCGGCAAGCCGGTGTGGGACTGGAAAGCACCGGCCAAGGACGAGCCATTGATCGCCAAGGTTGGCGCACTGGCCGCTCTTAAGCTTGAGGCGGCTTACCAAATTCGCAACAAGCAGGCCCGTACCCGCGCCTGCCGCGAAGCTTACGCTGTCGTGATGGCAGACCTGAAGCTCGATGGCGTCGCGTTTGACAGTGTTGCCGTTGAAGGCATGCTGTTTGACATCGAAGCCAAGATTGTTCGCAGCCAGATTCTGGCCGGCGAGCCGCGCATTGACGGCCGCGACACCCGTACCGTGCGTCCGATTGAAATCCGCAACAGCGTGCTGCCCCGCACCCACGGTTCTGCACTGTTCACGCGCGGTGAAACCCAGGCCTTGGTGGTCACCACCCTGGGCACCGAGCGTGATGCCCAACGCATTGACGCGCTGTCTGGCGACTATGAAGATCGCTTCATGCTGCACTACAACATGCCTCCCTTTGCCACTGGTGAAACCGGTCGCGTCGGTACGCCCAAGCGGCGTGAAATCGGCCACGGACGCCTGGCCAAGCGGGCTCTGATGGCGGTGTTGCCAAGCAAGGAAGAGTTCCCGTACACCATGCGTGTGGTTTCGGAGATCACCGAGTCCAATGGCTCTTCGTCCATGGCCTCGGTCTGCGGCGGCTGCCTCTCCCTGATGGATGCCGGCGTGCCCATGAAGGCGCATGTGGCCGGCATTGCCATGGGTCTGATCAAGGAAGAAAACCGCTTCGCCGTGCTGACCGACATTCTGGGTGATGAAGATCATCTGGGTGACATGGACTTCAAGGTAGCGGGTACGACCAACGGCATTACCGCGCTGCAAATGGACATCAAGATTCAGGGCATTACCAAGGAAATCATGCAAGTGGCATTGGCCCAGGCCAAGGAAGCGCGCATGCACATCCTGGGCAAGATGCAGGAAGCCATGGCCGAAGCCAAGACCGAAGTGTCGACCTTTGCACCGCGCCTGTTCACCATGAAGATCAATCCCGACAAGATTCGTGACGTGATCGGCAAGGGTGGTTCCGTCATCCGTGCGCTGACCGAAGAGACCGGCACCCAGATCAATATCGACGAAGACGGCACCATAACCATCGCGTCGGCTGATCCGGCCAAGGCCGAGGAAGCCAAACGCCGCATCCAGCAGATCACGGCTGAAGTTGAGATCGGCAAGATCTATGAAGGCCCGATCACCAAGATTCTGGACTTCGGTGCCTTGGTGAATCTGCTGCCGGGCAAAGATGGCTTGCTGCACATCAGCCAGATTGCGCACGAGCGTGTTGAAAAGGTGACTGACTATTTGTCAGAGGGCCAGATCGTCAAAGTCAAGGTGATGGAGACTGACGAAAAGGGCCGTATCAAGCTGTCCATGAAAGTGTTGCTGGATCGTCCGGGCCAGGGCGGCCCTGAGCACGTTTGATGGCTTGCTTTTTGATATGAAGTTGATAGCACCCCGTGCATATAACACGGGGGCTAGCGCCTGAAATGATCATGAAAGTCATCGAAATAACCGCTTTTGGCGCCCCCGACGTTTTGCGCCTGGGTGAGCGTCCCATGCCGGTCCCTGGCGTTGGTGAACTGCTCATTCGAGTCGCGGCCAGCGGCGTCAACCGGCCGGATGTGCTGCAACGCACGGGTAACTACCCGGTGCCGCCGGGAGCTTCGGATATTCCGGGGCTGGAAGTGGCGGGCGTGATTGAACGCGGCGATGAGCAGGAACTGGCGAGTGCCGGATTCAAACTCGGTGAGCGCGTTTGTGCGCTGGTTGCCGGAGGCGGCTACGCCCGATATTGCATCGCCCCAGTGGGGCAGTGCCTGCCTGTGCCAAAAGGCCTGAGTGATGTCGAGGCGGCTTCGCTGCCCGAGACGTTTTTCACGGTCTGGAACAATGTGTTTGACCGGGCGAAATTGCAGACAGGTGAAACCTTGTTGATTCAGGGGGGCTCCAGCGGTATTGGTGTCAGCGCCATTCAGTTGGCCAAGGCCCTGGGTTCCCGGGTCATCGTGACGGCGGGCAGCGACGAGAAATGTGCCGCTTGCCTGGCGTTGGGTGCCGATCATGCCATCAACTACAAAACGCACGATTTTCAGGAAGAGGTCAAGAGATTGACCGGTGGCCACGGCGTGAATGTCATTCTCGACATGGTGGCCGGCAGCTATGTGGCCAAGGAGATTGAGTGTTTGAGTGAGGATGGCCGGCTGGTCATCATTGCCGTGCAGGGTGGCGTCAAGAGTGAGATCAACGCCGGTCTGGTGCTGCGTCGGCGCCTCACGGTGACGGGGTCGACCTTGCGGGCGCGACCGGTTGCCTTCAAGGCGGCGATTGCGCAGGCGCTTCTGAAAAATGTCTGGCCGTTGATTGAGTTGGGCCGCATCCAGCCGGTGATTCACAGCACATTTGCGGCGCAGGATGCCTTCAGGGCACACGCCCTGATGGAGTCCAATTTGCATGTTGGAAAAATTGTTTTGACTTGGGGTGTGGCATGAGAAAAAAGTTGATCGCAGGCAACTGGAAAATGAACGGCAGTCTGGCTGCCAATGAGGCCCTTGTGAAGGGTCTTCGAGTCGGGGTGGGCGCGTCAGTCTGTCAGGTCGCGTTGTGTGTGCCGTCGGTCTATCTGGCGCAATGCCAGGCGCTGCTTGCTGGCACTGCCATTGCTCTGGGTGCGCAGGATCTTTCCCAGCATGAGGTGGGCGCCTTCACGGGTGAAATTTCTGGGGCCATGCTGCAGGAATTTGGTGTACGTTATTGCATCGTTGGTCATTCCGAGCGTCGTCAATATCACTTTGAGACGGATGCCCTCGTTGCGGCCAAAGCACAGCGGGCTCTGGCCTGTGGCATCACGCCGATTGTGTGTGTCGGCGAGACCCTGGCTGAGCGCGAAGCTGGCAGGACCGAAGAAGTCGTCAAGCGTCAACTGGCGGCGGTGATTCACGCCAATGGTCACTGCATCAGCGAGGTTGTGGTGGCCTACGAGCCGGTGTGGGCCATCGGAACGGGCAAGACAGCCAGCATCGAGCAAGCGCAGCAAGTGCACTCGGTGCTGCGCCAACAGTTGCAGGCTGCTTCAATCCAGGCGGATCGTATTCAGATAATTTACGGCGGCAGCATGAATGCTGCGAACGCCGCGGAGTTGTTGGCTCAGCCGGATATCGATGGCGGCCTGGTGGGTGGTGCCTCGCTCAAGGTCCCTGATTTTTTATCAATTATTGCTTCTGCTTGCTGATTTCAAGCAGAAGCGTCTATATATTTAGGAGTATTCGATGAGCGCTTTATTAACTATTCTTCTCGCTGTTCAGATGATTTCTGCAGTTGTCATGGTGGGTCTAATTCTGGTGCAGCATGGCAAGGGCGCGGACATGGGCGCAGCGTTTGGCAGCGGGGGTTCTGGTAGTCTTTTTGGTGCCAGTGGCAGCGCAAATTTTCTGTCGCGCACCACGGCTGTGCTGGCCACGGTGTTCTTTGTTAGCACCTTGCTACTTGCTTATTTTGGTACGGCCCGTCCAACGGTGAGTTCGGGCAGTGTGCTTGAGGGTGCCGCTGTTTCAGTACCTGTTCCGGCGGTCGTTCCACCCTCAGTGCCCGCGTCTGGTGCGGCACAAATCCCATCGAAATAATCGCGGTTGAAATTGCCTGCCGTCGCTGAGAATCTGCGGATTTAAGGGTAGACTATAGCTCTGTCCGGAGGGCTAAAAGCACAAGACATCTTGTGCAGTCCGGACACCTGAGAGCCGTCGTGGTGAAATTGGTAGACACGCTATCTTGAGGTGGTAGTGGCGAAAGCTTTGCGAGTTCGAGTCTCGCCGACGGCACCAAATAAACATGCTTGATGTGGATCAATGCAGCAAGCCAATACTTGGAACACAATATCCTTTTATGAGTCTTGATCAATACCTGCCAATTTTCTTGTTTATCCTGGTTGGCATCGGTGTCGGTGTTGCGCCACAGGTGCTTGGATACATCCTCGGACCCAATCTCCCTGATTCTGCAAAAAACTCGCCTTACGAATGCGGTTTTGAGGCCTTTGGGGATGCGCGCATGAAGTTCGATGTGCGCTACTACCTGGTTGCCATCCTTTTCATTTTGTTTGATCTTGAAATTGCATTCCTGTTTCCTTGGGCGGTGGCTCTCAAGGATATTGGTGCGCTTGGTTTTTGGTCGGTCATGGTGTTTTTGGCTATCCTCGTCGTAGGGTTTATTTACGAGTGGAAAAAGGGAGCCCTTGACTGGGAGTGATGCGATGATCGAAGGCATATTAAAAGAAGGCTTTATCACCACCAGTTACGACTCGGTGATGAACTGGGCTAAAACTGGATCCCTCTGGCCGATGTCTTTTGGATTGGCTTGTTGCGCTGTGGAGATGATGCATGCGGCTAACGCCCGCTACGATATCAGTCGCTTTGGTGCAGAGGTGTTTCGCGCCAGTCCGCGTCAGTCAGACTTGATCATTGTGGCAGGCACGCTGTGCAACAAGATGGCGCCTGCATTTCGCAAGGTGTACGACCAAATGAGTGAACCTCGTCGAGTGATTTCCATGGGTTCGTGCGCCAATGGTGGGGGCTATTACCACTACAGTTATTCAGTGGTACGGGGTTGTGATCGTATCGTTCCGGTAGATGTATATGTACCTGGGTGTCCACCTACGGCGGAGGCTCTGCTGTACGGCATCATTCAGTTGCAGCACAAAATTCGCCGCACGCAAACCATTGCACGCGCATGAGGGGGTGGTGATGACTTCATACGCTGTGAATCCACAATCTATCAAAGTTCATGTTGAGGCTGCGCTTGGCGACTTGCTTATCAGCAGTGTGCTTCGATTAGATGAACTTACCATCGTCGTCGACGGTGCTCATTATTTGCAGGCCGCAAAGATTCTGCGAGACGACCCAAACTGTCGGTTCGAGCAACTGATGGATTTGTGCGGCGTTGACTACTCTACCTACAAGGATCAGCCCCAAACTGGGTTGCGTTATTGCGTGGTGTCCCACCTGTTGTCGGTAAGCCTTAACCAGCGCGTGCGGCTCAAGGTGTTTGCGCCCGATGATAATTTGCCGGTGGTGCAGTCCTTGTGCGATGTATGGAGTTCTGCGAACTGGTTTGAGCGGGAAGCTTTTGATTTGTTTGGCATCGTTTTCGAGGGTCATACTGATTTGCGCCGTATCCTGACCGACTACGGTTTCATCGGCCATCCGTTCCGAAAAGATTTTCCGGTTTCAGGTCATGTCGAGATGCGTTATGACGCCGAGCTAAAGCGCGTTGTCTATCAGCCCGTCACGATTGAGCCACGCGAGATTACACCGCGCATCATCCGTGAAGACAACTACGGAGGCTTGCACTAGGCGCTTTATGGCTGAAATAAAAAACTATACCCTTAACTTTGGGCCACAACATCCTGCAGCGCATGGCGTTCTGCGCCTCGTGCTGGAACTTGATGGCGAAGTGATTCAACGCGCTGACCCGCATATCGGGTTGTTGCATCGGGCCACTGAGAAGCTGGCCGAAACCAAGACCTATATCCAGGCCTTGCCTTACATGGATCGTCTCGACTACATGTCGATGATGTGCAATGAAAGCGCGTACTGTCTGGCAGTTGAAAAGATGCTGGGACTGGAAGTTCCCATCCGTGCGAAGTACATCCGCGTGATGTTTGCCGAGATTACCCGTTTGCTTAACCATTTGCTGTGTGTAGGCGCGGGAGCTCTGGATTGCGGAGCGATGACAGTCATGCTGTACGCATTTCGCGAGCGGGAGGATCTCCTGGATATGTATGAGGCGGTCAGCGGTGCCCGCATGCATGCGGCCTACTTCCGGCCGGGCGGTGTCTATCGCGATTTGCCCGACACCATGGCGCGGCATCAGCCCAACAAGATTCGTAGCGCCAAGTCCACCGAGAAGCTGAATCGTAATCGTGACGGTAGCTTGCTTGATTTCATTGATGACTTTACACAACGCTTTCCAACCTACCTGGGTGAGTATCACACCCTGTTGACGGATAACCGTATCTGGAAACAGCGCACGGTAGGCATTGGCGTGGTGACCGCTGAGCGCGCGCTAAATCTGGGGTTTAGTGGCCCGATGTTGCGTGGTTCCGGGGTTGCTTGGGATCTGCGGAAAAAGCAGCCCTATGAAATTTATGACAGGTTGGACTTTGACATCCCAGTGGGTAAGACCGGTGACTGCTATGACCGCTATCTGGTGCGCATGGAAGAGATGAAACAGTCCAACCGTATCATCAAACAGTGTGTTGATTGGCTGCGTGTTAATCCGGGTCCTGTTATCACCGACAACCACAAGATCGCGCCGCCGAATCGTGAATCCATGAAATCCAACATGGAAGAATTGATTCACCACTTCAAGCTCTTTACCGAGGGCTTTTCCGTGCCGGAAGGTGAAGCCTACGCGACCATTGAGCATCCCAAAGGTGAGTTCGGCATCTACATGGTCAGCGATGGAGCCAATAAGCCTTACCGCATGAAAATTCGTCCACCTGCGTTTGTCCATCTGGCCGCGCTCGGTGAAATGGGGAAGGGTCACATGATTGGCGATGCAGTGGCCATTATTGGTTCGTTGGATATTGTGTTTGGGGAAGTTGATCGATGATTTCCGAAGAATCCAAAGTGCGCTTCGCTCAAGAAGTTGCCAAATACCCAGAGGACCAGAAGCAGTCCGCCGTCATGGCGTGCCTGGCGATTGTCCAGCAGGAGTCCGGCTATGTGAGCGCCGAGAGTGAAGCCATGGTGGCTGAATTTCTGGGTATGGCCCCCATGGCCGTGCATGAAGTCACGACGTTTTACAACATGTACAACCAGCAGCCGGTTGGCAAGTACAAGCTGAATGTCTGTACCAATTTGCCATGTCAGTTGCGCGACGGCGGAAAGGCACTCAAGCATCTTGAGCACAAGTTGGACATCAAAATGGGC
>Ga0209343_10010490_pt1 | contig 10527 bp, 7 predicted proteins | sample RifCSPlowO2_02_FD_184026 | JGI IMG/M metagenome (GOLD analysis project Ga0209343, IMG submission 184026) | Groundwater microbial communities from Rifle, Colorado - Rifle CSP2_plank lowO2_0.2 (SPAdes) (version 2) | ecosystem: Environmental > Aquatic > Deep subsurface > Groundwater | place: Rifle...
CCTACTTTAATGTCCGCGCACGTCGCTGAGCAATTCCTTGATGTCGAGAATCAGCACGATGTCGCCCTCGCTGGACATGGTTACACCGGCCACGCCTTTGGGGCGGAAAGTGTCCAGCGATTTGATCACCACATCGTCATGCCCGGCAAACCCGTCCGCCGAGAGGATGAAACTGTTGCTGCCAAACTGCATCAGCACGCCCACTTCCGGCACGACACCCTGCTCCCAGCCGATCAATTGGGCCAGCGGCAGCACCGGCAGGACTTCACCGCGCACCACCATGGTCGCCCTGCCGGATACCTGCTGCAATTGATCGGGCGTAATGGACAGGATTTCGCGCACCATCGACAGCGGCACGGCAAAAGATTGATCGCCGAGGCGCAAGATCAGCACCGGCAGGATCGCCAGCGTGAGCGGCAGGGAGATGGTAATCAGGGTGCCCCTGTCCGGTTCGGACTGAATGTTGATGACGCCGTTCAGTTTCTGGATATTGGTTTTCACCACGTCCATGCCCACGCCGCGTCCCGACACGCTGGATATTTCCTCCTTGGTCGAAAACCCCGGCAGGAGAATGAGCTCAAGGCATTGATTCTCATCCAGCGTGTTCGCTACCTCGTTGGTGATCAGCCCCTTCTCGATAGCCTTGTTGCGGATCACATCTGGGCGCATGCCGCGCCCGTCATCCTTGATAGTGATCAGGATGTGGTCGCCTTCCTGGCGCGCGCTCAATTCCACGACGCTTTTTTCCGGCTTGCCGGCAGCGATGCGTTTTTCGATAGTCTCGACGCCGTGATCCACCGCATTGCGCACCAAGTGTACCAGCGGATCGTTCAAGTCCTCGATCATGGTCTTGTCCATCTCGGTTTCTTCGCCACTCAATACCAGCTCCACATCCTTGCCCAGTGACCGCGCCAGATCGCGCGCAAGACGCGGATATTTTTTGAACAAACGGCCGATCGGCTGCATGCGCGTTTTCATCACCGCATTCTGCAAATTCACGACCAGCATATCCAGTTGTGTGACGGATTGGTCGAGCTCGCTCAGGGTATTCTGGTCATTACGCCCTTGCAGGATGTCGGAACGCAAATGAGTGAGCCGGTTCTTGGTCAAGCCGATTTCGCCAGAAAGATTCAACACCTGATCGAGGCGGTCCGTGTCCACGCGGATAGTGGACTCCTTGGCTTCCTGCGCCGGCACATCACCACCCCGTCGACCGACTGTGGCACCCGGCACATCGGCGGTACGGCGCCCGAAAACTTCCTTTGTGGATTTTTCCTCCGAAATTGCCTCGGCAATTTTTTCCGGGTCGCGGGTTGCGCCCACCTTGGCGACAATGTCCGTGCCGGTCAGCGCGGTATATAACGCGTTCCAGTCAATGCCGTCAGGAGCCTGCGCAGTTGATCCGGGTTGCGCCGCCGGAGTTGTGGCGGCAGGGGCCGGTGTGCCTGCAGCTTCCGCTTTTTGTGCTTTGCCACCCAGTTTCTGCCCATCCAGCGCAGACTTCAAATTATCCAGAATATCGGCGGGAGCCGCAGCCGGTTGCAGGCTCTGCTGCAACGCACTGAACATCCTGCGCACTTCGGCGGTTGCCGCAAAAATCACATCCATGAGTTCCGCGCTCAATGTCAGTTCGCGGTTGCGCAGCTTGTCGAACAAATTTTCGGTGAGGTGGCACAGCGTTACCAGTTCGGTCGCGTTGAGAAACCCCGCGCCACCCTTGATGGTATGAAATCCGCGGAATATCTCATTGAGCAGCTTGCTGTCGTCCGGGCGCTTCTCCAGATCCATCAATTTGCTGTCCACATCGGATAGCATCTCCCCGGCCTCCATCAGGAAGTCGCTCAGCAACTCTTCCATGCCAGCAAAGTCGTTCATTTTTAACTCCAGTCGTTAAAGCCTGTAGCTAGCAGCTTGTAGCTCGTAGCAAAACCGGGGTTAGCTACAGGCTACGAGCTACAGGCTACAAGCTTGTTTTTAAAACCCCAAGCTCTCCAAAAGATCATCCACCTGATCCTGGCTGGTCACCACGTCCGTGCGTCCCGCCGCATTGATGACCGGGCCATTCAATAGCCCCGTTTCATATTCCGCCTTGACTGCAGGAGGCGCACTCTCCAGCAGTAACGCGACCAACTGCTGTTCCATATCTTTTGTTACTTCGATGATTTTCTTGATGACCTGCCCGGTCAGATCCTGAAAGTCCTGCGCCATCATGATTTCCATCAGATAGCCATTGGTCGCCTTGGTCTGCTTGGGCACCTCATACAGGAACGCGTGCGTTTGCATAACGAGATTCTTGAATTGCTCCACATCCAGTTTTTTATCGAACAGCATTTGCCACTGCCCCGCCAAGCGGTGCGACTCGACTTCCACTTTTTCCATGATGGGCTGTGCCGCATCGGTTGCGTTCAATACCTTCTCCGCAGCTTGTTGCGTCAGGGTCGCCACATAATTCAATCGGTCGCGCGCATTGGGAATGGAGGCTGCCGCCTTTTCGATTTCCTTGTTCAGGCCAAGCTCGCGCAACGTATCGTGCAATGATCGCGCCATGTGCCCGATCTGGTTGATGACTTTCGCCGTATCCGCGCTGGGAATTCCGCTATCCGCAGCGGAAGGGCCGGTTTCCGCGACGTTAGCCGCAACGATGCTGTCGAACAACGATTCCAGATCGTCGGAATCCCCGCTTGCGGTATTACTCGTCATGGCATCACTCACTTATTCAGATGTGGAAAATTCTGGAAGATTTTCTTCAACTTCTCATCCAGCGTTGCGGCGGTAAACGGCTTGACCACATAGCCGCTCGCCCCGGCTTTTGCCGCCTCGATAATATTTTCTTTCTTCGCCTCCGCCGTTACCATGAGCACCGGCAGGTGTTTGAGCTTCTCGTCCGCACGGATCGCGCGCAGCAACTCGATCCCCGTCATGTTGGGCATGTTCCAGTCGGACACCACGAATTCAAAGGGGTCTGCGCGCAACTTGGCCAGCGCCTCCACCCCGTCTTCCGCTTCCTGCACATTGTTAAAACCCAATTCCTTGAGCAGGTTGCGGACGATGCGCCGCATCGTCGAGAAATCATCCACTACCAGAAATTTCGTATTTTCTATACCCATTGCAACTCCTTGATTTGAAGAGTCAGAGGCCAGAAATCAGGAAAACAAGCCCCCACTCTCCAGCCCCCAACTCCACGCTTCCTTTCAACTCAACAACGGTCTCAGCGTCGTCGATAAAATCATCGAATCGAACTTCGGCACATAATAATCCACCCCGACACGCCTGCCCATCGAGCGGTTGGCATCGGAAGACAGCGATGAATGCATCACCACCGGTATGCCGTCAAAACGGCGGTCTGCCTTGATATGCTGCGTCAGCACATAACCATCCATTTCCGGCATTTCAGCGTCGGTCAGGATGACCTGTATCTGGTCGTGCAAACTTGCCCCGCTGCTTTGCGCCACATCCGCCATCGCCTTGAGCCTGTCCCAGGCCTCCTGCCCGTTATTCGACTGAATGTGCTTGACGCCCATCTTGTCGAGCACCTCGGCAATTTTTCTGCGCGCCACCATCGAATCATCGGCAAAGAATATGCATAGGCTCTGCGCCGATTCCACCGGCTCGACGCTGCCCACTACCCCTTCGCCGAATGCGTTGGCCAAAATCTGTTCGACATCCAGGATCGAGACCAGCGAGCCATCCGGCAATTCGGTGATTGCGGTAATCAGCGACCCCTGATCGGAGAGCATCCCCTCGGTGGCGCGCACCTTGTCCCAATCCACACGGATGATGCGATCCACTCCCTTCACCAGAAAACCGAGAATATGGTTGCTATATTCCGCCACCATCATGGTCTGGTGCCTTTCTTCGGTATGTATCCCCATGAAAGCCGCCAGGTTCAGCACCGGCATCACGTGGCCGCGCAACGACACGATGCCATCGACCCCATGCGGCATATTGGGCGTGCGCGTAATCTTTTTGGCCTGGCTGATTTCCTTGACCTTGAACACATTGATGCCGAACTTTTCATCGCTGCCCAGATTAAACAGCAGGATCTCCATCTTGTTGGTGCCGGCCAGATTGGTGCGCGCATCGACGTGATCCAGCAAGCTGCTCTGGTCACTACTTAGCATGTCTTCCGTATAAGTCATTTCATTCCCCTATGCCTGTAGCTGGTAGCCTGTAGCGAGTAGCCAAACCGTTTATGCTACAAGCTACCAGCTACAAGCTGTCTTTCACACCAACAACCGCGCCAAAGTCTGTGCCAATTTTTGCGCCTCGAATTTCGGCACATATTCATCCACACCCACAGCCTTGCCCATCTGTTCATTCGAGGTGCTGCTCAGGGACGAGTGCATCAATACCGGTATTCCCGCAAACCGCTTATCCGACTTGATCTTGCGCGTCAGCATATAACCGTCCATTTCCGGCATTTCGACGTCGGTCAGAATCACATTCACTATTTCCTTGAGCGGCCTGCTTGAAGCATCTGCATAATCCGCCAGCTTCAACAATTCGTCCCATGCCTGGCGGCCATTGATCGCGGAAATATGCTTCACCTGCATGGCCTCCAGCGTTCGCTGTATTTGGTTGCGCGCCACGGATGAGTCATCGGCAAAAAATACCGTGCGATCCTTGCCCAGCGGCTGCACACTCTTGAATATCGTTTCGTCGCTGTCGAAATGACCGGTTTCGGACAGGACTTTTTCCACGTCCAGCATCATCACCAGCCGTTTATCCTTTAATTCGGTAATCGCCGTAACCAGCCCCCCCATCTCCGCCACCAGCATTTGCGGCGGCACTCGCATCGCCGACCAGTCCAATCGCAGGATATTGTCCACCGCCTTGACCAGAAACCCCTGCGTATGCCCGTTGTATTCGGTAACAATCATGATGTCCGGTTTGCTGTCGGTTTCGATGCCGATGTATTTGGCCAAGTCGATCACCGGAACCAGCACCCCGCGCAAACTGACCATCCCCTCTACCGCCTTGGGCATTTCCGGCGCGCGCGTAATGGGCGGGATGCGCATCACCTCGCGCACCTTGAATACGTTGATGCCGAATGTTTCCTCGCGCCCGGTACGATTGTCCACACCCAATGAGAACATCAGGATTTCCAGCTTGTTGGTTCCGGCCAACTTGGTTCTAGCGTCAATGCTTTTTAACAATTCCGACATTCTTTTCTCCTAATCCAGAGGGAGCGAAACAGAGGGCGCTTGCCATTTGCCGCCATGCGGCACGTTATATCAAAGACACGGCACCGCCGCAACAAATCTCTGCTCTCTGTTCCTGGTCACCCCATCGCACATTTGGTCACCCCATCGCACATTTGGTCAAGGGATACCCGGCCTTCTTCAGGTCATTGGCCGATCCTGCCAGCTCCTCTGCGGCCGATTTGGCATCCCTGGCAAATTGCGCATTGTTATCCACCAGGCTGGTGACACGCTCCAGGCTATTGGCAACACTCTCGCTCGCCGCAGATTGCTCCTTTGTTGCGGTAGCAATATGCTCCATGCGCTCATCCACTTTCACCATTACGGCCCTGATTTTCTTGAGCCCGTCGCCGTTCAGGTGAACCAGCGACACTCCGGCTTCGACGTCGGTTATCGCGCCCTGCATGGAGTTTACGGCAGCCTCCGAGATCGTGTTGATCTCGCCGATGGTGCCGGCGATATCCTTGGTGCTGTTTGCGGTGCGCTCCGCCAGCTTGCGCACTTCATCCGCCACTACCGCAAAACCGCGCCCCTGTTCGCCGGCGCGCGCCGCCTCGATTGCCGCATTCAATGCCAGCAGGTTGGTCTGTTCGGCGATATCCTTGATGGCGTTCGCAATCGCGCCGATCTTCTGGATGGCCGCGCTGAGATCGGCAATCGTCTTGCTGGAAGACTGCACGGTATCCACGGCCTTGCACATTGCGGGTTTAATCTGACTCTCCATCCGGTTGGCGTTTCCGAGGATAACTTCCTGCATTGACCGCGCATCGCTGAGCGAGTCCGCCGCCATGCTTGCCACCTCGGCAATCGACTGGCTGAATTCCTCCATGGTGCTGGCAATCTGCTGGATGTGATCCTGCTCGCCCACCACATTATCCGCCACGCTGGACACCTTGGCGTCCATATCCACGATACGCCGCTGCATTTGCCCGACCGGCGTCGCAATCTCGTCCACCATGGTGCGCAAATAGCATTGCATGGTCTGTATCTCGCACAGCAGCGACCCCATTTCATCCCGGATGGAGAGATCCATTTCGGTATCGAGGTTGCCTTCCATGATATTTCTGAACTCGTTGCCCACAATACTGGTCGGGCGGCGCACATACTTGTCGACGCAAAAACCGATAAAGAAGAACAGGAAAACCTGCAACCCGACCTGCCCGCCCAGCATCATCATCTCCATGCGGAATACTTTGGCGCTATCCGATTCCATGCCGATCACCACATCCGAGGCGCCGAGCACCGTGCCCTCGGTCGCCGCATGGCAGGCCGTGCAGTCGGTGCCGTGAAAATCCTTGCTCGCCATATAGGGTGTTATGACCCGCAGCACTGGCGCACCGCTCGCGTCGTTCATGAAGGTGATGCTTTGCTTCTTGCTCTCGATCGCCTGCCGCTGCGCATCATCCTTGATCTTTTCTTCCGGCAGGCCGGGGCCATACAAATCCATCACCTGCTTCGTGCGGACAAGCTGGGCGGATTTGACGCCGCCGGATGCACCGACCTTATGCATCAACAGTTTGCGGTTGTTCACCTCGCTGAATTGCCCGACTACCATCAGCATGTTCGCGCTGTCGATGATTTCATTGGCAAGCTGGGTGCCTTTCTCAATCGCCAGTTTTTTCGGCTCCTCCCGGAGATCGGCGGAAACAAAAATTTGCCCTGTCACCAGGACAGCGATCAGCGAAGCCTGGATCATGAATTGCAGCTTGGCCTTCAGCGACCAGTTCTTGAACTTGAACCGCTCGTTTTTCGACGCGATTTGCGCGCCGGACTTGTTCAGCTCCTTATACAATGCTTCCGCTTCGGCAATCTGGTTGCGGGTCGGCGCTTTGCGCACCGACACATAGCCGATGATTTTTCCGCCTTCGACAATCGGCGCGACAGTGGCGCGCACCCAATAGTGGTCGCCATTCTTGCAGCGGTTCTTGACTACGCCGCGCCACGGGTGCTCTTCTTTCAGCGTATCCCACAGCCACTTGAAGGCCGACGGCGGCATATCCGGGTGGCGCACGATGTTGTGGCTTTTGCCGATCAGTTCTTCGCGCGTGTATCCGGAAATCTCCACGAATGCATCGTTTGCGTAGGTGATGATCCCTTTGGTATCAGTTTTCGAAACAATGACACCGCTCGCCGGGAACGGTACTTCCTTTTGCGATACATAGGCGTTTTTGTTTTGCATTGCTGCTCCTTTTTATAGACCGCAGGGTGGGCTTACCCACCATGCCTGTCCTGAGCTTGTCGAAGCGGTCGGGCACAGCCCGACCTACATTTCCCCATCTAAACCCTGAACTTGCTCACCGCATCCTGCAATTCCCTTGCAAGATGTTCGAGGCGCACAATATCCTGCGTATTCGATTCCAGTGCCACATGATTCTCTTCCGACATCTGCGCGATTTTTTCCACATTGCGCGAAATTTCGGCGCTCGCCACGCCCTGCTCGCCCAACGATGCGGCAATATCGCTCACTCCCTGACTGGATTGCGATACCGACTCTCCCGCCTCGGTCAATACGGTCGAGACGCGCTCTATATGCTCCTGCGTATTTTGCAGGGAACGCAGACCGGCCTGAACCGCCTCCTCGACATGGGTGGACTTCTGATTCAGCGAGTTGGTCACGCGGTCGATCTCGTTGGCCGACTGCGCGGATTTCTCCGCCAGCTTGCGAACCTCGTCCGCGACCACCGCGAAACCGCGACCCTGCTCGCCCGCGCGCGCCGCCTCGATCGCCGCATTCAGCGCCAGCAGGTTCGTCTGGTCTGCAATTTCCTTCACTTGCTGCGTCATCCCTGCAATGGCGCGGGTGCTGTCGACGAATTCCTTAACCGATCCGGCAATCTGGTTGACTGTCTCTTGCACGTGATTAATCTCACCGATCATTTCCGTCACGCTCTGGTTGCCTTGCCGGGTTTGCTGCAGGCTCGCTTCGGCCAGTTTGCGCACGTTGTCGGTGTTGCCCGCCACCGAATTGATGCTCGCGGTGATCTCCTCCACCGTCGCCGCCGCCGAAGCCGCCGCTTCGCTTTGCGCCTGCGAGCCTTGCGCAATTTGCAGCGATGATACAGACAAGTGCGCCGCCGTGCCGGATACCGTACCGGCATGACCGAGCACTTGCCGGATGATATTGGCGAAACCGTCGATCAACCCGTTGAAGGCCGTCGCAGCCTGGCCGATTTCGTCCTGCCCGTGTACCTTGGCGCGCGCACCCAGGTTGCCGTCCACCGACATCTTCACCATCACGCCGCGCAACTCATTTACCGAGCGGTTGATACCGCGGATGATCGAGTACCCGAGTACACCACCCAATGCCATACCGATCAGAATTAAAGCGATCGCAAAATTACTGACCATCGTGTAGCGCATAATGGCAGCATCATAATCGGCCTTGGCTGTATTCAGGGTTTGCTGGAGAAGCTCGTCCGCAGCGGCATTGGCTGCCTTGTATAGCGGATTGATTTTTTTCAGGAGAATGTCGTTAACCTTGTTGAAATCTCCGGCAAGCGCGGCCTCCCGCGCAGCCACCAAGCCTTCTTTTACGTACTGGGCGCGCGCCTCTGCATATTTGTCTGCCAGCACTTGCTCTTCGGGGGACAAGTTGCGTTTTTTATATTCCGCAACAATGGCGGTGATTTCATCGCGGTTCTTGATAATGTTATCGGTGTGCAGTGCGAGCGGATGATCGTGCATTTTGGAAAATGGATTTTCCGGATTGTGCTGCAACGCCAACATGACCTGGGCGCGGTTTTCATTCATCAGCAGCATGATGCGTCCCACCATATTGCTGGGCTCCATGCGGTCATTATAGACCCTGTGCAAACCTTCATTGGCCTTGTTCATGCCAAACAGCCCCATCCCGCCGACCACTATCATCAATACCACCAACGAGACCAGCAGTACCATCAGCCGTGTACTGATTTTCATATTGTTCAACATTGCTGCCTCCTGTTTACCAACGCTCACATCTCAAAAACCTGCCAAGCGATTGCTTGAATGACCCATATCCGGCACGCTACGTCCCCGGTCAGTACTTTAGCGGGAATAACCCTATTTTCTTCGAGCAAACAGAGAAATAAACATCGGCCAATTCGCGGGATTGAACGGGGAGCAGAGGCTGGGTGTAACAGGGTGGCGACCAGTTTGAGCTACCCGTTTTCGCAGTTTGGTGCTTATCCCGGATTATCCATTAGGCCGTCATTCCGGCGAAGGCCGGAATCCAGCAATAAAAAAAGCTCCGCAAAGCGGACAAAACAATGGTGTTGTCCCACTGACGTGGGAATTTGTTAATCAACTGGATACCGGCCTACGCAGGTATGACGCAGTTTCTTTTAATGGGTTAATGGGTTGAATGTTTTTCAACCTTGCAGTTAGCGCGCCTCCGGTGCAGCGGGCGTTGTCGGCATCTGGCCTGTATTATTGATATCGCCCGCCTCCGGATCATCCTCGGCAATATCTTCTCCCACCGTGCCGCCGTCATGGCTGGCTGCCTCTTCGGCTTTCTTGTTCATCACGATCATGCTGATACGGCGGTTGACCGGGTTCAACGGATCATCTTTCGTAAACAGCACGGCCGACGACAGCCCTATCACGCGGACAATCTTTTCCTCCGTCATGCCGCCCGTGATCAATTCGCGACGCGACGCATTGGCACGGTCAGCGGATAACTCCCAATTGCTGTACCCCCTGTCGCCGCCGCCATAAACGGCCGCATCGGTGTGGCCGGAGATGCTTATTTTGTTGGGCACCTCATTCAGCATCTTGCCGATCTCATGCAGGATTCCCTTGGTATAGGGCTCAAGTTCGGCGCTGCCGATCTGGAACATCGGCCTGTTTTTTTCATCGACGATCTGGATACGTAATCCTTCGCTGGTGATGTCGAGCAGGATTTGTTTTTTGAATTGTTGCAGCTTCGGGCTGTTATCGATGGCTTTTTCGATGCTGGCCTTCAACTCCTTGAGCTTTTCAAGCTCTTTTTTGCGCTCGGCTCGCGCGATGGCCTGGCTGGTTGCTTTAATATTTGCAATTCTCTTCTCGGGAGGTAAATCGCCATACTTGACCTGCCCGGATGCGCGAGTCAGATCCTGGCCTCCGCCCTTGAGAATACTCGAGCTGTCACCGCTTCCCTGACCGCCCTGCAACGCAACCTTGAGCGGGGTCTTGAAGTATTCCGAAATACCTTTCAGGTCGCCGGCGGTCACCGAACCCAACAGCCACATCAACAGGAAAAACGCCATCATCGCCGTGACAAAATCGGCATAGGCAATCTTCCACGCGCCGCCGTGGGCCATGCCCACCACTTTTTTGACGCGCTTTATAACGATGGGCTTTTTGT
>Ga0209343_10010492_pt1 | contig 10527 bp, 9 predicted proteins | sample RifCSPlowO2_02_FD_184026 | JGI IMG/M metagenome (GOLD analysis project Ga0209343, IMG submission 184026) | Groundwater microbial communities from Rifle, Colorado - Rifle CSP2_plank lowO2_0.2 (SPAdes) (version 2) | ecosystem: Environmental > Aquatic > Deep subsurface > Groundwater | place: Rifle...
GCCGAGCCTTCTGCCGCGCTCAAGGAGCAAGGCGCCAGACAACGCGCCGACGGCAAATGGGTGTATCGCAAGGCGCCGGCTGCCGAACTGTGGAAGCAGATCATCGAAAGCACTTACGACCACGCCGAACCGGGCGTGTTGTTCATCGACCTGATGAACCGCGACAACAATCTGTCGTACATCGAGGTGATCGAGGCGACGAATCCATGCGCCGAGCAGCCGCTGCCCTCCTACGGCTGCTGCTGCCTGGGATCGATCAACCTGGCCTGCATGGTGGAAAAAGCCTTTACTGTCCAGGCGGCTTTCAATTTTGAGCAATTCAAGCAACTGGTGCATGTCGGCGTGCGCATGCTGGACAACGTGCTGGATGTCACCGCCTGGCCGCTGCCCGAACAACAGCGGGAGGCGCAAAACAAGCGGCGCATCGGGCTGGGCTATACCGGCCTGGGTGATGCGCTGGTGATGCTGGGACTGCCCTACAACACCGAAGAAGCGCGGACCTTCGCCGCGAAACTGACGCGCTTCATGCGCGATGAGGCTTATCTTGCTTCAGTGGATCTGGCTGTTGAGCGCGGTGCCTTTCCGCTGCTGGATACCGAACAGTATCTTGCCGAACCGCGCTTTGCCTCGCGGCTGCCGGAAGAGATCAAGAACAAGGTCCGCAAGCATGGCATCCGCAACAGCCACCTGTTGTCGATCGCGCCCACCGGGACCATCTCGCTGGCCTTCGCCGACAATGCCTCCAACGGCATCGAGCCGCCGTTCTCCTGGTTCTACACGCGCAAGAAACGGATGATGGACGGCAGCACCAAGGATTACTCGGTGGAGGATCATGCTTGGCGCATGTACCGGCAAATGGGCGGCGATATGGACAAGCTGCCGCCCGCGTTCGTCACTGCACTGGAGATTTCGGCCACCGACCACATGAAGATGGTGGCCGCCGTCGCGCCGTTCATCGACACCTCGATCAGCAAGACGGTCAACGTGCCGGCCGACTATCCGTATGAAGATTTCAAGGATCTCTACACGAAAGCATGGAAGGCCGGATTGAAAGGTCTGGCAACCTATCGCCCCAACAGCGTTTTAGGCTCCGTGTTATCCGTCACACCGGCGAAAAAGGAGGAGCAACCGCAGGACCTGTTGTTCGATCAGGATCGCCGCATCGTGCTGGAAGCCGCGCCCAAGCCGGCGCTCGCGTCATTGCGCTGGCCGGGACGCCCGCAATTGCCTGGCGGCAGTGAAGGATGGGCATCGCAGGTGGTGAAGCACCCGCTCGGCAGTTTTGTGACGTTCGTTTCCCATACCAGGAATGGCAGAAATCACCCGTTCGAAGTCTGGGTGAACGGCTCGGAGCAACCGCGTGGACTCGGTGCGCTGGCAAAATCGCTGTCGATGGATATGCGCGCGCGCGACCCGGTGTGGGTGCGCATGAAGCTGGAAATGCTGATGAAGACAGCCGGTGACGATGCCTTCGAGATGCCGATGCCGCCCGACGGTGAAATGAAACTCATGCCGAGCCTGGTGGCGGCGTTCGCGTACCTGCTGAAATACCGCATGGAAGAATTGGGTGCACTGGAAGTGAATGCGGACGCCACCACCCCGATGATGGATGCGCTGTTCGCCAAGAAGGAACCAAAGACCGGCACCGACGGCACGATGAGCTGGACCGTGGATATCTCCAACGCCGGTACCGGCGATGACTTCGTGCTGGGCCTGAAGGAACTGGTGCTGCCGGACGGGCAGCGCCGCCCCTACTCGATGTGGCTGGCCGGGGTTTATCCGCGCGCCCTCGACGGCCTGTGCAAGGTGCTGAGCCTGGACATGCGCGTCATCGATCCGGCCTGGATCGGCATGAAACTGCGCAAGCTGCTTAACTTCGGCGAACCGCTGGGCGATTTCATGGCGCGTGTGCCGGGCGGCGAAAAAATGGAAAGCTATCCATCCACGGTTTCCTATGTCGCCAAGCTGATTATTCACCGCTATGCCATGCTCGGCATTCTCGACGAGCACGGCTACCCGGTTCAGCAGATGGGCGTGCTGGAAGTCCCCGAAGCGCAAAGCAAGGCCTCCGGGATCAAGCCGATGACCGGCAAGATCTGCAAGGAGTGCGGCAACGCCACACTGATCAAGAAAGACGGGTGTGAATTCTGCACCAGTTGCGGGACGATCGGCGCCTGCGGATAGGCGTTTTGTGCCGGATCCGATAAGCTGCGTGCGCCTTTGCACTTTTTGAATGTACAAGGAGTATCATCTGCTTTCGTGAAGCTCTTTGCTGCATGGCCCGGATCGTTGGACGTTTTCCGATGAGCTTCTGAACGGTAGTTTGCAGGTTTTTCATCGCCTGCTTTACTTCAAGGAGCAAACGATTATGCGCACCCTCAAATCACTGGCTGCATTACTTGTTTTTGGCTGTTATGTTCCGCTTGTGCTTGCCGACGATGCTTCAGTTACCATCTCCTCACCGGCAGACGGCTCCAAACTGAGCCGGACGGCGCAAACAAAAATCAACTATGAAGTAGTGCCCGGACCGAAAGGCGACCATACGCATATTTATGTGGATGACGAGGAAGTCGGAGTGTTGCGCCAGTTGAAAGGCAGTTACACGCTGGAATCGCTGGCACCGGGCAAGCATGAAATTTGCATCAAAATCGTGAACAAGGGACATACTCCGATTGGCGTGCAGCGATGCATCAAGGTCAGCGTGGAATAGCCGGGTGATTGACATGCAAGATCTGGGTTATGCCTTGGTGCAGGTGATGCATAATTTCGGCGCTGTTGCTGTGGTGGGCGGCGCCGTATTCATGTGGTACATGGCGCCACAACCCACCCTGATGCAGCGCAGGTTTGCCTGGCTAGTCGGGTTCGGGTGGGGCACGCAGGCGTTGAGCGGCATGGCGTTCGGGGCGATCAGCTACTATTATTACGGAAAGTTTCCGGATATACATGGTATCGCCGTTGTCGCGCTGGCCGTTAAAATGTTGTGCGCCGTGTCCGGATTGGCCATGGTTGCGTTATATCTGCGCTATGCCCATGGGTGGGCAGACAGGCAACGTTACATGGCATGGCAGATACTGTTTGCGCTGGGTGCCACGGCATTGACTGCCGCCGCCTTCCTGCGCTGGTTTTCTTAAGGAGCATTTGATTGGCTTTCCATGAACCGCGTTGCCAGTGGATTTGGCAATACAGCAAGTTAATCTAAAGGAGTTCCAAAAATGAAAAAATTGAGCATATTGATTTTTGCCTGGGTGATGGCAGCTTCCGGTAATGCATTTGCGGCCGAAGCGGCCGCGGGCGGATATGTGCATGATGCAGTCGGTGACGTGTCCGTTGCGGTCGGCAAGGCTGCGGCGCAGAGTGCGAAAGTAAATGATGCGATCGCTCCCGATATGGTGATCAATACCGGCGATAAGAGCCATGCCGTGCTGAAATTCGAAGATGGCCAGGTGGTAGTGATGCAGGCTAATTCGTCATTCCATGTGCGCGAGTATCGCTATGAAGCCAAGCAGGTGGAGAAAAGCAATATCCTGTTTTCCATGCTCAGGGGCGGGATGCGTTTTGTCACCGGCCTGATCGGGCAACGCAACAGGGATGCCTTCAAGTTGACTACCCCGAACGCGACCATCGGCATCCGCGGCACGGAGTTCATGGTGGTCATGGGCAACAGCCCCATGTACAGCCAGGTAGTGTCGGGCAGCATCGGCATAACCAACGCTGCCGGTACAGCGGTGTTCACTGCCGGACAGATTGCCATCGTGGCATCGGCCACTACATTGCCTGCCGCAATTTCAGCCGCAGCCTTGCCCGCCGGTACGTTTACCGAACTGGGTGCCATTCCCGCCCCCCCCGCAACACCTGCACCTACACCCGCACCTGCGGCTGCTCCGGCTGGCGGTGCAGCAACAGGGGGTGCGACCACCACTACAACTACAGCAACCGTGGGTGCCGCAACCGGGGTTTCGACCACCGCGATTGCGGTTGGTGTTGGTGTGGCGGCAGGTGTGGCGGCGATATCCAGCAACACCACGACAACTACCCACCACTAAACGTGGCTAACGCCGGGGTATACCACACCGGTTGTTGAGATATACCTGAAGCCCGCAAGAGTCCTTGCGGGCTTTTTCGATTGGAAGGGTAAATTAGCTGGACACGTGATATGGCAAACTCATCAATGCCCATTGATGTGTGTCCCGCCTCATTGGCGAGCTTTCCTGAACGATGGAGATTGGCTCGGGATAGAATCAGCGCGTCAAGGATGTCATCCGGCGCCCCATCTGGTCATGGCGCTCATTTGCCATTTAACTCATCGTCCTTGTAATACTTGGTACCCTGGATCGTGGCCTGTAACGCAAGCCCAGTTTCGGTGAGCTGGTACAGATCCACGCCGGGCGCGACGGTAATTGCACCCGCTGCCGCCCCGCCTTTTTCGCCCGATTTGGCGGCGGCATCCGCTTGCGCATCAGCCGCCCATCCGCTCTCGACAAACTGCTTAAAGGCCTTGGCAGTCGAAAACACGAAGATGCCCCGGAAATCCTTTACCCCAAGCCCGAATCCAACACCGCCGGAAATCATCTTCATATAGGTATCCTTGCCGGTCCGGTTATCATGTGCAACGCCCGAGCCGCCCGCCGCCGAAAGAAAAATCAGGTTTATTCCTATGTTGCTGAATACTGTATAACCCACCGCTTTTTGGATATCACCCTTGGCCAGCGGATGCACCTTGTACAATTTCGCCAGAGTCTCGCTACGCATCTTCCGTATTTCTTTTCTCTGCTCTTCCGGGGAGGCAGCGACCGCCAAACCGGCAAAACCCGAAAGAAAAATTCCAACAGTCACAGCTGCCAGGATATGCATGCGGTAAGTGCCCAGCTTCACGATTTCACTCCTTAACGTACATTATTCAGGGATTGCAATACCATACCGGAGAGCCGGCTAAACATTGACTTCCCTGTCCAGGCGACCATCCCAATCCAAGCCTAGAATTGTTGGCCAATATCTTCGATGGCATCCACTACCATGCTGGTGCCTACGGCAATCAGCAGAATGTCCGAGGCGACCCGCACGTAGCGATGCCCGCTGGGAGGGACAGGCAGGCGAACCAGTAAATCATTCGGCAGGTTATAGCGCTTCAGGTCTGCCGGGAGTGGTTGCCCGGCAGCCCATTTTTTGGCTTGGCCGGGCGGCAGGCAGCCGTTATTCTTCTTGGCCAAGCCGGGAGGGCACTTGCCGGCACGGAATTTTGCGCCGTAGTAATCATTGACGATGCGGCGGTTGGCATCGTCGAAATGGGCTTTCCCCGATTCACGGCGACTGTCGTTCTGTCGATCCTTGTGGCGCTCTTCGCTCTTTTTTTCATGCTTGTTCCCCTGGCCGCCCTCGACCCGGGATGGCTGGTCGGCGGCTGCCGGTGTGGCGGCAAACAAAGCACACAATGAAAATGCGCAAAAGCGGGCGGGCAGACTGAAATGACGGCTCATGATTTTGCCTCCTGTTTCCGGTTGAAGATAGCGTCTGGAATTCACTTGCCTGAAGCTTGGCGACTACACGTGGCGACTCTACCGCATTTACATTAGGACAACAACAGGCCGGTTCGGGTCGCCCATAATCAGTGTCCGCTGCCGGGTGATCTGAATAATTGACATGGATGGAAAACTCCGATGACCGAAGAGCAGCTTGGTGAAGCTGACATTCAGTACGTTCTTTGGGACGGTTATGCCTTTGTCGGTCATGTTGGCAAAGAAAGGCTATGAGCAATCTCCATCCGGAAGTAATTTACCGCGGCTGTGACACGTCAAAATCGAAGCGTGGATACTGGAACAAGCCGGAATAGGTATTGCAAGGAATGGGGAGGATGAAATATGCGGGTATTTTATTTTTGAATGTCCCGCCATTGTCCCATTAAGCGAAAAAGAAAAAGCCTGCATCACTGCAAGCCTTATTCTATATGGTGGGTCGTCAGGGACTTGAACCCCGGACCAAAGGATTATGAGTCCTCTGCTCTAACCAGCTGAGCTAACGACCCGTAAACAATTAGCCTTCGCTATCGAGGAAGCTTTTGAGTTTCTCAGAACGCGACGGATGGCGGAGTTTGCGCAACGCCTTGGCTTCGATTTGGCGTATGCGCTCGCGGGTTACGTCGAACTGCTTGCCGACTTCTTCCAGCGTATGGTCGGTATTCATTTCGATGCCAAAACGCATCCGCAGTACTTTGGCCTCCCGTTGCGTCAGACTGTCGAGAATGTCCGATGTCGCGCCGCGCAGACTGTCGTAAATTGCCGCATCTACCGGTATGGCGGTATTCGAGTCTTCGATGAAATCGCCCAAATGAGAATCGTCATCGTCGCCAACGGGTGTTTCCATGGAGATCGGTTCTTTGGCAATTTTCAGAATCTTGTGGATTTTGTCTTCCGGCATTTCCATCTTGATCGCCAGCGTCGCCACATCCGGCTCCAGGCCGGTCTCCTGCATGATCTGCCGGGAGATGCGGTTCATCTTGTTGATGGTTTCGATCATGTGCACCGGGATGCGGATGGTGCGCGCCTGATCTGCGATGGAGCGGGTGATCGCCTGGCGTATCCACCATGTTGCGTAGGTCGAAAATTTATACCCGCGCCGGTATTCGAATTTATCCACCGCCTTCATCAGGCCGATGTTGCCTTCCTGAATCAGGTCAAGAAATTGCAGGCCGCGATTGGTGTACTTTTTGGCAATGGAAATTACCAGGCGCAGGTTGGCCTCGATCATGTCGCGTTTGGCGCGCCGCGCCTTGGCTTCGCCGTTGGTCATCTGCTTGTTGATTTCCTTCAAATCACGGATCGGAATGCCCACACGCCGCTCCAGATCCAGCAAGCATTGCTGTTGTTCAACGATGGCATGCTGATAGCGTTCCAGCGCTTCGCTATAGGGTTTTTTTGATTTCAGCTCCTGTACAACCCATTGCAAATTATCTTCATTACCCGGAAATACCTTGATGAAATGCGCACGCGGCATTCTGCTTTTGGTTACACACATATCCTGAATGTTGCGCTCGCAGTGGCGCACTTCCTCAACCAGATTGCGCATGGTGTTGCATAAGGCATCCACTTGCTTCGCGGAAAAGCGGAAATTCATCAGCTCATCAGAAATGCCGGACTGGAATTTATCGTACTGCTTGCTGCGGTAGCCGTATTTTTCGTAGGCCTTGCCCATCTTGGTAAAAAAATCAGCGATCACGGCAAAACGTGCCAGCGCATCGGCTTTCAGTTGCGCCAGGTTGGCGGCGGCGGCGGCGGCGGTCGCTTCTTCGTCTTCTTCCTCGTCTTCCGCTTCTTCCTCGTCAGTTGCATCCGCCGCGCCGTTTTCTTCTGATTCTTCGTTGCTTTCTGCGCCGATGGCTGCTTTATCCTCAGTATCCACAAAGCCATCGATCAACTCATCAATGCGCATCTGATCGCTTTCAATCTTCGTGGCCAGCGTCAGAATTTCAGCAATTGTCGCCGGACAGGCAGAAATTGCCTGAATCATGTGCTTCAGGCCTTCCTCGATGCGCTTGGCGATTTCAATTTCTTTTTCGCGGGTGAGCAACTCGACCGTCCCCATTTCGCGCATGTACATGCGCACCGGGTCGGTGGTGCGGCCAAATTCAGAGTCCACTGTAGACAGCGCGGCCTCGGCCTCTTCGGCTGCATCCTCGTCGGCTACTGCGGGTGCGGTATCCGTCATGATCAGCGTTTCGGCATCGGGGGCAACGTCACAAACCTTGATGCCCATGTCGTTGATCATGCTCGCCACACCTTCGATTTGCTCGACTTCAAGCATATCCGGCAAGTGGTCGTTGATTTCCGCATAGGTCAGGTAGCCGCGCTCCTTGCCCAGCACGATCAAGGCTTTCAGGCGCGTGCGCCTCGCTTCGATATCCTGCTGCTGGTCAACGACCGGCTGCTCGATAACGACAGCCTGTTTTTTACCCTGTTTTTTCTTGTCTCTAGGCTTTGCCATATTCATATTCCCAATTGCGTAATGCCGCGCAGAAAAGCGGCGGATTATACCCGATTTCATCAATCATTTCTTAACCTAACCTTGCCGGAAGCTAGCCGCGTTGCGGCGGTTTTGCCAGTTGCTTATATTGCTCGCGTTCCTCATCGCTCAGACTTGCGGTGCCACCTTGAGCTTTTATCTGTAATGCCTGAAATTGCTGCCGGCGTTGCTCTTCGCTGAATTTTCCCATCAGCCCGGCAAACTCCGCCGCCACATCGAAGTTATCGCCCCAATTCAACATATCCGCTCCCGCTGCCGCCAGGGTTTTTTCATGCGCCGTGCCTTGAAACAACTGTATGAGTGCGGCACCGTTTACCTCAAAATCGGCCTCGCGTAATACATAGAGCGCCGCTATCACCGCCTCGGCTTCAGGGCCCTCGCCATACCAATCGGCGTGAATTTGCGTACCCAGTGCAGGCTGCGAAATCAGGCATTGCAGCAATAGCCGGTGCGTCGAAGGCGCTGCCCGCCCGGTTTTCTGGAAGACCCGCGGCGCCGTTCGCGCGACCGGTTTGATTTCATACAGTGCCTCCAGTTCCGCCTGGCTCACCCCAGCGAGCACCGCAACTTCTTTGCGCAGCAGCAGGGAAGTGGCCGGCGCGGTAATTGAGGTCAGCAGGGGTTTGGCGCGTTGCAGCAATTGGTTGCGCCCTTCCTGGGTGCGCAAATCCAGTTCTGCGCTGATTTCGCGCAGCAGATAGGCAGACAACGGCATGGCTTCCTGCATACGCTGTTCAAAGGTTTCCTTGCCGAATTCGCGGATAAAGCTGTCGGGGTCATGTTCCACCGGCAGGAACAGAAAGCTGATGCTTTTGCCGTCCTGCAAATAGGGCAGCGCGTTTTCCAGCGCACGCCACGCCGCACGCTGCCCCGCCTTGTCGCCATCGAAACAGAATACGATGTGTCCGGTAAGGCGCAGCAGTTTTTGCACGTGATATGGCGTGGTCGCCGTTCCCAGCGTCGCCACGGCGTATTCCACTCCATGTTGCGCCAGCGCCACCACGTCCATGTAGCCTTCCACCACCACCACCCGCTGCCCGCTACGAATCGCCTTTTGTGCCTGGAACAGGCCATACAGCTCGCGGCCTTTCTCGAATAGCGGCGTCTCGGGCGAGTTGAGATATTTGGGCTCGCCTTTGTCCAGCACCCGTCCGCCGAAGCCAACGACCTGGCCGCGCACGTTGACGATGGGGAACATGATGCGGTCGCGAAAGCGATCATAGCGCTTGCTCTCGTCGCCGACGATTACCAGCCCGGTTTCGCTCAACGTATCGCTTTGGTAATCCGGGAAGGCCGTGGCGAGGTTCTGCCATGCGTCCGGTGCATAACCGAGGCCGAATCTTGCCGCAATCTCGCCGCTCAGTCCGCGTTGTTTGAGATAATCGATGGCGCGTGGCGACTGCTTGAGCTGCTCGCGGTAATAGCGTGTCGCGGTTTGCATCACTTCGTATAAATCGGGCGCGATCTTTTTGTAGGGATCGCCTGCGGTGGAGCGTTCATGAGGCACTTCCAGGCCGGCGTTGCGCGCCAATTCTTCAATCGCTTCAACATAACCGAGTCCGGCGTGTTCCATGACAAAGCCGATTGCCGTGCCATGCGCGCCGCAACCGAAGCAATGGTAGAACTGCTTGGACTGGCTGACGGTAAAGGAGGGGGATTTTTCGTTGTGAAACGGACAGCAGGCGACAAAATTCGCTCCGGCTTTTTTCAGCGGCACATAGCGCTCGATCACGTCCACGATGTCGAGGCGGTTAAGCAGGTCCTGAATAAAACTTTTTGGAATCAAGCCCGCACCTTTCATCGCTGCCGGCAAAGTGTCGGCAGAATGGTTAACCGGGTTTATTTGCTGAGCTGCGCTTTGATCAATGCGGAAACCTTGCCCATGTCGGCACGCCCGGCCAGCTTGGGTTTGAGCAGACCCATCACTTTGCCCATGTCTTGGGGGCCGGATGCGCCGGCTGCGGCTATCGCCTCGGTCACTGCGGAAGCGATTTCGGTTTCGCCAAGCTGTTGCGGCATGTAAGCAGCCAGCACGCTCATTTCAAACTTTTCGACATCCGCCAGGTCCTGACGGCCTGCCGCTTCATACTGGCTGATGGAATCACGCCGCTGCTTGTTCATCTTTTCGATAATGGCGATCACATCCGCATCCGACAACTCGATGCGCTCATCCACCTCACGCTGCTTCATCGCGGCGAGCAACAGGCGAATCGCCCCGAGACGCGCCGCATCCCTGGCGCGCATCGCGGTTTTCATATCGTCAGTGATTTGCTGCTTGAGACTCATGTCAGAGCCGGCCATAACCCGCAGAGGGGCGCGGACTAGTAAAGCTTGGGGGGGAGAGTCTGGCTGCGCAGGCGCTTGTAGTGACGCTTAACGGCGGCGGCCAGCTTGCGCTTACGCTCTGCGGTGGGCTTTTCGTAAAATTCGCGGGCGCGCAGATCGGTCAGCAGACCGGTCTTTTCCACGGAACGCTTGAAGCGGCGCATCGCCACTTCGAACGGCTCATTCTCT
>Ga0209343_10010494_pt1 | contig 10524 bp, 9 predicted proteins | sample RifCSPlowO2_02_FD_184026 | JGI IMG/M metagenome (GOLD analysis project Ga0209343, IMG submission 184026) | Groundwater microbial communities from Rifle, Colorado - Rifle CSP2_plank lowO2_0.2 (SPAdes) (version 2) | ecosystem: Environmental > Aquatic > Deep subsurface > Groundwater | place: Rifle...
CATAGGCAAGGCCTCGGTGTTCAAGTACATCTCCGACGACTACCCGCACAACATCGGCGTGATCTCGGGGATAGTGGGCCTGGCGGGCGGCATGGGCGGCTTCGTCCTGCCGATCATGTTCGGCGCGCTGGTGGATCTGACCGGCGTGCGCTCCTCGGCGTTCATGCTCATGTTCGGCATCGTCTGGGTGTCGCTGATGTGGATGTACTTCACCGAAGTGCGGCCGATGAGCATTGCTGAAAGCCGCAGGCATCCCGAGCCCACACACTACACCTGACACGTGCGGGCGGCAGAACAGGCCATGGCGTCCAACGTCCTCACTCGCTGGGATCCCGAAGACCCCGTCTTCTGGGAAAAGCAGGGCCGCGCCGTCGCATCCCGAAATCTATGGATCTCGATACCGTCGCTCACGCTCGCCTTTGCGGTATGGATGGTCTGGAGTGTCGTGGTCGTGAACCTGCCCAACGTCGGCTTCAAGTTCTCTACCAAGGAGCTTTTCTGGCTGGCTGCGCTGCCGGGCCTTTGCGGGGCTACGTTGAGGATCTTCTATTCGTTCATGGTGCCGATCTTCGGCGGCAGACGGTGGACGGCGATTTCGACGGCTTCGCTCCTGCTGCCGACAATCGGCATGGGCATTGCGGTAAAGGATCCGGCGACCGGCTATTCAACCTTCGTGGTGCTGGCGCTGCTGTGCGGTTTCGGCGGCGGCAACTTCGCTTCGAGCATGGCGAACGTCAATTTCTTTTTTCCTAGGGTTCAGAAGGGCACGGCGCTCGGTCTGAACGCCGGCCTGGGCAATCTCGGGGTGTCGCTGGCGCAGTTCGTCGTTCCGCTGGTGATCACCGCGGGCGTGTTCGGCGTCTTGGGCGGGGAGCCGCAGACCTGGACCAGGGGAGCGGAAGTTAAGCAGATGTGGCTCCAGAACGCGGGGTTTATATGGGTGCCCTTCATAGCCTTGTGCGCCGTCGCGGCATGGTTTTTCATGGACGACCTTGCCGCGTCGCGGGCTTCGATCCCGGAGCAGGTTGTGATTTTCAGGAGCAAGCACACTTGGATCATGTGCTGGCTCTACCTCGGCACCTTCGGTTCGTTCATCGGCTATTCGGCCGGATTTCCGCTCCTCATCAAGAGTCAGTTTCCGCAGATCAATGCCCTGTCCTACGCCTGGCTGGGGCCCCTGGTGGGCGCTCTCATTCGGCCGTTCGGCGGCTGGCTTTCCGATAATCTCGGCGGGGCACAGGTGACCTTCTGGAACTTCGTCGCCATGCTGGTCGGGGTGCTGGGCGTGCTGTACTTTCTTCCCCAGGGCGGGCAGGGAGGCGACTTCTACGGGTTCCTCGTGATGTTCATGCTGCTGTTCACCACTGCTGGTGTCGGTAATGGCTCAACGTTCCACATGATCCCGATAATTTTTCTGAACGAACGCCAACGCGAGGCGGTCGGCAAGGGCAAGGACGCGGAGGAGCAGGCGGTACGCGACGCCAACAAGGAGGCGGCGGCCGTGCTCGGCTTCTCGTCGGCCATTGGCGCATTCGGCGGCTTCTATATCCCGATGAGCTACGGCTCATCAATTTCGATGACCGGCGGGCCTGCTGCCGCGCTCTACGGTTTCATCGTGTTCTACGTGACCTGCATCGCGATCACCTGGTGGTACTACTCGCGGCGCAATGCCGAAATGCCGTGCTGAGCGGCACGGCACATAGCGATTTCAATAGACGGAGTGTTGAACCATGACAAACAGAACAGAACAGTTGGGTTCGGTGGACGCCCGGGGCGCGGTCCGCCACAGTTCAGCCGATGTCGCGCAGTGGGATGTCGAGGACGCGGCCTTCTGGGAATCCAGGGGCAAGAGTATCGCCAACCGCAACTTGTGGATCTCGATCCCCAATCTGCTGTGCGGTTTTGCCGTGTGGGCGATGTGGGGCATCATCACGGTGCAGATGCTGAACCTCGGCTTTCCCTTCACGCCGGCGGAGATGTTCACGCTGACCGCGATCTCGGGGCTCATGGGCGCGACCATGCGTATTCCGGCGTCGTTCTTCATCCGCCTCTGCGGGGGGCGCAATACGATCTTCCTGACCTCGGCGCTCCTGATAATCCCCGCCTTCGGAACGGGCATCGCGCTGCAGGACAAGACCACGCCGCTGTGGGTGTTCCAGCTGTGGGCGTTCCTGTCCGGTATCGGCGGCGGCAACTTCGCTTGCTCCATGTCCAACATCACCGGCTTTTTCCCCAAGCGGCTGCAGGGGACGGCTCTGGGGCTCAACGCGGGGCTGGGCAATTTCGGCGTCACCACCATGCAGGTTCTGATCCCGCTGGTGATGACTGTCGGCGTCTTCGGGGCGATCGCGGGCGCGCCGATGACGTTGCTGAAGGATAGCGGCTGGATCCTCGGCAAGATCACCGCCGGCACGCCCACCTTCATCCAGAATGCCGGCTTCGTCTGGGCGGCTATCCTGGTGCCTCTGGTGATCGCAGCCTGGTTCGGCATGAACAACCTGCTGCCTCTGTCGCCCAACTACGGCGGCACGGTGGTCGCCTTTGCCAAGATACTGTACCTGTGGGGCTTGACCTGCATCGTCGGCGGTCTGGGACTTTACCTGTACCTGCCGGCGCCGACGGGCCGCGGCCTGCTCAACATGTGGGTGGCGTTGCCGCTGATCATGCTCGCCACGCTGTTCGCGATGAAGCTCGCCGCCTTCGGCGAGATGAAAGGCAATATCGCCAAGCAGTTCGAGATCTTCAGGAACAAGCACACATGGTCGATGACGGCGCTCTACATCGTCACCTTCGGTTCGTTCATCGGCTTCTCGATGGCGCTGCCGCTCGCGATCACGGTGATCTTCGGCGTGCAGCACTTGCCCGACGCGTCGGGCGTGATGCAACATACCCTGAAGAACCCCAATGCGCCGTCCGCGCTGACTTACGCCTGGATTGGCCCCTTCGTCGGTGCCCTGATCCGCCCAGTGGGCGGATGGATCTCCGACAAGGTGGGCGGTTCCATCGTCACCCAGATTATCTCGGCGGCGATGGTCGTGGCTTCCGCCGCTGTTGGATACGTAATGCTGCTCGCCTACAAGTCTGCGACGCCGGAAGAGTATTTCCTGGTGTTCATGGCGCTGTTCGTGGTGCTGTTCGCAGCGAGCGGCATAGGCAACGGTTCCACGTTCCGCACCATCGGCGTGATCTTCGACCGGCAGCAGGCCGGTCCCGTGCTGGGCTGGACTTCGGCGGCGGCGGCCTACGGCGCCTTTATCGCCCCGGTGGTGATCGGCTCCCAGATCAAGGCAGGCACACCGGAATATTCCATGTATGGTTTCGCGGTGTTCTACGCCGTGTGCTTGGTGCTCAACTGGTGGTTCTACCTGCGCAGCGGTTCGGAGATCAAGAACCCGTAATCAGCGGCGGTCTGCAGGATCAATTGGACTGATCTACCGAATACCTGCTGCAATTCAAGAATGGCCCAAGGCTGCAGCGGTTATGCGCGCGGCCTATGACGCTCCTCGAGCCCGAAACGGCGAAAGGGCAGCAAGAAGAGTCTGCCCAAGAAACGCAAGGCCGCAACTTGAAACTCCGGCTAGGCCGTGGACCTGCTCGCCCTGCGGCCACAGCAGGACATTTGATGCTCCGGCCCTCCACGCACCCCCGGCGGGGGCGACCGGAGCGAGTTTAGTGGCAAAAATCATCGCTTTGAGGCCGGCGTCGCAGGCCAAAAGTTGGAAAAGGGTGATTGGATCTTCTATCCTTCTCAAACTACCGCGCGAAGCTTGGTCGCGTTCAACGCCATTGGTCGTGTCAATCGCCGAATCGTGTATTCTCACGAAGTCCGTCACGTCGCGCGTAGTTGCTGTCCTCCAGGCACACCAGGGACACGAGGGAAGATCACATGAGCCGCAGCAGGCAGGCACCTGTGTCATTGCTCTTTTCGCTGCGCGGTCGATTGCTGTTTCTTATCTGCTTGGCCACGTTGCCGGCGGTCCTGTTCACTTTCTTCGTGGCCCAGAACGAGCGCTCCGCCGTTCTCGCCCGAACCGAACGGGATGCGTTGCACCTTGCGGGCCTCGCGAGTCGCGAGCACGCGCATCAGATTCGAGGCGCCCGCGACCTGCTCTCGTGGCTTGGCGCGAAGCTGGTCCGCGAAGGGCCGCGGTCACCGGTCATCTCGGATCCGGGTTTCCTGGGGGCGCTGTTGGCCGGCCACCCGCAGCTTGCCAACATCGGCGTTCTGTCCGCCGACGGTCGCGTCCTGACGAGCGCCTATCCCCTCGCGAGCTATCGGAGCTGGAACGACAATCCGGCTTACCTGGCAGCACTCCACTCCAGAGGTGTGGCGACCGGAACGTACCTCGTCTCGCCGATCTTCGAGCGGCCGACGCTCAATCACGCCTACGCCGTCAGAGGCGCCGACGACGCAGTGATCGGCGTCCTGTTCACCGGTCTCGACCTCGTATGGCTCTCGGGGATGGCCAAGCAGAGCGCCCTACCCGACGGGTTCTCCCTGCTGATCGTTGACCGGCAAGGCCGGGTGCTCGCGAGTGGAGGCTCAACACCCGCCGACCTCGCAAGGGCTGGCGCCCTGCGCGTCCCCGGCATCTCCGATCTTGCGCAATCGCGTCGTGGACGCATGCTTGCGACGGGCGGTACGGGCGGTACGGGCGGTACGGGCGTCGGCGGCTACTTTGTCGCGGCCCCCCTGGAGGAAACGTCGGATCTGTTTGTGGCCGTTCGTCTACCCTACGATCGAGTCGCGCAGCAAGCCAACTCGTCTTTCTACCGCACACTCGCGGGGTTGGGCGCCCTCACGCTGTTCATCATCACCGCGGTTTTTTTTGCTGCAGAGCTCGGGATCCTGCGTAACCTGCGCACGCTGGCGCGCGTGGCATGGCGCTTTGGCGCCGGTGATCTGTCTGCCCGGGCAAATGTTTCAAGCAGCCGCAACGAGCTCTCATCGCTGGCCACGGCGTTCAATACGATGGCCGATTCGCTCGTTGACAGGCACCGCCAAGTTGTCGATGCGCAGACTCGTCTGCGGGCACTCGCGCAACGGATTCAGGTGGCGCGCGAGACGGAAGCGGCACGAATCTCGCGCGAGCTGCACGACGAGATCGGCCAGGTGCTCACCTCCCTGAACATCGATCTATCGCGCCTCCAATCATGTTGCCCCCCGGACGGACAAGCGCGTCCCTGTGCGACGGCCCTCCGGGAAGGCGCGGCGACGATGAACCAGCAGATCGCCGCCGCGGTCGGTTTCGTGCGACGCATCTCCTCGGACCTCCGTCCAGCTGTGCTGGACAAGCTCGGGCTGGCCGCGGCCCTGGAGTGGCAGGCTCGTGAGGTCCAGGCACGTACCGGCGTCGTTGTCCAGGTGGAGGCGGACATCGTAGATGGAACACTCGATGAGTTTCTTGCGGTGACGCTGTTCCGAATCGCGCAGGAAGCGCTCAACAACGTGGTACTCCACGCTCAGGCACACGTCGTCGAGATCGGCCTCATGACAACCGGTGATGACACGATTCTTACGGTACGCGACGACGGCAAGGGGATCACGGTGGATGCGGTCCAGAGCAGCGAGGCACTCGGTATCATCGGCATGCGCGAGCGCGCGATGCTCATCAATGGGCGCTTGTCGATCCGTGGCACCCCTGGACAAGGGACGACCGTGAGCGTGACAGTTCCCCGACAACCCAAACCGAGAGTCGCTGATGCGCGTTCTACTGGCTGACGACCACACGATGGTACGATCGGGGCTGCGCCGCATCATTGCCGATGCGTATCCCGACGCAATCGTGGGCGAGGTCGGTTCCTGCACACAGCTTCGCGAGCAGATTCGCGACGCAAACTGGTCCGTGCTGGTTCTGGACATTGCGCTCGAAGATCGAAACAGCCTGGAGATGGTGCCAGAGCTGAGGGAGCTTCGACCGCACATGCCGATTATCGTTCTGAGCATGTACGGCGAGCGGCAGTTCATCGTCCGTGCGATGCGCGCGGGCGTGTCCGCCTATCTGACGAAAGATCGTGCGCCCGAGGAACTGCTGCGGGCAATTCGTAGCGTTCTCCAGGGCAAGCGCTACCTGAGCGAGGGTGTGGCAGCGGAACTCGCCGACCACGTCGCCCTCGCCGGATCCGGATCCGAGGCACTGCATGAGCTGCTCTCGCCGCGCGAATATGAGGTGCTCCTACTCCTCGCGGCGGCACGCTCTGTTTCCGAGATCGCAACTCAGCTCGGCCTGAGCGTCAAGACCGTCAGCACCTACCGCTCCCGAATCCTCGAGAAGATGGGGATGAGCTCCAACGCCCAGCTCATGCGGTACGCAATGCGGTGCGGGTTGGTGCGTTGACCCGCGTAGGCTAAACGCCGACACGCTGGTTCTGGTCCTCCTACGGGACCTTCGGACGGGCGCCGATACCGCATCTGGGCGATGCTCAATAAGCTCTGGTTGGTGGGGCGAGGGCTCCACGCACCGATCGCGGAGCCTGCTCATGAGCACACACGAACCCGCCGGAAATCCCAAGGTTCTGGGGATCTCCCTCGCCTCGTTCTCGTTGGGTTTCGGGATCTGGGGCATGTTCGCCGCCCTCGGACCATTCTTGATCCGGTGGTACGGCTACTCCCCCGGCCAGGCGCTCATGCTGGCCGCGATGCCACCACTGTTCGCCACCATCGTCAGCGTCCCGCTGGGTGCGATCACGGACAGGTACGGCGGCAGGAAAGTCTTCACTGGCGTGCTCGTCGCGCTCCTCGTCCCCTTGCTCGCGGCTCCGCTCGTCGACAGCTACGCCGTTTTCCTGGTTCTTGGAATGCTGCTGGGTCTGGGTGGGGCAAGTTTCGTCGTCGGTAACGCACACGTCTCGTCGTGGTACCCGCAGTCGCGGCAGGGAACGGCCCTCGGGATCTTCGCCCTGGGGAACATCGGAATCACGATCGGGATGATCGGCGTGCCGTTTCTCATCAACCATGTGCTGGGAGGGCCAGGCGGAGACACCGCAATGCAGCCGAAGATCGCCGTCGCCGGAATCGAGGGTTGGCGCCTGGTGTTCGTCGTGTTTGCCCTGCCGACTCTCGTCATGGCCGTCATCTACTGGACGATGACTTCCGATCCGCCGAGGAGAAACAATAAGCAACTTTCGATCGCCGAGATCCTCGGGGTCTGCCGCTCCGGATCGCGCATCTGGCTCGTCGTCTTCCTGTACTGGGTGTCGTTTGGAACGCTCACGTTCTTCTCCGCGTTTACTCCCACCTACCTGGCCGACCGGTGGCATGTCGACGGTTCCGAGGCCTCGATGGTCTACACGGCGCTGATCGTCATGTTTGTGGCGGTGATGCGCCCCGTGGGGGGCTGGCTGTCCGATCGGCATGATCCGATTCGCCTGCTCGGTGGCTTCTTCGGGGTAATGGCGTGCTTCGTAGCGGTCATGGTCATGGAGATCTCCTTTCCCGTGCAGATTACCGCCATGTTGGCCCTGGCGTTGTTGTCCGGCGCCGCCGCCGCCACGGTAGTCAAGCTGATCCCGACGTACTTCTCGGGCGTGGTCGGTACGGTGAGTGGGCTTGCCAAGGCAGCGGGCGCGGCATGCGGGTTTGTCATGTGCTCGCTCATGGCGTTCGGACAGCACATGTTCGGCGACTACAGAATTGGTTTTCTCGTGTGGGCGGCGATGAACGTTTGCGCGTTCCTGGTCGTATCGCGGCCGGCGCTGTGGCGCGTGCGCAAGCTAGCCGTGCGCGAGGACTCGTTCCACGACCAGGCGCCTTTGCTGGTGCCTCGAGCGGCCAAACCATGACCAGGGGGCTGCGCGCGGTGGCCCTCGACCCATGAAAAACAGGAGGTATGAGGCGATGAAGACCATAGTCTATGAAGGCCCCCCTCTCGATCCGGGGTGTGGGGCGTGCTTCGGGAAGACCGACGAGCGTGGGTCCGCGGTCGCTCCCGAGCGAACGGAGGTTTACGCCAGCGCAGAGCGACGCATGCGACGTGGCGAGCGCCTCGTCATCACCGGATTTGTCCTGGCCATGCTGGGCATCGCGGTCTATTGTGTCGGTGCCGGCGCCAGCGAGTACCTCGGGGCGTCTTTGCTGGAGAACCCGGCATGGGCCATCGAAGCGGCATTGGGGATCCTCGGGCTGGGCACTTTGCTGTGGCTCGTGGGCTTGTTCGGCTATCTCAGAGCAGCGATGGACAGCGACCCGGAGGGCCCTGTCCACCATTTTTGATGGATGCGGACTGTTATCCGGCGTGCAATTCTGACCGAACTCGGGGTGTAACCGGCGTCCAGATCAAGGCCGGCACGCCGGAGTACTCCATGTATGGATTCGCGGTGTTCTACGCCATTTGCCTGGTGCTCAACTGGTGGTTCTACCTGCGTCGCGGTTCCGAGATCAAGAACCCGTAATCAGGATCGGTCTCTTAAAACAGCATCGCCAAACGTAAGACTGACGCCGCGCGGCGCCCAGATCATCGATAACCCCAACGGCGCAGCGCGTCTGCTGTTGACGCGACGCCGATACCGGCAGGGTGAAGATGTTGCTGGCGTCCTCTTGCGCAACTTGGGGGTGTCGGGCGCCGGGTTCCTTTCTACCCATTTCCAAGAACACGGGGGAGCCGAAGGACCCTTCGTAATGTCCTTGACAATACATCACAATGTGATATATTAGCTTCATGGGTTGTGCGCAGGAGCGTATGCGACGTGGAGTTGTGTGTTAGGCGCGAGGGCGAAGTAAAGCCCAACGAGGCAGGAGGCAGCGCATGGTTGCGCGTGATCCACATCGCTTTGTTAACGAACTTGATGATGCCACGGTTCAACGTCTCATCGACCGACTCGAAAGCCGTGCCAAGGACAAGGTCTTCACACGGTTGTTTGAGAAATACGCTGCTCAACTTAATCTACTCGCCTCTACTCAGGTCCTGGAGGCCGGTTGTGGCACGGGAGCGATTATCCGACTTCTCGCACAGAGCAGCGATTTTTCCGGTAAGGCTTTCGGTGTCGACCAAAGTCCTGCTTTTATTGACGCTGCGCGCCGTTTCGCGCAGCAGGAGGGCGTTGGCGACCGCGTCGAGTTCCGCGTCGGCGATGCGCACAAGCTGGACTTTTCCGACGGAGTATTCGATGTGGCTATCGCCCACACCCTGATCAGTCATGTCACCGAACCGGCAACGATCCTGCGAGAACTAGCACGCGCAGTTCGCCCAGGCGGCACAGTAGTCATATTTGACGGCGACTACGCCTCATTGACTTATGCTTTCCCCGATCATGATTTGGGCCATCGAATGGATGTAGCCCTGGTAAGTGCTACCTTTAACAATCCGATGGTCATGCGCGATTTGCCGCGGCTGTTACCGGACCTCGGGCTGAAGATGACGGCGGCTTGGGGCGACGCCCTGGTTGAAATCGGCAACGGAAGCTACTTCAAGTCTTTTGCGGAGACGTACGCTCCGTCCGTCACGAGAGCCGGTTTGTTGCTAGCGGAGACGGTGGAGGCTTGGCTCACAGCGCAGCGACAGTCAATGGAAAACGGAACCTTTTTTGCGTCATGCAATTACTGCACGTATCTGGCGCGCCGCATATAGCGCGCCTAACCCACGACCAATACGGACGCGCGCAGGAGCAACGCTCGCCGGTTGGCGTAAATGTTGGATGACTTCGTACTTCAACCGAAACGTGTCAGCAGAGGAGGGTGCCATGAACCCGTTACAGATGCCGAGCATGATCTGGTCCTTTCACAAGGGGTGGGACGAACTGATCAAGCATCATCCGTCCGTTTCCCGCGTATTTGCACTGGTGGTCTTGCCCATGTCTCTGTTGCCTCCGGCGATGATCTATTGGGCCGGAGGGAATTACGGTGACGTGTTTATCCCTGGTGTTTCGCCCGAGCAGTGGCATGCGGCTGCAGGAATATTCTTTCTCGGCGAATTGCTCACGGTTCCATTTATGGCGTGGCTCATGCACCTCGCGTCGCGGGCGAATGACGTTGCAGCCGATTTCCGCGAATGCTTCACCCTTGCGTCGATTGCACCGATCCCGCTTTGGCTTTCGTCGCTGGTGCTGTTGGTTCCGAATCTTGTTGTCGGCGTCCTCGTAGGGGGACTGGCCTTGCTCTGCTCGCTGGGGCTGACCTACCGCGGTGTGTACGCACTGCTTCACATGCATGACGACGTGCGGGCACTGCAAATGGCGACGGTACTTACCGGCGCCGGTCTGCTGGCGTGGCTGTTGCTGATGCAGATTGTGCTGGTGCACTGATGCCGACGCGACCACGCGACGTTCGCGTGATTCGCTTGCCGGCGAGGCGGAATTCGGTCACGATGCGGAGCGTGTTGCCGATACTTTTCGCCCGACCGATACTCCGTGCGCAAACCCGACGATCTCCGCCTGACCAAGCATGATTTTGAAGTGCTTGCGGATTTTCGCTATCAAATCCGGAAATTCGTAAGATTCAGCGAGCAGATCGCGAGGCAGCACGGAATCACGCCGCGGCAATACCTGTTATTGCTGCATGTCAAAGGCTTTCCCGGCCGCGACTGGGCG
>Ga0209343_10010495_pt1 | contig 10524 bp, 9 predicted proteins | sample RifCSPlowO2_02_FD_184026 | JGI IMG/M metagenome (GOLD analysis project Ga0209343, IMG submission 184026) | Groundwater microbial communities from Rifle, Colorado - Rifle CSP2_plank lowO2_0.2 (SPAdes) (version 2) | ecosystem: Environmental > Aquatic > Deep subsurface > Groundwater | place: Rifle...
GTACGGCATCATCCAGTTGCAGCAGAAAATCCGCCGCACCAACACGATTGCGAGGGCCTGATGCTGTCCTCGTCTCCCGTTTCCGCCACGCAGCTTGGCGACACCATCGCGGCGGTGCTTGGCGATAAAGTCAAGAACCTGAAGATCGCGCTGGGTGAAGTCACCGTGACAGTTGGCGCTGCCGATTACCTCGCCTCGGCCATTTTGCTGCGTGATGCGGCAGGCTGCCGCTTCGAGCAGCTGATCGACCTGTGCGGTCTGGACTACTCCGAATACAAGGACGGCCAGTACGACGGCCTGCGTTACTGCGTCGCCTCGCATTTGCTGTCGGTCAGCCTGAACCAGCGCGTGCGACTCAAGGTGTTTTGCCCCGACGACGATTTCCCGGTCGTTGACTCACTCAATGGCGTGTGGAATTCGGCGAACTGGTTCGAGCGTGAAGCGTTTGACCTCTATGGCATCATCTTTGAAGGCCATAACGACCTGCGCCGCATCCTGACCGACTATGGCTTCATCGGCCATCCGTTCCGCAAGGATTTCCCGACCACGGGTTATGTGGAGATGCGCTATGACGCCGAGCAAAAGCGCGTGATTTACCAGCCTGTCACCATCGAGCCCCGCGAGATCACGCCGCGCGTGATTCGCGAGGACAACTATGGTGGCCTTCAATGAGCCCCCACGCTCGTCACTGCGTGAGCCTGCGGCAGTTCGCTGCCCCTTGCACTAAAGAGGGGGGCGCTGCCTTGCTTGGGGCGGCCCGGCGCGGCGGCATTAGCACTGCAAAAATTTGGTAGACCATGGCTGAAATCAAAAACTACACGCTCAATTTTGGACCGCAACATCCGGCGGCGCATGGCGTTTTGCGCCTGGTGCTGGAGCTCGACGGCGAGGTGATCCAGCGCGCCGATCCGCACATCGGTCTGCTGCACCGCGCGACTGAAAAACTGGCCGAGAGCAAAACCTACATCCAGTCACTGCCCTATATGGACAGGCTCGACTATGTATCGATGATGTCCAACGAGCAGGCCTACTGCCTGGCCATCGAGAAATTGCTGGGTGTGGATGTGCCCGTACGCGCGCAATACATCCGCGTGATGTACGCGGAAATCACGCGCCTGCTCAACCACCTGCTGTGGCTGGGTGCGCATGGTTTCGACTGCGGCGCGATGAACATCCTGATTTACTGCTTCCGTGAACGCGAGGCGCTGTTTGACATGTATGAGGCCGTCTCGGGCGCGCGCATGCATGCGGCCTACTTCCGGCCGGGGGGCGTTTACCGCGACCTGCCCGATACCATGCCGCAGTACCGCGTCAGCAAAATCAAGAACGCCAAGGCCATTGCGGCGCTGAACGAAAACCGCCAGGGCTCCCTGCTCGACTTCATCGACGACTTCGTGGCCAAATTCCCCAAGCTGGTTGACGAGTACGAAACCCTGCTGACCGACAACCGCATCTGGAAGCAGCGCACGGTGGGCGTCGGGGTCGTGTCGCCCGAGCGCGCCCTCAACCTCGGCTTCACCGGCCCCATGCTCCGGGGCTCTGGCTTTGCCTGGGACCTGCGCAAGCAGCAGCCCTACGACGTCTACGACCGCATGGATTTCGACATCCCCGTTGGAAAGACCGGCGATTGCTACGACCGCTACCTGGTGCGCATCGAAGAGATGCGCCAGTCCAACCGCATCATCAAGCAGTGCATCGACTGGCTGCGCGTCAACCCTGGCCCGGTGATCACCAGCAACCACAAGGTCGCGGCACCTGACCGTGAATCCATGAAGTCCAACATGGAAGAGCTGATTCACCACTTCAAGCTCTTTACCGAAGGTTTTCACGTGCCCGAAGGCGAGGCCTATGCCGCGGTCGAGCATCCCAAGGGCGAGTTCGGCATTTACATCGTCAGCGATGGCGCCAACAAGCCTTACCGCCTGAAAATTCGCCCGCCCGGCTTTCCGCACCTGGCGGCCATGGACGAAATGTCGCGCGGCCACATGATTGCCGACGCCGTCGCCGTGATCGGCACCATGGACATTGTGTTCGGTGAAATTGATCGCTAAACCTGATGATTTCAACCATGATTTCTGAACAAACCAAAGCCCGTTTTGATCGCGAGGTTGCCAAGTACCCGGCGGACCAGAAGCAGTCGGCCGTGATGGCCTGCCTCACCATCGTGCAGGAAGAGCAGGGCTTTGTCAGCGCCGAAAGCGAGAAGCTGGTGGCCGACTACCTGGGCATGGCGCCGATAGCCGTGCATGAAGTCACCACCTTCTACAACATGTACAACCAGCAGCCGGTGGGCAAGTACAAGCTCAATGTCTGCACCAACCTGCCGTGCCAGTTGCGCGATGGCGCCAGGGCGCTCAAGCACCTGGAGCACAAGCTGGGCATTGCCATGGGCCAGACCACGGCCGACGGCCTGTTCACCTTGCAGCAGTCGGAATGCCTGGGAGCCTGCGCGGATTCCCCGGTGATGCTGGTCAACGACCTCACGATGTGCAGCTTCATGAGCGATGAGAAGCTGGACCAGCTCATCGATGGTCTCAAATCCGCCGAGGCGAAGCAAGCATGACGCTCTCAAGCAATACCCCTGACACTGCGGCGCAAAACGTGCTGGCGCAATTTGCAGCCACGGGCGTGCAGACCTGTTTTCACGGCCGGCATATCGCGCCGCAAATTCTGGCAGACCTTGATGGCAGCAACTGGCGCCTGAAGGACTACGAAGCGCGCGGTGGCTACCAGGCCTTGCGCAAGATCCTCGGCAAGGATGGCGGCGAAGGACTGACGCCGGACCAGGTGATTGCCGAGGTCAAGGCCAGCAGCCTGCGCGGCCGCGGCGGCGCGGGTTTCCCGACGGGCTTGAAGTGGAGCTTCATGCCACGCCAGTTCCCCGGGCAGAAATACCTGGTCTGCAATTCGGACGAGGGCGAGCCGGGCACCTGCAAAGACCGCGACATCATGCAGTACAACCCGCACAGCGTGATCGAGGGCATGGCGATTGCGGCTTATGCGATGGGCATCAGCGTCGGCTACAACTACATCCATGGCGAGATCTTTGCGACCTACCGGCGTTTTGAAGAAGCGCTCGACGAGGCCCGGGCTGCCGGCCTGATCGGTGAGAAGATTCTCGGCAGCAGCTTTACTTTCCAGCTCCATGCCTCGCATGGTTTTGGGGCCTATATCTGCGGCGAAGAAACCGCCTTGCTGGAATCGCTGGAGGGCAAGAAAGGCCAGCCGCGCTTCAAGCCGCCGTTCCCGGCCAGCTTTGGTTTGTACGGCAAGCCGACCACCATCAACAACACCGAAACGTTCGCTGCCGTGCCGTGGATCATCCGCAATGGCGGCCAGGCCTACCTGGAGTGCGGCAAGCCCAACAACGGCGGCACCAAGATTTACTCGGTTTCCGGCGACGTCGAGTTGCCCGGCAATTACGAGGTGCCCATGGGTACGCCATTTGCCAGGCTGCTGGAACTGGCGGGCGGCGTGCGCAAGGGCCGCAAGCTCAAGGCGGTGATTCCCGGTGGTTCATCCGCTCCTGTGCTGCCGGCATCCATCATGATGGAATGCACGATGGACTACGACTCCATCGCCAAGGCTGGCTCCATGCTGGGGTCGGGCGCCGTGATCGTGATGGACGACAGCCGCTGCATGGTGGAGTCCCTCAAGCGCCTCTCTTACTTCTACATGCATGAGTCCTGCGGCCAATGCACGCCCTGCCGCGAGGGCACGGGCTGGCTGTGGCGCGTGGTGGACCGCATCCACAGCGGAAAGGGCCGCCAGAGCGACCTGGACCTGCTCAACTCGGTGGCCGACAACATCCAGGGTCGCACGATTTGCGCGCTGGGTGATGCCGCTGCGATGCCGGTCCGCGCCATGATCAAGCATTTCCGCCATGAGTTCGAGGCCATGATTCCGCAAAAGACGCCTCAACCTGCTGCATCCCACGTACCAGCTCGGGCTGCCCAGGCCTGATCGCTGAAAGAAAAAATATGGTTGAAATAGAACTCGACGGCCAGAAGGTGGAAGTGCTCGAAGGCAGCACAGTCATGCACGCTGCTGAAAAAGCCGGCACTTACATTCCGCATTTCTGCTACCACAAGAAGCTCTCCATTGCGGCGAACTGCCGTATGTGCCTGGTCGACATCGAAAAGGCGCCCAAGCCCATGCCGGCCTGCGCCACGCCGGTGACGCAGGGCATGATCGTGCACACCAAGAATGAAAAAGCCATCAAGGCCCAGAAGGGCGTGATGGAGTTCCTGCTGATCAACCACCCGCTGGACTGCCCCATCTGCGACCAGGGCGGCGAGTGCCAGCTGCAGGACCTGGCCGTGGGCTACGGTGGCAGCGAGTCGCGCTACGAAGAAGAAAAACGCGTCGTCTTCCACAAGGACGTCGGCCCGCTGATTTCCATGGAGGAGATGAGCCGCTGCATTCACTGCACCCGGTGCGTCCGCTTTGGCCAGGAAATGGCCGGCGTGATGGAGCTGGGCATGTCGCACCGCGGCGAGCATGCGGAAATTGAAACCTTTGTTGGCATGTCGGTGGACTCTGAACTGTCCGGCAACATGATCGACCTCTGCCCGGTCGGTGCGCTGACGAGCAAACCTTTCCGCTACAGCGCCCGTACCTGGGAGCTGTCACGCCGCAAGTCAATCAGCCCGCACGACTCCACCGGAGCCAACCTGATTGTCCAGGTCAAGAGCAACAAGGTCATGCGCGTGGTGCCGCTGGAGAACGAAGACATCAACGAATGCTGGATCGCGGACCGCGACCGGTTCTCGTATGAGGCACTCAACAGCGACGAGCGACTGACCGCACCGATGCTCAAGCAGGGCGGGGTGTGGAAGACCGTCGACTGGCAGACCGCCCTCGAATACGTGGCCAATGGCCTGAAACAGATCAAGGCCGACCATGGCGCCGGCAGCATCGGCACGCTGGCCAGCCCCCACAGCACGCTGGAAGAGCTGTACCTGGCCGCTTCGCTCATGCGCGGCCTGGGCAGCGAGAACGTCGATTACCGCCTGCGCCATGCCGAATTTTCCGCCTCCCCGTCCATCCGCTGGCTGGGCACCTCCATCGCGTCGCTGTCGCAATTGCAGCGCGTGCTGGTGGTCGGTTCCAACCTGCGCAAGGACCACCCCTTGTTTGCGCAGCGCATTCGCCAGTCGGTTCGCAAGGGTTGTGCGCTGAGCACCATCAATTCGGTGGCCGAGCTGGCGTCGGCAGATGCCTGGGCCATGCCGGTGACCCATGCGGTGATGGCGGGCCCCGACGCCTGGGCGCAGTCTCTGGCAAATGTGGCCACGGCGATTGCCGCCGAAAAGGGTGTGCCAGCACCTGCGGCCGGGCAGGCCACCGACAGCGCCAAAGCGATTGCCGCGTCCTTGCTGGGTGGTGAGCGCAAGGCCATCCTGCTGGGCAATGCAGCGGCCCACCATGCCAATGCCTCCAGCCTGCTGGCCCTGGCCGGCTGGATTGCCAAACAAACCGGCGCCACCGTCGGCTACCTGACGGAAGCAGCCAATACGGTAGGCGCCCAGCTGGCCGGTGCCGTGCCGGGCACCAACGGCCTCAACGCCGCGCAGATGCTCGATGGCAAATTGAAAGCGGTCATCCTGCTGAACAACGAACCCGAGTTTGATTCCGCTGCGGGTCACCGGGCCAAAGCGTCGCTGAATGGCGCGCAAATGATTGTCACGCTGAGCCCTTTCAAAGCCAACATGGACTTCAGCGACGTGCTGTTGCCCATCGCGCCTTTCACGGAAACTCCCGGTACGTTTGTCAATGCGGAAGGCCGTGTGCAGAGTTTTCATGCGGTCGTCAAGCCCCTGGGTGAAACGCGTCCGGCCTGGAAGGTCCTGCGCGTGCTGGCCAACCTGCTGGGCCTGCCTGGTTTTGATTTCGAGTCATCGCAGGAAGTGCTCAAGCAGATTGCCGGCGCGGACGCTGCGGTCGTTCCCGCTGACAGGCTGGACAACGCCAGCGACGCCAATATCACCTTGTCCGCAGCGGGCCCTGTACCCGCCGTCGCCAAAATCTATCAGCTGGACGGACTGGTCCGGCGCGCCACGTCGTTGCAGCTGACAGCCGATGCGCGGCAGGGTGCCGGGCTGCAATCCAGGCTGGAAGGAGCAGGCGCATGATCGATACGGTATATGGTTTTGGCCAGGGCCTGATGGGTGGCATCTGGCCGGCGACGGTCTGGCCCGTGCTCTGGGCGCTCATCAAGATCGTCTGTGTGCTGTTGCCGCTGATGGGCTGTGTGGCCTACCTCACCTTGTGGGAGCGCAAGGCCATCGGTTTTACCCAGATTCGCTTCGGCCCCAATCGCGTCGGTCCCTTCGGCCTGTTGCAGCCGATTGCGGATGCGCTCAAGCTGCTGACCAAGGAGATCATCATCCCGACGGCCGCCAGCAAGGGCCTGTTCGTGCTGGGACCGATCATGACCATCATGCCGGCGCTGGCCGCCTGGGCGGTCGTGCCTTTTGGCCCCGACATTGCGCTGGCCAATATCAATGCCGGACTGCTGTTCCTGATGGCCATCACCTCGATGGAGGTCTACGGCGTGATCATTGCAGGCTGGGCATCCAACTCCAAGTACGCCTTCCTCGGAGCCATGCGCGCATCGGCCCAGATGGTGAGCTATGAAATCGCCATGGGTTTTTGCCTGGTGGTGGTGCTCATGGTGTCGGCCAGCCTGAACATGACCGACATCGTGATGAGCCAGGCCCAGGGCATGGCTGCCAGCCGTGGCCTGAATTTCCTGTCATGGAACTGGCTGCCTTTGCTGCCGATTTTTGTGGTGTATTTCATTTCCGGCCTCGCTGAAACCAATCGCCACCCGTTTGACGTGGTCGAGGGTGAGTCGGAAATCGTGGCCGGCCATATGGTGGAGTACTCCGGCATGGCTTTCGCCATGTTCTTCCTGGCTGAGTACGCCAACATGATTCTGGTGTCGGTGCTGTGCGTCATCCTGTTCCTGGGTGGCTGGCTGCCGCCGATCGACAGTGCATTGTTCAACTGGATCCCCGGCTGGATCTGGCTCGGCATCAAGTCATTTGTGGTGGTCACGATGTTCCTGTGGGTACGAGCCACCTTCCCACGCTTCCGTTACGACCAGATCATGCGTCTGGGCTGGAAGATCTTCATACCTGTGACCCTGGTCTGGCTGGTGGTCGTCGGGGCCTGGATGCAGACCCCTTACAACATCTGGAAGTGAATATGGCCCCCACGCTTTTCACTTTGTGTAATGCGCTGCCCCCCGAGGGGGCGCTGCGCCTGCGGCCCGGCAAAGCCGGTTCCGCGGCCCCTGCTGGCTTGAAGAACCTTTATGCACGCCTACGCCTTACTTCTGCAGGAATCTGATTTATGTCCGCCGTAGCTTCCATCAAAGACTTTGCGTCGAGCTTCATGCTCACCGAGCTGTTCAAGGGCATGGCCCTGACCGGCAAGTACATGTTCAGCCGCAAGATCACGGTCCAGTTTCCTGAAGAGAAAACCCCGCTGAGCCCGCGTTTTCGGGGGCTTCACGCCTTGCGCCGCTATGACAACGGCGAAGAGCGCTGCATTGCCTGCAAGCTCTGCGAAGCCGTGTGCCCGGCGCTGGCCATCACGATCGAGTCTGAAGTGCGCGACGACGGCAGCCGCCGCACCTCGCGCTACGACATTGACCTGACCAAATGCATTTTTTGCGGCTTCTGTGAGGAAGCCTGCCCGGTCGACGCGATTGTCGAGACCCATATTTTTGAATACCACGGTGAAAAGCGTGGTGACCTGTATTTCACCAAGGAGATGCTGCTGGCAGTGGGTGACCGCTACGAGGCCGAAATTGCCGCCAACAAGGCGGCTGACGCCAAGTACCGTTGAACCACCTCGCCACGCAAGCCGGCTCAAGAAAGAATCCACAACAACATGGACGCTAAAACAGGTCTCTTTTATGTCTTTGCCGCGGTGCTGCTGTTCGCGGCATTCCGGGTGATTACCGCGCGTAACCCGGTGCATGCGGCGCTGTATCTGGTGCTGGCATTTTTTCAGGCGGCCGCCGTCTGGATTTTGCTCAAGGCCGAGTTTCTGGCCATCACGCTGGTGCTTGTCTATGTGGGCGCGGTGATGGTGCTCTTCCTGTTCGTGGTCATGATGCTGGACATCAACATTGACAGCATGCGCAAGGGTTTCTGGAAGCATTTTCCGCTGGCCGGCACGGTCGGCGCCATCATCGCGCTGGAGATGTCTTATGTGCTGATGGGCGGATTCCGCGAGCCGCCCAAGGCAGCTTCCGCGCCGGGCCAGATAGGTGCCCAGGTGTCGAACACCAAGGAGCTGGGCAAGCTCCTGTACTCTGAATACCTTTATCCGCTGGAAGTCGCCGCGGTGATTCTGCTGGTGGCGATGATCGCCGCCATCGCCCTGACCCTGCGTAAGCGCAAGGACACCAAATACATCAATCCTTCCGACCAGATCCGGGTCAAGCGGGGAGACCGGGTCAGCCTGGTCAAGATGAAGTCTGTGGTCGCCGCACCCGCTACCCTGGGTACGGCAGCTCCCGTCGAGGAAAAACAATCATGATGCTCACGCTGGGACATTTTCTTTCGCTGGGCGCCATGCTGTTTGCGCTGTCGGTCATCGGTATTTTTTTGAACCGAAAAAATCTGATTATTTTGCTCATGGCCATTGAGCTCATGCTGCTGGCCGTCAACATGAATTTCGTGGCGTTTTCCTACTACCTGAACGACATGGCAGGGCAGGTGTTTGTGTTTTTCATCCTGACTGTCGCCGCGGCCGAATCGGCCATTGGCCTGGCCATCCTGGTGCTGCTGTTCCGCAACAAGTCCAGCATCAACGTCGACGAACTCAACACGCTCCAGGGATAGAAATGAGCCCCCACGCTTGTCGCTTCGCGTATCACGCTGCCCCCCGAGGGGGCGCATTTTTCCTTGGGGCTGCCCGACGGAAAAACATGTACCCCCACGCCTTTCACTTCGAGCCTTCGGCGCGCTGCCCCTTGAACGACGTTTGGGGCGCACTTTTAATTAGGACGGCCCCACGGGCGGTTAAACAATGAGCGCAACCCTTTCTGCATCAACATTGCTGGCCGTTCCGCTGGCACCGCTGGCTGGCGCCATGCTGGCCGGTATTCTGGGGACTTCCTTTGGTGGCAACTGGATAGGCCGCCGGCTGTCCCATAGCCTCACCATCCTCGGCGTGCTGGTGGCCTTCATCATTTCGGCCATGACGCTCAAGAGCGTGGTTCTCGAGGGTGCGCGCTTCAATGAAACGCTCTACACCTGGATGGTGGTGGGCGGCCTGAAGATGGAAGTCGGCTTTCTTGTCGATGGCCTGACGGCCATGATAATGTGCGTGGTGACTTTTGTCTCGCTGATGGTGCACATCTATACGATTGGCTACATGGAAGAAGACGACGGCTACAACCGCTTCTTTGCCTATATCTCGCTGTTCACCTTTTCCATGCTGATGCTGGTGATGAGCAACAACATGCTGCAGCTGTTCTTTGGCTGGGAAGCGGTGGGCCTGGTGTCTTACCTGCTGATCGGCTTCTGGTTCAACAAGCCGAGTGCCATTTTTGCCAACATGAAGGCCTTCATCGTCAACCGTGTGGGGGACTTCGGCTTCATCCTGGGTATTGGCCTCATTGCAGCCTATGCCGGTACGCTCAACTATGCCGAAGCGTTTGCCAAGGCGGATGAACTGTCCAGACTGGCGTTCCCGGGGACCGGCTGGATGCTGATTACCGTGATCTGCATCTGCCTCTTTATTGGCGCCATGGGCAAGTCGGCCCAGTTCCCGCTGCATGTGTGGTTGCCCGACTCCATGGAAGGCCCGACCCCGATTTCCGCGTTGATTCACGCCGCGACCATGGTGACGGCCGGCATCTTCATGGTGGCACGCATGTCACCGCTGTTTGAACTCAGTGATACCGCCCTCAGCTTCATCATGGTGATCGGGGCGATCACGGCCCTGTTCATGGGCTTTCTCGGCATCATCCAGAACGACATCAAGCGCGTGGTGGCTTATTCCACCTTGTCGCAGCTCGGCTACATGACGGTGGCCCTGGGTGCTTCCGCCTATTCCGTGGCCGTGTTCCACCTGATGACGCACGCCTTCTTCAAGGCACTGCTGTTCCTGGCTGCCGGCTCGGTGATCATCGGCATGCATCACAACCAGGATATCCGCTGGATGGGCGGTGTGCGCAAGTACATGCCCATCACCTGGATCACCTCGCTGCTCGGATCGCTTGCACTGATCGGTACGCCGCTGTTCGCAGGTTTTTACTCCAAGGACAGCATCATTGAGGCGGTGCATGAGAGCCATCTGGCGGGTGCTGGTTTCGCGCATTTCGCGGTGCTGGCTGGTGTGTTCGTCACGGCGTTCTATTCCTTCCGCATGTACTTCCTGGTGTTCCACGGCAAGGAGCGTTTTGACCAGAACCCCGATGGGCACCACCACGACGCCAGCGAGGAACCGGATCCGCACCACCATCGCGAAGAACATCAGGCTCCGCACGAGTCACCGTGG
>Ga0209343_10010499_pt1 | contig 10520 bp, 9 predicted proteins | sample RifCSPlowO2_02_FD_184026 | JGI IMG/M metagenome (GOLD analysis project Ga0209343, IMG submission 184026) | Groundwater microbial communities from Rifle, Colorado - Rifle CSP2_plank lowO2_0.2 (SPAdes) (version 2) | ecosystem: Environmental > Aquatic > Deep subsurface > Groundwater | place: Rifle...
GCGCATGCCGCCGTCATAGCCCCAGGTCGGGTAGCGATGGTAGTGGTGACGATCAAAGATCGGGAACACCATGCGCACCAGCGGTGTCTTGGTGTCGCGTTCCAGGTACTTGCCGTAGGTGTTGCCGATCAGGAAGTCCACCGGCTCCGTGAACAGCAGCGAGCGCAGGTGCCACAGGTCGCGTTTCGGGTACACCTTGCAGCCCGCGCCGTAGGGTGACGAGTCAAAGAGTTTCTGAACCTTCTTGGCCCATGTTTCAGTACCGTTGGTGGCCAGGACGTGCGTCGGTTCAGCACCCAGTTCCAGCAAGAACTGGGCGTAGCCCAGCATCTGGTCCGGGTCGCCATACAGTGCATAGCGCTTGCCATGCAAGTGGGCCTGGCTGTCGGCCATGGCATCGACCAGTTCACCGCGCTCTTTTTCTAGCACGGCGGGGATCGGCTTGCCGGTGAGGCGCGAGATTTCCATCAGGAATTTGTCGGTTCCGGCCACGCCCACGGGCGCATTGAGCACCACGACTTCCTGGCCATGCTCGGCAATGAACTTGGAGGTTTTCTCGCAGCAGAATTCCTGGAACACGATGGTGGCCTTGGCATGCAGCGCGGCCTGCACTTCTTCCTTCGTGGTGCCGCCAGCGTACATGCGGAACTCGCCATCGGTCGGTGTGTTCCAGTTGCCGGAGGGGTCGCAGATGACGTTCACCTTGACGCCGAACAGGTCGAAAATCCGGCGGATTTCCTTCATGTTGCCGACCACATAGCCGTCAAAGCCGCCGATGAAGTTGATGCTGTCGTCGGGCACGCGCACCATCGGTTCGGTGGTCTTGGCCTTGCCGTCCCAGAAGTGGCGCAGGATGCCCAGCAAGGCGTTGTCATAGCCGGTGATGTGGCTGCCGACGAAGGCCGGCGTGTGCGCAAACGGCACGTCGAACTCGTCCGGCACGCTGCCCTTTTGCTTGCTGGTCTTGATGAAGGCGTCCACGTCATCACCGATCACCTCGGCCATGCAGGTCGTGGAGACCGCAATCATGTCGGGCTTGTACAGGCTGTAGGCGTTGGCCAGGCCATCCACCATGTTGTTCAGACCGCCGAACACCGCCGCGTCTTCGGTCATCGAGGAACTGACGCAGGAGGTCGGCTCCTTGAAGTGACGCGAGAAATGCGAACGGTAGTAGGCCACGCAGCCCTGGCTGCCATGCACAAAGCTCAGCGTTTTGGCAAAGCCGTTGGCCACATACACGGCGCCCAGCGGCTGGCAAGCCTTGGCGGGATTCACCGACAGCGAATCACGGGCGAAGTTCTTTTGCTTGTAGTCTTCGGTCTTGGTCCATTCGATGATCTGCTTGACAGACTCGTCGGAATGGTTGAACTCGAATTCTTCCTTCTTGCTGCGGAAGATTTCCTGGTACTCGGGCTCACGGAACAGCAGTTCGTGGTCGAGAATCTTGTCGGCTGATTGGGGCATGATCTTTCTCCGGGTGATGTGTGAGAGCTCAGGTTTTCCAGGGCGCTTTGGTCAGGCCCCAGATCGGGCTGGAAATCGCCATGTCCATGTCACGGGCGAAAATAGCGAAGCCGTCGTAGCCGTGGTAGGGGCCGGAGTAGTCCCAACTGTGCATCTGACGGAACGGTACGCCCATCTTCTGGAACACATACTTTTCCTTGATGCCGGAGCCCACGAGGTCGGGCTGCACCTGTTCAACGAACTTTTCGAATTCGTAGCCGGTCACGTCGTCATAGATCAGCGTGCCGTCCTTCACGTAGTGGGTGGTGCGCTGGTAGTCGTCGTTGTGGCCGAATTCATAGCCGGTACCGACCACGTCCATGCCCAGGTCTTCATAAGCGCCGATCACGTGACGCGGGCGCAGGCCGCCGACGAACAACATGACCTTCTTGCCCTGCAGACGGGGTTTGAAGCGTGCGATCACGGCGTCCATCAAGGGGCGGTATTTTTCGATGACTTTCTCGGCGTTGGCCTTGATGGTGTCATCGAAGTGGCTGGCGATTTCGCGCAGGCTTTTCTCGATCATGGTCGGACCGAAGAAGTTGTATTCCACCCAGGGAATGCCATACTTTTCTTCCATGTGCCGGCTGATGTAGTTCATCGAGCGATAGCAGTGCAGCACGTTGAGCTTGGCCTTGGGCGTGTTCTCGATCTCGGCGATGGTGCCGTCGCCCGACCACTGCGAGATCACGCGCAAACCCATTTCTTCGAGCAGGATGCGGCTGGACCAGGCGTCGCCACCGATGTTGTAGTCGCCGATGATGGCCACATCGTACGGGGTGGAGACAAAGGTCGGGTGCTTGTTGGGATCGACCTTGTCGAACACCCAGTCGCGGATGGCGTCGTTGGCCAGGTGGTGGCCGAGCGACTGGCTCACGCCACGGAAACCTTCGCAGCGCACGGGGACGATGGTTTTGCCTTCGTATTCCTTGCTCTTCTTTTTCGACACGGCTTCGATGTCGTCGCCGATCAGGCCGATCGGGCACTCGGACTGGATCGAGATGCCCTTGTTCAGCGGGAACAGCTCCTGGATCTCGTCGATGATCTTGTCGAGTTTTTTGTCGCCACCGAAGACGATGTCCTTCTCCTGGAAGTCGGAGGTGAACTGCATGGTCACAAAGGTGTCGATGCCGGTGATGCCGATGTAGTAGTTGCGGCGCGCGGCCCACGAGTATTGACCGCAACCCACCGGGCCGTGGCTGATGTGGATCATGTCCTTGATCGGGCCCCACACCACGCCTTTGGAGCCGGCGTAGGCGCAACCGCGAATGGTCATCACGCCAGGTAAGGACTTGATATTGGACTTGACGCCGCAATCGGGCTTGCCTTCTTCGAACGTACCCAGGTGCTTGGCGCGCCGCTTGGCCATCTTTTCGGGATAGGCCTTCAGCACTTCATCAATCAGGGCCTTGTTTGCGGCCTTGCGCTCTTCAACGGTGGCAGTCATGGGGAACTCCAGTAGGTAAATGTTTTCATCTGGTACAAGCCCGGCTTGACGCATCCTGCTGTGAATCAGGCCGGGCTGAGTACCTCTTAGGCGGCAGCCAAGGCTGCGGCGGCTGCGGCGGCGGCCTTGCCGACTTCCGACTCATCAATGGCTTCCATGATCCCGAATTCCATCAACATGTCTTCGAGCTGATCCATCGTGATCGGGGTGGGGATCGTGCCGTTGCCGGCGTTGTTATGAATCTTGCTGGCCAGCGTGCGGTATTCGGCGGCTTGCTTGGAGTCCGGCGCGTATTCGATCACTGTCATGCGGCGCAGTTCAGCGTGTTGCACGATGTTGTCACGTGGCACGAAGTGAATCAGCTTGGTACCCAACATGCCAGCCAGTGCATCGGCCAGTTCCAGTTCCTTGTCGGTCTGGCGCTCGTTGCAGACCAGGCCGCCCAGGCGCACGCCGCCCGAGTTGGCGTACTTCAGAATACCCTTGGAGATGTTGTTGGCCGCGTACATGGCCATCATTTCGCCGGACATGACGATATAGATTTCCTGGGCCTTGTTTTCACGAATGGGCATGGCGAAACCACCGCACACCACATCGCCCAACACGTCATAGGAGACGTAATCCACGCCGTCATAGGCGCCGTTTTCTTCGAGGAAGTTGATCGAGGTGATGACACCGCGGCCAGCGCAGCCGACGCCTGGCTCCGGGCCGCCGGACTCGACGCAGCGGATGTCTTTGTAGCCGATTTTCATGACGTCTTCCAGCTCCAGGTCCTCCACGGAACCGGCCTCCGCCGCCAGCGACAGGATGGTGTCCTGCGCCTTGGCGTGCAAAATCAGGCGGGTGGAGTCGGCCTTGGGGTCGCAGCCGACGATCAGGATTTTCTGACCGAGATCGGACAGAGCGGCCAGGGTGTTTTGGGAAGTGGTCGATTTACCGATGCCACCTTTGCCGTAGAAGGCGATTTGCCGAAGTTTAGCCATTACAGTACTCCATTAAGAAAGATTAAAAACCAAGCTTGCGTTGCCGCGACTAGGTCAGCCTTTCGTGCCTGTTGGTCTTATTCTTAGGTTCACGTTCGGCCGGACTGATGTCCGCGCAGCTTCCCCATTGCAGCTTCCGTGCCATGCTGCACTTGCCCCCGGCCCCGTACCGCCAAGTGCCTGTTTCCCCGAGGGAAAACGATGTTTTCGGGGGCTGCGCGGTGGGCTTTCGCGCTTTGTTCACTTCCCGACAAAAGTGGCGCGCCATGTCACAAAAAATCCCGGACTGACTGCCCTGGGGCTGGTTTTTGTCGCGTTTGCAGGACGGCAGGCCTGGTTCGCGCCTGGTACGGTCATTGCTGATACCCGGGGCATGAGCACCGTCACTGCCAACGTCCTGCCAAGCCCGATACCCTCACCGCACTTCGAGATGCTCGGCGGCGAAGCCGGCGTCGTGCGGTTGGTGAATGCCTTCTACCGTCACATGGACACGCGGCCCGATGCCCGCGGCATCCGCGCCATGCATGCGCCGGACCTCGCATCGACCCAGGCCGTGCTGGTGCTCTACCTGTGCGAATGGCTGGGCGGACCGAAAGCGTATTCGGCGCAACGCGGCCACCCGCGCCTGCGCCAGCGCCACAGCAGCTTTTCCATCGGCGTGGCCGAGCGCGACGCCTGGCTGGCCTGCATGCGCGCCGCGCTCGAAGACCTGGGTGCCGCGCCCACGCTGCAAAGCGCACTGATGAACGCATTTTTCAAAACGGCCGACTGGATGCGCAACACCGATCCCTAGCCCCATTTTCACCACCACCAAGGAACCTTCATGAATGCCACGTTAGACCGCAAAGAGCTCGACGACACCGGGTTCGCCCGACTCGAAAAAGAGGGACGGCTGCTCAACCCGGTGCTCAAGGCGCCGACCAACAAGTTCGGCCGCGTCGGCTTTCGCGGTGAATTGGCACTGCGCTTTGCACCCAAGCTGGCCGACGAGGCCCGCCCGCCGGAGCTGCTCTGCGGCCAGGTCATGGCCATCGCCACCGTCGGCGAGAAGCACCTGCCGTTTTTTGCCGGCTACCTGCTGAGCTTCGAGCACCTGAAGGACGTGGCCGAGGTGCTGGGCGACACGCTCAGCGCCGGCGGCAAATATTTCTTGTTCTGCAACAACATCGACCTGTCCAAGAAGTACCAGGTGCCTTACAAGGGCGCCATGTTCTACGTGCTGCCGATCGACGAGTCCACGGTCTACAACGAACTGCTGACTCTTTTTTACCTGGAGAAAAACGACCTCAAGAAAAAAGACACGGCCGGCAAGCTCGATGCCATTGCCGATGCGGCGCTCAAGTTCGACGTCACCTTCGACACCATCACCTACAGCGAAGGGCTGGCACTGATGGGCCCGGTGCGCAACCCCAACGAAAACCGCCCGGTCTGATCGGTCAGGGTCGCCCCAGTGCGTGCGTTTGCCAAACGGCCGCGTCATCTACTGAAGCTGAACCTGCCCCTCTGACCACCAGCGCCTGATACGACCATGCTGACAGAAGACGCAGCCACCGTACTGGCCTACCACGAACGCAGCAAGCATCAGTTGAACCGCTACGCTGCGGGGCCGCAAACCCTTGACTGGGACGCGCAGCCTGATCCGTTTCGCCGCTTCGCGGGGGCGCCGCTCACGCCGCTGCCGCTGCCCGCCGACAACGAAAAAGCCGCGTGGACAAGCATCTTCTCCCCCGGCGCCATCACACCGCATGCCGCCACGCGCGAAAGCCTGGGCCTGCTGTTCGAACTCTCGTTCGCGCTGTCGGCCTGGAAGCGGTTCGGCCCGGATCGCTGGGCGGTTCGCTGCAACCCTTCCAGCGGCAACCTGCATCCGACCGAGGTCTATTTGCTGGCATGGGGGCTGGGCGATCTCGACGGCGGTCTTTACCACTACGCACCGAAGGAACACGCACTGGAGCGGCGTGCCCTGCTTCCCCAGGCGGAACGCGGTGCCGCCGCAACACGCCTGCTGGTGGGTTTTAGTTCGATCCACTGGCGCGAGGCCTGGAAGTATGGCGAGCGCGCCTTCCGCTATTGCCAGCTCGACATGGGTCATGCCATCGGCGCGCTGCGCTATGCCGCCGCGGTGCTCGGTTGGCGTGTACAGGAGGTCGGACTGGAACATGCCGCGGCCGCACGGCTACTGGGTCTGGACCGCGCCGACGACTTCGCGGGCGCCGAGCGTGAGGAACCCGAAGCCGTGTTCGAACTACGCCTTGGGCTCGCAGACCCTGGTGGCTGTGATCCCGCCGCATGGATGTCAGGCGCTGTGTGGAGCGGCCATGCCAACCGGCTTGACCCGCGGCCGATGTACCACTGGCCGGTCATCGACCAAGTGGCGCAGGCCTCGCGTCGCACGGTGCCTCCACCCGCCGTTCCATTGCCATCGGTGGCTGCGCGCCGCCTGTTACCGCACACCCGTGCCGCCGCTGCCACACTGATCCGTTCGCGCCGCAGCGCGCAGCGCTTCGACCGCCGGGCCCAGATGGATGTACATCGTTTCTGGCCGATGGTCGCTGCCTTGATGCCGCTTACAGATGACGGCCGGGCGACGATACCGTGGGACATGGGGCCCACACCGGCCCGCGTGCATGCGGTACTGTTCGCGCATCGCATCGACGGCCTCGCACCGGGGGCCTACCTGTTGCGGCGCAACCCGTCCGCCCAGCCCGCACTGCGGGCCGCCTTGCCGCACCTGACATGGCGCCAGGTGGAAGCCAGCCCGCCCGAAGCGCCGCTGTATGAACTGGCCCATAACCCCGCGCTGGCCGGAACGCTGCGCACGCTGAGCTGCCACCAGGCCATCGCCGCCGACGCTGTGTTCGTGGTGGCCATGCTGGCCGAATTGAGTCCCCAGCTCCAGAATGCCCCCTGGCATTACCGCGAACTGCTGCGGGAAGCCGGACAGATGGGCCAGGTGCTCTACCTCGAAGCCGAAGCTGCCGGCCTGCGCGGCACCGGCATAGGTTGTTACTTCGACGACCCGATGCGCGAACTGCTCGGTTTCTCTGGCCAATCCTCGGACACCTGGCAGATTCTCTATCACTTCAGCGTGGGGCGGCCTGTGCCAGACGAGCGCATCACCAGTTCCCAACCCTACCAGGAGCCCGCGCCATGAAAGGCCAACGCATGTATCGCCGCCTCACGCTCGCCGAACTGGGCGCTTGGCAGGTGCAGCGGCCAAACGCGCTGCTGCTTGATGCACGCGACGCCGACAGCCATGCCCGCAGTGGCTGGCCCGGCTCGATCTGCCTGTCGCGCCACAATCAGGACGATCTGCTGCTGCACACCAGCCGGCGGCGGCCCGTGCTGATTTACTGCCACCACGGCAACGCCAGCCAGACCTGGGCGCAAATGTTCGCCGACTTCGGCTTCACTGACGTGTGCGACCTGGTCGGGGGGCATGCCGCCTGGGTGGCCGCCACCGCCACCGCCAACCCGTCTGGCAAAACACCCACCCCCGAACTCGCTGCCTGGCTGGCCCAAGAAGGTTTCGCCGGACCCGAAGGTCGCGTCATGCACGGCAACACGCCGCTGATGGTGGCTGCATGGCGCGGCGCATCGAGCATCATTGAAGCCCTGCTGGCCCATGGCGTCGTGCTGGCCGCCACCAACATGGACGGCAACAACGCGCTCTGGCTGGCCTGCGTCAACGGCAATCTGCAAGGCGTGGAACGCTTGGTGGAAGCTGGCGTACCCATCAACCACGCCAACACCACGGGCGCCACCTGCCTGATGTATGCGGCGTCCTCGGGCAAGACAGAAGTGCTGCGCACGCTGCTCGCCCTGGGCGCCGATCAGACCCTGCGCACGCAAGACGACTTCAGCGCACTGGATATGGCCGCCAACCTCGACTGCCTGCAGTTGCTTCGCCGCAGCGATGAGTAACTACGCCTTACCAACTTGAACCGGATATCACCATGCCCATTTACGACTACAACTGCCAGGCTTGCGGCCACGCGTTTGAAGCATTGGTGCGCTCCGGCGTCACGCCCGCCTGCCCGCAATGCGGCAGCATCGCGCTGGAAAAATGCGTTTCACCCCTCGCCCCTGCCGGCAAGATCGAAGCCATTCGCATGGCCCATCGCCGCGTCGCCGCCGCCCAGGGCCACCTCGACCACTACAGCCCGTCCGACAAGGCCAAGCTGCTCAAAGGAAAGAAGAACATCTGATATGGATCTCGTCTACAAAACCACCATGCTGACCCAGGGCGGCCGCGGCGGCCAGGTGCAAACCGAAGACGGCAGCTTCAAGCTCAAGCTCGCCGTGCCCAAGGAAATGGGCGGCACGGGCGAAGGCCCCAACCCCGAGCAATTGTTCGCGGGGGCCTTTGCGGCCTGTTTCGAACATTCGATCCGGCACATCGCAAAACACGACAAGCTGCCGCTGCGCGGCTGCTACATCGAAGCCACGCTGTCGATGTACGTGAACTTCGAGGGCGCCTACCGCATGGCGCTCGGCCTCACCGCCTTCATGGCCGGCCCGCTGGACCAGACCACGGCCGACAGCCTGATGGAGCGCGCCAAGGGTATCTGCCCCTATGCCGACGCCACCAAGACCCACATGACGTTGAACGTGAAGGCGGTACTGGACATGCCGGTCACCGCGTGAGCGGCTCCGCAGGTCACTTCAACCTGAAATGACGGGCTCGTGCGCCCGGATCACCTGCCGGCCCGGGCCACCTTAGGGTCCGTTCAGAAATAAGTTTTGCACTTGGCCGTCGGATTCGGGATGCGATGCTAGGCGCGCCCGAAGCTGGCGAGTCAAATGTGCAAGTTATTTCTGAACGAGCCCTTACTCCATGGACATGATAAACATGACGACCGCGTCGATATCGGCGTCCGTCATATTCCGAGTACTGCCCGCCATGAGCGGGTCCACTCGCTCGCCGCTTCCCACCCGGTAACGCTTCAGCGTCATGCGCAGGTAATCCGGCTGCTGCCCGGCAACGCGGGCGAAATTTGCATTACCCCGCCCATCTTCGCCGTGACAACGCCAGCAGGTCTTGCTGTAGTACTCCTTGCCCTGGGCGGCAAGCGCGGCATTTGATGCGGGCTTGTGCATCACCTTTTGGCTCGCATAAAACAGCACCATCCCGATCTTTTCGTCGCTGCTCATCGCCTTGATCATGCCTTCCATGAATTCATTGCGGCGCCGACCATCCGCGAACTTGCGCAGTTGTTCGATCAGGTACGCAGGGTTTTGGCCAGCCAGATTGGGAATATCCGGCTTGACACTGTTGCCCCCCTCGCCGTGGCAGTTGGCGCAGACCGCGGCGACTTTTCGGCCGGTCTTGAAGACGGCATCGCTCAGTTTGGGGTCGCTCTCTACTTCCTTGAGCCGGGCCAGCAGATCGACACCGGCCGTCCCCCGCGCTCGGGCCGACTGCGCGATAGCGGGCGCCACCACCGCATACATACACCATCCAGCGAGAAGCGCTGCAAGCAATCGGGTTGAAGACACAAATACCCCTCCTATGTTCCCAGGCATTTTAAACCACGCGCCACAAAATGTGGCGATTCCGGTAAACGCCATGGTGACAAGCTGAATTTGCGTTAATCCGCATCCAGCTCAATCTCGACCCCACCCTTCGCTGAACAGCGCCACCATGCGGCGCAAGACCTCGGTCTGACGCTGGCCATGGGCGTGCAAGGCCGTACGCAACTGTTGCCGGGCCGCGCCGTCCAGCCCGCGTTGGAGCGAACGCGCAAAAGCGGCTTGGGCCGTGGGCGCCAGCCCGCCCAGCCCATCGAGCGGCAATTCGGGTGCGATGGCGCGACACATGGACTTGAACGACCAGGAACCGGCCATTGCCGGATGGTAATAGTTCGCGCGCGCCAACTGGAACAGATCGACGATGCGCTCTACCACAGCTTCCAGCGCTGGCGCCAGGTCGTCGAACAATTGCGCCAGGTCGCGGATGCGGTTGCGCTCAAAGCCGGCGTTGTAGGCGAATACCGGTCCGGCGCTGCTCACCGCTTGCAGCAGCGTCTGCGCAAAAGCGCGGCGCGGGTCGCCCTCGGCGTCCGCCAGAAAGCTGTACCGCTCCAGTGGCCCCGCAGCATTCTGCACATCGCAAGTCCATTGGAACGGCAGCACCTGGTAAGGCCGTGTACCGGCCCAGAGCGGCACGGCAAAGCCAATGGTGTCAAAGCGCAGGCTGTAGCGCGGGTAGGGCAGGGCCTGCATCAGGGTGGTCACTGCTGGCTCCAGCACGGGCGCGCCTTGCTGGATGGCGCGCACCGCGCGGCGGTGGCGTGCATCGGTCAGGCGTTGCAGCGCGACGCTGTGCAGATCCACATGGCCTTCCTGGCGCAACGCCACCGCCAGCTCGCGGCCGACAATCTCCAGACTCGCCTGCGGATCGGGCGCCAATGTGGGCACGGTCTTTGCGCAGGCTTGGCAGTCGTCAACGAACTCGCAGCCGCCGTTTTGTGTGCAGTGCAGCCCCGGTGTGGCGGGCGGTTGTGGCCCGCGCGCACAGTCGCGCATGGCCGTCAGCCAGGCTGCCACGGTGCGAGCGCCCAGCACCGGCGCCAGATCCACCTCGC
>Ga0209343_10010500_pt1 | contig 10519 bp, 9 predicted proteins | sample RifCSPlowO2_02_FD_184026 | JGI IMG/M metagenome (GOLD analysis project Ga0209343, IMG submission 184026) | Groundwater microbial communities from Rifle, Colorado - Rifle CSP2_plank lowO2_0.2 (SPAdes) (version 2) | ecosystem: Environmental > Aquatic > Deep subsurface > Groundwater | place: Rifle...
AAAATTTCCTATCTTCTAGCAAAATTGTTTCCGGCTAAGTCAGGAAACACCTTATCCTAATCTGATTTGCGGCATATTCTCTCAACTATTCTCCATCTTCAAACTCATATCCACCCCTTTAATTCCACTCGTCAAACATCCCATTGAAATAATATCAACGCCGGTTTTTGCATAATCCGTAACAGTATTTTCGTTGATTCTTCCCGAAGCTTCAAAAAGAAGATTATCATACAGCCCCACATCCTTAATTTCCCCCAAAGATCCCTTTATCTGCTCCGGAGCCATATTATCCAATAACAAAACTCCAACCGACCGAATCGAACTTCCCATAAATTTATCAAAAGCCTTAGCCGCATTTAAAGCTTCATCGGCAGACTCCACTTCAATCTCAATAAAACGCGGATTCGTATTGCTGTCGGCAATTTTTTGCAAAAGCGCATCAAAATCGCGTCCGAAAATATCAAGATGAGTGCCTTTCACCAAAATCGCATCCCCCAGATTCAATCTGTGGGTGCCGCCGCCGCCGATAACCACAGCCTTTTTATCAATAAGCCCCCACAAAGTTTTGCGGGTTGGAGTGATTAAAACATCGTAATCCTTAAGCATTTTAACGATTTTTCGGGTCATTGTCGCAATTCCGCTCATTCTCCCCAGCAAATTGAGCACAACCCTCTCAACGGCAAGCAAATCGTGCGTTTCTGCCTCAATCTCAAGCAATACATCACCTTTTTTAAATTCATCGCCGTCCTTTTTGTTAAAGACAATCTTGAATTGACCCCTTATATTCGGTCTGAATTGGGCATCTGCATCTATCAAAAAATATTTAATTTCTTCTCCTCCTGCAAAAACACCATCCTCTTTCGCCAAAATTTTCGCCTCCACATTGACCAAATCATGAAAAATACTGTTTGTTGTAATATCGCCTTTAAGAGCCAAATCTTTTTCCAGCTCAAGAAAAGTATAACGAAACACCCACTGTTTATAAGTGCTATTTTCCATAGTAAGGAAATTCACAGCATTGTGTGTAAAATCTCTTAAAGGTTTTCTGTCCATAATTTTATAAGGTTATAGGTATCCGCCTGTTAGTTCAAACATTTTTTCAAAAGCCTTTCTGGCCTTATCCGCAACTTTTTTATCCACTTTAACAACTGTTTTTTCCGTTTCAAGCGACCTAAGAACTAATTCTAGCGTATTTTTCTTCATATCAAAACACATATTGCAAACTCCATAAAACTTTTTGCCGGCGACTTCTTTATTTAAACGCTCAATCATCCCGCATTCCGTTAAAACAAAAAACTCTTTTGCCGGATCCTTTTTTGCGCAGTCAATCATATTATTTGTGCTTGAAACATGATCCGCGCAGGCTAAAATTTCGGGTTTTGACTCGGGATGCGCAATAACTTTCGCATTGGGATGCTCTTTTTTCACCTCATCTAAATATTCTTTATTTACAAAATTATGAACGGGACAATAGCCCTGCCATGGAATAATTTCCTTCTCGGGAACCTGGCTTGCGACATATAAAGCCAAATTTTTATCAGGAACAAAAATAATTTTCTTTTGAGGAAGAGATTTTACGATTTTTGCAGCATTGGAAGATGTACAACACGCATCAGCCAAAGCCTTAATTTCCGCACTTGAATTTATGTAAGCCACAACCGCCGCATCAGGATGCCCCTTCTTAAATTCATTGAATTTGTATACGTTCACCATATCCGCCATCGCACAACCAGCATCCGGACTTGGAATAATCACTTTTTTTGTCGGATTTAAAATTGCGGCGCTTTCCGCCATAAACATAACTCCGCAAAAAACAATCAAGTCCGCCGACGTTTTTTTAGCGGCGTTGCAAAGCCCGAGAGAATCACCTATAAAATCAGCTATCTCATAAATCTCCGGTTTTTGATAGTTATGAACCAAAATAACTGCATTCTTTTCTTTTTTCAGTCTACGAATTCTTTCAACTGTATTTCTCTGTTCTTTGCTTAAATCCATGACGAAAAGTCTTTTCAAAGACCTCATAAATCCTACATTACGCCGTGAACATAGCGCAACCACAAAGTCTTTAAATTATCAAAAGAAGATTTTAATAAAAAACATAAAATACCTTTCAATTCCCTTATTTTTCTCATTAAATTAGACATTTCGAAATAATTCGCCTCGCCGGGTCTCCTAACCATACCCATAGCTTTTGAGTGCAAATAATCAATTTCTTTTTTGATTTCTTTTTCGATCTGTTTCCTCATCTCTTTTTCAGGAGGAAGTTTTTTAAGAAGTTGTGTTTTTATTTGTACAGCTGTGAGTTTTTGAGTGGAAGAAGCGGAAGTTTGGGAAGAAGTGTCTTTTTCTTTCGTCTCGGTCAAAATCTCGGAAACCTTGCCGGATGTTTCGGCGCTTTCATCCAATCCGACAGCCTCTATATAAGCGGATTTACCTGTATCGGTAGCTTCCTTCACTTCTCTGGAATGACTTTGGAAAGATTCTTTCACACCTAACTTTTCAGAATTATCGTCAGATTTTTCCTGTAAAGGATTTACCTTTTCACTGTTTTTATTGGCAGAATAATCCATTTATCCCTTTTTAATTTTCTAAGAAATTATAACTCATCTGAGGTCAAGTGTCAATAAACCTGCAATTGTCAAATCAATATATTGTCTGATAGAATCAGGGAAATATTAAGGTAAAACCAATGAACTTTTCAATAGAAAAAGCTTACGAGGCAAAAAAATACGAAGATAAGATATATGCGAAGTGGGAAAAATCCGGCGCATTTACCCCTAAAATAGATAAAAAGAAGAAGTCATACACAATTTCACTTCCTCCGCCAAATGCAACAGGCACGTTGCATCTTGGACATGCGACAATGCTTGCTTTTGAAGATATCCTGATCCGTTTGTATAGGATGAAGGGATATTCCACTCTTTGGCTTCCGGGAACGGATCATGCGGCAATCGCCACTCAAAGTGTGGTTGAAAAAAAACTGCAGGAATCGGGCATGAAAAATCCCAGAAAAAAACTTGGAAGAGAGGGGCTCCTTCAGGAAGTAAGAAAGTTTGTTAAGGAAAGTCAGCATATAATTAGAAACCAAATCAGGAAGATGGGGGCAAGCTGTGATTGGACCCGTGAAAAATATACGCTCGATGATGATATGAACTTTGCCGTAAACACTCTTTTTGAAAGGATGTATAAAGATGAGCTGATTTACAGAGGTGGAAGAATTGTTAATTGGGATCCGAAAATGCAAACGACCGTAGCGGATGACGAAGTTGAGTACAAGGAAGAAAAAGCGAAATTTTATTATTTTAAGTACGGACCGGTTGTTATAGGCACGGCAAGACCTGAAACCAAATTTTTGGATAAAACTGTCGTGGTGAATCCGAAAGATAAAAGATACAAGCATTTGATAGGAAAGGAATTTGAAGTTGAGTGGATTGAGGGGAAAATTAAGTCAAAAGTCATCGCAGACAATTGTATAGATATAAGTCTGGGAACGGGAGCCATGACTATTACGCCCGCGCACAGTTTGGTGGATTTTGAACTGGCTCAAAAACATAAATTGCCGACGCCTCAAATTATTGATTTTGAAGGCAAAATTTGCAAAGAAGTCTCGAAAGAATTTGGAGGGATGCCTATAGAAGAAGCCCGCGAAAAAATCATAGAAAAACTTAAAAGAAAAGGGTTATTGGTAAAAATCGACGAAAATTACATACACAATGTTGCTGTAAATTACAGAGGAAAAGGATTTATAGAGCCTCAAATAATGAAACAATGGTTTATTGATGTTAATAAAAAAGTAATCCAGTGGAAAGGCAAAAAACGAAGCATAAAGGAAGTTTTGCAGGATACGGTTAAAAGCAAAATGATAAAAATTATTCCGGAAAAATTTGAGAAAATTTATTTTCATTGGATTGATAATCTTCGCGATTGGTGCATTTCAAGGCAAATTTGGTGGGGGCATCAAATACCGATTTGGTACAAAGTCACAGATGAACAATACAAAGCTTTGGTTAAAAATAAGGAAGCCAGCAGTATGCATTTTGAAATTTTGGGAGTTAATGATGAGATAAAATTTGGTACTGAAAAACCGCGTGCAGGGAAGTGGCTGAGGGATCCGGATACGCTGGATACCTGGTTCAGTTCCGCTCTTTGGACATTTGCAACTCTCGGCTGGCCGAAACATACCCCTGACTTTAAATATTTCCATCCGACAAGTGTTCTTGAAACGGGTTATGATATTTTGTTTTTTTGGGTGGCAAGAATGATTTTAGCTTCAACATACGCATTAAGATCGGACGGTTTGAAAGAAGAAAAGTGCCTTCCTTTTAACGCTGTTTATCTACATGGTCTTATCAGGGATAAAAACGGCAAAAAAATGGCTAAATCGAATCCGGAAACCTGTATTAACCCGCTAGACATGATAAGCAAATATGGAACAGACGCCTTACGCTTAAGTTTGGTTATCGGTTCAAGTCCGGGAAACGACATGCGGTTATATGAGGAAAAAATTGCCGGCTACCGCAATTTCGTAAATAAAATATGGAATGCGGCAAGGTTCGCTTTGCTTAATGTCGATAAAAAAGATCTTAAAAAGGGATTTAGCAAAAAAATGATTAAGTCGGTAGCGGATAAATGGATATTAACCAAACTGCAAAATCTCATAAAAGAAGTTGATAAAGATTTAAACAGTTATCTTTTTTCGGACGCAGGCTTGAAAATTTACGACTTTATCTGGAGAGAATATTGCGACTGGTATCTTGAAATTTCAAAAGGGGAGCACAAAAATCCGGAAGTTCTTCTTTTTGTTTTAAAAACAGTTCTTAAACTTTTGCATCCGTACGTTCCTTTTGTTACGGAAAAACTTTGGGAATCATTGGATCAAAGAACTCTTCTTATAAAAGAATCATGGCCAAAATATGATAATTCTCTCGTATTTAAGGAAGAAGCATCAAAAATGGAAATAATTCATGAAATTATCACGGGAATACGAAGCATAAGAGCTGAACTTAAGGTTGCTCCAGCAAAAAAAATACATGCGGTTATTTATGGAGGCAAACACACACAAGTGATAGAAACAAAAAAAGAGGTGATAACAAGACTTGCAAGGCTTGAATCTCTCATAATAAAGCCGTCCGGAGATAAAATAAAAGAATCAAAATCGATTTTCATAGGACAGGTGGAAATATACTTGCCGCTCAAAGATTTGATGGATTTAGATAAGGAAAAGCAAAATCTTTCGACGCAAATACAGCAAAAACAAGCGTTTATATACGGACTCGAAGCAAAACTTAAAAATCAGGGATTCGTAAAAAATGCTCCGAAAGAAATAATCGAACGCGACAAGGAACGGTTATCTTCGGAAAAAGAAAATCTTGAAAAATTGAAAAATCAACTACGAATGATTGAGCAATCGGCGTCTATATGATAAAATAACAAGAAGTAATAAAACAAAAAAATGGATGACGCTTTTTTTAGACAAGCGGAGCAAAATATAATTCAGCTGATTCACGAAAAAAAATATAAAGAAGCTTATTCACTGGTAAAGCAATTTCTTGAAAGATTTCCGCGTGAAAAAACTTTTATAAAGTTAAAGGAACAAATTGAAGAAGCCGTAGAAGAAGAAAACGAATCACTGGTAAACGAAAAATTAAAAAGCTTAAAACCGCTCTACAAAGAAGGAAAATATGAAGAAATATTAAGAGAATTAAAAGAACTTTTGATTCTTTCACCAAACAGCTCGAAACTGCAAAAGTTATATCAGGAAGCGCAGATTAAATATCAAAATCAAGTAGCGGTTTCACAGGAAAAATTTGAAAAAAAGCAAAGATCAAGGTTGGACGAACTTCTTAAAACAAATGAAACGCTTCTTATTGAAGAAATTTTTCTTTTGGAAACACAAAACTCGGACGTTCCAAGAATAAGAAAATTGGCTCAGGAATACAGGGATAAAATTATAGAAAAAAAGATAAAGGAAAAAGAAGAATTAATATATTCCGACAAATATGACGCAATCGCAAATTTTATAGAACAGTTGAGGAAAATCGATAAAGACAATCCGCGCATAGCCGAAGTTGAAAATATTTCCGGAGGGAAAAAACTTACAAACCAGTCCGAACAAAAAAGCGAATATATTTATGCGGGACAAACTCATTTGGACACACTTATGAAATTAAAAAAATACGACAAGGTAATGGCAGCGGCTGAAGAAATATTAAAAACAGACCCTGATAACAAAACGGCAAAGCAATTACTGGAAGAAGCAACGCAACTTTTTTTCGCTCAAACCAGGGAAGAATCCATTTCATCTATAAACAAAAACCTTCCGGATCTAAAACAGGAATATAAAAAGGATAAAACAAAATTCACGACTATTTGAATAGGATCTGGAAAACTATCAAATACAAGGCGGCAGGAAAATTTAAACCGCAATGTGCTTTATGGTACATGAGGATTTAAATTTTCCTATAACGCGGTAGATGATAGTTTTTCAGATTCTATTTAGCCAGCTTGTATTGTTTCCTTCCTACTCTCGTGAATTTTTTATTGTTCTTCAGCGCAAGAATTATTGTAATTTTCTTTACCTGCCTTTTTTGCAAAACCAACTCGATTATTTCTTCTTGGCTCAGCTCTTTCTTATCCTTCAAAATCGCTTTAATAACTTCCGCGACAGTGCCGTTTTCATAGCCCCATTCTTTAAGAGCGTAAATGCCTCTGCCGATTAACACGAACGAATCGTGTCTTATAAGTTCATTGTGTACAGCTTGAAGATTAACGACTTTATTATCGAAATTTTTTGAAGAAATTTTTTCGGAGATATTCGTGAAATGAAGAGGCTTAGTTTCATTTCTGAGAACATACAAAATTTTATCACGCAATGTCCTTGGATTTATATGCCTCCATTCCAAAAGTGCGACTAAATCTCCATCCAAAATAACCAATCTTTTATCTATATTTATAAGAGATTTTACTTTTACCACATCAAAATCCATGTCTTTAAGCGCGGGTTTCAAATCTTCATGAATTTTGGACAAATTTTTCTTATCGCCATGTTTATTAAGCTGGTTCACAACATGATCCGAAGCGTGTTTAATAAAATAATCAGGCAAAGTTCTTTCTTTAACATAAGGATAAAAATTGATTGTATTGCCGATGCAATCCAAGTCTTCATGAAGCGCCAAAGACAAATCGAGGCAGGAAAAATCAACTTTATTTTTGTCGGCAACTATGGCGGCAAGCTCGTTTATAAGAGATTCTTTTTTAACAAGACTCCCATGACTTCTCACAACATTTGTTACGAAATCGTGAAGATTGCGAAGAGCCGTATTAAAAACATTTCTCTTCATTTTAGCTAACGCATTTTTTTCAATTTGACGAATTCTTTCGCGGGTTACGGAAAATTCATCACCGATTTCTTCCAGTGTATGTTTCCCAACTTTATCTAAGTTGAAACGTTTTTTGATGACAGTTTTTTCTTTTTCCGAAAGAAGCAAAAGCAAATTTTCAACTACGGAAGAAAGCTCGGTAAGAGTTTGTGCGACAGGCATAGTACTATTATTGTACATATGGAATGAGTGGTTATTAAACTTGGAGCGATTATAAAAACTTTTTTGACTAATAGCAAAGAAAATGTCTTGTTAGCATTGCCAAAATAGTTTCTTGTTTAATAACTTATGCTTCAAATTTCGAAGATGTAACCTACGCAATGAACAGTTTTAATTAAATCGTGCTTAAGATGCTTTTTTATCTTTCGTCTGAGGCTACTTACGTGTACATCGACCGTGTTTGTGGGACAAAATATATTTCTATCCCACACTTCTTCCAAAATTTGAGTGCGGCTCACAACTCTCCCGATGTTTTTGACAAAATAAGTAATCAAAGAAAATTCCTTATTCCTAAGAAAAATAAAATTGCTGCCGACAAAAAATCTTCTTGTGAGCATATCGATTTTTAAGTGACCACATTCAACCGTAAAGGTGTTCGCTTCCACACGACTGGCAGGCGGGGATGCTGCGCGAACATTTTTTATTAGAAACTCCTTCGGTGTTGCCTGATGGGTAGCAATCATTATTGAAAATTAATAATCGTTAATATATTCCAACATTTTTAACTTGAATCAAATTTTTCTAATTTTTTTATAGATAAAGCTAGAATTTCAAGATAATAAATGCTTTAGTCAAAGTGTTGTTGCAAAGCAATCAACAGTAGGAACACCCATTGCATAATTCCTTGTTTTTGTTATTTTTATCTCATGTTAGTTAAATTACTACGGTCTCAGGTGAAAAGATTAGTTGAAAATAATATAATTCTTAAGTTAATAGCCAAGTTGAAAATTCCGCCTAATGCTTTTTCTTTTATAGCAATAATTTTGGCAATCCCGGGAGCATACTTTTTATCACAAGGAAATATTTTAGCTTCACTCCCGTTTACAGGATTAGCTTTGGCATGGGATGCAATTGATGGCGCTTACGCTCGTACAGCTGGCAAAACAAGCCAATTTGGCGCATATATCGAAGGAATTTTTGATGTGTACGTAGAAGTAATTATTTTCTTGGGATTGATTGCGTGGAACTATTCATTTGAAGCATCTTTGGCAATGATGTTAAGCTTAATTTTAAGTTACGCAAAGCCGAGAGTTTCACAAATTGTAAATATTAAAGATGTTGATTGGCCGGGAATCGGCGGCAAATTTGACAGGCGTTTAATTTTCTTTTTATCGCTGATTATTGCATATTTTTTACCGTCGTTTAATGCGATTGGAAAATCCTTCGACACACTTTCAATTCTTCTCTATTTATTGGCATTTATCGTATTCATTGGCGGAATCCAGCGCATGTATTTCGCAAAAAAAATTATAGAAAAAGGGAATTTATGATACAAACTCTTGTTATTTCGCAATTTACACTTTATGGTAATTGCAAATAGAATCGCAAACATGAGCAACTCATCAATGGATCAGGTCGTAGCGTTATGTAAAAGAAAAGGATTTATATTCCCAAGTTCCGAAATTTACGGCGGATTTTCAAATACATGGGATTATGGTCCTTACGGCACGGAACTTAAAAAAAACATAAAGGATTTTTGGTGGCATACATTTGTACAAAAAAGAGATGACGTAACCGGGCTGGATTCGGCGATTTTAATGAATCCGAAGATTTGGGAAGCATCCGGCCATATCAGTTCGTTTTCCGATCCGCTTATCGACTGCAAAAACTGCAAAGAAAGAGTAAGAGGCGACAAACTTATAGAAGAAAATATTGGGATTGAAGCGGCTGTGGGAAAATCATTGAAAGAAATAAGTAAAATAATTAAAGATAAAAAACTGAAATGTCCAAAGTGCGGCAAGATCGATTTTACCGAAGCAAGATCTTTTAATTTGATGTTTAAAACTCATCAGGGAGTAATAGAAGAAACCGCGGCGGCGGTATATTTAAGACCGGAAACCGCACAGGGTATTTTTGTTAATTTCAAAAACGTGGTACAAAATTGCAGACAGCGCATTCCATTCGGAATCGCTCAAATCGGCAAAGCTTTCAGAAACGAAATAACTCCCGGAAATTTTACTTTCAGAACTCGCGAATTCGAACAAATGGAAATTGAATATTTCGTTTCGCCGAAGGATAAAAAATCAATTAAAGAAAAGTTTGATGAATGGAAAGAAATCTGCAGAAAATGGTATTTGGATCTTGGAATTAAAAAAGACAATCTTCGCTACCGCGAACATGCAAAAGACGAATTATCGCACTATTCCAGCATGACTTTTGACATAGAATTTATGTTCCCGTTTGGATGGGGCGAATTGATGGGATTGGCATACAGAGGCGACTTTGATTTGACCCAGCATCAAAAATTTTCCGGTCAGAATCTTGAGTATCAGGATCCAATGACAAACGAAAAATACATGCCGCATGTTATAGAACCTTCTTTTGGCGCGGACAGAACGGTTTTGGTTGTGCTTCTTAATGCTTATGATGAAGATGAAATTGGTGGAGAAAAACGTGTAGTAATGCGGCTGGATCCCAAAATTGCGCCTGTCAAAGCGGCGGTATTTCCGCTCATTAAAAAACCGGAACTTACAAAAGTCGCACAAAAATTATATAAAGAACTTCAGGAAACTTTTAATGTGGAATATGACGAATCCGCAGCAATAGGAAAGCGCTACAGACGCCAGGACGAAATAGGAACCCCTTTCTGCATCACTGTTGATTTTGAAAGTCTGGAAGACAAAAAAGCAACTGTCAGGGACCGTGACACAACCAAGCAAAAAAGAATAAATTTAGACGAAATTAAGGAATTTTTGAAAGAGAAAATTTACGCAAAATAGCAGATATAGCTACGCTACATAATGATTGTAGCACTCTTCGCAGTAAATCGGGCATTTGGACTCCGGAGGAAAAGTTGTCATAATATTTTTACCGCATTTGTCGCACGTCCGCTCCCAAAAATTTTTTGGATTTTTTGATTTTAAACGCCTTAAATGCCGGCAGTTTGCACAAAAGAAAGGAATCGGCAGTGATAAATGTCT
>Ga0209343_10010501_pt1 | contig 10517 bp, 10 predicted proteins | sample RifCSPlowO2_02_FD_184026 | JGI IMG/M metagenome (GOLD analysis project Ga0209343, IMG submission 184026) | Groundwater microbial communities from Rifle, Colorado - Rifle CSP2_plank lowO2_0.2 (SPAdes) (version 2) | ecosystem: Environmental > Aquatic > Deep subsurface > Groundwater | place...
GCTGGCGATCGAGACGATCGCCAAGTACTGCGGCGTGACCGCGCGCATCGTGGTGGAGACCAACATGGGCGCGCTCGGCTGCGTCATGGCCTACGGCACCGAGCGCCAGCAGCGCGAGACGGCGCGGCGCGTCCTCGCGGACGGCGACAAGCCGGCCATCGGCATGACCGAGCCCGGCGCCGGTACCGACCTCACTGCGCTCAAGACGACTGCCAGGGAGCGCGACGGCGGCTACGTGCTCGACGGAACGAAGCACTGGATCACGGGGGGCGGGATCTCGCGCACCAACCTGATCTTCGCCCGCATCGTCGGCCGGGACGGCTCCGACGAGGGCATCGGCGGCGTCCTCGTGGACCTCGGGACGCCCGGATTCCGGATCGGGCGCGTGGAAGACGCGATGGGCCTGCGCGGCATCCCGGAGGCCGAACTGATCTTCGAGAATTGCGCGGTGCCCGCGGAGAACCTGGTGGTTCGAGATCCCAGGGACGGGTTCAAGAAGCTCATGAACGGCTACAACGCCCAGCGGATCGGCGCCTCCGCCGTCGCGCTCGGCCTGGCGCAAGGGGCGCACGACCTCGCGGTGGACTACCTTTGCGAGCGCGAAGCCTTCGGCCGGAAACTGAAGGACTTCCAGGGGCTGGAGTGGATGATGGCGGAGAGCGAAATCGCGCTCGAGGCCGCCCGGCTGCTCATCTACCGCGCAGCCTGCAACGCGCGGCACCTCGCGAACAACGTCATGCTGCCGCAGATGAAGGACGCATCGATCGCGAAGGCCTTCACCGGCCACCAGGCCTTCCAGGTCGTGAGCGAATCGCTGCAGATGTTCGGCGCCGCCGGCTACTCGCGCGACCTGCCGCTCGAGCGCATGCTGCGCGACGTCCGCATGTTCCAGATCGGCGGCGGCACCTCGCAGGCCCAGCTCAACATGATCGCGCGCGGAATTTTCGCCGGGCGCTGATCAGAGCGCGACGCGCGGCGGGCCTCCGGCGCCGGGCGCAAGCCGCCCGTCGTCCAGCGGCTCTCCAAGCACCTGGCGCACCGGGATCACTCCGCCCCAGATCGGCAGCGCGTAATCGGGCTCGTCGTCCACGGGCGGCCCGCTGCGCAGCTTGGCGGAGGCCTCCTCGATGTGCATGCCGAGCACCGTGGTCGCCTTCAGCTCCTGGCGCGTGACCGGTCGCAACTCCCGCCAGCGCCCCGGGTACAGCCGCTCGACGAACGCCTCCATCTTCGCCGATTTCTCGGCGGCGTCCTCGACCTTGTAGGGCTTGCCGTAGAGCATCGCCGAACGGTAGTTGACCGACTTGTGGAAACCCGAGCGCGCGACGACGAGCGCGTCGAGAATCGTCACCGTCAGGCAGACGTTCGGGCGTTTTTCCATCGCCATCAGCATCCGGCTCTTCGACGAACCATGCCAGTACACGGCATCGCCCTCGCGCCAGTAGGCGGTCGGCGTCACGTAAGGCTGGCGGTCGATCACATAACCGAGGTGGCAGACGAAGGCCGCGTCCAGGATGGCGTAAATCGTTTCCCGGTCGTAATGCGCGCGCTTTGGCAGGCGCCTGATGCGGGATCGGGTGGTCGGAGTGAAGGCTTTCATGGTCCGGGAGAGATAATGGAAAGGCGCATGGTACAGGGAAGCGAAATCGGGCTTTGGGCGGGAACCGCGCCGGATCTCTCGGGTGAGCTGGCGACGGATCGCTTCGCACACGAAGGGTTCTGGCAGCGGGCTGCGGACCTGCTCCGGGGACTGCCGCGCAAGCGCGATCGCAGCGCGGAACAAGCGGCGCAGGCCGAGGCGATTCTTGCGGCGGCGCGCACTGGGCGCCTTCGGTTCCTCCGAAGGCACGCGGCGGCGATCTACGATTTGCTGACCGCGCGGCGTTCGCGCTTCCTGCGGCTGGACGAACTGTGCCGGCGCGCCGCGATCGAATTTCCGGGGCTGGTTCCCGCGGCGCGGGAACTCGAAGCGGAAGCGCACTCTCCGCAGCGTCACAAAGACGGGCTTGAGATCGACCAGGGGCTATTTCTCGCGCAGGTGCTCGCCGATGCCGACGCGGGGACGCATCTCTGCCACGCGATGCTGCTGCCGCGCGAGGATGCGCTCGCGCGCCGGGCGGAATTCGAACGTTCGGGCGAAATGGATTTCGGGCCGGTGCATCTCGTTCGCCGCGGCAAGGCCTGCGTGCTGACGATGAAGAATCCGCGGTTTCTCAACGCCGAGGACGAAACCACGCTGGACGCTATGGAGATCGCGGTCGATCTGGCGCTCCTCGATTCGCAGACCGAGGTCTGCGTGCTGCGCGGCGGCGCGATTCCGCACCCGAATTACGCCGGCCGGCGGGTGTTCGGCGCCGGAATCAATCTCACGCGCCTGGTCGAGGGGCGAATCCCGTTTCTCTGGTACCTCACGCGCGACCTGGGTTACGTCAACAAGCTTTACCGCGGTCTCGCGCTAACGGACGCGTCACCGGAAGAAGACGGTATCGAGAAACTCTGGGTCGCGGCGGTGGACGGTTTCGCGATCGGCGGCCATTGCCAGATCCTGCTCGCGGTGGATTACACGCTCGCCGCCGAGGGCGCCTACCTGACGCTGCCTGCGCGCAAGGAGGGCATCGTTCCGGGCGCGGCCAACCTGCGCCTGCCGCGCTTCGTCGGCGACCGGATCGCCCGGCAGGCGGTGATGGCCGAACGCCGCATCGAGTGCGCAAGCGAGGACGGTCGCCTGATCTGCGACGCCATCGCCCGTCCCGACGAGATGGATGCCGCGATCGAGCGCACCGTAGCGAGCCTCACGGGTTCCGGCGTCGTGAGCGCCGCGAGCAACCGCCGCGCGTTTCGCGCGGGGCAGGAACCGCTCGATGCGTACCGCCGCTACATGTCGGTCTACGCGCGCGAGCAGGCGTACTGCCACTTCAGCCCGGCGTTGATCCGGAACCTCGACGAGCACTGGAAGGCTGGGCACGGAAGCCGCTGAGTGCCGCCGCCGCTCCGGCTACCTGGGCGCGGCGACCTCGAGAATCGCAAGGAAGGCGCGCGGATCGCGGTAACCGACGAACTGCTCCACGGTCTTGCCGCGTTCGTCGAGAATCATCACGGTTGGTGTAGCGCGGATGCCGAGCTTCGCGGCCAGGGCTTTCTCGGTGCCGCCGGAACCATCGGTCCAGACCGTGTCGCGGGAGCCGAACAGATCGATCGCGATGAGCACGTACCGCTTCCGGAGGCGTTCCGTGACCGCCGGATCGACGAACGTGGTGCGCGCCATCCGCAGACAGGCGGGGCAGTTCTCCTGCTCGAAGAACAGGATCACCCGCCGTCCCGTCCTGGCCGCGTCACCCACTTCTTCGGGAATGACGAGGAAGGAATCGGCAAACGTGCCTTTCGGAGCGTGCTCCGAGGCACCCGCCAGGGCGAGGACGGGCAGCAGCAAGAGCGCGATGAGTGCGTTACGCATCCCGTCCTATCCTACCAAGAACTCCCGCACCACCGTGATCTGGTCGTCGTGCATCAGCGTCGGCGCGTGGCCAACACCCGCGACTTCGACTGCCTGCGCCTTCGGCCCGCGCTCGCGCATCTGCGCCACCGTTTCACGGGACAGAAGATCCGACTGCGCGCCGCGGATGACGAGCGTCGGACAGGCGACCGCGTCGTACTGCGGCCAGAGTTCAAGATCCTTTTCGGGCAGGGTTTTACGGTAAGGCTCCGCGATCCGCGGATCGTAGTGAAAGCGGTAACTGCCGTCGGCCTGCCTGCGAATCACGACTTCGGTGAGGAAACGCCACTCGGCGTCGGTGTGCGGGCCAAAGGGCGCGCTCACCGTGCGCACGATCTGCTCGGCGGCCTCGATCGTCGGCAGCGGCGGCGACACGCCGAGGTAGGTCGCAATGCGCTCGAGCGAGACCTTGCTCACCACCGGACCGGCATCGTTCAGCACCAGGCGTGTGACCGGCGTTCCCTCCTGCGCAGCGAGCAGCATGCCGATCAATCCGCCCATCGAAGTGCCTACCCAGTGCACCGATTCCACGTCCAGGCGCGCGACGAGCGTCACCATGTCCGCGACGTACTGCGCCAGCGTGTAGCGCATCGGGTCGCGCAGCCAGTCGGAATCCCCCCGGCCGGCGACGTCGGGGCAGACGACGCGATACCGGTCGCTCATCGCCGCAGCAAGTCGGTCGAAATCGCGCGCGCAGCGCGTCAGGCCGTGCACGCAGACGAGCACGTTCGGTTTTTTTGCATCGCCCCATTCGCGGTAGGCGATGCGGTGCAGCCCCGCAGGCGAGGCGCACCGCACCGTTCGCTGGCGGCAATCCGCCACGCGCTAGGCGCTGTACTTGAACGACAGCGACAGGCGCGTTCGAAACGCCGTGATCTTGCCGTTTTCGACCTTGACGTCGAGTTTGACGACTTCCGCGATGCGCAGGTCCCGCAGCGATTTGGATGCGGTCTTGACCGCGTTGCGCGCTGCATCCTCCCAAGAAGTCGCGCTCGTGCCGATCACGTCGACGATCTTGTAGACCCCGCTTCCTTTGTTCGCCATGACTGCCTCCTCGTATCGCTCGCGGGACATTCCGCGCCCCCATTATCCGCCGGGCGGTGAAAGCTGTCGCCAGTAGCGCGGCCGCTCGGCGCGCTCGGCGCTCGCCTGCGCACCCTCGGGACCCAGGCGTACGCTCACCGCGCCGTCGAGATCGGTGCGCAGGACGCGCGCCCCGAGCGCTGCATAGCGCGAAAGCACATCCGCGCTCGGGTGACCGAAGCGATTGCGATACCCGGCCGGAACGACGGCGATCGCGGGACCGACGGCGGCGAGGAACTCCGGACTCGAGGAACTGCGGCTGCCGTGGTGCGGCGCGAGCAGTACCTGCGCCTCGAGCGCCGCCGCATCGCGCGCGAGGAGCGCATCTTCGGCGGGCCGCTCGATGTCGCCGGTGAGGAGCATGCGGCCGGCGCCCGCAGTCACGCGCAGCACGCAGCTCAAGTTGTTCGCCTTGCGCGCCGGCCGGTCTTCAGGCGCGGGATGAAGCATCGCGAAATCCACGCCGTCCCAGTGCCAATTCAGGCCGCGCCCGCAGCGGCGCGAATTCGGCACCATCGACTGGACCGGGTGCGTTGCGCTCAGGGACGAGAGCAATTCGTCGACTTCGAAGTTCACAATCACCGAAGCCGCGCCGCCGGAATGGTCGACGTCGTCATGCGTCACCACGAGCGTGTCGAGCCGCGTCGTGCCGGTCGCGCGCAGGTAAGGCGCGACGACGCGCTCGCCGCTGTCGGCGTCGGCGCCGAACTGGGGACCCGCGTCGTAGAGCAGCGTGCGGCTCGCGGTGCGCACCACCACCGCGAGCCCTTGCCCCACGTCGAGCGTGGTGACCCAGGCCTCGCCCGGCCTGGGCACGGGCGCGGGGAGCGCGAACGCAGGCGCCATGAGCGCAAGCCCGCCCGCGCGCCAGGGCACGCCGCGCGGCGCGATCAGCCAGAGCGCGCCCAGGAGCCCGAGCAGCACGCTCCAGAGCGGCGGCACGTGCTGCTGCCAGAGCGCCGCAGGCAGCGCGGCGCAGGCCTCGAGAAACTGCAGCAGCCATTCCGTGAGCCACGCCGCGCAGGCGGCGAGCGCATCGATCGGCAGCACGGCGGCGATCAGGGCGAGCGGCGTGATCACCGCGGAGACCAATGGAATCGCCACCGCGTTCGCGAGCGGTCCGACGATCGAAGCCTGGCCGAACAGAAACAGCGTCGCGGGCGCAAGACCGCAGGTGATCGCCCATTGCACCTGCAAGGCGCGCCGCAATCGCGGCCCGACGCCAGGTCGCGCCCGCGGCGCCACCGCCACGTAGAAAATCAGCACCACCGCGCCGAACGAAAGCCAGAACCCGGGCGCGAGGACCGCCCAGGGGTCGAATGCGAGCACCACCGCAAGCGCGAGCGCCAGCGTGCGCGCGGGTGAAGCCATGCGCCCGGACCACAGCGCGAGCGCCACCACGGTGACCATCCAGAAGGTTCGCTGCGCCGGGACGGCGAAACCGGCGAGCAGCGCATAGCTCCACGCGGCGAGGATCGCCGCAGGCGCCGCCGCCTTGCGCGCGGGCAATCGCAAGGCGAGCGCCGGGACGCGCCGCCACAGCGCCGCCACGAGCCACGCGACGAGGCCCGAAATCATCGTCACGTGCAGCCCCGAGATGCTCATCAGGTGCGTCACTCCGGTCCGGCTGAACAGCCGCCACTCCTCGTTCGAAATCGAACGCTGGTCGCCCACCGCGAGCGCCGCCAGGACTCCCGCAGCCGGCGTCGGGCCGAGCACCCGCTGAAAGCGGTCGCGCACGGCCTCGCGAATCCGTTCGACTCGATCGGCGAAGCGGTAGCGCTCGCCGAGCCTGAGTGGCTCCGGGCGCGGGCGCACGTAGCCGGTGGCGCCGATGCCGCGCTCGAGAAGCCAGGCCTCGTAATCGAAACCGTGCGGGTTGACCTGGCCGTGCGGACGGCGCAGGCGAACCACCAAACGCCAGCGCTCGCCCGGATGCAGACTCACTTCGGGAAGCGGCGCGGAGGTTTCTGCATCCGAACGGGAATCGCGGTACCAGGACAGCAGGATCCTGCGCGGAAGACGTGCCTGCGAAGACTCGACCTCGAACTCGAAGCGCAGGCTTCGCTCGCCCGCCGCGGGCAGCGACGCGACTACGCCCACGACTTCGAGGTCGCGTCCTTCCATTTCGCGGGCGAGGCGATCCTCCATTTGCAGATGCGCGTATGCCGCGGCCCACAGGAATCCGATCGCGAAGGCGGCAGGGACCCGAAGAAGGCGACTCCACGCCACGAGCGCGGCGCATGCGGGCAGCAGCCAGAACCACACTGGCGCAGGAAGCGCCGGCTGCAATTGGAGGACGAGGATCCCTCCCGCGAATCCAAGAAGCGCGGCATTCATCCCCGCTCAACGCACCGGGAAGGCAGTGGTTGAATCGCGCCTTCTGCAACCGGCCAGCCGTTTCGCCCGTCCGCCCTAGCGGCGGGCGTCCCGCTCAGCCGCCGGTGAGCGCCTGAATGATGATCACCTCGTCCGAAGCGGCGATCGGCACCTCGAGCGTCCTCACCTCGTCACGGTTCACCCAGATGCGCATGTGGCGGCGGATCGCGTCCTGTTCGTCGATCATTCGAAAGCGGATCCCGGGATACCGCCGGTCGAGATCCGCGAGCACCTCCGCGAGCGTAGCGCCTTCGGCCTCGACCGCGCTGCGCTCGGCCGTGTAGGAGCGCAGCGGAGTTGGAATCAGAACCTTCATTTCACACGCTCAGGCAGCGAAACTCACCGCCTCGACGGCGTAGATTTCCGGCAGGTGGCGCGCGATGCAGGCCCATTTCGAACCTTCGTTGCGGCTCGCCCAGACCTCGCCGGAAGTCGTACCGAAGTACACCCCGATCGACTCGTGCGTATCGGCGCTCATCGCCTGGCGCTTGACCGTGAACCAGCCCTGGCTCCGGGGCAGTCCAGCGTCCTGCCTGCGCCAGGTTTTCCCGGAGTCGCGCGAGACGTACGCGGCCGGTTTTCCGCCGGGGCTGGTGCGCGGCCACACCGAAGTGCCGTCCATGGGGAATACCCACACCGTCGCCGGATCACGCGGATGCAGGACGATCGGGAAACCGATATCGCCGATCTGTTTCGGCATCGATCGGCCAATGCGGACCCAGTGCCGTTTCGGGCGTTCGAGGCGATAGATGCCGCAATGGTTCTGCTGGTACAGGATGTCCGGGGCGAGCGGATGAAGCCGCACGCAATGCGCGTCTTGACCGAATTCCGGATACTTGTCCGGCCGGAAGTCGGCCACCACGCCGGAATTGAGCGGCGTCCAGCTCGCGCCACGGTCGATGCTCTCGAACACGCCGCCACTCGAAAGCGCGACGTACAGGTGCTGCGGATCGCGCGGGTCGACGTTGATCGAGTGCAGTTTCGGCCCGTCGGGCGTGCCATCCTGCTCGCCGCCCGTCCACTGGCCGTACATCGGGTGGTCATTGAAACCCGACACGGGCGACCAGGTCTCGCCGTCGTCCTCGCTGCGGAACAGTCCCTGCGGCGAAGTCCCCGCGTACCAGACACCGGGTTCGCTCGCGTGTCCTGGCGTCAGCCAGAAGGTGTGGCCAACCGCGCGACCCTTTTGCCCTTCCGGCGCTTTCGGAAACGCGGGCGGTTTCCCAACTTCCTTCCAGGTCCTGCCGAAATCGATCGAGCGGCACAGCGTCGGCCCGAGGTGCCCGGTGCTCGTCGCCGCAAGCAGCGTCGCGGCGCGGCGCGCCTTCGGCCGGGGGTCGAGCACCATGTGGTGAACGATGTGGCCGAAGAACATCGGTCCGACGGTGCGCCAGCGGCGTCGCGCCGGATCCGATCTCAGCACGAAGCCGCCCTTGCGCGTCGCGATCAGCAGCGCCACCGCGCCGGTCGCCGCCTTGGGCAGTACCGGGATTCGAACTGTCTTCTCCGCCATGATTGCGCGCCCTCCTCGGATTCGGGGAAGAAATGTTACTTCAGGTGGAGACGACCGGCGCTACGCCTGATCCGGCGGCGTTTCGATCTCCGGCAGCTCGAATGGCGAGGCGCGAATCACGCGCTCCATGAAGACCATGCCGGTGTTGGGTTCGTCGAGTCCGGCGGCGTGGAACAGGAACTGGAAGAGTTCCTCTGCGCTCGCCTGCGGGGCGAGCACCGTGATGACTTCGCGTTCCGCCGCAACGTAGCTTCCCCAGCCGCGCCGCGATCCCACGCCGACGCCGCGCGCGTGGTGGTACAGCAGGTTCGTCAGCCCGCGCTCCTCGCGCAGCCGCTCGAGCACCGCCATGCCGCGCCCGGAGGGCAGAAAGCAGGTGATCAGCTTGTAGCGCTCAGCGGCCAAGAAAGCGCTCCAGCACGGCAGGCGGGACGTAGGTCGCGAGTTTCTCGAGCGGCGTCATGTAGATCATCCCCATTCCCGGCGTGTCGAACTTTCCGGCCACGTAGGCGCGCTCGAAAATGAGGTCCGCCTGCTCGGAGGGCGCGACGATGTAGATCACTTCCTTCTCCGCGTTGACCGTGACCCCGAGCACTCCGAGATGCCGCTGGCGAACGCCGGTGCCGCGCGCATAGAAAATCGTCGCGCCCTGCGCGCCGACCTTGAGCGCCGAATCGACCACCGCGTCGGCCGCGCCGCGCTGCACGATGCAGGTGATCAGCACCGCGTCCGTGAGCACCACGAGTTCGCCCGTCACGCCGCCACCTCCTCCGGTAGGTTCCGCGCCGCACGCCACTCGCGCAGTCGGATCCACTGCCCCATCGCCAGCACGCTCACGATCGGCCCCGACGAAGCCATCGCGAGCACGCCGAAACCGTCCACCGCGTCGACCGACCTGCCGAGCCCGAGGCCGAGCGCGAGCACCAGCGGCACCGTCACCGGGCCCGTGGTGACGCCGGCACTGTCCCAGGCGAGATTCACGTATTCCTCGCTGGAGAGCACCGTCATCACGAGCGCGACCCCGTACGCCGGCAACAACAGCATGGCGAGCGGCAGATCGAACACGATCTTCGCCACGCCGAGCGCCGTGCCGATCGCGACCCCGACCGCGACCGTGTACACGAGCGCGTTCTTGCGAAACGCGCCATCGGTCAGCGTTTCCACCGTGATCCCCATGGCGAGCAGCGCGGGTTCGGCGACCGTCGCCCCCAGTCCGAGCAGGGCGGCAAACCCGAGCGCCACGGCGACGCCCAGGCCGTAACCGTAGAGCGGTGCCTGCGCAGCCGCAGGATGGGCGGCGAAGGCCGAGGGCACCAGTCCGCCGGCCTGGCTGCCGAGCGGCGCGAGGCCCCAGGTGAGTCCCAGGTTGAACAGCAGCATGCCGAGCACCGCCATCACGATCCCGTAACCCACGTAGCGCACGTCCTTCGTGCGCTCGCCGAGCAGGAATCGCTGCACCAGCCAGAGAAACAGCGTCAGCGGAAGGATCGCGCGCAGCGCGCCGATGATTTCCGCGTAGGGCGTCTGCTCGTGCCACGACGGCGCTTCGGCCACCGCAATCGCCACCACGGTCGCAGCGTCTCCCGAGGCGCCCAGCGCAAGCAGCATGACCGCGATCGCCGGAAACAGCGACGCGAGCGTCACGATGCCGAAACCGGAGAGCGGGTTGTCTTCCTCGCCAGCGGCATTCGCGACGCCAATGCCCAGCGCGAGCACCAGCGGCACGGTCACCGGTCCGGTCGTGATCGCCCCGCAATCCCAGGCAAGGCCGAGCACCGGCACAAGCGCAGGATCGGCGGCGAACCAGGCGGTCAGACCGAGACAGGGCACCAGCGTCGCCAGGATGATCGCCTTCATGCGCAACCCGTAGACCACGCGAAGGATGCCGAGTACGACGGCGGCGCCGACGCCCGCGCCGACCGCACCGACCAGCCAGCCGGAGTATTCGTCGAGCAGGCGCGCGAGCAGCGGGGCGCGATTCGCGTCGGTCAGGCTGCCCGCCGCCTTGAGCGCGCCGATCGCCGGCTCGGCGAGCGTCGCGAGCACGCC
>Ga0209343_10010502_pt1 | contig 10517 bp, 11 predicted proteins | sample RifCSPlowO2_02_FD_184026 | JGI IMG/M metagenome (GOLD analysis project Ga0209343, IMG submission 184026) | Groundwater microbial communities from Rifle, Colorado - Rifle CSP2_plank lowO2_0.2 (SPAdes) (version 2) | ecosystem: Environmental > Aquatic > Deep subsurface > Groundwater | place...
ATAAAAACGTGCCCACCCTACCTCGCTAGATAAACCTGAGGCCGGCAAAGACAATGTCCAGCAGGAACACCGCCAGCATGGCGCGAATAACCGCCTTGATGGCGGCTTGCGGCACCACGGACGTAGTTGTTCCCGCCGAGATGCCATGGAAACAGGCGATCGTCGAAATCGCCAAGCCGAATGCCAGGCTTTTCAATATCCCGCCTATCAGCAGCCAGGGATTAACCAGCCCGACAAAACGATGTATCTGATCCCAGAAAAGGACATTCTGGAATATCGAGCTCACCGCCAGCCCGCCAACAACCGCCACAATCTGGAAATAAGCAGTCAGCGCAACTACCGATATGGCCACCCCGATGATTCTGGGCACCACCAGAAAATTTAACGGCGAAACTCCCATGCGCTCCAGGCTGGAAATCTCGCCGTCAATTTTCATCAGGGCCAGTTCGACTGCGATTGCGGAACCGCTTCTGGCGATGATGATGATCGCCGCAAACAGCGGGCCAACCTCCCATACAATCACCCAGGCCATGACCTTGACCACCAGGGAGCTATCGCCGCCCGCGAGAGAAAAAGTCTGCGTGGAGACAATCACGCCCAGCAAAAGACCGATGAAACCGATGATATGCAAGGCCTCGTTGCCGCTGAAAAAAATCTGCCGGTAAAACCCTTTTTTGATTGGCTCGATGCGCAGCACATGCAGGTTTGACAAGCCATATAGCAGCAGCGAGGTATAGCCGGTCAACGCCAAAAACCCGGACAATAATTTTCTTCCGATAAATCTCAGCATTACCGCGGCTCGGGGGTATTGACTGCGGAGTTATTCTGCAAACCTTTCATGTACGCGCGAACTTCATCGGCACCCTGCACGCTGCCCATCGCATCGCTGACGTTTAAGGCGCGCGCATAAAAATGCAGCGCTGTGCTCTCCGCACCGGCACGTTCATGCGCTGCGCCCAGCCGCAGCAAGTCCAGGCGAATCTTGCCGGGGATGCCCAGCTTCTGGTCGAGCGCAAGGGCTTGTTGAAACGAGTGAATTGCCCGCGTGAAATCATTCCTGTCCAGACTGATCTCGCCGGAAAAACGCTGTGCATTCGCCAGTTCCATCTGCTGCACACCGGAATTCAGCGCCGCTACAGCGTCATCGGCAAACTTGAGCGCTTCATCCAGCCGGTTGTCGCGCTGCGCCAGTTGGGCGCGCAGCAACAACAACGATCCGGCAACCGTGCAATTCTTCTGGCAATACCCTTCCCCCTTTTTAGTCCAGGACAACGCCAGGGATGGCTCATTGCCTTCAAGATAGAACTGGCTTTTCAGTGCGGCGGCGGCGGCCAGAGTGGCGGGTGGATAGGGTAAAGCGGGTTCAGAAAACAAGGCGTCCAGTTGAAGATGCGCCTGTTCCGGATGCGCCTGTTCGCGAAACACGCGCGCCAGGTTAAAACGCATGATTGCAATCTCGGCTGCATTCTCAACGGATTGATGGATACGCAAGGCCAGCAGGTAATCATGCTTTGCCCCTTCGTATTCACCCTGAAGGAAAGCGGCATCGGCACGCGCGCTCAGCTTATTGGCTTGTTCGCTGCGAAAATTCAGTTTTTCCGGCGCACTCCCGCAGGCAACCAGTATCAGACAAAAAGACAACAGTAAGGCGCTGTTACTTCGGCTGTGCATTTGCATCACCGTAGCTATCCATAGGCAGAATTTTTGCCTCTTCCGCTTTCATCATGTTCTTGATAGGCCAGGCTTCCCTTGCGGAACTGATGATATTGCGTGTGTCTTCTGCGGCTACCTGGCCATCGCGTAGCATCGGGGGAATACTCTCCGCGGAAGACGCCGTGACTTTCCCGACATCCCGAGCCACATCCTGGAAGCTGTCCAGCAATGTGTTTGCCTTGTCCAGTGTCACACCTACCTTGTCAAGCGCCACACCTGCCTGGTCCACCGCCACACTTACCTTGTCCAAGGCCACACTTGACTGGTCCAGTGCCTTGCCCAGTTTGAGATTTTCTTCGGCAATGACGCCCTGGGTCTGTTGCACAAGCGACGATATATCCTGCCCGGCTTTCTCGATCTTTACCGCGACTTTCTTGACATGATTAATCAATCCATCCGGTTCATTCAGTGATGTTGTGGTGACCTTAACGTTATCCAGGATGGGTTTAAGCCGTTCAACCAAATCCTGCGCCAACTCACCCATGCCGAATTGCCGCTCGAAGGGCAGCAGTTCATTGACCGCCAAATCAGGCTGGTCTTTCGACCCCGGAACGATCTCCAGCACACTATCGCCAAACAATCCCTGCTCGACCAGTCGCACCTTCGCTCCGCGGCGGATGTGCGGCAAATATTTATTGTTCACGAAAAACTGTACTTCGACCGCCCCGTCTTCCCTCAATGAAACACCCAACAGCTTGCCGACTTTAAACCCGCTCAGCCTCACCTCCATCCCTTCACGGATCAAGCCGGCATCACTGGTTTGAAAGCGCAATTTAGTGGTGCTGGCAAACATTCCCTGTTCAATTGCGACGATGACAAACACCAGCAGCAACGCACCCAGTCCGGCAAGGGCAAACAAACCCACTTTCCGCTCCAGAATAGCCAGACGGCTATCGTGAGCGGCGAACAATTTCATTGTCTGGTCAAAGGATGAAAGTTTGGTTGGCATGTATTTGGGTATTCAAATTCGTATCGTAGTCTAAATAAATTGCGGTATAGGCCGGGAAATAGCGGCGAAAAAAACCGTCAAACCGCCGAACTTGCTCTATCTCGGCCTTGGGCATATCACCCCAGATCGAATCGTAAACCATGACCCGGGGCTTCACCAAAGCGGAACGCACAAAGCCAACCAGACGTTTCTGATAGGTGGAAAGCTGACCGGGTAATTTGGTCAGCAGTTCGTGCGTTTCCTTTTCATTCAATCCGCACACTCCGAACAGCTCGGCGATTTGTTGCTCGGTAGCTTCCGTCAACAAACCGTGATAACTGAGCGGCAACAGCAAATTTTCGTCTATCCTGATGTTGTTCAATAACCCGCCATCCGGCGAAATGATCGCGGTTTCCGGCGGGCGCAGGAACAGTTCAAGGAACCTGGCCTTATCTTCTTCAGAATGCACCACCACACTATAGCAATAGCCCCGATCAAGTTCGAACAGTAACTGTTGCGTGCGGTTACCTCGATCTCGCCAGGCAATGATCCATTGTTTCTCTTGCGTCAGCTTATCCAAGCTACTGATTACCCATAATTGATTCGACAACTGACTGAAATGATATTTTACAGAACACATTCCAATAAAAGAATTGTAGCACCCCACCCCTGAACAATCTTGCTCAGGAGTATGCATGCTCACTACTCTGCCAATAGTTGTATTCCCGCCTCTTCCGCGGCAGCCTGATACTCCGCCGCAATCGCCACGCCTGAAACGCAGACCAGCTCATCGCCGCAATACAGCAGCGGCAGGCGGTCGCGCAGCCACGGCGGGACGCAGCGTTCCTGCAACAGGTTTTTCAGGGTGCGCATCGCGGCATTCGGGTGGGGACGCAGCGATTCGCCGCCGCATCGCAAGCGCAGCGTCACCGGTGCGCGCTGCAATTTCGCCAGACTGATGCCTGCCCCCGGAGATCGATTAAAGTGCAGCCGTGTGCTCAGTGCAGGCCAATCCAGCCCGGCTTCGCCATGCCACTGCAAGACCAGACTCCGGTCGAACTCGCCCGGCGCACGCAGCACATGCACCCTGCCCTGGTAGCGGCGCAGCTCCCAGTAGCCGCCGTAGGCGATGCAGACCGCCGCATCGGCCCGCGCGTTGCATAACTGGTGCAGCATATCGTCAAGTTGCACTGCCTGCGGCATCGGCGCGCCGATGCCGTGCAGAAAATAGCGCAACAGATTTTTTGCCCGGGGCTGGCTTAAAACCTGCAAGGCTGCAACGGCAAGCGTACCGTCATGGATCGCGCCTGCGGAATCCTGCTGCGCCAACTCATCCAGCAAGCTGCTGGCCTCGGCAAAATGCCGCGCACTGCGCGTGAGGGTATCGCGGTAGGCGGGAAATTTTTTCTCCAGCAACGGCAACAGGCGATGGCGCAGGAAGTTGCGCGGATAGCTGTCGTCCGCATTGCTTTCGTCTTCTATCCATCGCTGGCCGTGCGCTGCGGCATAGTCGAGGATTTCCCGGCGGGAACAGTGCAATAACGGCCGCACGATTGACCCTGCACAAACATTTTTAGATTCCGTTCGGGCTGAGCCTGTCGAAGCCCACTTTGCTATAGCAATACCATGCCCTTCGACAAGGCCTTTAGTCCTGAGCATAGCCGAAGGGTCAGGGCGAACGGCAAAAACAGTACCGTTGGAATCTGCACACTCGGAAAGCAGAGGCCGCTTCGACGGGCTCAGGACAGGCCCTTCGACTCTACTCAGGACAGGCCCTTCGACTCTGCTCAGGACAGGCATGGCGCTGGCGCCGCGCACTCCCGCGCCGCGCAACAATTGCAGCAGCAGCGTTTCCGCCTGGTCGTCGGCATGGTGCGCCAGGGCGACAAAATCGCACGCCTGTTCGGCAAACGCCGCATGACGCAGCTTGCGCGCGGCCGCCTCGACGCCATGCGCGCGCAACGGGGTGATGTCCACGTGTTCGATGTGCAGGGGAATTTGATGTCCGGCGCACAGCTCGCTGCAGAAATCCGCCCAGGCATCGGCGTTGGGGCTGATGCCGTGATGGACATGCAGTGCGGAGAGTTGCCAGGAAAAACGCGGCGCGAGCTGGTGCAACAGATGCAGCAACACCACCGAATCCACTCCACCGCTCAAGCCAATCAGGATGGAACTATGCGCAGGGAGCAGCGGCACGATGTGCGCCGCTATTCGTCCGGTAAAATCAGCCAGGCTCAACTTCCTTGAACTTGCCATAACTCATCAGGCGGCTGAAGCGGTCTTGCATCAAATTGGCAACCGGTTTGCTCTGTGCCGTTTTCAGCGCGTCCTGCAATGCCTTCTTCACGTTCTGCATCGTGGCCGCATAATCGCGGTGCGCGCCGCCCAGCGGCTCGCTGATGATCTTGTCCACCAGCCCCAGCGCCTTCAAGCGCGTCGCGGTAATGCCCAGGGTCTCTGCCGCATCGGATGCTTTTTCCGCGCTTTTCCACAGAATCGAAGCGCAGCCTTCAGGCGAGATCACCGAATAGGTGCCGTATTGCAGCATCAGCAAAACGTCGCCCACCGCGATCGCCAATGCGCCGCCGGAGCCGCCCTCGCCAATCACGGTACAGATGATGGGCACGCGCAGCCCGGTCATTTCATAAAGGTTGCGCCCGATCGCCTCGGACTGGCCGCGCTCTTCCGCACCCACGCCCGGATAGGCGCCGGGAGTATCGATGAACGTCATGATCGGAATGGCGAATTTTTCCGCCAGGCGCATCAGGCGCATCGCCTTGCGGTAACCTTCGGGGCGTGGCATGCCGAAATTGCGCACGATCTTTTCCTTGGTATCCCGGCCTTTCTGATGGCCGATCACCATCACGCTTTGCCCGTTGAAACGCGCCAATCCGCCCACGATGGCCTTGTCATCGGCGAACGAGCGGTCGCCGTGCAACTCTTCAAAATCCGTGAACAGATTCTCGACGTAATCCAGCGTGTAAGGCCGCTGCGGATGGCGCGAAACCTGTGATATCTGCCATGGCGTGAGTTTGGAGTAAACGTCTTTGGTAAGCACTTCGCTTTTCTTGGACAAACGCGAAATTTCGTCCGCAATGTCCAGTGCAGAATCGTCCTGCATATAGCGCAGCTGCTCTATCTTGTCTTCCAGCTCGGCGATGGAGCTTTCAAAATCCAGAAATGATACCTTCATGTTCAATCCTTATTGTAGCTGGTAGCTGGTAGCTGGTAGCTGGTAGCTGGTAGCTGGTAGCTGGTAGCTGGTAGCTGGTAGCCTGTAGCCTGTAGCCTGTAGCCTGTAGTTCGTGGCTGTGGGGTGTTGGCTACAAGCTACGGGCTACAAGCTATTTTTATGATGATACTACAAACCGAAGAAACGTTTGACGGTCGCCAGCACCTCATTGTGCTGCTTGTGAATTACCTTATGCAGCGATTCCTCATCGAGGTTTTGCAGCGCGCTATCGAGCTGCGCACGGCGCTCAACCAGAATGTGAGCAACCTCATCGGCGATGCTTGGGCGCTCCCGCATGATTTCTTCGAAAGCGTCCTTATCGAGACGATAGCATTCCACATCGGTCTTGGCGATCACCGAAGCCACGCGCGGCGCGCCGGTCATCAGGCTCATCTCGCCGAAAAAACTGCCCTTGGTCAGCACATTCAGGATGCGTTTCTCGCCGTTGGCCGCCTCAAGATAAACTTCAGCATCGCCGTTGATGATAATGTACAGCCAGTGCTGTGCGGGCGTGCCCTGCCTGGTAATGATGTTGCCCTTGGCAAACGGGGCATACTTCAGACGCTCGGCCAGCTTGCGCAGTTCGTCATCGGTCAACTGCGCAAACAATTCAACGCGCCTGAGCGTCTTGAAACGCAGCATCAACTCGCGCTGATGAACGGCTTCTTCGTGCTTTTCGTTTTCCTTGATGTAATGGACATTCTGCTCTTCCACCGTAAGCTTGATGCCGACCCGTTCCAGTGCGGTATAGATATGCCAGCGCACCGCCCCATCGGTGCTATCGTCCGCCGCCAGGTTGGTCAGCCAATAACGCAGCGCGTAGCGCGCACAGCCTTTATCCATTTCCATCAGCACGCAACTGGGCTGAGGATCCTTGGACACATCATTGATTTCCGCCTGCAGAATGGCATTTTCCACGGCGCTCACCACTCTGGTCGGCGTGGAATTCAGGCTGACGTTGAACCAGACCCAGCGCCGCCACTTCACCGGCTGATCGGTGCGCCGCCCCAGCACTAAAAATTTATTCTTCATCAACTGGCTGTTCGGAAACACCACGGTTTCCCAGTTGCGCGTCTCGACCAGCGTGGAACGCCAGCGTATGTCCACCACGCGGCCGGAAATATCATCCACCTTGATCCAGTCGCCAATCTCGATGGAATTGTCCAGTTGCAGCGCCAGGCCGCCGAGTATATTGCCCAGCGTATCCTGCATCGCAAAGGCTACCACTGCGGTAATCATCGCCGAGGTCGCGAGGATGCTGCCCAAATCCAGTCCGGCGTAGCGCAACCGCACCAGGCCCAATGCGATGTAGCCGATAATGACGAAAATATCCTCGGCAATGCGCGGCGGGCTCAGGCGCGCAAGCGGCAGCACGATGCGGAACAGCAGGGAGCCCCACAAACGGATGACTGCAATGCCACTGCCAATGGTGAAGGCCTCATGCAGAATGGCCGCGGCCTTGGTGAATTCAAGAGCGTGGAGCAGACTGCTGACAAACTGGCCGGCCAGACATACAAAGAAGAAGATCAGGGTATTGATGATGCTGACGCGGTCTTCCCTGCGGAAATGGAGCAACAAAAACGCTATGCCCAACGCCATCACCAGCAGCAGGAACGACCCCTCGCGCCAGAAAAAACTTATCGCGGCATCCCAGAAAGACATGACCAATCCCTGTTTTATATGGCGATATTCTACACCAAGGAACAACCCGCCAGTGGCCTGGAACGCCGCCAGAACGCCCAGGTATCGGCACGGTTCAACAGCAGGCGCCGGGCGCGATCCCCGCCCAGAATGTCCACCTGCAATTGCGAAATTTTCCCGGCGCGCAACGCCAGCCATAGCGGCTGCGCATAACCGGTTTCAAAATCCTGCAACGCGGCACGCCATGCGCCCAGGTCGCCCTGCTGCAACGCCCGGCGCAGCCCCGTCCAGACCAGCAATTGCCTGCCATTGCGTTCTTCATCACGCCATTGCCCAGACCATCCCGCAAACGGAATGCCCGCAGCCGAAGCGAACATCCCGGCCAGCACCTCATCCGAACTCACGCTGTCATAATTTTTTTGCGGCGTTGCATTTACCCCGCAGCCGCCTCCCCAAAACCACAGGCTGTTGATCGGCAGCTCACCGCGCGCTTCACGGTCTTCGTTCACCGGGTGGGCAAACAACAGCATCTGAATTTCGTTGAACACCTGATGCCAGCGCAACGCCTCAACACCCTTAGGCAGCAAATCATGCACGTTGCGTCCGGCGGCCTGCGACAGTGGCACGGTTACAATGTCCGGCAATTTGTCTAACCGAACATACCAGCGCTGCGGATGCGGCGCGAAAAACTCCATGCCCTGCCCGGCAAAATTCCCGTTCAACGCCGCGCACAGTTGCCCGGCCTCGTCCGCGCTGATATCCACATTCGGCAACAGCACCATTTGCTCGCGCTGCAAACGCAGATGCGCCGGATCGGCACGCAGCCAGCAACCCTCACCCAGCCCGTCAAACGCGGCACTGATAGGCGCTACCGGCGCATCTGTCCGGCACGGTACGCCGAATAATTCGCACAGATGATTTTCCAGCGACACATCTGAAACATCCATTCGTGCTGAGCCAAAACCCGTTCGTGCTGAGCCTGTCGAAGCACCCCGCGCCAACATCTTCTCCAATGCAGGCAAGCGCAAACCCGCGCAAACCTCGGTAGCAAAATCATTGGGGAGGAATAAATCAGTGATGACCAGATGGAAGCTTTTCATGGCGGCGAGTTTAGCATCCTCTTTATGCAGGGCTTACCCTGCGACACTTTTCGCTCTATCATGCAATTTGAAGTTATAACCTTCAAATTGCATGGTTGCGGTGTTCATAATCCTGCTTTATTACCTTTTTTTCCGCTGCAACCCACGCCGCGGAATATTGCCCCGGCATCGCCTTCGACAAGCAAGCTCAGTGGCACCACCTTGACTCGCTCAGCCAGGGTATAGTGAGTTTTGCCAGGATAAAGGACGACGAGTTGTTCCAGTTTGAGATCCTCAAACGCAATTCGCATGGATGGCGTCAGCACTGGTGCATCCATGCGTTTAATTTCCACTCCAAGCCGCCGGCCATCCTTGATAAGCATCAAATCGAGCTCCGCACCCTGATGCGTCGCCCAGAAGTATGCCTCATCCGGCTGCACCATCTTGAGCGTCTCCTCGATGGCATAACCTTCCCACGATGCACCGCATTTCGGATGTGCGAGCAAATCCCTGTCGGTACCGATGCCCAGCAACTGATGCAATAGCCCGCTGTCGCGCAGATAAATTTTCGGCGCCTTCACCTGCCGCTTCTTCAGATTCTCGTGCCAGGGCTGAAGTTGCCGCACCATGAAAAGACTGGTCAGCAAATCCAGATAACGCCTCACTGTCGGCTCGCTTACCCCCAATGAGCGCGCCGGTTCCGCCGCGTTCCACACATTGCCATGATAATGCGCCAGCATGGTCCAGAACCGCAACAACGTCGTGGCCGGGACGCCAATGCCAAGTTGCGGCAAATCTCGTTCCAGGAACGTGTGAATGAATTGCCGGCGCCACGACACACTTTCGGCATTGGAACGGGCAAGAAAGGCGCGCGGGAACGTACCGCGCAACCAATGTCGGTTCAACGCAGATACCCCGACCTCCGCAAGGCTGAAACCGGAAAGCGGGATCGTCTCAAGCCGACCCGCCAGAGACTCCGACGACTGTCGCATAAGTTCGGGCGACGCGCTCCCCCAAAACAAGAAACCGTGCCGGCAACGGCCTGCGGTCCGCCAGCACGCGCAGTACCGGAAACAGCTCCGGCCTGCGTTGCACCTCGTCTATCACCACCACCCCGCGCAACCCCGCCAGCGCCATCATCGGCTCGGACAGGCGGGCAAGACTGACCGGGTCTTCAAGATCGAAATAGTTGGCCGACGCCGGTGCAACGAACTCCCGCGCCAGCGTGGTCTTCCCGCATTGACGCGGACCCACCAGCGCAACCACGCGGCTGCGGCGCAACGAACGGCGAACGGTGTCGAGCAGATGCGGGCGTTTGATCATGCCGACACACTACCATGTAAATAAGACGTTGTATATTCGATTTTCATGGTAAGAGAATGTCCGACCCGTCAATATCGCCACTGAGCCGAACAGCCCGCCGCCACAAAACAATCCCCTCCCCCGTTTGTGAGGGAGGGTTAGAGTGGGGGTAAGGGCAGAAACTCCATTACCTCCGGATCAAGGATCACCGGACAGTTGGAAGTGTCCGGCAAAATACTCGTTCAGGGTCGCGCACATCTGGACAGACTCATCCGCGCTGACTTCCGCGTTCGGCAACAGCACCATTTGCTCGCGCTGCACCCGCAAATGCACCGAGTCGGCACGCAGCCAGCAACCTTCGCCCGTCCCGTCAAACAAAGCGAAAATGGGCGCAATCGGCACATCCTGGTTGCACGGCACGCCGAACATTCCGCACAACAACGCCTCCAGCGAGCCACTCTCCCCCCGTTCGCCCTGACCCTTCGAATGCGCTCAGGACTAAAGGCTTTGTCGAAGGGTCTGAGCCTGAGGTCTCCCCACAAAACCCCATTGAATTTCAATAAACTAGGGCGTATTGTTCAACCCAAAACAGCACATGCAAGGCAGGTTTAGTGTCTCTTTC
>Ga0209343_10010503_pt1 | contig 10517 bp, 7 predicted proteins | sample RifCSPlowO2_02_FD_184026 | JGI IMG/M metagenome (GOLD analysis project Ga0209343, IMG submission 184026) | Groundwater microbial communities from Rifle, Colorado - Rifle CSP2_plank lowO2_0.2 (SPAdes) (version 2) | ecosystem: Environmental > Aquatic > Deep subsurface > Groundwater | place: Rifle...
GGCCAAACATGGCCCTGGGAGGCATCACCCCCAAACAGAAGTTGGCCCGCGCGGCCTGACCTCTACTTCTGGCGAATACTAAAAATGGGGGGATTACCGTATGCAACGCCCCGTCAAATTACCCCGTGCACGGAATAAACTGGCGGTCGAGCCGGTATTGGGATGGACTTATCTGTCGCGCGAGGCGCTAGCCCATGCTAAGGCACAGATGGACGACGAATCCATGGGTGTACGGGATGAGATCGGCTTCCTTACCATCCATCAACGCTATGCCGACTATTTTTTTCCGGGTACATCGGTGTTGCATACAAGGGTTCGATACGCGCTGTTCGTTCCCTGGCTGTTCGAGGACTTGGCGGGATTGACAGGACCCGCCGCCTTGCGTGAGCTGCAGGAGCGTGAAAGGGAGCTTGCTGGTCGACTCAAGGATGCGGGCGAGTCCCAGGTGATCGGCGGTCGCGTGTTTCCCAAACCTTCTAGTCAACCGCCGTCGACCGTGTACTGGAACGCACTTGCAGTGTGGGGAATCCTGCGCCCGCGACCGGACGGGCGCACGATTTCGCGATTACAGGCTCATCGCCTACTCAAGGGCATGGGCGCTGGAACGGACGATGATGGACAGCCCCTGTTCAATATCGACCCACCGTTCCTGGTTCTCCCGGATCGGCCGGAAAACTGGCGAGCTGGATCGATCACGCTTCGGCTCGGAGTTGCGGAAGCAACGTTTCTTCGTGATCGGTTTGCTCAGTTACGCAGCGGGGAAGATCGTGAACTTTCGCTTCTCGCGCGGCTGGTTCGAACCAAGGCGAAGGCACCGCCAGCAATGTGGGCTGACGAAGCTTTCGCCATCGCTGGTCCTGATCAGGCACTACTAGCACGGGCGCAACAGGCTGCTAGTCTCGCGGGTATAGGTCGCGCGGTTTATGACGCGCTTCTGGAGCATTTCCTCAAGGCTTATGACAAGCGGGAAACATCGATGCGACACCGCGACCATCTTGACCGCATCGTCGCGAAGCATGGTTCCGTCGCGGCCAAACTCGACGTCGATGCGCTTGAGGCGGACATTGGCGCGCTGCCAACCAAACTGCGAGCTGTTGTGACAGCCACACGAGACTGGACAGCCTCCGGATCGGCCGATTTTGTCTCGCTCTCGGACATCTACGTGGCTGCTGAAGCGCGCAAGGGGTTTCGTGCACGACTACCCCTGACCCCCAATGGGCGCGCTCGACGCCTCGAATGGTCGAGCGACGAACATGGTCTTGCCGAGCCGCTCCACTATCGATGGGATCGAGTAAGCATGCTCCTTGACGATCTGGCAGATGCCAAATGAGCGAAGCAGTCGCTAGCTGGCCGGCACTATCGTTCCTTGAGGAGCTGCGCCCTGGTCCCGATGAGCAGGTCGAACTCGCCTTGCTGGCATCGTATTCGGCGGACCTGGGGTCGATCGGAGCGACCTTGCTCGCCCTAGCGGGGAAGGACTCGGATGGAGGCCGTGGCAGCCCGTCCGACTTCGCGGAGGCGGTTGAGCGCCTTCGTGGCAAGGTTCGCATTGTCATCCAGCGTGGCCGCCTTGCGAGAATGCGCCAAACGCCACGTATCGCCGCAGTGCTTGATCAGTTCGTTCGTGAAGTCGATTTCAATGAAGCACACCACAGCTGGCACCCCAAGGCCGCTCTCGTTCGAATGCGCAGCGCGGACGGCAAGATTCGTTGGCGGCTCTGGATCGGCAGCCGGAACCTCACCGAATGTGTGAATCGTGACATCGGGCTGCTGCTCGTTTCCGGAGAGAAAGGTAGCGCCCCGATTCCTGGGGTGGACGCGCTAGCACGTGCACTGGCAGACAAGGCCGCACTCAAGGGCTTTCCCGCCGGGAAATTGGCAGCATCCATTGCCAAGGTAGCTTGGCGGGCTCCGGCGGGAGTGCGCGTCGAGCGGATTCACTGGTCGGACGGGACCGGGAATCAGGCTATCCCTGAGCCGCCGGAAGGCACGGACGAAATAGTGGTAGTCAGTCCCTTCGTCGACAAGACCTTCCTGGCAAGTCAGGTACCGCAGGGAGCAAAAGTGGCCCGGCGCTCACTTTTGACGACCATGCGCGAGATAGAGCGGATAGGGCCGTCACTGTCGACCTTCGATGACCTTCTGGTACTGGATGCGCCTGACTTTCCTGTCGTCGACCCCGCGCCGGATGTGAAGAACGCGCCCCTCCCACCTGACGGTCACCCGTCTGCCGAGGGGGAGGAGGTCGGCGCCGGCTTGCATGCCAAGCTGCTGTTCATGCGCTGCGGACAAAAGCGGCGGTTATGGCTCGGCAGTGCGAATGCCACCTTGCGTGCTTGGACAGGACGTAATGTCGAGGTAACGGCCGAACTGCTCATTAACAGGCAGATAGAGCAAGGACTTAAGGCACTTCTCGGGTCGGCCCGGCTGGTTGAGGCGCCAAGAGCGGAGTACTTGCCCGACGCGGCGGCCCTGGAGGAGGAGCTACTAGATCAGGCACGAGCCCAAGTTGCGGCGCGATGGGCAGCGCAGCTCACCATCAATGATGGCCGCGTGTATCTCCATCATCACTCCAGCGATTATCCTGGCGGCCCCCATCCCGACGAGTCGGGCGTCGTGCTGGAGGCAGGCACACTTTGTGGTGATTTCGTCGTCTGGCCCGCGCGACAACCTGTGATGGACTTGGGCCCACTGGCCGCAGCGGAGCGAAGCGAGTTCGTGCGCCTGCGAGTCAGCCATAAGGGCCGTGGTCTTTCTTGGCTCCAGCGTGCCCCGGCAGAACCACCGTACGGAGAGGAGCGGGACCGTGCTGCATTTGCGCGCTTTCTCGGACCCCGAGGATTCCTTATGTGGTTGGCCGGGTTGCTGGCGGAAGAAGGCCGGGATGGCGAAGGTGACTGGAGACTCGAAAAACCACGAGACCAGCCAGGTCTTGGAGCGAAGCAGGATCTGGATGCCTCGCTGCCGACGCTGGAAGACATGTTGGCCGCATGGGCACGCAACCCAGAAAAATTCCGGGAGATTGAGCGACGGGTTTCCCAGTATCTGCCGGCCCTGCTCGAGCAGGCCGTGCAGGAAGAGCCACAGGCTGCAGAAATGCTGCGACGCTTCGAGGATCTCTGGCGCAAGCTCCGTAGCGGACTCGGCGTCGTCCACACTAGGGACGGAAATCGGTGAGCACACCCAAACCATTCCAGAAGGCCGCTGTCGATGCGGCAATCGCAACCTTGACCAACCTCGCGGGTCGTCGGCGATTCCTGGTCGCCGACGAGGTTGGCCTCGGAAAGACGGTCGTGGCGAAGGAGTTGGCCCGTCGCATGGCCGACAATCACGACCAACCCTTCACGATCTACTACATCGCCAACGGCCACGCGGTTTCGCACCAAAACAAGAGCCGAATCGTCAGTTTCCTTGAGGACGCCCAGCTTGAGAACGCGACCAGAACACCTGATCGGCTTTCTCTCATCGCCATCGAACAGCGTCCAGACAACCCTGTCCTGATTTATGCGCTCACCCCGGCGACCTCTTTTCCTGGAGCAGGCGCTCGATTCACAGGGGGGCGCAAAGAAGAGCGAGCATTCCTAGAGGTCCTGCTCGAGAAAACCTATCCTGCTTTCGCGCGCAGCCTGAGCCCGGAGCTGTTGCGACTAAGTGCACGGGGCTCATGGGGCTGCGCGGTCGAGGAGGCAAAGAGGAGATTCGTGGACTCTCCCCCCCATCTTCTGCGCAGGTTTCGTGAAGCCCTAGCACTCGAATTTGGAGAGCCTGTTCGCTCGATGCTCGACCTCGCGGCATTTGGCGATACTGGACGCAAGATCGATCCACTCAAGCCTACGACCTTTGTCGGACGTCTTCGACGGGCGCTTGCGCTCGCAACACTGCGTCATCAACCGCCTCATCTCGTTATTCTCGACGAGTTCCAGCGCTACCGGCACCTTCTCGACGACGAGGATGCGGATTCGCTTCTTCGCGCTCTCCTTGAACCCGAGGGAGCACCCCCTCCGGCGGTCCTGCTGCTCAGCGCAACTCCCTACCCGCACCTGACTACCCGGTGGGAGGAGGCGCGCGGCATACTCGCCCATGCGGAGTTTCTCAAGCTGATCGATTTTCTTGCCGGTGCCGACGTGCGCGACCACGCCAAGACTCTCTTTTCGGCTTTCGGTGACAAGCTGCGTGACATTGCGGCGCACGCAAACGAAAGCCACCCGGCACTCAAGGGCGAGATCGCCGACGCGTGCCTGCTCAGGGACAACCTGCGCAAGTTGCTTACGCCCGTGATGTCGCGTACGGAGCGAGACAGCGTGGGCTCGATTGAACCACTCGGGGGAACGAAATTCCTTCACGCGGAACCCGCGCTGGAAGACTTCAAGGTGTACCGACACCTCGCGGATAGCTTCACCGATCGAATGCGCCATGAGGCATTGCCGTACTGGTCGTCGGTTCCGCTGCCAGCTCAATCTCTCGGCCCCCGCTATATGGCGTGGAAGCGTGCGACTATCAAGGCCGTGACGAATCTCACCCGGATGACCCGTGAGCGCCGTAATAAACTCGATGCGCCGACCGCCTGGCCGGATGCGAAGCTGCGCGCGCTGAGCCGCATCGTGCCTCCCGAGCAGCTGTCGCTCCCGTGGGTTGCTCCGTCACTGGCGTGGTGGCCGCTTGGCGGAAACTGGGAGCGTGCGCTGAACGACCCCAAGCTCCTGATGTTCAGCCGCTTCCGCGCAACGCCGCCAAGCGTCGCGGCACTACTGAGCTTTGGCGTAGAAGCCCACTGCCTTTCCGGTAAGCAGTCCGGTTACGACAAGGCGTATCGGCAACGCCGCTTCAAGCTCGCGCCTGTCCCGGGCCCTGTGATGGCGGCATTCCACCCCTCGCCATGGCTAATCCGCAATACCGATCCGCTTGCCAAGCCCGGCGCGACGCTCGGCATCATTCGCAAGGAAGTTCGTCGGCAGATCCTGGCCGCCTTACCCAAAGGCATTATAGATCGGGATACCGCGAAGGCTCGAAGACGGCACCGGCCAATCGCGATGACGCTGGCGTCCCTCGAACGAATGGCAGGACTTTTGGAACAATCCGCCAAAGGATGGAGCAGCGCGGTCGGTGACGACAGCGCTGCTCGCTCAGCGATACGCAAATGGCGGCAAACACCACCGATTGACAAGCTTTCCCCTCTCGAACTCTCGGACTTGGTGGCGTACGCGATTGGCGCGCCAGGCGTTGCGCTCGGCCGTGCCTTGTTTCGGCATGATTCGACAGTTCTTGACCCTGAGCGCTATCCGGAACTGGTCCAGCTCAGTTGGCAGAGCCTGCGAGCCTACTTCGACAACCCTGTCATCCTGTCGATGCTGCCGGGGAGAACCGCGGTAGATCAGGTCATAAGAGCGATTGTCGATGGCGGTTTTGAAAGCGTTCTGGACGAGCATTTCTGGCTTCGCGCCCAGAGTCTGCCGGATGGCGTGGCAGGGCTAGTGAAGGATTTGAGGTCATCTCTCGGTCTACGTGCTGGGTACTTTAGCTTCCACGGGATTGGCGGGCAGGCGCACAAGATTTCCGTGCGCTGCCATGTCGCCGTGCCATTCGGCGACGCCGCGACCGAACCTGCGGTAAATGCCGATGGCACTCCGGGTAGAGCCACACGACCCGACGAGGTGCGCCAGTGCTTCAACACACCATTCTGGCCCCATATCCTGGCGACGACATCTGTCGGGCAGGAAGGATTGGATTTTCATCCCTGGTGTTCACATGTGGTGCACTGGGATCTTTCCTCCAACCCCCTCGACCTAGAACAACGAGAAGGTCGTATTCAGCGATATGCAGGTTTGTCGGTCAGACGAAAGCTGGCGGCGCAATTGCGCGACGAAGTACTGAAAGATCCCAATCTAGCCAGCGGATCACCTTGGCGGTGCGTCGAAAGGCATGCCGAGCGAGTCACCGATGCGAGCGGCCTTCGCCCCTGGTGGGTGCTTGAGGGTGCTGAGATTCGCCGTCACGTCTTCGAGCGCCCTTTTGGGCGCGATAGTGTGCGTTTTGCTCGGCTTCGAGAGCAGCGCATGATCTATCGACTGGCGATTGGACAACCCAACCAGGAAGATTTCATTGACGTGTTGTCGCGTGGTGGCGAGGCTGCTCGCACTACGTTGCAACCTCTGGTTCTCGATTTGTCCCCCATGGGATTGCGGCAATCGCAAAACATTGCCAGCGAAGCTTTGATAGATGGGCAAGGCCTTTCCTATCCCGCCGTCCCCAAGGTGCTGGATGGCATAGAGTGATTGCTAGCGAACCACATTAATTCGGCATACAAAATTGCGGATTAGTAGTATGGCCTGCTTCTAGCAGGAAGCGGACGAGGGTAGGGGGTGTTAGCCGAGCCATAGCTGTCATTGACGAAAGGTAGAAAACGGCCAAGAGCCGCTGATGGGCGGAGCGATGGCGATTGAAAAGCTATGCTGAGTCTATTGCCGGAACTGATCGAGCAGATTTGGCTTTCCGTCCGTAGCATATAACGCTCTTCAGTGGCGGCCAATGTCACAATACCTAGCCTAGTCAAGGATAGGCGAGAGAATAAGGAATGCTATCCACAAAGCCCGTGAAGGCGTAATCACCCCACTTGCGATCTACTTATGTCTCCAAAAAGCACTGAGCCATGCAGTCTCGCCAACGCCCCAAGAAACTGAAACACAACGTTGCCGATCATCGAAAGCTCATTCGGCGCTGGAAACGTTGGCTGCCTGCGATGAAGCGGGATCTCACTGACTTGCTCAGCAAGCGAGAGACCTTCTGGGAGCTGCAGGAGGTAGCGAAAGAGAACCCTAAGATCATGAATCCGTACAGCTTCTTTGATTGGATGTGCAGGAACTACGTTGTTTCTCAGACAGTTGGAATCCGAAGCTTCGTGGATCACAGTCGCGACTCTCACTCCCTCTGGCGCATGCTCTATGAGATGCTGGAAAACCCAGGAGTCATTGATCGAGCAACTCATGTGCGGATGTACGCCAGAACACCGATTGGTCCTGAGCTAGGCCACATGACATTCGACAGTGTTGTTGGTAAAGGACGTTTCTGTCTAACCCAGCAGTCAATTCGAACTGATCTGCGCCTCATTGAGGATGCATGCGAACACGTGAGACGCTTCGTCAACAAACGCATTGCACACAGGACTGGGCGGGGAGAGATAAGGCACATACCAAAGTTCGATGAAGTCGATGGCGCCCTCAATAAGCTCGACAAAGTGTTTTGCAAATACAACCTTCTATTGACCGGTGAAGGAATGAGTTCACTACATGCCACAAGACAGCTCGATTGGCGCGAAGTTCTTTTGGAGCCCTGGATTCCGAAGGGAAGCAAGCTACACCCGGAAACCTAACCCTTCGTTGCAGCGGACTATGTTCGGCAGCCGCTAAACTCAAACATTAGGGCTCGTCAGCAATGCCACCACTTTTCAACCTCGTCCAAATCCTAGCCGGCCTTCTTGTCACGCTCTTGCTCGGCCTGACGGTCAAGCCGTTGTTGACGCATGCGACGAAGTCAATGTCTCTGCCACCGCCAAGCAGCGACCTAGCCAGCGAATGGGCGAGGGTGGTATCTGGGAACGAAGGCGGCAGTGTGCTGGGCTTTTTAGAGCGTTTTCTGTTCTTCTGCGCCTTCCTGGCAAATGCTGATGTTGTAGTGGCTGGTTGGCTTGCCTTCAAGGTCGCATCAAAGTGGAACGCTTGGACAAATGTCGTCTCTGTACCGAAAGACATCCTAGGTGTCGACCCCATCGATTTCTTAATCGCCCGGCGTAGCTGGGCGTCACACCTTCTCATGACGTTTCTTGTCGGCACGCTAGCAAACGTAATCGCGGGGTTTCTTGGCGTCGTTGTCGCACGCCACGGTTATGCGCTGGCGATAAGTATTCTATGCTGAGACAGACGAGCCCTAACCTTACAGTCGAGAGGATGCTGCACGATGAAGCTGCGTACCACTTTCGCCCTCCGAGTGAGCGGCTTCTTCTATACTTCGGCGAAAGTTATGGTCTCGGGCGCCTCTAATCACCAGATCGCATTCCCCCAGCGTTAGAGTGTCCGAATCCTACCCTACTTGGTACAGCGCACGATGACATCATCCTCGTCAACCTAGCTGGGAGGTCCGCGCCAGGTCAACGTATCAACCAGAAGGCGTGGTTCCGAATGCTCCAAGACGCATGACGCCGGAAGGTCGTCGAAAATCATCATGCAAGGGCTTCCTCCGGCTAGTCCCATGTAACTCGGGTTAATGATCCTCTCCAGAAGAATATCCATAACGGTTGGGGTAATGCCGTAGAACCACTCCTCAGGTATGAGTGAAACGGGAACATCACAGCTAAACACCACAGCTTGGCCACGCTTTGCTAAAGCAGTTAGGTACTGATGCTGAGCACCTGGTAGTTGGCATGCGATTGCTTGGAGGTACTCACTCCCATACGCCATGTAATGGTTGTACCCTTGGATCATCGCTTCATGGTCCAAGGCAAAACACACCTGGCCACGGCGAGCCTCTCTCTGCTGCTGCATCATCTCCGACTGAATAATGCCCTCCAGTATCTCGGGCGTGATTTCTGGATAGTCGCCAGAAAGAAAAACCTCGCGAGCGATCTCATGAAGATGCTCGGCATCATGCCGCCTGATGCCTTCGGAGTAATAAGGAGTTGGGTCGATCGGGCGGGCGCCATGAAAGGCTCGAATATGGGTGTAGATCTGAGGCAGTTGGAAAGCCAAATGATCGACCACACATACCTTATGGCCTTGTTGCTCGCTGGCAATGCGGCTCAACAGGTTAGAATATGAGTCGCTCGTTTGTGCAGCTTCAGCTAGAAACCTTTCTTTGGCCCGTTGGTCGACCAGACCGACCAGTGCTGACCACACGTCTGATTCCCAACTGCTGAAGGGTACCCATTGAAAAATTGTTCGACAGTCCATGAAACCCCGCACCGAGCCATTTCCTAATATGGTTTTGTCGTCTCATTTGTTGGGATAACTATCCGGGATTTTAACGAGCCTGACCGAGGTCGAGCCATCCAACTGCACTTGACCCTATCACCTAAGATAACGGCACCACAACGCCAATAGATATGCCTAGCCAGTTGGCGTAGCAACCTGCAGTGGCTGATTCGTGACGCGGGACAAAATGCCCGCTTGTGGCCATTCTCGGTCAGTAGCCTCCTTGCCGTATATGGCTCACGTCGGATGCAAACAGTGGTCAGCGGCAATGCAATGCGGTGGTCAAGCGCGATTCCATTCTGCAAATAGCTTTTCCATGGATACCTACTTGGATGTCAGGCTGAATAAGGGGACGCATTCGAGCATTCGAACCTCCGTCGCGTTGTTCTGAGTAGGTACGCAATCCTGATCGCGCATCAACATTTTGCTGTAATCAGCCCCGTAACCTTGCTTATAACCTCAGCTAAAAATAGCCCATTTCCCTGTTAAGCGGCTTGTTAACCCCCGTTTGTTAACCGGCTTGTTCCTCGCTAACCTCGGCCCGCTAACCGGCTGATTCCATGCGTACCAACTTGCGTACCACGCCATGCGTACCAGCCAAGTGGCCGCCATCTCGGGCGTGTGGGGGCATACGGCCACATTGGTGTGATCGAATAGCGCTCGGCGGGGTAAACTCCGGGCTTTGTAAGCTCACCCAGGAGTTATTGCGTGAACACGGAAAACCATTCCCAGACGGCCGCCTTTCTCTGGTCCATTGCCGATCTGTTGCGCGGTGACTTCAAGCAATCGCAGTACGGCCGCATCATCCTGCCGTTCACCCTGTTGCGCCGAATGGAGTGCGTGCTCGCGCCGACCAAGGATGAGGTGATCAAACAGACCTTCGCCCAGGAAGGCCGCCCCGACACCGTGCGCGAGATGATTCTGCTGCGTGCGGCTGGTCAGCAGTTCTTCAACGCCTCGCCGCTGACCCTTGGTACGCTGTCTGACACCCAAACCGCCGCCGACCTGATGCGCTACGTGCAGTCCTTCAGCAAGGACGCACGTGAGATTTTCGAGCACTTCCACTTTGAAGATTTCGTCCAGCAACTGGAAACCGCCAACCTGCTGTATCAGGTGGTGCAGCGCTTCGCCGCCACCGACCTGAGCCCCGAGTTCATCAGCAACTTCGGCATGGGCATCATCTTTGAAGAGCTGATCCGCAAGTTTGCGGAAAGCTCCAACGAAACCGCCGGGGAGCACTTCACCCCGCGCGATATCGTGCACCTCACCACCTCGCTGGTGATTACCAATCAGGATCACAAGCTCGCGCCCAACAGCATCGTCACCATCTATGACCCAACCGCCGGCACTGGTGGCTTTCTGTCTGAGGGTGATGAGTACATCCAGTCCATCAGCGAAAAGGTCAGCGTGTCGCTGCACGGCCAGGAGCTCAACCCCGAGTCCTACGCCATCTGCAAGGCGGACATGCTGATCAAGGGCCAGGACGTGGCCAGCATCAAGCTCGGCAACACCCTGTCCAACGACCAGCTTAGCGGCAAGTATTTCGACTTTATGCTC
>Ga0209343_10010505_pt1 | contig 10517 bp, 6 predicted proteins | sample RifCSPlowO2_02_FD_184026 | JGI IMG/M metagenome (GOLD analysis project Ga0209343, IMG submission 184026) | Groundwater microbial communities from Rifle, Colorado - Rifle CSP2_plank lowO2_0.2 (SPAdes) (version 2) | ecosystem: Environmental > Aquatic > Deep subsurface > Groundwater | place: Rifle...
CGTCGTCACCGAAATCGAGGCCCGAGGGCGTCAGATCGCCCTGCCGGTAGCGTTCCGCAACCGCGGCGATCGCGCGCACGCGTCGGCCGAGGCGTCGCGTCAAGAGGTACGCGATTGCCGCAGAGCCGGCCAGCGCGAAGCCCAGCGCCGCGAGGGTTGCCGTCAGCACGGTGCGCAGCTGCTCGCGAACATCGGTCAGCGGGAGCGCCACCCGGGCGAACGCGATCACCGGGTGCTTGACGGGCACAGCGACATACAACATCGCCATCCGCACCGTGTCGCTGTAGCGCCGGGTGCGGCCCAGGCCCGATCGCCCCGCTTCGAGGATCTCGGGGCGCGTCGCGTGATTGTCCATGGCCGCGAGCGCGCCCAGGGGCTCGGAGGAATCGCCGAGCACGCGGCCGTCGGCGGCGATGAAGGTCACGCGCGCGCCAACCAGCGAGCCGACCCGATCGGCCTCGCGATCGATATCGGCCGCCGCCGCGAGCGCGCCCGCCTGGCCGCCCGCCGCCTCGCCCAGCAGTTCAGCCGCCAGCCGTGCCTCCGCGACGAGCGTCTGCTCGATGCGCTCGTCGGTCTGGCGGCGCATCGACGTGGCGAACACCACGCCCGCGATGAGCAGAGCCAGCGCCACAGCCGAGACGGCGGTCAGGAACAGTCTGATCTGGAAGTTCATTCGAGGAGCTTGTACCCGAACTGCTTGACGGTCACGAGCAAGCGCTCGAGCGGCGGCAGCTTCTCGCGCAGCCGCCGCACGTGCACGTCCACGGTGCGCGTGCCGCCCGTGTACGTGTAGCCCCACACGTCGGTGAGGAGCACGTCGCGCGACAACACGCGCCCCTTGTGCTTCAGCAGGTACTCGAGGAGTAGAAATTCCTTGGCCGTCAGCACGACGGAACGGCCGTTCGACAGCACGGTATGGCGCTCGCTGTCGACCACGATCGGGCCGTAGGCGACGCTTGCCGTGCGTGCCGGCTTCCGATGCGCCCGCCGCAGCAGCGCACGCACGCGCGCCACGAGCTCGTTCGGGCTGAAGGGTTTGGCGATGTAGTCGTCGGCGCCGACCTCGAGGCCGACAATGCGCTCCGCTTCCTCTGCACGCGCCGTCAGCATGATGATCGGCACTTCCGCCGTCCGGTCGTTCGCGCGCACGGCCCGGCAGATCTCGAGGCCGTCGATTTCCGGCAGCATCAGGTCGAGCACCACCAGATCGGGTGGAAGCGCGGCAATCGCCGACAGGGCGTGCTTGCCCGAGGCGACGAGCTCCGTGGTGAAGCCGGCCTTTTCGAGATACCGGCAGACCAAATCGGCGATGTCGCGGTCGTCTTCGACCACAAGGATGCGGCTCATCCGATGGACTATTCTAGTAAAGTGAAAAGTGAGAAGTTAGAAGTTAGAAGGACTACAATCAATCAGAGTATCCAGGAGCGACATGTCCTACTTTCTCACGCTTGCTTCGTCGCTGGTCCTGTTGACCTCGACGTTTCAGGGTCTGGCCCCCAAACCTGGTGCGATCCAGCACGTGACGATCGCCGCAACGGCCGATCCGAACCCGGCGGCGCCGCGCGGGAAGGTCACGCTCGCGCTCGACGTGACGCCCGACCCGAGGGTGCACGTCTACGCGCCGGGCGCGAAAGACTACGTGCAGACGAAGCTGACGATCACGCCGCCGGCTCGGACGAGCGCCGGCAAGCCTGTCTACCCGCCGTCCGAGCTCGTCTACGACGTGGCGCTCGACGCGCGGATTCCACAGTACCTCAAGCCGTTCCGCATCCTTCAGCCGATCACGCTTGCCTCCGGGGTGAAATCTGGCGAGAGCCTGGACGTGTCTGGCGTGCTGACCTATCAGGCGTGCGACGACCGCATGTGTTTTCCGCCGACGTCCGCGGCTGTGCGGTGGACGGTGAACGTCCGCTGAGAACCGACGCGTCTTGTTGACGTTTGCGGGCTTTTCCGATTTTCACTCGCGTGTAGTCGACAGTTGACAGCTCACAGTTGACAGAGTTCGGTCGTCGACGTCAACGATCTGTCGACTGTGAACTGTTGACTGTGAACTACGCCATACCGAAGTGCAAAGCGCTCTAGATCATGCGAGCGAACGCGGCCTGCCCCCACAACCCACCCAACACGATCGACGTGCATCCCACGACGAGCATGACGAGGCGGGCGACGAGGTGGTGCGAGCCCAGCCGCGCCAGCGGCCAGCCGAGCAGCCCCGACAGTGTCGCCATGCCGATGGTCGATCCCAGCCCGAAGAGCGCCATGTAGGTGAGCCGCGCCGCCGTGGTCGGCAGCGTGGCGAGGACGAGCGCCGTGAGCGCGCCGCTGCCCGCGAGCCCATGCACGGCGCCGATGAGGAGCGGCCGGCGCGCCAGCGTCCAGTCGCCGACGTGCAGGTGCGCCGGCACCCCCGCGTGGCGGTGCACCAGCCGTCCATGGCGGTGCAGCGTCGTGGGACCGCCGGGGCCTTGCCGCGCGGCCTGCACGATGGCTCGGACGCCCAGACCGATCAGCATGAACGCCACCGCAAGCTCGAAGACGTCCGACACGGCGGCCGGCATTTCCTTCCGCAGCACCACGAGCAGCGCGCCGACGACGACGAGCGAGCACGTGTGGCCGAGTCCCCAGCAGGCCCCGACCGCTGCAGCGCGCAGGCCGGTCCGCTCGCGGCCGACGAGCGTCGACACGGCCGCCAGATGATCCGGCTCGAGCGCGTGCCGCATCCCGAGAAGCGATCCGAGGCCGGAGCTCGTGAGGAGGTCGAGGAGGGGCATCAGCGGCGACCATTGTACTGAATTGGATAATTGGATAATCGGGTAATCGAGTAATCGGGCAATCGAATAATTGGATTGTGAGATTGGACAGCGAGCTCAAATTGTCGGCGAACTCAATTCGCCAATCAATGACCCCGATTACCCGATTACCCGATTACCCGATTACCCAATTACCCGATTACCCAATTACCCGATTCATATCTCCCTGACCCCGTGGCTCCGCACCATGAAATACAGCGCGACGACAACGAGCAGCGCGCCGTTCAGGCCGATGACGAGCGGTGCGCTGATAAAGGTGGCCAGATAGCCGCTGGCGAGGCTCCCGAGCGGCATGCCGCCGCGGAATGCCAGCATGTAGATGCTCATCACGCGGCCGCGCATCTCGTTGGGCGCCGTCAGCTGCACGAGCGACGTGACCGTCGAAAACACCACCATCAGCGCGGCGCCGGTCAGAAACAGCAGGAGGTCGCTCAGCCAGAGGACGCGTGAGGCGGCGAAGGCGGCGATCAGCACGCCGTACACGGCCTGCACGACGAGCGCCGTCCACCCCATCCGCTTGAACTGCCCGAGCCACGCGACGACGAGCGCGCCCACCACCGAGCCGGCGCCCGAAAACGCCATGAGGTGGCTGTAGGTGCCCGCCCCCTCGTGAAACACGCGCTGCGCGAACAGCGGAAGAAACGTCAGCACCGAAAACCCGAGAAACGTCGTCGCCGCCGCGAGCACGATCAGTGCGACGAGGTTGCCGTGATGCCGGACGTAGGAGAGCCCGCCCTGGAGCTCGTCGCGCATGCTCCCCGTGCTCGTCTGCGGAATGTGCTTCACGTGGAGAGACACGAGCGCGTAGATGACCACGAGAAACGACATCGAGTTCAGGAGGAAGCACGCGTTCATCGCCTGCGGCTCGTCGTAGCCCCACCACGCGAACACCGTGATCGACGCCCCGAAGAGGAGTGGCCCGATCACACGCGCCACGTTGAACTGAATCGAGTTGAGCGCCACCGCGTTCGGCAGATCTTTCTTGTCGACGAGCGACGGGATGAGCGACTGGTACGCCGGGCCGCCGAAGGCCTGCGCGAGGCCCGTGACGAAGGACAGGACCAGGATGTGCCAGACCTCGACGACCCCGAAATACATCAGTGCGGCGAGCGCGCCGGAGGTGCCCATCTGGATGTACTGCGAGGTCAGGAGCGTTCGCCGGCGATCGCGTCGATCGGCGAGCACGCCGCCAATGAGCGTGAAGAGCATGATTGGCAGCTGCTGCAGGAAGACGTCGAGGCCGAGGAACAATGCCGAGTCGGTCAGCGACAGGACGAGCCAGTTCTGCGCGACGATCTGCATCCAGGTGCCGATGCTCGACGTGCAGGCGCCGAACCACTGCACGCGGAAATCGCGGTAGGTGAACGCCGCGAACATTCGCGTGAGTGTCTTGGAGCCAAGGAGCACCGGGGGGCTCGCCGCGTCGGGCGCCGGGGGGACTTCAGTAGAGAGGGACTCGGCCAAGGGACTCTGGTGTACCTCGCCCCCGCCGGGCTTGATCGGGGAAATCGGCTTGCAGTATAGTTCGCTTGTAAGGCGAAAGTTTAGCGAAAGTATGCCGCTTGTTCAGACGACCCGGGCCGGCCTCGAGGCGCTCCTCCGCGTGCGCCAGCTCGATCGGACGCTCTCGTCGCTCCCTCCGCTCGATCCATACGACGAATACGCCGTAGGGGCGACGGGCGTTACCACGTTGGACGCGATCGTCGGCGGCGGGTTCCCACGCGGACAGCTCTCCGAGATCACCGGGGCGCGATCGTCGGGCCGCGCGAGCCTCGTACTCCGTCTGCTCGCGTCGGCCACCGCGCGCGGGGAACTGGTGGCGCTCGTCGACGCGCTCGACATGCTCGACGTCGAATCGGCGTCGGCGGCGGGCGTCGCGCTCGATCGGCTTCTGTGGATTCGCGGCGACGTCGTGGCCCATCCGGGTCTTTGCCACGACATCAATCCACGCGCGATGGAGCGGGCGATTCGCGCGCTGTCGCTCGTCTTGACGGCGGGTCATTTCGGGCTCGTCGTGTTCGATGCCGGAGAGGCGCCCGCCCGCGCGCTCGCGCGGCTGCCGTTCACCACCTGGCTCCGGCTGCAGCGGATGGTCGAGGGGTGTCAGACGATATGCGTGCTGGTGGGGAGCGAGCCGATGGCGAGAAGCGCCGCGGGGATCACGGTGCAAGTGCGTAGGGCAGAGGGAAGGGCAGAGGGAAGGGCAGAGGGCAGAGGGCAGAGGGGAGAGGGGATGGCAGAGGGGAGAGAGCGAGGCACTCGGGGAGCGACATTCAGCGGACGGTCATTCGAAGGGTTCGAGATCGAGGCTCGTGTCGTTCGCGCTTCGGCGCGGACGCGTGAAGATGCGAGCGCGGCGCTCGTGACGCGCGCGGTGCCACATGTCTGATTCGCACAGTCCTTCGACCCTTTGCCCTACGTCCTTCCCTCAACCCTCAGCCCTGAGCCTTGAGCCTTCAGCCCTGAGCCCCGAGCCCTGCTATGCGTGTCTCTACCGGCCCCCTGCGCCAGGGGTTCACAACGATCAATGCAGAGATCGCCGAGAACTTCTTTTAGAACTGGTAGAACACTCTGCGGGCTCTGCCCTTCGGCAGGCTCAGGGCATCCCGAGCTTGTCGAGGGATGCGGCCTCTGCGTTGAATGTCGTGTCACTTGTAGACATTGCGCAGGAATTCTCCCCGCGCTACGAGCGGCATCGCGACGATCTGGTGTCGATCGACGTCCGGGGGCTCGAGCGGCTGCTCGGTTCGCCGCGCGCGATCGCGTACGAGCTTCGACGAGAGGCGGCCGATCGGGGCGTGCGCGTGCACGTGGCCGTCGCCGGCACGCGAATGGCTGCGCTCGTGCTCGCGCTCGTTCGTCCAGGCGTGACGGTGGTCGATCGCGGCGAGGAAGCCGTCGCCCTCGCGCCCGTGCCGATCGGCGTGCTCGAGCGCGTACTCGAACAGACCGATGATCACGACGATCAACCGCAGAGCTCGCAGAGTTCGCAGAGAAATCTTGGCCAAAAGTCCTCAGCGTCCTCGTCCTCTGCCCCTCGACAGGCTCGGGGCATCCCGAGCTTGCCGAGGGATGCGGTTTCTGTATTGCAACAGTGGGGGATCAGGACGCTTGGCGAGCTGGCGGCGCTTCCCGCCGCTGATCTGGCTGCGCGGCTCGGTCCGCAGGGGCTCGTGTGCCAGGCCGTCGCGCGCGGCGAGGATCTCGGGCCGCTCGTGCCGACGCTGGCCGACGAGCGCTTCGAATCGTCGATCGAGCTCGAGTGGCCGATCGAGGGGTTCGAGCCGTTGTCGTTCGTGCTCACGCGGCTCCTCGAGCCGATCTCGACGCGGCTCGAGCGTCGCGATTGCGGCGCGGCGGTCCTGCACGTGTTCCTGCGTCTGGTCACCGGGGACCAGCACGCGCGTCGCCTCGAGCTGCCCGCGCCGCTGCGCGACGTACGGACGCTGCGTGCGCTGGCGCTCATCGATCTCGAATCGCATCCGCCGCCGGCGGCGATCGACGCGGTCACCGTGGTCATCGATCCGACGCCGGGACGGGTGCTCCAGCACACGCTGTTTGCGCGTGGTTCGACAGGCTCACCACGCCCTGAGCGTGTCGAAGGGCGCGCGCATCCCACGCCCGACGCGTTGTCGACGCTGTTGGCGCGCCTCGGCGCGCTCGTCGGACAGGACCGCATCGGCGCGCCGGCGACGGTGGATTCGTACCGTCCCGGCGCGTTCGCGATGAAGCCGTTCGCCATTGATCACGATCTCGACAATCACCGCAGAGACCGCAGAGCACGCAGAGAAAGTTTTGTAGAAGATTCTGCGATCTCTGCGAGTTCTGCGGTGAATGTCGTGGCGGCGTTGCGCCGCTGTCGCCAGCCCGTGCCCGCGCGCGTCGTGGTGGCCGGCGGCCGCCCCGTGCGCGTGACGACCGACAGGCCGAGCTATGCGGGAGGCGCCGTGCTCGCCTCGGCCGGCCCCTGGCGCACGTCGGGGAACTGGTGGAAGCAGTCGTCAGTCGCCAGTCGCCAGTCGGTCGTCGGCGTACGGAATCAGTCGGCAGTCGACGGTCGGCCAGCAACGGTTGGCGCAGAGCTGTCAACTGGGAACGGTCGACTGTCAACCGCCTGGGACCGCGACGAGTGGGACGTCGCGCTCGCAGACGAAGCGGTCTATCGGATCTTCCACGATCGCGAGACGGACGGCTGGTGTATTGACGCGATTGTTGATTGAATCGAGGAATTGAGGATTTGAGGAATTGAGAATGTGAGGATTGAGTGTAGGGAATTTTGATCACGTCTCTCGAAATTCTCACCTCTCAAATCCTCAAATCCTCAAATCCTCAAATCCTCAAATCCTCAAATCCTCAAATCCTCATTTCCGTGTCCTCGCCCTACATCGAGCTCCACGCCGCTTCCGCGTTCAGCTTTCTGCAAGGCGCCTCGCTGCCCGAAACGCTGGTCGAACGCGCCGCGGATCTCGGCTACCCGGCGCTGGCGCTGCTCGATCGCGACGGGGTGTACGGCGCACCAAGGTTTCACAAGGCCGCGCGCGCGGCCGGCATCCAGCCCATCATCGGGGCCGAGCTCACCGTTCGGAATTCAGAAGTCAAGACTCGACATGTAGAACCTCGTCGCGACAGTTCGAGCAGGCCTTCTCACTTTTCACTTTTAACTTCTCACTTTGTTTTGCCCGTCCTCTGCGAATCGGCCGAGGGCTACCGCAATTTGTGCCGCCTCATCACCACGATGAAGCTTGGCGCGCCCAAGGGCGAGGGCGCGCTGACGCTCGAGGATCTCGACGGCCACACCGCTGGGCTCGTGGCGCTGGCCGGCCGCGCCGCGCTCGACACCCGCCGCTTCGGTGTGGGGGGCTTCGTCGATCGCCTGGTCGGCGTGTTCGGCCGCGACCGCGTGTATGTCGAGCTCCAGCGGCATTACCGGCGCGACGAGGAGATCGACAACCGGACGCTCACCGAGATGGCTGCGGCGTTTCGCGTGCCGACCATCGTCACGGGAGGCGCGCGGTTCGCTGCGCCATCCGATCGGCCGCTCTTCGACGTGCTCACGTGCATCCATCACGGCACCGATCTGATGCACGCGGGGCGCCGCCTGGCGCCCAACGCCGAGCGCTACCTGAAGCCGCCCGGCGAGATGGCGTCGCTCTTCGGCGATTGTCCCGCCGCGTCCGCGCGCACGCGCGAGCTCGCCGATCGGCTCGAGTACACGATGGCCGATCTCGGCTATCGCTTCCCCGAATATCCGGTGCCGCCGGGAGAGACGCAGGCGTCGTTTCTCCGGAAGATGACCGAGGTCGGCGCGCGCGACCGTTACCGCCCGTACCACGACCGCGCCCGCGCGCAGATCGCGCGCGAGCTCGATCTCATCGAGAAGCTCGACCTCGCCGGCTACTTTCTCATCGTCTGGGACATCGTGAATTTCTGCCGCCAACATGACATCCTCGTGCAGGGCCGCGGGTCGGCGGCCAACAGCGCCGTGTGCTACAGCCTCGGCATCACGGCGGTCGATCCGGTGGGGATGGACCTGCTCTTCGAGCGGTTTCTGTCGGAAGAGCGCGGCGAGTGGCCCGACATCGATCTCGATCTGCCGAGCGGCGACCGCCGCGAGCGCGTCATTCAGCACGTGTACGAGAAGTACGGCCGGCTCGGCGCGGGCATGACGGCCAACGTCATCACCTATCGCGGGCGAAGCGCGGCGCGCGAGGTGGGCAAGGCGCTCGGCTTCGATGCCGTGCAGATCGATCGGCTGGCGAAGATCATGAATCACTTCGAGTTCGCCGATCCGTCGGACGCGTTGCCGCGACACATGGCCGCTGTCGGGCTCGATCTCGAGTCGGATCGCGTGCGGCTGTTCGCGCGGCTCTGGCGTGAGATGCAGGATCTGCCGCGCCATCTCGGCCAGCATTCGGGCGGGATGGTGATCTGCCAGGGCCGCCTCGACGCGTGCGTGCCGCTCGAGCCGGCCAGTATGCCCGGCCGGGTCGTCGTGCAGTGGGACAAGGACGACTGCGCCGACATGGGGATCGTGAAGGTCGATCTCCTGGGCCTGGGCATGATGGCGGCCATTCAGGACGCGCTGGCGCTCGTGAACGGCGAGAAGAACCCTGTCACGACGATCAACGCAGAGACCGCGGAGACCGCAGAGAAATTCTCGTACAGCCCCGAGCCCCCATCCCCGAGTCCCGAGTCTCTGTCCGCGATCACGACGATCAACGCAGAGCACGCAGAGCACGCAGAGCACGCAGAGAAGTGTTTTGGAACAACCCAAAGTGTCTCTGCGTGCTCTGCGAGCTCTGCGGTCAATCGTCGTATCGTCGACCTTGCGCATCTGCCGCCAGACGACCCGGCCGTCTACCGGATGCTCCAGGAGGCCGACACCATCGGCGTCTTCCAGGTCGAGTCGCGCGCGCAGATGGCGACCCTGCCTCGCCTCAAGCCCACGTGCTTCTACGACATCGTCGTCGAGGTGGCGATCATCCGGCCCGGCCCGATCGTCGGACAGATGGTGCATCCCTATCTCAATCGCCGCGCGGGAAGAGAGCCGGTGGTGCCGCTGCACCCCTTGCTCGAGCCGGTGCTCGCGCGGACGCTGGGCGTGCCGCTGTTTCAGGAGCAGTTGCTGCGGATGGCGATGGTGGCGGCCGGCTTCACGGGCGGGCAGGCCGAGGAGCTTCGGCGCGCGATGGGCTTCAAGCGCTCCGAGAAGCGGATGACACACATAGAAGTCCAGCTTCGCGAGGGCATGGCGAGAAACGGCATCACCGGCGCGACGGCCGATCGCATCGTGACGTCGATCACCTCGTTCGCGCTCTACGGGTTTCCCGAATCGCACGCCGCGAGCTTCGCGCTGCTGGCCTATGCGAGCGCGTACCTCAAGGCGCACTTTCCGGCGGCGTTCTACACGGCGCTCCTCAACAACCAGCCGATGGGGTTCTATCACCCGTCGACGCTCGTGAAGGACGCGCAGCGCCGCGGCGTCCGTTTTCAGCCGATCGACGTGCAGATCTCGAGCTGGGACTGCACGGTGGAAACCGATGGTTCTGTCCGTTTGGGATTGAGGTATGTGAGTGGCCTCCGGCAAGAAGTAGGAAAGCGCATTGGGAGCGCCGTGCATGCGGGTCTCAAGACCCGCACTACACCTGTATCTGTAGCGCAGGACTTTAGTCCTGCCCGCCAGTCAGGTGTAGTGCAGGACTTTAGTCCTGCCAACATCTGTCCCAAATGTGGCTGTGACGATCCCTCCATGCTCGAGCCGGTGAACGACCGCCGCTGGTTCTGCAACAACTGCTCGCACGACTGGGCGCTGGAGTCGGCATTTCTTGATTCTCGCGGGGCCCTCTCGCCCTCGGCGAGACGCTTCACATCGCTCGACGATCTCATCGCGCGCACGGGCTTGCGTCGAGACGAGGTCGTCACGCTCGCCGACATCGGCGCGCTCAACTCGTTCGGCTACGACCGGCGATCGGCGCTGTGGCAGGCCGAGCGCGCCGTGCGGCCGTCTGGTGAACTTTTCACGACGATCAACACAGAGACCGCATCCCTCGACTTCGCTCGGGATGCCCTGAGCGAGAGTCGCCCCTCGACGATGCTCGGGACGACCCTGAGCCAGTCGAAGGGTCGAAGGGCAGAGCGCGCAGACTTCTTTTTTGAAGAACATGAAAAAGAGGCCGCTGCGTCCTTTGCGTCCTCTGCGGTGAA
>Ga0209343_10010506_pt1 | contig 10517 bp, 7 predicted proteins | sample RifCSPlowO2_02_FD_184026 | JGI IMG/M metagenome (GOLD analysis project Ga0209343, IMG submission 184026) | Groundwater microbial communities from Rifle, Colorado - Rifle CSP2_plank lowO2_0.2 (SPAdes) (version 2) | ecosystem: Environmental > Aquatic > Deep subsurface > Groundwater | place: Rifle...
CATCTACGGGTTCAAAGGTTTTGCGTATTCCTTATGGCGAAGAAGGATTATGCATAGAATATAGAAAACCAATTGGTTACGATAAATTTGAAAAGACTTCAGCACGATCAGCAATGGGCATACAGCAAAATGGTTGCTTATTTTTAAATACCTGCAAGGGAATGGGCGGCACAAGGCTTATTGATACAACGCCTAGTTCCAAACCATCAACGAACGCTGATTTTGCTGATAGTTGTGTGCAGTCTGGCAGTACATTCAGTAATGACATGCTAAAGATTAGCCTGTCTTTTACTCCGGCTGGAGATTCTGCTTCTGTAAATATTAATATTCAGCCTGGTGGTTCTATTCCTCTTGCTAAAGCTACTGGTAAAGAAAAAAGAAAAACAACTCAGCCTAGGAAAAAATAATCATTTAAATGTTTCTGTAGATATAATATCATGGCGAACATAAATAGACTACATACCGCTTTGTTAAATGCAGTAATACTTGCAGGTGCTAATGCAGTTCAAAAACAAAAAACTGCGCGCGCTGAGGCAAAGGGGCAACATAAAGATGTTGTTACAGCAATTGATAGAGAAAACGAAGGAAGAATAAGAGATGCGCTTAGAAAGATCGAACCAGATATAAGCTTTTTAGGTGAAGAAGAAGGATTGCAAACTGGCAAGGGAAAATTATTGGCAGTAGTAGATCCATTAGATGCAACAACTAATTATGCATTAGGCAGACCTGAGTTTAGCGTAATAGGCGCAATTGTAGAGGATGGAATTGTTGAGTTCGGTGCTATTTGCGTACCAGCAACTTATGAAACATTTTCTGCAGAACGTGGTGCGGGCGCGTTTTTACATACGATTCATGGTAGAACCCCAGTACGCGTGAATAAACTCGCTAAATTAAGCGATGCAGTAATTAGTTTTAATAGAAGTAATTTTCCTCCACCAACATTCGCTGGCCCAGATCCTGCAATGGTTGCGTTGAGAATGCTTGGCGGGATAATAAAACACGCTAGATCATATAGAAATTTTGGAACTGCTGGTTTTGAATACGTAGATGTCGCGCGCGGACGCTTAGATGGAGTAGTTACTCCAATAGCAGAAGCAGTCCATGTAGCTGGTTATTTAATAATGGAAGAAGCTGGAGCAAAGGTAACTGACTTAAATGGGAAACCTTACGCACTAGATTCTAAAACAATAGTTGCATCCTGTCCAGAGATACATGAACAACTTTTAAGAGCGCTTTATGGTGAGTATTAAATTTGTGCTTAATGTCAAGCAGGTTTAATAATATTTTTAAAGAAATAAAATAATGAAGTTTGCAATAATTTTTCTTGTAATGATTCTCTTTTTCGGTTGCACTATCAAAGAAACACCAAAACAATCAGATCAACCTCAACCAACGCCGCAGCCAAGTCCTCAGCCACCAATATGGCAACCAAAACCCACTCCAGCACCTTCTCCTTCCCCTACTCCTTCTCCAAGCCCACAACCAACACCTGTTCCTCAACCTACTCCGCAACCATTGCCCCAACCAGTAAAAAATCTCAAGATGACTAGTGATGCTTTTAGTGATGGCGACTTAATACCAAAGAGATATAGTTGTGAAGGAGGAGATAATAGCCCGCCATTAAGAATTGCAGGTACACCTTCTGAAGCAAAAAGTCTTGTGTTAATTGTTGATGATCCACAACCAGATGCACCAGATGGTGCATGGGTACATTGGCTTATGTGGAACATACATCCATCAACAACACAAATATCAGAGAATGCAAATGTTGGTGTGCAAGGCAAGCACAGTGGCGGAGAATATGGTTATACTGGTCCATGTCCTGGTCCTGATGAGCATACATACAGGTTTATGTTATATGCTTTGGACACAACACTAGATATAGATCAAGGCTCAACAAGAAAACAATTAGAATCAGCTATGCAAGGACACGTATTAGATAGTACAGAACTCAAAGGCTTCTATATCATGGATGAGATTATACCTGCGCCAATCCCTTCACCAACCCCAACACCTACGCCTACTCCGACTCCAATTCCTGTGCCAACTCCATCAACTGGAATTCCATCTGGAGCAAGCACTAGATGCAGTGATTCAGAGTCTTCAGATGATCCAGTCAAATTAGGAACTGTTACAGTGGAATATGCTGAATATGGATCTAGTGCATATACTACCTATGGTTCCTGGACTGATACTTGTATAAGTTCAAGTACTGTGCGAGAGTTTTTCTGTGATAGCTCATCTCCTGACCGTTATTCTTCTAAATCAGTAGCTTGCCCAACTGGAAAAACATGCAGTAGCGGTAAATGTGGAACAGGTACAACAACTACTCCCACCCCTACGCCAACTCCTACTCCATCAGGTTGCACTGATTCTGATGGTGGAAAAATATATACTGTCAAAGGTACAACCAAAAAAGGAACTGTAACAAATGTAGATTGGTGCTTTACTAGCAATCCAAAAATACTTAATGAGTACTATTGTGAATCAGGAAATATAAAATCAGAAACATATACATGTGCTAATACTTGTTCTGATGGAAGATGCACTGGATCTTCAACACCTACTCCTTCTCCAAGTCCTGAATGCACATCAAAATATGACTGCGGTTATAAACAGATATGTGAATCTGGGGTATGTGTTAGCGTACAATGTACTAATGATGCCCACTGTACTAGTTATTGTTCAAGTGCCCGCTGCGGGGATGATAATAGATGTGATTATTCATGGTGTTAGTGATTATTGCACTTGTTAATATTGTGATCTTTTAAATTATAATTTTTAAATGTTCTTAGTGAGTGTATAATATGAAATACATTCTTTTGTTCGTTTTTTTATCACTTATAATAGCTGGTTGTTCTCAGGATAAGACACAGCCAACACCAGAGCCACAGCCTGCACCAGCTCCACAGCCAAGTAAAATCTGGGGAAACGCTACGCCTACTCCACAGCCAACTCCACAACCTGAACCAACGCCCACGCCAACTCCAAGACCACAACCAGATCCTAGTGCGCAACCAATCCCAATAATTAATGAAGAGTGGATCAGTGTTTTCATATTATGCCCAGGAGATTATGTTACAGTAATTGCTGAAGATAGCTTTGCACCAATTGCAGGTGCAGAAGTAATTGCATCTAAAGATTGCAGCAACCAATATACGTTTTCCACAAAAACAAATAATGAAGGCAGAGGCGTTCTACCAGAACTTCAACCTGGAAGATATTGTATTAAGGCTAAAAAAATAGGGTATCTAGAAATAAATAAAGAGGTAATACTTGGTAGTGGTCAATATTCCTGTAATATTCCTCCTACACCGACACCTACGCCTCAACCAGAACCAGCAATTTGCAGAGATTCGGATAATGGAACAGATACACGCATTAGAGGGACAACTACAAAAGGAGAAATAATCAGAACTGATACTTGTGATGGAAACCGCATACTAGAATATTACTGCACAGATAATGATTTGTACGAAATCTCACAGGTCTGCGACTATGGCTGTTCTGATGGGCGCTGTAATCCTGAATCTACCCCAACACCACCGCCAGCTTCAACTTGCACTGATTCTGATGGCGGAAAAAATTACAATGTCAAAGGAACAGTTATGAAAGGAACTAACGAGGAGGACCGGGCAACAGATGTATGCCTTACTCTTGATCCAACAGTGCTTGCGGAGTTTTATTGTGACTCAGCAGGGAACATTAGATCAGAAGAGTACACCTGTCCTAATAGCTGTTCTGATGGGAGCTGTACTACTGGAACGCCAACCCCAGAACCAGAAGACATATGCACAACTAATAATGAATGCGGTTATAAAAAGGCATGTATAAACGGGAAATGCGAGAGTGTTCAATGTACTACAAGTTCTCAATGCACTGGTTGTAAAAAATGTTCTGGATATAGTTGTGTGCGCTGTGGTTATGGACCTTATGGTTGCACCTGTTGAGTGCCATTTTATATATTTCGCTTCTTATATATCTACGAGAGGGATTTATGAAAGCAGTAATCTTAGCAGCAGGTCAAGGTATTAGGCTTAAACCGCTTACAAACACGCGTCCAAAGGTAATGCTACAAGTTGCGGGAAAACCAATATTACATCATTTACTTTTAGAGCTTAAGAAAGCTGGTATTGGCGAGGCAGTAATAGTTGTTCGTTACATGAAAGATCGCATTGTTGAATATTTTAAAGATTTGGATTTAGGAATGCGCATAAGTTTTGTTGAACAAGACGAACGAAACGGCACTGCTGCTGCGCTTTTAGCTGCTGAAGAAAAAGCAGGCAAAGAATTTGTTGCTGTTGCAGGAGATATTATTACAAACGCACAAACAATAACTGATGTAATAAACGCGCATAAAAAAGGCATAACACTTGCGCTTAAACAAGTTGATAATGCGCATGGATATGGTACTGCACAAGTAAGCGATGGCAAGATTAAATCATTTGAAGAAAAATCTCCAAAACCAAAAAGCAAGCTTGCAAATCTAAGTGTTTATTGCATGGATACAAGCGTGTTTGACCAAATTAAAAAACTAAAACCAAGCGCTCGCAACGAATATGAAATAACTGATTTGCTTGTAGGCGCTAACGCAGTTATTACAAATAATTTTTGGATGGACATTGGATATCCCTGGCATTTATTTGCTGCTAATGAATATTTACTAAGCCACATGGAAGCGCAAAGCGATCGAGAAATTCGAGGAATTTCGAGAGATTTGTCCAAAGGACAAACTGAGGCAGTAGAAAATTGCACAATAAATGGAAAGGTAATAATGGAAAAAGGAGCGAAAATATTTGACAGTTTTATAGAAGGAATTAGCTATATAAGCGAGGGAAGCGAGATTGGACCGAATGCCTGCTTGCGTGGATTTAATAGTATTGGAAAGCATTGCGAGATTGGTGATTCCACTACTATAAAAAATAGCATTTTATTTGATAATGTTAAGGCAAAGCACCTTATTTATATTGGAGATAGCGTGATTGGTGATAATGTTAATTTTGGTGCGGGTACGCAGATTGCTAATTTTAGATTTGATGAAAGTAATGTGAATGTACTTACAGAGCGCGGATGGGTAAATTCTGGAAGAAAAAAATTAGGCTGTGTGATTGGAGATAATGTAAAATTCGGCGTGCTTTCTTGTGTAATGCCTGGAAAGCTTATTGGCGAGAACTGTTGGATAGGCAGTGGTGCAGTAGTTGGACAAAACGTAGATCCAAATACGCATGTGTTTATTAAACAGGAACTAATTTTTGCTAAGGAAAAGAAAGAAGAATAAATGAAATGTAGTTTTTGGAATTATAAGTTAGCAAAACTGACAGACGTCAACACGCAATCAAAGTATGGCATCTCGTCAGCGCGAACGTACTGCTTCTCATTGAGAATAGCTACGAGACCGCCAAAACCACAGATAATGAAAACACTGTGAGAAAGAAGGCCAATATAAACGCCATCTATTCGCCGGAAATTTCTCGCTTCATTTGATTCTTCTACTGGCTCACCTTGTGGGACTTTTGTTTGTTGATGGGGGGAGTACCATTTATCAGATTCCTTAGGGAAATTTTCTATTAGAGTTATGTTCGCTCCTTCTACTAGTTTTATTTCGTATTGATTTTCTATTTGTGGTCTATTTCGACCAAAAATCCGTGACCACATACTAGGTTTTTTTGAAATTTCTACTATTTCGAAATCAGGATGTTCAATTGCTAAGGCACAGTTTCTTAATCCCTGGAATTGTTTTGGTATTTTGAAGGAAAAGGAAGATTTTACGTTCTTCTGGTATTCAAATGTAAAAGTAACTTGCTTTCCAAATTTTTTGTCTGGTGCTTCATAAATAACTAGAGTACCTGTCCATGTCGGCCCTTTATAGAGTTTTTTTAACAATTCAGTATCTGTTATACCCGCCAGAATTCTATCAAGAATGTCATTTGGAACTATTAGCTTATTTTCTCTTTGTGCTAAGGCTAGTGCTTCAAACAAATCTAATTCCTGCGGAACGAATTCGACTACTTGTAAAAGCTGCTCAACAGTCATACTTCGTAGCATTTCCCTAGTTCGTCTTACCGCCTCCTGCCTATTGCCTACAACCTCTTGCTTTCTCATTTCATGCGTTGGTTCTTGCTTGTATCTTCTGAATGGATCTTCTGCACGTAAAGCGTGGGCCCCTCCTAATCTCCTTCTCATTTCACACCCTCGATTAATCTATTATATCCATCTTCGCTAAGCGGCAGATTGCACGCTGCTAGAAACGTTAGGCCATTTCCATAAAATGCAGGATGCCAGAATACCGTATCTTTAAATGATTGAAAATCTGTTGGAGCAGAAATGGATACAATACCGTTTTCTGTTACAACAACTGAACTAGATAGTATTGCTCTCATCTGATCTTTATTGGTAGTGACCAATTGTTCGATTTCAAATCCAGCAAATGTTAATAGTGCTTTGTAATTACCATTAGTTAGCGTTCCATCGCCAAATGCATTTAAAACCGCTTTTCCACTAACAAGCTCTCCGTTAATATCAGTAAATATAGTATTTAAGAAACCAGTTAAACCCACAAGAGAATATCTTTTTGGATTATTCATATAAGGTACTGAAATTCCGCCTCTATCAGTCCTTCTGTTTAACAATAGCTGGACACAACCTTCTTTTGTTTGCAATTGAAATCTTAGTCCTTCAGATATAACTGCCTTCTTATGTATCATCTCTGTCTCATACCGAGTAAGTGTTTTAGGAACACCAATCTTAGCCTTAAAAGACGTCCATGTTCCATCACGTTCATGTTTATAACGTCTTAAAAATTCCTTGCCGGTTCCCTTAAACAAAGGATGATCTAACTGTGCACGCTCAAACTTATCCTCGTACATGGCAGTCATGCTTGCTAAAACGTGGCCACGGTTTAGCTTGTTTCCTTTTATTTCAGCACTACTAAGTATATCCAATACTAGTACTGAATTCCATGGATCAAAAGGGGACACACCTCCTGGCCATGAATAATCAGGCTGCTTTTTTGGTTTGGGATATTTTTCAGGGTGCATTTCTCTTATTTTTCTTAGAGTAGCAGCTAAAGATTTGTCTGTTATTTTCCTCATACGAAGTGATTCCATAAGTTCTACTATTTCATCCTCTGTATGCTTTGCCTCAAATTCAACTGCAGCCTTTCTTAGGCCAAACTCAACTGCCTCTTCAACAATAGGCTGGAGGCCTACTGCATGAGGAGAAGGTAATACCTTTCTCCCAATTGCTGCTGATTGTCTTGCCCTCATCATTTCTAGATCCTGCGATCTAACCTTTTCTGCTGCAACAACCTCGTGATCGAATAAACGATCAAGGGAAATTACCTGGCCTTCGTAGCTGTCTTTTTTTATTGCTTCTACTGTACAATCGCGCACGCTATCAAATCTTTTGGATTGGTTAAATGCTAGGGTTCCTTTTAATGAGCTCAAAGATCTCTTTAGTTCGCTAAAATCTTGAGATAGTGCATTCACTAGATGTATACCCTCATCGCTTAGATTGCCACGATCAATTTGTTTTTGCAGGCCTTCTAATTCTCCTTTTATATGATGCATTGCATTGCGAATCCATCTCTCCAGTTCATCATATCCAAGTATTTTATTCTCCAGTGCATTTTGTGCAAATCTTAATACGCATAGTTCAGCAAAAATCTCGCTAACCTCTTCTTCAAATGCATTTGCAATAGTCTGCATACCAAGTAACTGCCTTGTAGCATCAATAGTAAAATAACGGGAGAATGGCCTGGGAAAAACCTGCTCAGCGTAGCCATGCCCATCTTCATGAACTAACGATATCGCCACATCTATTGGATCAGTATTGCGCGCAATTAGCAGTATGGCGCCGCTTTTTGTTCTTGCTGCAGCATACTGCGCTGTTTCAGTTGTAGTCATAAAACGTGTGGCAAATTCCTGAGGCACAATGTATATATCTTCTGTAAAAGGCAATACACTTGATGCATTATTCACATTATATGTTGAACATAGTACATGAAATGATCTGGAAAGCAGTGCTGCCTGTTCTTCTATAGGCACTTCCTGACATGCTGCTACTGATGTTTCAATATAAAAATTTGCATTTGAAGCACGCAAGCGCATTATTGCCTCTCTAGGAATATGTCTGGCATTATCAACCATGTGAAGAATAGGTGGACTACGAAGCTCATCCAAGCTAATTGTCTTTATGCCTATTCCATCTTGCTCTATGAAAACCTCGTCATCAGCAACCCTAAGCACAAGCATTGCATTTGGTGGAAGGCCAGGAACACGTAATTTGGCTTCTATTGATGCGCCTGCTTTTGTATCAAGCAGATGTATATGACCATTGTGGTCTGTTCTAACATTAAAAACACCAATAAGTTTATTTGCATAGAGCAGTGCTGCAGGGGTTGCTATTGTACAGATAGCTGGCAGATCCCTCATTACCCTTAATACCCGCCCATCCAATGTACTTACATAGCATTGATTCTCAATAACAGATACAAAGATTGGAATATCATATCTTTGTAAACCATCAATAATGTAAGGAGAATCTGGTTGAAGGATAAATGAGGCATGTTGTATTAGACCAAAGCAACCACTCTCATCAATTTTTAATTTCAAGAGTTCTTCTATGTCAATTGACCCATTCATGACTTCCATGACAGAAAATAGCTCTGTCATCATAATAATTCTGTCAAGAAGGTTTTCTAAACTTATTTTTGAGTATGCAAAAGATAATTTGGTAACATAATTATAAGCCGATTGGATAACGGAATCTTCAGCATATTTAAGAACATCCCTCCATTTTTCCATACCTGGCTCATTTTCAACCAGGGATTTTGCAACTGACAATTGATAATAAAATTCTTCTATGGCCCTTCTTATTAGTTCGCTCTGTTCCTGACCAAATTCAGCCTTTACCCTAGCACATAATGCCTCTTTCCAGGTTGATAGAACAACTGCACGTTCAATCTGCCCCCTAACTTGAAGATAAAAATATGGCGGTACGTCCTTTAGCTTTAGATCTCCTGATAAAACAGCAGCTGCCATTGGGTCTGCAACTCCACTTAATTTAACTATTGCACTTGCAGGCACATGAACTGGTAGGATTGCCCTAACTTCAGAAGGCAAGGTTCGAACTGCTAATGCCTTTGATTCCTTTGGCCCCTCTAACGCATCAAAAAGTCTTCTTGATTCTCTTGAATCGCTAACGCCAGCAACCTCTCTTAATTTTCTTAAACGATACACAAGATAACCAGTTGGATCTAACTTAGCTGCTAGAAACTGCTCAAATTCCTGTCTATCAAATGCACATTGCCGAATTGCGGTTGCTGCATTTCTAACAAGCTCATTAATTTCAGATGTAGTAACACGTGAACATATTCCATCAAAAACATAGTTCAGCACTTCATAATCATGGCCGCATTGCTCTATTGCAACGACCAACAGCTCGTTCCATTGTTTTTCATATCCTTTTCCAACCCTTGCTTCAAATAAATTTTTTGCATTAAACAATATTTTTGCGATATTTGAGATATATGCTGATGGATCAGGCTCTTTTTCCCATCTCTTTGCTACCTTTTCAAGTGCTTGTAAAAATGTCTTGTCAAAGTTTGAAATATTTAATGCAGTTGATATTGCTATCCGCAATCTATCAACTAAGCTAGCAGACCTAAGAACAATTTGCGTGGGTTGACCTGAATGAAGTGCTCGCGCCATGAATTTATTTTATTCAGAAATATTTATAAATACGCGTTTTACCATAAATAAACAAATAAGTATTTATGTGCTGCTAAACAATTTAAACCTTGCTCTCGAATGCAAATCATGTATGTAATAGTCGGAATAGATGCAGGTATAAACGTCGGTTATGCAGTACTTGATCTAAATGGCGCGCTAGTTGCTGCTGGTGTAGAAAAAGAAGCAAATGATGAAACAATTGTAAGAATAGTAGCAAAAATAGGCATACCTAGTTTAGTTGCGAGCGATGTTTCTCCTGCACCAAGTTTTGTTTCTAAGGTAGCTGCAAGATTTAATGTGCGCGTATTCACACCAAACAAAAGCATGACTGCAGATGAAAAGAGATTGATTGGTAGTAATATAATTGATCCGCATATTAGAGATGCGTATGCAGCTGCTGTGAAAGCGTATAGAAATTATGCGAATCGCCTTAGGCAGGTTGATAAGCTCGGTACTTTAGAGGATAAAAATAAGTTGAAGCATCTGATTATACAAGGGCAGGCGCTAGCTAAAATATTAAAGCCAGAGCACAAACCTAAGCTGCCACATATAGAAAGGCGCAGTGTTAAGAAAAAAAGTACGAAGAAGCGGAAATAAAAGTATTTCTAGTTATAATGTAAATTAGGCAGGGGTAACGAAGTGGTCAAAGGCTTTTTGTATTAGGTTCGACTAATGGCAAAAACCCTGGAAAAAGCCATCTGGTATTTCCAGACACCGACCAAACGTGCCGGATTCAGGGTTCGGTCCCTTAGTGGGTTCAAGAGTTCAATTGAAGCCTTTTCTCTA
>Ga0209343_10010511_pt1 | contig 10513 bp, 6 predicted proteins | sample RifCSPlowO2_02_FD_184026 | JGI IMG/M metagenome (GOLD analysis project Ga0209343, IMG submission 184026) | Groundwater microbial communities from Rifle, Colorado - Rifle CSP2_plank lowO2_0.2 (SPAdes) (version 2) | ecosystem: Environmental > Aquatic > Deep subsurface > Groundwater | place: Rifle...
ATGAATAAGTTACGATACATATGAGACTCTGAGGGTATATATTTATGCGGGGAAAAGTAGGAGTTTCAACAAGATATCAGCACGTCTTCTATGATACACCTCTGTATAATGCCTCTACTATGAAATGTATTGTCTCAGTAACCCAATTCTCTGAAAGTGAAACGGCTCAGTATCGATTAAAAGTTATCCAATTTCATAAATTACATGGAACCTTAGCAACTAAAGATGCCTTCTATGTCTCAAAACCAACTATATATCGGTGGAAGAAGACACTTTCAGACAGTGGTGGTAAACTCTCAAGTCTTGTTCCTCAGTCAAAAGCACCAAGAAGGAAACGACAGATGATAACTGATCTTCGTATTGTTGCCTTTATCAAACAGATACGTGATGAGCATCCTTGTCTTGGTAAAGAAAAGATCAAACCACTGCTTGAAGAGTATTGTTTCAAAGAGAGAATCAATACGATATCCGAATCAACCATCGGGAAAGTGATTAAAAGACATGGTTTGCTTAAACCCAAAAGATATGGAAGATATTACCATAACTTATCTGATATTCGAGCTCATAAAAGACCATCGTACAAAACTAAAGTTAAAAGATCACCCAAGCCTGAAAAGTTTGGCTACCTTGAGATTGATACTATTGTCAAGTTCCTTGACGGTATGAAGCTTTATGTATTTAATGCAATTGATATTAAATTGAAGTTTGAGTTTTCCTATGCCTATACTACGTTAACCAGCAGAAATGGCAAGGACTTTCTTCAAAGACTAATTGCTGTTTACCCACTACGAGACGGGATCCGTATTGTCCAGACTGATAATGGATTAGAGTTTATGGGTGAGTTTGATAACTATCTTAAAGGTCAAGATATCAAACATGTTTTTATCTACCCAAGATGCCCTAAGATTAACTCTATTGTTGAACGGTCAAACCGGAGTCTCCAAGAAGAGTTTGTTAATGACAACCTTGACTATGCTTCAACTAGCTTACTCGATTTCAATAGCCGTATGATGGATTATCTTATTTGGTACAATACCAAACGAGTCCATAAAGCACTCAATAATCAATCGCCAATTAACTATCTATTATCAGTTTCTCCAGAGTCTCAAATGTATGTGACTTATACAACAGCTTGACATCATGGAAAAAAAGAGTAATATTAAGTTACATCTGCAGTATTGAATCCAAAACTAATATCAGTAGATATAAAACTGCTACACTACTAAATCTTCAAAATAATCTCCGAGGATTAAATTCCAAAAACAATTAGGTTCAGAGCAAGTTTCAAGGAGGTGTTATAAATTTATATTTTTATGGCAAATCTAGCGGAAATGGAACCAACAGGTCATCATGTATCACTTGCACCTGAGGCTATGAATTTTGAAGGTCATGTAATTCAATATCCTGAACCGGTTGTAAATTCTCCTATCTCATATGATGCTGCTGCTGAACGTTATGGCAAGGGAGGAATCCGTTGGGATCTGGTCAGAGGCGGATATGACTGGACTCATCCTGACGCGAGATTCGCGGTTAATTTAGGAGGCCCGGACCAAGTTCTATCTGGTTGGGATGGCTATGCTGCTTTTGAGCCAGATCCACAGGACAAAATAGACAGGGTAGCTGAATTAGGACGGCGTTGCCTTGATGCCTCTGTACGAGGTGCACCTCATGATGGAATACGCAGACAGGCACATCGAACACTGCTTGGTGAGGCCGGACCAATACAATTGAACCATCCCAAATTACTGAAAGAGTTGCAAACGCAATTTGGTGTTATGATGGCAAGAGCTAAAGCACTTGCTCCCGACGCTGCAGCAAGGGCAAAGAATGTAAGATTTAGAGAACGAACCGATCACATAGCAGATATGAGTCGATTTAAATATGAGGGTTATCCCGGACAGGTTCAACGAGTAATAGAATTACCGCCTCAGTTGGAACTCCCACCGCGTCATGTATTAAGACCTACAGATGTTGAGGGTTATCGTTATGCAGCCGGTCTCGGACTTCTGGCTTCGCCCGTTGTTCATGCTGCAGTCGATCAACTATGACAGAAATTAAAGCGCTTTGGATACATTAATTATCTGATTTATCGCAAATTCAAGATCAGCTTTTGAGTGAGACGCGGAAGGTATAAGTCGAATGCGGGCTTTGCCTTTGGCGACCATGGGGAATCTTATTGAAGTGGCAAAAACACCCTGCGCAAAAAGCTCGGACGCAAATTTTACAGCTAAATCCTCATCACCTAACATTATTGGTGTGATCGGCGAGACTGAACCGCCGATATCAAAACCGGCTTTTTTAAGTTCTTTTTTCAGGAAATTTGTATTACGCCAAAGTTTTTTCACTAATGCATCTGACTTAGATAAAATCTTGACCGCTTCAATTAAAGCAGCTGTATCAGGTATTGATAAAGCATTGGAAAAAAGAAACTGACGTGACTTTTGTTTATAGAAGTTAATGAGTTCTTTTTTTCCGGTGATGAAGCCACCCATGACAGAAAAAGCTTTTGATAGAGTACCAACTTCTAAATCAATTTGACCAGCGACTTTTAAATGATCGGCTGTTCCCCTACCTCCCCGACCCATGACTCCCTCACCATGGGCATCATCTACCATAGTGATAGCTCCATATTTTTTAGCAAGTCTGATTATCTCAGGCAAGGGAGCCAGATCGCCGTCCATGGAGAAGACTCCATCGGTGACGATGAGGATTTTTTGATCCGAGGTTCTCCCGTCGCTGGCAATTACAACGAGGATTTCTTCCAGGTGTTTCATGTCGCGATGCTTATAAATATATTTATTTTTTATTCCGGCGAGACGGATGGCATCAATGATCGACGCATGATTTAATTCATCTGAGATGACGATATCGTCTTTACCAAAAATCGTCTGTATAGCCGTCATATTGGCAAGATATCCTCCTGACAAAATAATTGCACCTTCGGCATTCTTAAATTTGGCAATAGCATTTTCAAGTTTAACGTGAAGCTCGTGAGTACCGGCAAGAGTCCGATAGCCTGTCCCCAATCCATATTTGTCAACGGCTGATGCAGCAGCTTTTCTCAATCTGGTGTCTACTGCTAAACCTAGGTAGTGACTAGAACAAAGATTAAGAACTTTTTTCCCGTCAATTTTCAGATATGCACCTTCGCCTGATTGGATAACACGGACGGGAGGAGCGAGTCTATTATAATTTTCGGTAATGAAATCTATAAGTTGTTTATTCATAATTCAAAATTCAAAAGGCAAAAGTCAAAAATTCAATTCAAAAGTCAAAAGTGAGATAATTTTGAATTTTTACTTGTAGTTTTGATTTTTGATTTTTAACTTTTAACTTACTTTTAACAGTATTTTACCGCACTCGCCGAGTCAAACTCGGCTTCGTGCCGTGTCAAACTCGGCTTCGTGCCGTGTCAAACTCGGCTTCGCGCCAAAATTAATTATATTGTTAACAGTATCTTCCCGCACTCGCCACTTTTCATGACTTTCATGGCTTTTTCAAATTCTGATAATTTAAATTCATGAGTAATAATCTTGGTAACATCTATTTTACCGGATTTAAGCAGATTTGATGTCTCTTCCCATGTAGTCCAGATTTCACGTCCGAAAATTGATCCGATTGAAAGCTCTTTGTTGATCAAATACTTGCCCCAATCAACGCTAATGTCTTCTTTCGGTATTCCGAAAGCAATAATCTTACCAGCGATACGGACCGCATCAAGCCCGACCTGAATCCCTATCCTGTTACCACTCATCTCCAACACTACATCAAATGTCCCATATTCTTTTGGGTTTAGCTTATCGGTAACTCGGTCAAAACCGATTTTTTTGGCAAGTCGACGACGATATGGCCGACGGTTGACGCCGACTACCTCACTCGCTCCCTTGACTTTGGCGACCATACCGGCGCAAAGACCGGTCGGCCCCAAACCCATCACCAATACTTTTTTGCCCTTGACGTCGGCCTTGGTGACAACATTGACAGCATTGCCTAAAGGCTCTTGAACCGACATCGCTTTAATTGGAATTCGCTTGTCGTTTTTCCATGTCGTCCGAATGGGAATCGTGGCATACTCGGCAAAACAACCGTCTCTGCCAATGCCGAATAATTTCATATTTTCACAGACGTGATAATTCTTAATGGTGCATTGGTAGCAATTTAGGCAAAAGATATGGGTCTCTGAAGATACAAGGTCGCCGATTTTAAGGATTCTGGATGCGTCTCGCCTCCGGCTCGACTTACCAGAATGACGTGTTAAATCCTCATTTATCGCGATCACCTCGCCTACCAACTCATGTCCAATAACCAAAGGTGGTTTAATATGAGCAGCTGCCCAGGGGATCCAATCATAGATCCCGATATCAGTACCGCAAATCGAGGCATATTTTACTTTTACCAAGACTTCGCCTTTTTTGGGTTTAGGAATCGGGATTTTTTTAATTGCGACTCCCGGAGCTGGTTTTTCTTTGACAACCGCCAGCATTAAATCTTTTGACATTTTATTATTTGGTCGGGGAAAAAATGTAAAACATTTTAAGGAAAAATGCTTTTAGGTAATTCATCGCTTGATGCCGCTTTTTTCCGCAAAATTCACCCCACGGGTGAACCCCTGCCTACCGGCAGGCAGGCAATTTATGCTTCAAAAAGGGCATCTGCGCATGAAATCTAACACGAACGAGCATTTTTTGGGACGAAAAGAGTTGATATTTTTTTTATAGTTGTTCATACTAAATGTAACCAATGAAAATAAATAATCGGCGAGGAGAGTTGACAACCATATTAACCATTGCCACCGGCGTCTTCATGCTGATTGGATTTGTATTGGGTAATGCGATCAATACCAGAGTAAAAACAATCCCAAGTGCTGCTACAAGAACATATTGCGGTGAAAGCTGTTCGTATCACACCGGCGCTCCAAAAAAAGAAAGTGGCGTCACATTAAAATGCGTTGATAAAAGCCTGGTTTGCCCCAACAATAAAGGTGGCGCTGATGTCTGGTGGGACGTTGATCAAAATAATGTCAAAGGGACTATTTGTTCTGGCTTGAGGCCTACGTACTGCACCGGCGGTAGAGGCATTGAAGGCGATGGATGCAGTAAAAATGGTGAATGTTCAACCGGTTTAGTCTGCAACATGAAAACTAAAGCCTGTGTAAAATCAAGCGATTATAAAGAAATCCCATCCGTTCAAGCCTCTTTATCTTTAACCAGCAGACAGACACAATACAACTCTGTTACTTTTAGACTCTATGCAGGAGCAGAAGACAGAAAATCCCCAAATTTAATCAATGATGGATCAGGCACCGGTAACACCAAAATCTTTGGTTACACTTTCAGTAATCTGGATAATACAAAAAATTATTCCATGGATACGATAATCAGCCAAAACTCCCAAGTAGTTCAAAAACAGACTAAACAGGTTCAAACTGCATCAGTCAATTTTGTCATTGATCTCGATCCGCCGCCTTCACCAACTGTAACTATTCCTCCATTGCCGAGCCCGACGGTGACGAAAACACCAACAACAACAGCAAATCCTGCTCCAACAACGACTCTCGCTCCAACCAATCAACCAACGATAACTTCTATCCCCGATACAATTAATCCGACGCAATCAACCTGTTATTTCAGACCAGTATCCTTTGTCAGAGAAAAAGTCATGGGCATCTACGACGGTCCTTTTTTAGAAGATGCCAGTAAGAATAATACTAACTGGGGAACGATCAATTTGGCTACACCGGAAAAAATAGCACGTTTCGGGACACCTTCAAATGGTCAATATGGAATTGACGTCAACTTGGAACCAGGAACAGATAGAATTGCTTCGGTCAGATTAATTTACGATGAAGCAAGATATGATATAGTCGAAAAGAAATGTGAAGGATCTGGTTGTCCTACAGATCTCGGTCCATCCGGTTCAAAGGATGATTTAGCCGTTGCGAGCAATCTTCCAGTCAAATGTAATCTAGATTATCACTACGGCTGGTATTTAGCGAAAAAATCGGGCTGTCCATTTGAGGCGAGGACTCAAGTTCAGGATGAAATTGGGAAACCAATCAACATATCTGAAAAAGATAAAGAAAAATGGGGTACGGCAAGTTATAAAATAGGTAATTCTGAACCATCAGCGATGCAATCAACATTCAAGCAGTTTCAGCAAGGTAGTAGTGACTATATCGTCAAAGAAAATGATTTCTTATCCAACGAATCACGTGGCCAATATAATATCAAGCTCTTTTATCCTGAAGCTCAATATGAATTGGTTAATAAATTCTGCCAACAATGGAATACAGGGAATGGAAAAATTTCTGGCTGCCCTTATGATTTTAATTTAGGTGATCCTAAAAATATTGCCCAAAACTTGACTGTAGACTGCAATAATAGCGTCCGATATGGTTGGATATTGAAAAAAAAGCCAGCCGGAACTTTAAATTTTAAAGTAGAACTCTCAGCTGGAGGAGATTTGTCTAAAAACATTCTATTAAATACTTCTGATCCTGGAATTGACGATAATGATATTGGCGGAACAGTCACATTAACAGGATTGAATAACTCATACACTAATACTTTTACCTACAGTGCTCAAAATCATACTGTGAACTCGATGTTTGAAGGTATTCCAGTCGGACAATACTCAATCTCCTACAACATCAATAAAAGAGGAGTTGCAAATGTATATATTAATGAAGTTGAATCAGAAGCTTGGTGCAAAGACGAACCAAATACCAGAGGTAAAAAGAAACTAAAGTGGAAAAAAGAACCGTCGCTGATAGCTGAAACAAGCTTATTTAATGAAGTTGGTCAAAAAATTGATAATTTAATTATCACTGACGGAAAAACTTCTGCTGCAAGGGTTGTTTTCAATATCGGAGATAAAGTCGCTGTCACATCACATCAAGCCTGCAAAGATTGTGGAGACGACTGGAAAATCTCTAATGATAATTGGCCACATGGAAGGTATATTTGTCATGCTCGAGGTCCAAAATATAATGAAAATTGTGACGCTACCCAACAGCCCAGCGATTTTTTCAGAAACTGTATGGGAGCTGGAATACCTGATCCAGGACCAGGAAGCGCTGGCTGTTGGTGTACAAATACAACCGATTGTAGCAAATCTGCTGGAAAGGTTGAAGTCGCTCCCGGCCAAAATTATTGCCGAGAAACAGCTGATATTATCTGTTGTATCGGAGGAGCTACTCCCGGGTCTGAGATGAGTAATGCCAATAAATGTTGTGGTTCAGATTCTGATTGTGATAATTTTTTTCACGATGGTTCAAAATGCACCGGAGAAAATAAAGACTGTGGTAGTGGAAAGAAATGTGTGCTGCCACCGACTCCGATGCCTCGCGGTGGAGCTAGATCCCCCACTGAAGAACCAAATCCATCACCAGGCTTTTGTCGAAGAGCCACATTCAATGACGTAGACTTTAATGCTGCAAATGATTGTACTTGCGGTGGAACTGCAAATTGTAAACTCGCTGGCAGTGGCAAAATCTATGCACAAGCAAAATCATTAGCATTATTTGATAGTGAAATCAAATCGACTGGATCCGCTGATTTTTTAGCAGACGACGTACCTTTTAGATATGAAATTTTTTTACCTTCTCAAGCAGCAATTTTACAAATTAAATCATTAAGCGTTCAAACAGCAGATCTCAGATCTAAGACGATTCCACTCATGAATTGGTTTAGAGGAATCCCACTTGATAGAGATTTATCATCGATGGAACCACTTGTATATGATATCAGCAGTTCAGAATTGAAAGACATCAAACCTCCAAAAGATATGCCATTGACAGATTTTATCAAGGATGGAACAATAACCTACAATTGCACCATGCAAGATCGCCCTCCTGGAAATTGCTGCAGCGATGTTCAAAGAGCAGGTGGTGGTGAATGTTCGGTTTCTCTTATAAAAAATGTTGCTGCGGGTAATCAAAACGGTCGATTTAATACCTATATTAACAATCCAAATCCTCCTCCTTATATTAATGGATTGGTAACTGCATGCCGAACAGCAAATCAATATTGCCTTAATCATCCATTTGGCTGTTTTAATAGCAGAGATCTTACACCTATGTCTGGTAATTGTTTAAGTCCGGGAGTAAAAATACTATGCCAAAACTTGGCGGATGAATGCATAAGAAGAATAGATATCACGCGTCAAGCTGTTATTGATGCAATGCAACAATCAGTTGATGCGGTAGTTAATAAATATAACAAAATATTTTCTGAACCATGTATAAGTTTAGGATTAACAGGTATTAATAGCAGCTCTAAAATAGTCAAACTAATCAAAGTAGTACGTAAAGTTGGTGGTGATATAGATATACTCTTTGATTCTGGTCAAATAAAGGATGAGATACGTGCATATATTGCGAATGATCTAGATGGTAATGGTGGTGCTTTAGCCGATGTAATCAATTTTGGAAATATGCCATTAGATCCAAACTTGAATGATCTCACTAATACTTTAAGAAATGGTCATATAAAATGGAAAGCACTTAATATGAAATTATTAAAATGGTCGGCTGAAAAATTTGAATTGGTCTCATTGAAGAATCTTCTAAACGTCAAGGGATGGGTTGATGTAATTATATCGACAATAAGGGATGTACCAAGATGTATTTCTGAGATACCACAAATCCCGGGGGCTATAGCACAAATAATTCAAGGTATAACAGCAGCCATCAATGGAGATGCTGATGCCATGGGCGTGCTATATGTCAATCCTCCACCGAATAGTCCTAATATTATTAAAGAAGTCAAAATAGACTGGTGTGAGCAAGGAACAACAATTTGTGATAGTCAGACTTTAAAGATTGATCCAACGACTAATCCACTTAATAACCAAAAAATCCTCCCCTTCATCCTTTCATCCAAAAAAGTCACCACCCAAAAAGCAGTGTATGAAATCAGTTGTCAACTTCACTTCACAGATGGTAAATCACAAGATTGTCCTGAAAAATATACGGTCAAGCCCGATGAGTCCTTATCAATTCGATTGAATGTTGATAAATCCGGAATCCGACAAAACCGCCTGACAGGTATCAAAGGTGATTTCAACAAAGACGAAGAGGTTAATACATTGGATTACTCAATGATGACAAAAAGAATTACGGCTAGCAAACTTTTAGAACAGAATGAAAATGTGACAAATGATCTAAACGGTGATGGAAAAATTGACATTCTTGATCTTTCAATGATGGTGAACCTTCTGGATACTAAGGTACCGTGGTAAAAAATATGCATTCTTGTGTCCCGGGGAGGAATCGAACCTCCAGCTACCCCTTAGGACGGGGTTGTTTTATCCGTTGAACTACCGAGACATAGAATAGATTATACAACGGGACAGACAATCATTTCATCACTTCTTCATCCGTCCTTTTATAGGAGTAAAGCTCCGACTCGGAGAACCAGAGAGCGACTTCATACCTTGCTTCTTCCAGGGTGCCAGAAGCATGAATCAGGTTTTTAATGGGACGACGGCTGAGGTTAGCAACGGCAGCTGAATCATAAGAATAGTCTGCTCGGATCGTGCCGGGGACGGCTTTAAAGGGCAGAGTATGACCACACATTTTGCGGACCAGCTCAACCGCGTGCGGTCCTTCAAGGACTGCGGCAAAGACTGGGCCCGAGGAGATCATCTCGACAAGCCATCCACGGATGATTTTCCCGATTTTTTCCGGATCCTCATGGCCAAATTCCTCAACGGCTGATTTTCCTAATGTTCTGTAATTTTCCAGTGTCTTTTCACCCATGCCTTTTATAAATTCAATCCTGTCTTCAGGATAGTGTTTATTAGCCAACGATTTATCAACTTTGACCATTCTCGCGGCAATGACTTTAAGTCCAACTCTCTCAAAACGATGTAATATTTCGCCGATTAATCCTCGGGCAACAGCATCGGGTTTGAGGACGATCAGTGTTTGTTGCTTCATATTTTAGATAATAATCACTGGAAGAACAAAATGCAAGAACAAAGTAACAGTTGGTCGGTAAAAAAAAATAAAACCTGCAGGATCTATAGTTGGTTTTTAAAAGAGATCTAGGGGGTTGAAATTTTTTTTCCACTTATCCATACTAATAATAACAATGATAATAAGGAAACGGAGCGGTGAAATCGCCACATTACTTACCATCGCAACCGGTGTTTTTATGCTGGCTGGTTTTGTGTTGGGTAATTATGCCGTGAGGCAAACTTCCAAAACTACACCAAGTGCTGCCAGCCGAACCTATTGTGGTGAAAGTTGCTCCTTTCACGTTGGCGCACCGAAAAAAGCAAGTGGCGTAACTTTGAAATGCGTTGATAAAAGCCTGATCTGCCCTAATTTACGCAGTGGTTCTGATGTCTGGTGGGATATTGATGAAGATAATGAACAAGGAGTCATATGTGATTCAATCCGACCTAATTATTGCTTCGGTGATAAAAGCCTCGAAGGTCAATCCTGCAGTAAAAATGGTGATTGTGCGAGGGGACTCGTCTGTGAGATGCGAAGCGGAACTTGCGTTAA
>Ga0209343_10010516_pt1 | contig 10511 bp, 12 predicted proteins | sample RifCSPlowO2_02_FD_184026 | JGI IMG/M metagenome (GOLD analysis project Ga0209343, IMG submission 184026) | Groundwater microbial communities from Rifle, Colorado - Rifle CSP2_plank lowO2_0.2 (SPAdes) (version 2) | ecosystem: Environmental > Aquatic > Deep subsurface > Groundwater | place...
GAGTTGGAGCAACTTTTCTCTCGATGTTCTTTGGGGCGTGTTTATGTAAGTGCCTTCCCCGACACCTTAGAATTCAGAAAGCACGTGCATGAGATTTCATGGGAGACGGAAGTTTGGATAGCCGATTCGCCCGATCATCTTATTCATTTCAATGGCGATCGCTTTTTAGGACCAAGATGAAAAAGTTCAATAAAGCCGTCATCATCGGCGTCGGCCAGATCGGCGCCTCCCTCGGATTAAACCTCACCGGCCGTCGTATGGCCCGGGAGGTCATTGGCATCGGGCGAAATCCGAAGAACCTGCGGGAGGCTATCCGCACGGGGGCGATTCATCGGGTCGGGAATGTCGGTGAATTATCTCTGCTGGGCAAGAATGATCTCGTGATCCTTGCAACGCCGGTTCGGGCGATCGTCGATTATTTCAAAAAACTGAGCAATAAACCCCTCGTGATCGACGTCGGCAGCACCAAAGGGGGCATCGTCAGGGAAGGAAAGAGACGCAGTCTCCGGTTTATCGGCTGCCATCCGATCGCCGGAACCGAAAAAGCGGGGGCTTCAGCGGGAGACAAAAATGTTTTTCGTGGGAATCTCTGCATTGTGACGCCAACGAAGGCATCCAATTCCGACGTCAGGAAGATCGAGGCGTTTTGGAAGAGTTTGGGAGCAAAGGTGGTCGTAATGGAGGTGCACCGACACGACCAGATATTTGCGGCGGTGAGCCACCTGCCTCATGCGGCAGCCTTTGGCCTTATGACGGCAGTTGCCCGACTTGTGCGATTTCCGCGCGACGCACAGTTTATCTTTAGTAGCCTGAAAGGAATGACACGGATCGCTGCGAGTCCGGCAGAAATGTGGTGCGATATTTTTTTGGAAAACCGAAATAGTATCCTCGTGGGATTGGGCCACTTCCTGTTGGAGTTGAAGCGGTTGAAGACCCTGATTGCCGCAGGAGAGTCGCGGCCACTCTTGAGATACATCGAGAAGGCCCGAAAGATCCGCCTGGGTTTTCCCAAATGAGTTCGCTCGTCGTTCATCCCGTACAATCGCTCCAAGGAAGAATTTCTCTCCCGGGGGATAAGTCCATCTCGCATCGGGCGGTGATCTTCGGGTCGGTGGCCGCAGACATGGAAGTCACGTTCAAGCCTCAATCGAAGGGAATCCGACTGCGCTTCGGCGGCTCCAACCTCACGCTCGTTCACACCGACGCGGGAGAGGCCGTCAACGATCTGTTCGAGGTCACCACACACTGCACGGGCAAGACTTTGCTGGCCAGCGCAACCGGTGCTCAGCTGGCAAAGGCTTTTGACACGGTGCAGTATTTCGCTGCAAAAGGGGATGTTCGCCAGTACCTGTGCGGCGTCCTGATCGAGAAAGAGGATGAGCTGTTGAAGCTCACGGCGACGAATGGGTTCAGCCTCAACAGTGTGACCTCCGATGTCGAAATCAAGAAGGAAGGCGAGTTTCAAGCGATCCTGCCTTCGGACGCGGCGCAGGCTTTCGACATGGTGTTCAAGCCTGATGACGAGGTGGACATCTTTCAGCTGGGCACCGGCGACACACGGCGCATGGTTTGGAAGACGAAGAACATCTGTTGGCTCACGACCTTGGTGGCCGGTGCCTTCCCTGGCTATCGCTCGATTCTGGCCGGGGAGACTTCGCCCTTGTCCAAGACCTGGAACGTGGCACGCAAGCCGCTTGCAGCTGCCATCTCGCGGGTGCACGCGATGAGTGGGGACCGCTACCTCAAGTTCATCCTGAGCAACGAGTCGATCACCGTCCAGTCGCCCGATCAGTTGCAACGCGAAGTGGTTGAGCTCGATCAGAAGCTGGATGACATTGTTCCGTTCGAATGTACCGCCAGCTTCGCAGGAGAAATGCTCTTGGACTGCATGGACCAGGTTCCTTCCGAGGTGGTCGCCTTCAAAAAGGAGGCCAACCCGACATCGAAGCTCTACCTGCGGCCTGTCGCAGATGGTGCCGAAGTGCAGGAGTGGATCGCACTCATTCAGCCGGCGAGCATCTAACCCTTACCCGAGGTACATCATGGACGATTGCATCGAACACTCGGTCGTGCAACACGTGCTGGAGGCCTATGCAGGGGGTATCTCGATCATCGACGGGACAAGCGCGAAAGCGGGGTTCTCTGTCGAGGCTTCGGGCCGGCGCATCAAACTCACTGAGGCCCTTCTGAAGGACATTGAAGAGGCATTGGGAGAGGTATTGATCGTGGTGCCGGATCTGGTCGCGAGTGCCTGGCCGCTGTCTCTGGCAGTCCCGCGGTTGCGTGCCGCGTGGAAGCATGCTGTGATCAAGGACGCTACCGTTCTTGGGTTGCAGCAGTGGTGCGAGGTCGAGTCGATCGAACGCAGTGTGAGTGCTTTACAGAAAAGAGCTTGATCGGAAACGATGCGGCTCTCAGAAAATAGAAAAACCCCGGCTGCTTCTGGCATGCCGGGGTTTTTTTTTGGCCGCTTGAAAACGGGGGGGCGGCGTCCCTCTAGTTGGACCAGCTGGTGTCCACCAAAGCGCCGTTGATGCGTGCCTTTGGCTCAACGCTGACCGTTTGACCATATTGGGCCTGACCACGGAATTTGCTCGAATCGGCAAGCACCAGCGACTTGCGTGCATGAACCTCACCGCTCACGGCGCCCTCGATGAGAATGTCGTCGGCTTCGATGGACTTGGCAGTCACGGTAGCCGTCGCGGAGATGATCACGGTGCCGCCGGACAGCATGCTGATCGTGCCATCGAAGACCCCGTCCAGGATCAGGACGATCGGCTCTTCGGTGAGGACTTCGCCGTTCATGGTGCTGCCCAAGGGGACGAGGCAGTGGCCGGATTGGTAGCGTGAGGTGATGTCGCTTTTGATCATTTCAGTTGTTCCCGGTGTTTTTGAGTTGGGCATTCACTTTGGCGCCACGGTCCACGACAAGTTCGTCGTACTCCAGTTCAACGGCGCACTTTGCAGTACTCGCGAATTGGACACAACCTTCGCTGCACACCACTTTTCCATTCAAAACACCGGCAATCACCGAGTTCTTGGCGACAACATTGCCCTGGTATTCGGCGCCATCGCTGATGATCAGATCCTGATCGGTGATGGTGATATCGCCCTTGAAGCTGCCGTGAATGTCGTAACGATTGCGGCCAACCACCGTGCCGTTGAACTCCACCCCCTTAGGGATCGTGCCGTTGGGCCGATCGGTAGGGGGGAGGTCAGGGACGACAAGGGCAGTGGTTGCCTGGACTTGGTGGAGGTTTGCCTGGGCGAAATGGCTGTCGGCAATGGGTTCGGCGTAGTCGACCTCATCATTCAAATCAGGCTCGGTTGCAGTCTCACTGACCTCAAGATATTGACTCACGGTATTTGCTCCTTAAAAAGGGAATGAAAAAATTATTGCCAAAGTTGGCGCTGAAACGCGGGGGAAACTTCCTCGGAATTGCACGTCAATACGTCGATTGGTTTTGATTTGAGCTTTGTTTGAGTTGAAAGAAGTTGCTGATCTTCGATGGAGAGCTCGCCAGCCATCCCGCTCCTATTGAACAACGCCCGGCCGCACTCTCGCTCCAGAACCTCAAGGGTCTGGGCAAGTCGAAGGTAGAGCACGGACCCTTGTTGTTCCTTGGGGATCATGAGAAGCAGTTTGGCAATGATTTCACGAGAGTCAAGCATTTGAAGCTCAAGAGGGCTGACGGCGGTCTGATCCTTGAGGCTAATGCGAAGAATCGTCTGATATGAGCGAGCCCGCCAATGGTCGCGAAACCGCGACAGCTTGCTTTTGATTGGATTTACGATTAAGTTCAACGCTCTGCCTCGCGACAGGGCCCATCCAAAGAGGCCAACAATGATCGCAATCGTTGCCATCATGTAGCCGGCCAAATCCCGTTCAGGTGCATCTGCTTGCACATCGACGGAGCTGCTCGTCGTCGATGTGATATCGGACGATGGCGAAGAGAGGCTTGGTGATGGCGCATCCATGGCCGGCGAGTTTGACTGATCCGTCACGGTCGAAACTTCATTAGATACAATTTCTTCTTCCTGGATTATCATGTTTTCGTTAGCTTGTGTGGAGCCGTTGACTGAGCATTCGTTGGAAAGCGAGCATCCCTTTTCAATGGATTCGTTCAGAGCTTTGATACGTGAAAAGCTACTTGCAAAACTCCCGCTCGGATCAATGGTGAGGGCTTGAGCGAGATTAGTCATAGCAAATGAATACTTTTTGAGCCGCTCTGCTGCGATGGCCACCCTATAGCGGGCAATGGCGGTGGTGGCCGCTGGATTCGTCTCAGATGCGTTGGCATAGAGATCCAGAACGCGTTGATATTGACCCTTCGCCAATGCAACACGAGCTGTCGATTCAAGGGAGCTTTGAGCCATTGTGCTGCTGCAGGTCAAGGCAGCTAGCACCAAGCACATGAGTTTGCCGGTCAAGCTCAAAACGGAACCCCTTTGTAAAGGTTGGAGTTGCCCCTTGATTCCCGTTCCTTTTCGGCAAAGCGCTCGAAGGGATCTTCCTCGTTCATGTGAAGCCGCGCATTGATGATCGAACCTCTTGCTTGTTCAAGTCCACCCGGTGGGACATGAATGGAACCGGCCGAAATCTGTGCAGCGGGACCCATCCTCAAGAGATTGGTCGTTATGACAGCGTTGCTTGATCCACTGATGATCTTTCCGCCGAGTATGAGTTCTCGGCAGGCCAGTTTGTCCTTCAATATCAGCATCCCGCCGCTCGGTATTTGGACAATGCCGCTCCATGCGATATCGCCGGAAAATGAGCCCAGCACAACCGCGCGCTCGTCGGCCTCGCAGCTGCTGTCCACCATGCCGCTGAGTTCGACATTTTGCGCAACGTAAAGCGTGGTTTTTTCTGGAACGATGTGATTGCTGTTATCGGTCATGGAGGCCTGCTGATTGTTGAGTTGATGCATCACGGTTGCATTGCGTGTTTCTGGACTTAATCCATTTTTCCAGACTTGCAATATGCTCATCGATTGTGTATTGGCTAGACAGTTCGACAATCGTGTTGGCGATTGCATCAATTTCGTCTCTTTTGAGAAGGTGAAAGTTGCCGGTTTTCTTCGATCTGAAGCGGCTCATTCGTGCGAGATAGGGCAAATCGTTGAACCCAACAACATGACTTGTGCATTTGGGGTCGATTTGAAGCGCCTGATTGGTGGGCACAACATAGTTTTTGACCCGAACGCCAGGCAGCTGGGAAGATAAATAGCGAGTCTTGAAACCGCCTTGTGCGATTGGATCGCGAATAGGTTGTGAGACTGAGCCTTGTATGAGAAACCACTGGCTCTTCCCTTCCGGGTAATGCTTGCAGACAAGACGGTCAGCATTCCACCCTTTTGATTCGAAGATGATGATCCCAGCTGAACAGATGACGATCACGTCATATTCACTGGTGGGTGGGCCTTGTTCTTGCCCGGTCGGGAGAACGATGTTGTTCAAGATTCGGGAATGCCCATAGACGTTCTCGAAGACCTCTCTGATCGCTTCGAGAGCTTTGGCTTCTGACGCCATCGAGTGGGACTTGCGGTTGAGATCGGGTGACATGCTCCGGTGTCTTGTAGCTGCACGATGCATCGATCATGGCCCTTGATCGAGCCCGCGCAACTTCAAATGCTGACCAAAACGGGCCACATTCGGGTTGCGAGGGCCTTTCACGTTGAATGACCCCCTGAAGCTGCATCGTTTCGCCTTCTTCATGTTCAGAGGCCACATGAAGATAGGTGAATGCTCAGTCCGGTACGTCTCCAAGAAGTCATTTCGAAGTCGCTTGCTCCCATTCAAGCGATCATGGAAGACCGTGCCGTCACCGAAATCATGGTTACAGCCGATGGGCGTGTCTGGGTCGAAAAGCACGGGCGTATCGAGCGGTCATCCATCGTGTTGCCAGAGGTTGACCGGCAGCTGGCCCTGGCTGCAGTCGCCAAGCACGCAGGTGCTGAAGGCGGATCGCATGGAAGAGACCTGCGCAGCGGAACGGCTGACGCGGTTGTCTCCACAGGGGTGGGTGGACTGCGCTTTGCCGGCGCCTTGAAGGGCGTTGATGCGCGAGGAACCACGCTTGCGATTCGCAAGCATTTGGAGCCCGAGGATCGGCCCACCTTGAACCAGCTGGTTGAGTGGCAGATGTTGTCGGAAGAGCTGGCTGAAAAGCTCGTCGATCTGATCATCCACCAACGCCTGAACTGTGTCTTTGCCGGCCCAACCTCTGGCGGCAAGACCACATTGGCCAACGCCATCCTGATGCACCTGCCGGCCAACGAGCGTATCGGCTTGATCGAGGACGCGCGGGAAAGGGCCCTCAAGGTGGAGCACAAGAACTGCTACCTGGCCGCCCCCCAGTCAGGTCTCACTGCCAAGGTCTTGGTGCAACACGCCATGCGTGAGCGATATGACCGCCTCATTCTTTCTGAAACCCGCGGTGATGACACCTACGACCTTCTGCGTGCGCTCTCGTCGGGCCACAACGGTTCAGTTACCACCCTGCACGCCTCTTCAGCCGCGGGGGCCTTGAGCACGCTGGAACTGCTCTTTCAGATGTCCCTTCCTGAGGGCGTCCAGATGTCCCCCCAATCAGCACAGCGATACATCGCTGCCTGCATCAATTTGGTGGTGTTTTGTTCTCGCTCATACGTCAGACAGGACGATGGAACGGACAAAAGCTACCGAAGAGTTTCCGAAACCGCAATTGTCAAAGGAGTTAGCAATGGTGAATACAACCTGGAGCACGTTCATGTCGAAATTTAATCTCGAAGTCGCTTTTCGGGCAGCTTTGATGCTGTCAGCCGTACTGCTGGCAACCTATATGCCGAGCGCGATGGCACAGCAGACCGGTGCCGATGGTCTGTGCCAATTCGCCGGCTGGCTCAAACAGATCGCGACGGTTGCCGCGATCATCGCGTTGATTCTGTTCGTGATCAACAGCATGTTCATCAAGTCCTCCGTGGTCGGTGACATCATCATGTACGTGATCATTGGCTGCGTCATCATGGTTGCCGGCCCATACATCATTGGCCTCACCGGCTTGGTCACGAATTGCACGCTCTGATGGACGAGAACGCATCATCAGCGGGCCTCATCGCTGACTACCCTGCACTGAGGCGGCCTCGCCTCAATGCGGGTGTTGGCACCAAAACCGCAACCATGATCTGGGCAATCACAGCCCTGGTCGCGGTGGTCATTGGGTTGCCATGGGGATTGCTCGCGATTCCATTTGCTGCCGTGATTCACGCCGGACTCTCGTGGTTCTTCAAAAAGGATCACCAGATCATGGCTCTCTACCTTGTTCATGAGGTTGTGCCTAACAACCTCTACGCGGGAAATCCCAGCCACGGGGAAACATGGGTGTCCCGCCCGAATGGTTATGCAAACCAAATACCTTTGAGTTGAGCTTGTGATGGCGTTGTCCACGATCACGGGCCTCCGTGCCCGAAACCCCAATAAAAGCGAGGACAGCAGCCTGTCTGAGCATCTGCCGTGGATGGTCCACGTCACGCCCTCCCTTGTGCTGTGCAAGGACGGCGGCCTTCTTGCTGCATACGAATTCATTGGTGTTGATGTCGATGAAGACAACGTGCAGCGACACGAGCAAGCCATTGTCGAAATGCAGTCTTCAATGGACAAACTCGATGAGCGCTACTACATGTGGTTCGTCACTGACAAACGGCTCAAAACTGAGCCGGAACAGTGGGATTCCATGGAAAGCAATCCGGTCACGGCGATATTGGAGGAGCAACTACGCGCAACCTACAGGTCCAAACAGGTCTACACGCTCAAGACCCATTTGTTTGTCCTCTTCGTCGGAGAGACTGGCGTTTACGCCTTTATGGAGAACGTGCGCCGCAAGATGAGCGATGAGGGGCAGACCTTCTTCGCATCCATCGTGACGAGTCTGAATCCTGCCAACAACGTGCGATCAGCGGTCCTGCATGACGCGAGGCAACTCGATGGCAACGTCGCCATCATGGAAGAGACGCTGGCCAGCTACGTGGCGACCCATTCTGTCGCGCACTTTGGTCGCCTCACTGGATGGGAGCTCGATAACGCGCTGCATCTGATGGCTTCTCCCACGCTGGATCACAACGCATCGATCAGCCCGGCTCCGTCGTCCATGCTGGACGCCACACTGGCCAGCGCAGATACCAGGTTCGGCCGCGAAATCTTCGCTGTGAATGGGTCCAACCGCTCGATGTACGGGACCATCATTTCGATGAATGGCTACCCAGGGCAGATGGCGGCGTTCAACAAGCTGCTTTCGGTGCCAGCGGAGTTTCGCCTCACCCATGTCCTCCGGTGCATGTCATACGACCAGGCGCGTGCAACCGTTGACGAGCACGCACGCTACTACCGGATGTCGCAAAGCACACTGGGCCAACGTGTCGCTGCTTTCCTGCAGCAAAGAGATCCAGAAGTTGATCCGGGCAAGGCGGACCTCTATGGTGAGTGCGTGGAGGCCATGCGCAGGCAAGCGGCGGAATCGCTTGGCTTCTCAATGCACTCGACATCGCTGACCGTCTACGCTGAAAGCGCACAGGCGGTGCAGACCTTGATGGCCCGCGTCGTCCGGGACGTGGGGGGCCTCCCTCACATCCGCGAACGCTTGGGCATGAAGGCAGCATTTCTTTCTGCCTTGCCGGGTGTCTGGGCTCACAACAAGCGGTTGATGCTCGCAAACAACGAGATCATCAGCAATGCCCTGCCGACAACGACTGTGCTCCCAGGGTCTGCACAGTCGGACCACCTCTCCGAGATCTACTCGCGGCCGATGCCTTCACTGGCAACCTTCACTTCGAAGTTCGGCACCGAAGTTCACTTCGACCCCTTCGTCAAGCAGGTTGGGCATGCCTTGCTGGTGATGCCCACCGGTGGGGGCAAAACAACTTTCGTGAACTACTGCCTGGCTGCCTTCGCAAGGTACCCGGATGCCCAGGTGATCATTTTCGACAGGGATCACTCCTGCCGAATCCTCACGCACCTTGTTGGCGGCACCCACGTCGATCTGCGCCAGGGACTCAGCTTCAATCCGATGAAGCACATACGCGAGAGTGACATCGATCGTGTGCAGGCACGTGAGTTCATCATTCGCCGCATTGAGGAGGGTGGTGAGACGCTTTCGTCCCAAGATCGGGCCGATATCTACGACACGATCAAGTCCATCGCAATGGCTCCAACCCAAGAAGCGAGCCTCAACACGATCTGGTCGCTGTTGCCTTCGAAGATTCAAACCAAATTGCATGAATGGGTTGAGTCAGGCCCGTTTGGCTATTTTGGTTCCAAAGAAGACCAGTTGACGTTTGCCAGTTGGACCTGCATTGAGATGCGAGAAATCATGCGGGTTGACCGATTGGGGCGCGCATTTCTGGATCATGCGTTCAATACGATCTCGCGCTCGCTCGATGGGCGACCAACATTCATATATGTCGAAGAGGCCAGTTTTGCCCTGAACAATCCGGCCTTCTTGGCGGGCATTGACGAATGGCTCAAAACATTCCGCAAGAAGAATGCATTTGTATGGCTGACTGTGCAGTCCCCTGAATCCGTGAGCGGCGTTGATAGCGAGGCAATCCGAGCGACGCTCACCGACAACATTCCGAACATCCTGCTGGGATACAACAGGAAATTGGAGAGCCACAGGGAGCTTTACCGAAAGATGTTCGGCCTCACTGATGATCAAGTCTCAATGATCGGAAAGCTCAGGCCCCAGCGTGACTACCTGAGAATCGCTGGAAACACGACCCGGATACTTGGGACGAATTTCAGCAAAGAGATTCTTGCTCTGGTCAGGTCCGAAGCGAAATTTCAGCAGATGCTTGACGAGCATCTTCAATCAGGATCGCGCACATGGCGTGATGAATATCTCAAAGCAGCGATAAGGAGCTGAACATGAAGCGCAGAGTTTTGGTGTCGGCGATGTTGTTGGCGTTTTCATTCGGAAGACCCAGCTTTGCCACGGGCATTCCAGTGATTGACGTTTCCAATCTTTCGCAAAATCTGATTACCGCGATTGAACAAACGACCAATACGATCACGTCGGGAAAGCAGCTCATCGAGGATATGAAGCAAACGCTGAATACCTTCCCGATCATCGAGCAGATCAGCAAGTCAGAAGAACTCGCCCAGTTGATCCAGCTGGTCCAGGCCGCACAGGGTTTGCAGGGGGCGTTGACCTCCAGTAAAAACGTCTTCGATAACTTTGGCAGTGCATTCTCGGTCAGCCAGTACACCTCTTTCGAAGAGTTTGTGAACTCGGTCGCTCGCAGAAAAGAGCAGGGCGATAAGTCGGCGAAGTCCCTCTATGACTCCGCAAAGCTTGCCGAAGATCAGATTGCCAAGGCTTTCGAGGCGCATTTGGGGATCATGACTGGCATGCCAATGATCGAAGGCGTGACGCAAGCTGCCCAGGCAACCACCAATTCTGTCGGTGTCGTCATTCAGCAGCAACAAGCCATGTTGGCAATGATGTCTGCAACAACCCGTGATTCTGGTGTTGAGAGACA
>Ga0209343_10010517_pt1 | contig 10510 bp, 13 predicted proteins | sample RifCSPlowO2_02_FD_184026 | JGI IMG/M metagenome (GOLD analysis project Ga0209343, IMG submission 184026) | Groundwater microbial communities from Rifle, Colorado - Rifle CSP2_plank lowO2_0.2 (SPAdes) (version 2) | ecosystem: Environmental > Aquatic > Deep subsurface > Groundwater | place...
TAGCACGAGTGGTAAGAGTCAAAATGTTATGAATACTTTTAAAGTGGCAAAAGAGATGGAATGTATCTGTGTTGGTTTAAGTGGGTGAGATGGAGATTTGATGAATCAAGTATGTGATATTAATATAGTAGTTCCAAGTTACGATACTGCTCGTATACAAGAGATGCATATCTTAATTGGGCATACATTATGTCAAATTATTGATAATAAAATAGAATAGGGTATGAGATGAATGTATGGCTTATGGGAGGATTTGGAAATGTACTCTTTCAAATTTTAGCTTATCGGGTATTAATAGATCAAGGACACAAAAGTAAATATATAACTTTTTTAACAGAGCGGAATATGTTAACGAAATTAATGCGTTGGAATATTCATCAAGTCTTGTACAAAGATTTAATTCATGAAGCTGAAATCCGGAAAATAGCATTATTTCATGCAATTGTCATAGTAGTTATGGGATATTTCACTAAAGTTGTGTACCAAAAAGTAAAAATTGCAACTTTTTATAATGATACTAATAAGTTTGAAAAACCTTATGCGTACAATATTTTTGGTTATTTTCAAGAAATACCTTTTTTAACGAAAAATCAGAAACTTTTGAAACAGCTTGGGGAAGATCTGAGGCATTTGTATGCCATACCTTCTGAAATCACAGTAGTTCATTATCGTAGGGGTGATTCTGAATGGGCTAAAAAACATGAAAATTATTATGTCCAAGTACGAAATATGGTACACAAGGAATTGTCTGATATTATCATTGTTACCGATAGTCTTGATGCTGCTACAGTATTTTTTGGCAATTATGCTCATATTAAAATAATTTCTTCAAATAACGCATTAGACGACTTTAAAATAATGGTATCGGCAAAAAAACTCTATTGTGCTCCTAGTACATTTTCATGGTGGGCGGCTCATGCATTGGAAGATAAAACTGAAGTTATAATCCCAAGTTTCTTTAGAGAAAACCTTGGGATTTACAGAGAACAAAATTGTATTGTAGTGGAATGTTAATTTGGAATCTTTAAAAAATACGGATAAGTTATTGATATTTAGAAGTGCGGGTATAGGCGATTTTTTAGTTATTTTACCATTTATCAATTATTTAATTAACGTTGTAGGGATTAAACGAGAAAATATTATTTTTGTAATTATAAACAAATATGATGTAAATCCTTTGAAATTATTATTTTTGGAAAATGATCCACTTGTCATAAATTCAATTGTTTTAAATCAAAATAACGGGTTTTTGAAAAGTTTAAATTACGTTAAACAATGTTTAAAGGGTAAAAGCTTTTCAAAGGTCATCTATTTACCTTTTATAAACGAGCCAATTTCTTCCAAAATCAAAAAATACATAGCTATAAAGTATATTATAAAGGGGAATAAAACGGTTTATGGGTTGAACTTTAAAAAAAATAATTTTAATATAGGCACGCAGTATTTAACCTATTTTGAGCAGCTTAATTTAAATAATTTTAAAAAATATTTGAACTTTAATTTTAAAGATATTACAGCCATTAGAGATGATGAGTATACTAAAATAAATTATTTTGAGATTAATAATGGTAAAAAAAATATTGCATTATATATCAATTCAAAACTAACGATGAAAATCTGGAATAGAGAAAACTATAAGCAAATTATTGAATATATTCAATCTCATCATGATGTTAATATTTATTTAGTAGGTGGTCAAGAAGACATTGAATATAACGATGCCTTTATTGAAGATTATAAATTGAAAGAAGTTTATAATCTTGCGGGAGAATATTCGATTAGAGAGACTATTTTATTATTTGATAAATTTGAGCTTCTGATTGGTAATGATGGATCGCCGTTACATATGGCAGCATATAGTAGTTGTAGTATTTTGGGAATTTACACATATAAAGAAGAAGTAACATCATGGGAACCTTATAGTGCTAAAAATTTTATAATAATTCGCAAAAACGTTTCATGTAAACATTGTTATTTAGAATTCTGTGAAAATGTAATTTGTTTAGAAGAATTGAATACAATAGATGTTCTTCAAGCATTAAAAGAACTATTAAGTTTGTCACAGCCATTAAGACAAACAAGAATTATTCTATGAATAATAAATCTGAAGGATGATACATGAAAGTAGCGATTATAGGTGCAGGATTTTTTGGATTATATATTGCAGACTATATGTCAAGAAAAGGTTTTGAAGTTGATATTTATGAAAAAGAAAAGGAAGCGATGCAAAGAGCTTCTTATGTAAATCAAGCAAGAGTACACAATGGATATCATTACCCAAGGAGTATATTAACAGCTAGTAGATCACACAAATCTTTTCCAATATTTTGTGAGGATTTTAAATCTGCAATAGATTCTAAATTTGAAAAATACTATGCAATTGCTAAAAAAATGAGCAAAGTAAATTCAAAACAGTTTGAGAAATTTTGTGATAGATTAGATTTAAGATGTGATTTCGCACCAAAAAGAATACATGATTTATTTGATAAAAGTTTAATAGAAGATGTTTTTTGTGTAGAAGAGTATGCTTTTAATTATAAAATGTTACGATCTGAAATGTTTCGACGAATGAATAATAAAAATATCAACATTCTATTCAATTTAGAAGTTTTAAAAGTGAAAGTCATAGATAATAATAAAATAAAAGTTATTACAGAACTAGGAAATAACAAAGAAATAGAATATCAGCATGTATTCAATTGTACATATGCTTCAATCAATGAAATTAATGAGAAATCTTTTATAAAAAAGATTGATTTAATACATGAACTCACTGAATTGGTCTTAATTGATCCTCCAAAGGAATTAAAAAGTTTGGGTATAACTGTTATGTGTGGTCCTTTTTTTTCTACAATGCCATTTCCTAGTGAAAATTGTCATAGTTTATCACATGTGAGGTATACACCTAATGGTGAATATCATGAGATATCCCATTTGAGTAAGTTAAATTCGCGAGAAAATTTGGATAATGTAAATACAACGAGCTTTAAATATATAATTAATGATGTTAGTAGATATTTACCAAGTATAGTAGAATCAAAATATTTGAAGTCACTATGGGAAATTAAAACAATATTACCTTCGAGTTCAAACGATGATTCTAGACCTATCTTATTTAAAGCTAATTTTGAAAATAATAAAGGCTATCATTGTATAATGGGAGGGAAAATTGATAATATTTATGATGTTATTGAAAATATAGAATTGGAGATTCTTAGATGAATAAAATTAGCAAATTAGATGAATTTGTAACAATAATTTTAGATTTACAATTTTTTGAATCAAATGCAGATATTAAGCTAATAAGACTAATAGAAAGTTTAAAGAAAAGTTTTTTTGCATTTGAAATTATCGTAATTGCTAATGGAATAAGTGATGAAAATTATGAAAAAATTGAAAGAACATTATTTTCACTTCCCAATATACGAGTATTAAAACTTGTATCTAGAGTAAATTTTGATACATCGGTTGTTGCAGGATTGGATAATGCGATAGGCGATTATATTGTTATATTTGATTTATATAACGATCCATTAGATTTGATTTATCATATGGTAAAAAGAAATAAATTAGTCGATGGTTTTATTATTGGTATAAATAAGAATAGCAAAATATCAGTATGGCAGAAAATCTTCAATAAGTTGACTCCAAAAATACCACATAATGCTACTATGGCACGTTCATTGTCTAGGCATTGTGTTAATGTTTTATTAAAAACAGGTGAGTATCATCATAATTTATATCAACGTTTACATAAACTTGACTTATCTTTCGATATACTTGAGTACAATACAAGCTTTGATTACAAAGATAGTGAGCCAAATTTAAAATCTATTTTTAGAATCATTGTTTATGGTAATGTACTCAATTTACGAAAAATATATATATTTGGTTTTTTAATAGCTTTAATAGGTATGTTTTTAAAGAGTAATTTAGTGAACGCATTTATTTTTTTACTTTTTGCATTGCTTTTTGTAGGCTTAGGTTTTTTAGCAGAGTTAATCCTACGGCTAATCAATATTCTCAATCAAAAAGAAAAATATATAATTTCTAAAGAATCACTGAGTAAGATAAATTTAGCAGACGAGAGAGTAAATGTTAAATGCTAATTAATATTATAAATTAAGTTAAAAGTTTATGATGTACGTGACGCTTTTGTACATACAATTATTTTTTATTATTTTCATAATAATATTTCAAACATTTTTACTAAAGCAGATCTTTAATTTTATGAATTATTTTGCTTTAATCTTTCTCATATATTTCCCTCTTTCAGCTTTATACCAATATTATACTGGTGACTATAGTATTATTGCAATTAATTTTCTTACAAACCAAAATAATTATATTTATTCTGCATTTCTATCATTTATGTCAATAGTTTTAGTGTCTCTATTTTATTATATTTTTTATATATATACTAATGTTCCTACTTTTAAATATCATTTAAAAGTTTCGATTTTTAATAACATTATTTTTTTAGTATTTTTTTTGATATCAAGTTTTTCTTTTCTTATTATTATGAATATGTATGGTGGGATTTTAAATTTTCTTAGTCAGGTTAATGAATATAGATCTGGTGGGGGTATTGGCATGGGATTTTTACAATATCCTGCTACCATGCTGATGCCTATCATCCTATTTTTATACATAATTTCGAGAAAAGATTTCAATAATTATAATAAGAGAATAATCTATTTATTTATTTTTCTATTAACTTTGCTTCCATTGATTGTTTTTGGTTTTAGAGGTCCAGTTGTTGTGGTATTGATTCAATTTGCAATAATATATAATTTTTTTATAAAGCAGATAAATATAGCAAAGTTAATTATTGTTTTATGTATTTTAATAATTATATTAGTATTTTGGGCTGCTACAAGGATAGAATTTGACTATGAAAACTTCGAAGCAGTTTATACATTGTTTTTTGACACAGTTATTTTTAGGACAAAAGGAATTGAAGTAGTTGCAGCTATTGTAGCTAAACCACAATACATAGAATATAATTTTTTTATTCCAAATTTATTAGAGTCATTTACTTCCTTTTTACCACGTATTATATTTCCGTGGAAAGATGTTTCAATTGCAGAAATTATAACGACAAAGTATTTTTCAAATGATTTATTTTCTATAGGAATAATCAAAGACATATATGGCGGTGTTAGTTCTACATATATCGGACAATCGTATTGGGCACATGGAACACTAGGAGTAATATTAATTTCAATCTTTATTGGTGTTACATTGGGGATTTTACAAAAGTTATACAGTGCTAATAAAAATAATAATATATCTATCATTTTTATAGCAATATTTTTTTCACATATACATTTTTTTGTAGAGTCTTTTCAATTAGCGATAAATGCTATAATAATGAATTCTTTAGTTGTTATTGTATTGCTAATTTTATTAAAAAAGGAAAAAATATGATTATAGCTTTATTAAATTCATTGGATTATCCGTGTCCTAGAACCCATTATTTACATGTAAAAAAATTTTTAACCGGCTTTGCACAAAATGGATATAGTATGATAGAAATTAAATCTTTACATAGAATAGATCAATTATCTGAAAATGATATTTTGTATATATCAAGTCATTTTAGTATATATCCAATATATAGACATGCGAAATTTTTAGAAAATCGGTTATTTAATGCATTAAAGAAAACAAAATGTAAGATAATTTTTTGGAATTTTCATACAACGTTAAATATTTTAAGATGGAAATCTTTTGATGAAAGATCTATTCATGTAAGTGAAGATATTTATGATGAGTATGTTCATGAAGAAAAGTTGTTATTTGATTTTCGTGAATGCTATAATGTACATAATTTAAGATATTCTTCGATTTTAACAACTGATATTAAAATACCTTTGGATTTGATTGAAAGAGATTATATTTTTCAATTTGTAGGAAGTAATTATAAAAATGACTTTACAACTTTTTGTAAAAATAACTATAAATCATTTATTAAAATTACTCCTCCAAGTATAGATGAAATTATTAGAATCAATTCTTTTCGAAAATCAAAAATAAATTTAGTTTTTCATAGTAATGCTAATATAAAAAAAGGAATAATTGTTGAGAGATTCCCTGAAGCAATTTCATATGGAGGAATAATTCTTCATGATCATCCACGAATTGTAGAAAAATTTGAAAATATAGAAAGTTTTTTTTATATAAAGGATCTTGATGATTTAGTTGATGTGTATGAAAAAATAAGTAGTCTTTCAGAAAATGATCTATCAAATATGCGAGAAATTTCTTATAAAACTTGGGTAAAATCCAATTTATCATATAAATATGAAGCCAATAAAATAATTATTAAATTGTTTAATATAGAGGAGAATCATGAATGAAAAAATTATTAATAGGATATACAGGATTTGTTGGCAGTAATTTAAAAAAACAAATCGAATATTCATATTTTGCAAATTCTCAAAATATACATGAATTTGCAGGTATGGAATTTGATGAAATAACAATTGCGGCAGGTGATGCTAGAAAATGGATAGCTAATCAAGATAAGGAAAAAGATTTTGGTCATATTCAGAAATTATTTACTGATATAAAAATGATCAGTGCTAAAAGAGTAATTTTTTTTAGCACTGTGGATGTCTTTAATAAAAAAGAGGGAGATGAAGATTCTTTAATTGGCAATGTGGCAATAGAACCATATGGAAAAAATAGATATAAATTAGAAAATATGATGAAAGAGTTTTTTGAAGATATTTATATTATAAGAATTCCCGGATTATTTGGTAAAGGCTTAAAGAAAAATATTATTTATGATGTATTAAATGAAAAAGATATTTCAGGATTTAATTTAGAAAGTAAATTTCAATGGTTTTATCTTGATGATTTAAAGTATGTCATTGATTTTGTAATTACTCATAAGATTAGAGAATTCAATGTTTCAAGTGAACCATTAAGTGTTAAAAATTTACTTGAACTTTTAGATTATTCTGAAGGGTTGGAAATTTGTAGAGGGGTTACACAGGTTGATTATGATTTTAGAACGAAATTTGCGCCTTTTTTATTAGGAAAAACATATTTTTATGAAAAAAAAGAAATAGAAGAAAAGTTGTTGCATTATGTTAAAGGAATATAAATGAAATTAGGAATATCTAATTTATTTGAAAAAAAAGTTAGTAAAGATAATTATGAATTTTTAATAAAAGATTTACATTGTATTGATTGGGCTCCAACAGTGAGCTTTGGAAATTGGGAAAAAATTTTCGTAAATAAACCTAGTGACAGTACTAATTTAAAGTATGATTTAAGTGCTTTACAATCAATATTTTTTGGTGTCAATAGGGCGAGTTTATTATCCAATGATGATGACTTTTATATTTTGTTAGAACATTTTAAAAATTTGATAGATTTGTGTGAATACTATAAAGTTAAATATATTTTATGGGGTGCACCAGGCACAAGAATCTATAAGATAGCAGATTTGAGTAATGCAATAATTTATGAGCGGATCGAACAGATTCTATCACTGTTTGATAATACTAGTGTGATCTTATTATTGGAAGCTGTTAGTCCAAAATATAATTGTCAGTTTATCAATTCAACTTTGGATTTATTACAATTTTATGATAAGAATAGACATAGAAATATTGCTTTACATCTTGATATTGGACAAATGTTAGATGAAGGACTCAACGTTTTAGATATTCTGCAAACCTATAAAGAAGAAGTAGTACATTTACACTTATCAAATCCAGATTATACTTACACTAAAGAACTTTTTAGTTTATTTTTAGGAGTAATCGATATTTTTGACTATGAGAATAATGTTGATATCGTATATGAAATACAAAATCTAGATCAATTTGATGTTCAAAGTTTAAAACATGATCTTAATAAACTATTAGAAAAAGTTAATGATAAAAAGAGACAATAATAAGTTATTATTGTTGTTTTCATCTGTGGTGACCTCAGGTGTTAATTTTCTGATATTTGTAGTGGTGCCTTTATATATTGGTGTAGACAAGTTATCTACTTTTACAAAAGATAATTATATTGGCGGGATTTATTTATTTGGAATTGCTGGATCCGTTTCTACTATAGCATCTTTAATTATAAATAGATATGGTATTAAAGCATTATCATATTATATTAAGTTATCAGTATCGTCTATTATCATAATTTGGATCTTATTTTATAATTTAATTCATTCATATCATGCATATATTTGTCTGATAGCATCTATTGTTTTGCATATAAACGGTTTTTTACTCACAAATCTTATTTTGTTGGGAGCTGCAAGGAAAGTTATATCAATTCAAATTATTCAGCCAGCTATTTTTTTGTTATTAATTTTATTTAATGAGATGCAATATAATTCAGAATGGTTTTTCTATTATTTGATTTCGACACTCATATCTTTAGGTTTTTTTCTAAAAGCAACCAATTTCAATATGTTAGGAGAAATATTAAAAAGAGATGAAAATTCATTTAAAATGACTCAACTTTTATTTCCAATGCTTGCTGGCATTTCATTTCCATTGATATTTCAATTTGAAAATATTTTAGTGGGAGAACTGACAAGTTTAGAGCTTGGTAGATTTGTTGTATTACAGAAGTTATATTCTTCTGTGGCAATATCTTTATTTGGTAGTTATATAGTTTATGTAATTAGTAAAGAGAGTGATTGTACTACAGGCGTATCCAAAAAACTATTGTTTTTAACACCGTTAACTAGTGTTATTGCTGTTTCAGTTTTGGTATTATGCATAAATTATATAATTAAAATCGAGCCATATGATGTCACTACTAATTTACTAACCATATTGTTATCGTATCTATTTTCTATGGCTATGTTTATAAATTTTTATATGAATCTATGTAATTCAAAAGTTAACCTTTTAAGAATAATAGTTTCTTCAAGTGGTTATTTTTTAATATTTATTATCTTCAAACCTGTAACAATGTCACAAGTTTTATTGATATCAATTTGTTTTTATTTGTTGTATAATTCTATGTTTTTATTGAAAGTATTTGGAGAATACAATGATAACCGTTTAGATTGCTAAGTGGTTTAGATAAATAAATGAGATGTTCGGTTATTCGCTCAAAAAAAGTGCTATAAAAAAGATTCTTGAGGTTAAAGTGAAATTTTAGAATATGCTGATTACAAAATTAAGAATACCAAAATTAGAGTGGCAGAATTTTTCAAAATATTTATTTGTAAATGTTAAAAATTTTCGAAAAATTTTAAATAATCCCAATAAGCAGTTATTGGTAAGGGACGAATGTTTTCAACAGTATTTAATTCAAGAAAAATTTGATGCTGAAATCAAATTATTAAAAAATATATTTATTTATAAAAATTGTGAGTTTAAAAATGGTTGTATCATTTCTTTACGAGGTAGTTATTTTGTAAAGCCAGAATGGAATATCGCGATACATAAAGAGTCTGATATCAAAGTCACTGATGGTAAGGAATGCTCAACGTTTATATTAAATGAGTTAAACATTAAAATATGAATTTAAAGGGAAGAGGTATGTATGAAAATTCTTATTTGATTAGGAGTTTGAAGTACTCTATTTTATCATTTCATAGTTTTGTATTTTGGGCAAGTGTTTTAGTAAGAAACGAAGATGCGATTATAACAGTTCCAAAATCTTGGACACCAAATTATGAAAGACAAATATATTTACCTAGTCAAAAAAGAGGCTTGCTTTGAATCATTTGGTATCAATCATAACCCCCTCCTATCATTCTTCACAATTTATTTCCTATGCAATCGAATCAGTTTTGGCACAAACATATCTGAATTGGGAACTAATAGTTATTGACGATTCTTCTCCTGATAATGCTAATGAAATTGTGGAAGGCTATATTAAAAATGATGATAGAATAAAATTGATAAAATTACAAAAAAATGGTGGCGCTGCCAATGCCAGAAATGAAGGTATTAAAAATGCTAAAGGCAAATATATAGCATTTTTGGATAGTGACGATATTTGGTTGCCTCAGAAACTTGAAAAACAAATCCAGATTATGCACGCTAATAATTTAGTGTTGACATACAGTTCATATTATACAATTGATGAAGATGGAAATAAAATAAATATGCGATCATGCCCTGTCTCTATAACATTACGTGATATGTATAAGTCGAATCATATCGGAAATCTTACAGGAATTTATGACAGTGAGCAATTAGGGAAATATTTTTTTCACAATATAGGACATGAAGATTATGTGATGTGGTTATCTATTATGGAGAAAATCAAGCAAACAAAGGGGATAAACCAACCACTCGCAGAATATAGAATATTAACAAATTCACTTTCTGCAAATAAGATAAAAGCTTTAGTTTGGCAATGGAAAATTTATCGCGAAGTTTTACACTTTAATGTTGTAAAAAGTTTGTTTTATTTTTTACATTATGTTTATTTTGCAATTAAAAAGAGAAAGTAGAGGACAATGATGATAATTTTAGGTGAAAAATATACCTTTTCAGATTTTGAAATGAGGTTACTTGAAAAAAGG
>Ga0209343_10010518_pt1 | contig 10510 bp, 10 predicted proteins | sample RifCSPlowO2_02_FD_184026 | JGI IMG/M metagenome (GOLD analysis project Ga0209343, IMG submission 184026) | Groundwater microbial communities from Rifle, Colorado - Rifle CSP2_plank lowO2_0.2 (SPAdes) (version 2) | ecosystem: Environmental > Aquatic > Deep subsurface > Groundwater | place...
TGCCTGGTACGCCGGCAGGCTGTAGACAGTGCCGGCGTTTTTGTCTCTGCACGCTGGAGTGGTCGATGAAGAAACTGCGCTTGTACCTGCGCCTGCTGCGTCTGTTGGCGGTGATCGCCCTGGGCGCCCTGCTGGCCGGCGCCGTCAGCCTGTTGGAACGCTGGGTGCGGCATGACCTGATGCCCACTCGCCAGCGCCTGACCCGCTGGTTTCTCGCCCGCCTGGCCGCGGCCCTGCCGTTTCGCCTGCAGGTGCAGGGTGAGCTGCCGCAGCAGCCGATGCTGTGGGTCAGCAACCATGTGTCCTGGACCGATATTCCGCTGCTCGGCATGCTCACCCCGCTGTCCTTTCTGTCCAAGGCCGAGGTGCGCACCTGGCCTGTGGCCGGCTGGCTGGCGCACAAGGCCGGCACCCTGTTTATCCGCCGCGGCTCGGGCGACAGTGGCCTGCTCAGTCAGCAACTGGGCAGCCACTTGCGGCGTGGTCGCCAGCTGCTGATCTTCCCCGAAGGCACCACCACCGATGGCTTGGGCCTGCGCACCTTCCATGGTCGCCTGCTGAGCAGCGCCATCGACAGCGGCGTCGCGCTGCAACCGGTGGCCATCCGTTACCTGCGTGATGGTCGGCCGTGCGGCGTCGCGCCCTTTATCGGCGATGACGACATGCTCTCGCACCTGCTGCGCCTGCTCGGCAGCGACCTGGGCGAGGTACAGATCCAGCTGCTGCCACCCATCGCCAGTGCCGCGCTGAACCGCAATGCCTTGGCCCGCCAGGCGCAGCAAGCCATCGGCCTGGCGCTCTTTGGCGCGGCAGAAGTGCCGGCAACGCAAGATGCGGAAAGCCAGGCGGCTTAGCCCCCAAGCCCAGGCTCCGGGCCTAACCGTTAAGCCCAGACTCGCGGGGGCTCAGTGAGGCCCACGCTCACGGGCGACAAAGGCCTGCAGCTCGGGATAGAACTGCCGAAAGTCCTCCAGCAGCGGCCGATACAGGCACGTAAGCTCGGCCATCGCGCCATCCAAGCCCTCGGGGCGCGACAGGCGCCGCTGCATGCCCGCAACGACCTGCTCCAGCACGGCAAAGTTGCGGTAACTGCCCAGCCAGTCCTGGGCGGCCATGCGCGGCGCGATCAGCGCCAGGCGTTCGGGCAGGCGTGGCTCGCTCGCCAGCAGCCGATAGACCCGCCCGGTAAACAGCGGCAGCGGCTCGCGGGCATAGTCGGCCCAATGCAGCGCCAGGCAGTGGTCGAAGAAGATATCCAGCAGGATGCCGGCATAACGCCGCCGCTCCACGGGAAAACGCGCCCGCGCCTGAAATTGCAGCGGATGACTGTCGGTAAACACATCGATGCGCCGATGCAGGCGGATGGCCGCCTCGATATCCGCCGGCCACTGCCCGGCCAGCGGCCCTTTGACGAAATCGCCATACAGGCTGCCGAGCAGTTGCGCCGGCGCATCGCCGCCGAGGTGTAGATGGGCGAGATAGTTCATGCCTAGAGCTTACACATCAGCGGACGCAATGATCACTATCGGAACAAACGATCTGTATCTCGCCAGGCCCCGGGATAAGGTTCGCTGCATCGCGCTATGGCAGCAGCGCCAGCCCTGTTCCGCCGGGCAATGCACGACTCCCAGAACCTTTAGATGGAAGCCTTATTATGACCACGCTTTTCGACCCCATTCAGATCGGTGACCTGCAGCTGAACAACCGCATCATCATGGCCCCGCTGACTCGCTGCCGCGCCGACGCAGGCCGGGTACCCAACGCGCTGATGGCCGAGTACTACGTACAGCGAGCCTCGGCCGGGCTGATTATCAGCGAGGCCACCTCGGTCACGCCCATGGGCGTCGGCTACCCCGATACCCCCGGCATCTGGTCGGACGCCCAGGTGCGCGGCTGGAGCAATATCACCAAGGCGGTGCATGGCGCCGGCGGCAAGATAGTGCTGCAACTCTGGCACGTCGGGCGGATTTCCGACCCCAGTTTCCTTAACGGCCAGGCCCCGGTCGCCCCTAGCGCCATCGCCGCCAAGGGCCATGTCAGCCTGCTGCGCCCGCTACGCGACCACCCGCTGCCGCGCGCCCTGGAAACCGAGGAAGTCGCCGATATAGTCGAGGCCTATCGCCATGGCGCGGAAAACGCCAAGGCCGCCGGTTTCGATGGCGTGGAGATCCACGGCGCCAATGGCTACCTGCTCGACCAGTTCCTCCAGGACAGCACCAATAAGCGCAGCGACCGTTACGGCGGTTCGCTGGAGAACCGCGCCCGTCTGCTGCTGGAAGTCACCGACGCCGTGGTCGCGGTGTGGGGCGCCGGCCGTGTCGGCGTGCACCTGTCGCCACGGGCCGATCTTCACGATATGGGCGACAGCAACCGCACGGAGACCTTCACCTATGTCGCCAGTGAACTGGGCAAGCGCGGCATCGCCTTTATCTGCGCCCGCGAACATCAGGCAGACGACAGCCTGGCGTCGAGCCTGAAGCAAGCCTTCGGCGGCGTGTTTATCGCCAACGAGCGCTTTACCAAGGCCCAGGCCAATGCCTGGCTGCAAAGCGGCAAGGCCGATGCCGTGGCCTTCGGCGTGCCCTTTATCGCCAACCCGGACCTGCCGGCCCGCCTGGCGCAGGATGCCGAATTGAACCAGGCCAACCCGGCAACCTTCTATGGCCAGGGCGCGGTCGGTTATCTGGACTATCCGGCGCTGTAATGAGGCAGGTAGAGACGAAAAGGCCGCTCGAGTGAGCGGCCTTTTTGCGTCACGCCGACCTTAGAACAGGGTCTTAGCGGGCGTCTATCTGCTGCTGCAGGTTCAATACCTGGGACTGCAGGGTGCTGATATTGCGCGTCATCTGCCCACGGAAGGCGTCGAACTCGGCGGTGGAGCTGCTGGCCGCCGGACGGGTTTCCAGGTCGCCTTTCAGCACCAGGATGTCCTGTTCCAGGCGGGCGATGGCCTGGTTGGGGTTGCCGAGCTGCTTCAGCGCCTCGACTTCGGCGCTCAGGCTCTGTAGCTGAGCGGCGAACTTGCTGCTGTCGGCCAGGGCGCTTTGCAACGCCGCCTGCTGGCTCTTCAGCGACGCCTGTTCGGCGCCCAGGGCTTTCAGGCTGCCTTCGAACTTGCCGGTGGCACCTTGCTGGCTTTTCACCTCGGCCGCCAACTGCTCGATACGCTTACCCTGGCTGCTCTGCGCGGCGGTCGCCGTTTGCTGCTGTTGGCTCAGCGCCGCCAGCTTGTTTTCCAGCTGTTTGACCTGCAGCTTGAGCGCCTCGCTGCCGCTGGTAACGCTCGACTCGGTGGCCACCACCTTGCCGGAAATATCCTGAATCCGCCCGGCGGCGTCCTCACTGATACGGGCGAAGCTTTCCTGGGTGGCGACCAGTTGCTGCTCCATCAGGCTGATCTGCTGGAAGCTCCACCAGCCCAGGCCACCCAGGGCGATCATCAGGGCGCCGACCAGGGCCCACAGTGGCCCGGTACCGCTGCTTTTTTCCGCTGCCGGCATGGCGTGGCCATAGGCGGGCGTACGGACGCTGGGCTCATGCTGATGGTCCGCCGCGAAATCATCGCGATCTCGCGCATCGGCGCTCAGGCTGGGCACATGATCGAGTTCGTCGTGGGCATCGTTACGCATGGGTAAACCTTCAGGGGAAACGCGGACAGGGAAAAGTGCGGCGCAGTATACCGCTTCGCACGGGCCGCTTCAGCGTCGCGCCAAGCCGGGGCGGCCTGCACCGACGAAGGGCGAAGCCTACCCGGTCGACCGCCCCTGAGCCGCGCAGTTCCTCATTTTGTGAACTGGTACGGACTTTGCTCAAACGCCTATAGGGGTGTCATGGGGGCACCCGGGCCAGGGATGCGCCGAACGCGACCCGAGCCAATGGGTTCGGGCTGCGTCGACCAAGCCGGAACCAGGGCCCGGTTTGGCCGGCTCCGGGCCAGTCAGGACGACGCGCTCGGAGCACTCTTTAACAACAGTCAGGGGTAGACCCATGGAATTGAACAAGGCCGTACTGGATTGCATGCAGGCGCTGCGGCGGCGCCTGCGCGATGAGCTGGCAGTGGATATCCGCCTCAGCCAGGCCGACGCCATCCCGGCGATGCTCAGCGCCTGCGTGGAATCGCGCCAGGACGAAACCCGCAGCCTGGGCGAACGTCTCACCGAACTCAGTGGTATCCGCCTGAAACCGCCAGTATTGAGCGAAGAGCAACTTATCGCCAAATACACCACCCGCTACGCCGGGTCGCTGCGGGGCTGACGCGGCGGGGCTGCACAGCAGCAGGCGGCGGGCCTGCGCCTACTGGCCCTGCACCTTCCACCAGGCGCAGAACTCATCCAGCGCGGTCCATAGGCTGACCTTGGGCGCGTAGTCCAGGTACTGGCGGGCGCGACTGATATCCAGGGAGAAATCCTTGGCCATCACCGCCACGCCCAGGCGCAACAACGCCGGCTCCGGGCGCCCCGGCAAGAGTTTACAGACCGCCTCGTTCAGCGCCGCCGCGCCATAGGCCAGGGCATAGGGCAGATGGCGGGTGACCGGCGGCAGGTCCAGCTGGCGCAGCACGTAATTGACCACATCCCACAACGGCACCGGCGCGCCATTGCTGATGTTGTACACCTGGCCGAGCGCCGGCCCGGCGGCCAGCAGGCTGCTCAACAGGGCCTCGTTGAGGTTGTGCACGCTGGTGAAGTCGACCTTGTTCAGGCCGTTGCCGATGATCGACAGGCGGCCCTTGCGCTGCATGGCGATCAGGCGCGGAAAGATGCTGGTATCGCCGGCCCCGGTGACGAAGCGCGGGCGCAAGGCCAGCACCTCCAGGCCGAATTCCTGGGCGGCGAACACCTGCTGCTCGGCCAGGTATTTGGTCTTGCCGTAGTGATCGGAAAAGCGCCTGGGCAGCTGCTCTTCCTTGAGCCCGACATGGGCCTGGCCATCGAAATACACCGAGGGCGAGGACAGGTGCACCAGGCGCCGCACCCGCTGTTTCAGGCAGGCTTCGATGACGTTCTCGGTGACCTGCACGTTGCCCTGATGGAAGTGCGCGTAGCTGCCCCACACCCCGACGGCACCGGCGCAGTGCACCACCGCCTCGACATCGCGGCACAGCTGCTGCACCAGCTCGGGGTCGGACAGATCGCCCTGGACGAACTCGGCCCCGCGCGCGCGCAGGTGTTCCACGCCCTCGGCGCGGCGCCCGTTGACCCGCACGCTCAGGCCCTGCTCCAAGGCAAAGCGGGCGAAGCGCCCGCCGATAAAGCCACTTGCGCCGGTTACCAGAATCTTCATTGCCGCCCCCCTATTCTCTGCCATTGCCGCACTCTAGCAGCGCGCCTGGCCGCGCGCCCTGACGTTGCGGGCCAGAACAACGACCGCACAAACCTTGCGCTAGGCCAGCAAGGCCGCGCGCAGCGGCTAAGCTGTGGGGCGCGATACACCCTCAATAACAAGGAGCACTGGATGGCCAACCACTGGATGATCTACGGCGCCAACGGCTACACCGGCCACTTGCTGGCCGCCGAAGCCAAGCGACAGGGGCTCACGCCTATACTGGCCGGGCGCAACCCGGCGGCGGTGCATGCCCTGGGCAGCCTGCTCGGGCTGGAGTGTCGGGTCTTCGATATCCAGCAAGCCGAGCGCGCCCGCGAGGCGCTGGCCGATATAGCAGTAGTGGCGCACTGCGCCGGACCCTTCTCCGCCACCAGTGGGCCTATGCTCGACGCCTGCCTGGCCAGCAACACTCACTATGTGGATATCACCGGCGAGATCGGCGTATTCGAGGCCGCTCACGGCCGCGATCGGCAGGCCCGCGAGCGCGGCCTGGTGGTCTGCCCCGGCGTCGGTTTCGATGTGATTCCCAGCGACTGCCTGGCCGCCTGCCTGCACCAGGCCCTGCCGGATGCCACCCACCTGGCCCTGGGCTTCGACACCGGCAGCGGGCTGTCGCCGGGCACGGCGAAAACCTCGGTGGAAGGCCTGCAATTCGGCGGCAAGGTGCGCCGTGCGGGGCTTATCACCGATGTGCCAATGGGCTATAAGCGCCGCGCGATCGACTTCGGTCGCGGCGAAAAACGGGCGGTGACCATCCCTTGGGGCGACGTCTCCACGGCCTACCATTCCACCGGCATCGACAATATCGAAGTCTATCTGCCCACCCCGACCCCGGCGGCCATTCTGATGCGCCTGCTCGACCCATTGCGCCCGCTGTTCGGCCTGCGCGCCGTGCAGAACTGGCTCAAGCGTCTGATCGAGAAGCGCGTGCAAGGCCCCGATGAAGCCACCCGCACCCGCCTGCGCACCTGGCTGTGGGGCGAGGCGCGCAATGCCGCCGGCGAGGTGAAAACCGCGCGCCTGGAAACCGCCAATGGTTATGAGCTCACGGTGCACGGCGCACTGCTGGCGGTCAGGCATCTGCTCGACTACCGGGGGCCCGGCGGCTACTTCACCCCCTCCCAACTGCTCGGCGCGCGCTGCGTGGAACAACTGCCGGGCTCGGGAACCATCAGCATCAGCTGATGCCCGGCCTCAGCGCGGTTACCTTCTTCCCCAGGGGAAGGAGGTAACGCCCAAGCCTAAAGCCGCTTTCCCCAAGCGCGCCCCCTCTGCTCTAGCCCCGCCCTAGCCCCCCTTCGATCGCCTGCAACCTGCCGTCCGCCCCCGCTGCACAGGGCCGCCCGCGTCATTCCGACCAGTAGCCGGCCAATTTTCTTGACACATCGTCAAGTAATTCGCACGCTTCTTGCAGAATATTCAACACACAGACCTTTGTAACCCTTCTACCCGCGGAGCCACCGGATATGCCGTTACGCCTAAAGCTCGCCCTGAGTTACCTGTTTATCGGACTATTCCCCGTGCTGGCCATGGCCTTTACGGTGTATCTGCAAGCCAGCAAGGCGCTGCAGGAGCAGACGTTGAACTCCCTGGAAGCCGTAGCAAATATCAAACAACGGCAACTGCTGGATAACCTGCAAGCGCGCCGCGACCAGCTCAGCACCCTGGCCAGCAACCTGGGCACCAGCTACAGCGGGCTCAACGGCGCCGCGCTGGTGAGCGCCTCCAACTACGACCGGCCGATCTACGAGAACTTTATCCAGACCTACGGCTACCGCGAGCTGAAGCTGATCGCCAGCGACGGCACCGTCATGTTCAGCGTGCTGCGCGGCGACGATTACCAGCAGAACCTCACCCAGGGCGCTTGGCGCGAGCTGCCCATGGGCCGCCTGGCCAGCGTCGGCCTGAGCAGCAAGACCAGCCAGATCAGCGATCTGGCGATCAACCCGCAGACCGGCGAACCCAGCCAGTTTCTGGTCAGCCCGGTGATCAGCGAAGGCGAGCCGATCGCCCTGCTGATGCTCGAGCTGCCCATCGCCCCGCTCAATAGCGTGATGCAGACGCGCCAAGGCCTGGGTGAGGCCGGCGAAACCTATCTGGTCGGCGCCGATGGCCTGCTGCGCTCGGACTCCGCGCGTTTCAGCGGCCATCAGGTGCAGCGCTCCGCGCAGCAGCTTGCCGCCCTGCAAGGCGACGCCATCGCCCGCGCCTTGCGCGGCGAACAGGGGCGCCTGGCCGAGTTCGGGCTGAATAACCAGCCGGCCCTGAAGGCCTTCGTGCCGCTGGAGTTCGATGGTCAGCAATGGGCGTTGATCGCCGAGATGGATCAGGCCCAGGCCTTCGCCCCGGTGCATGAGTTGATGTGGCAGATCCTCTTGCTCGGCCTGCTCACCGTGGCCGCCGTGCTGCTCGCCACCTGGCTGGTCAGCCGCAGCGTGATGCGCCCCCTGGGCGGCGAGCCGGGCACTATGGCCGAGCTGGCGCAACGTCTGGCGGCCGGCGAGCTGCGCCTGCCCGCGCAACACGGCCAGGGCAACGGCTTGATGCAGGCCCTGCATGAAATGGCCAATGCCTGGCGCGGGGTGATCGAACAGTTACGCCAGGCCAGCAATGCCGTGGAGCATGCCAGCGGCGATATTCTCGACGCCGCCGGGCAGACCAGCAGTCGTCTCGATCAGCAGCAGGAAGCCCTGGAGATGGTGGTCAGCGCCGTCGATCAGATGGCCGCCACCGTGCAGGAAATCGCCGCCAGCGCCAGCCAGAGCGCTGACAGCAGCGAGGCGGCGCGCCACGCCTTCACCACCATGCAGGGCACCCTGCAACGCATGATCGGCCGCCAGGATCAGCTGCTCGACGGCCTGCGCCAGGCCGATCAGGTGGTGCAGACCCTGGCCGGCAACAGCCAGCAGATCGCCTCGGTGCTTCAGGTGATCCGCGCGATTGCCGAGCAGACCAACCTGCTCGCCCTGAATGCCGCCATCGAAGCGGCGCGCGCCGGCGAACAGGGTCGCGGCTTTGCCGTGGTGGCCGACGAGGTGCGCAACCTGGCCCTGCGCACCCGCACCGCCACCGAGGAAATAGTGCAGATCATCGGCACCCTCAGCGACTCCTCCGAGCAGGCCCTGGCCAGCATGCAGGGTTCCACCGAACAGGCCCGCGCCCTGGAGGATGAAACCCAGGCCGTGCTGGGCAGCCTGGGTCATCTCGATGAGTCGCTGCAGGCGGTGCATGGCCTGGCCTTCCAGATCGCCGCGGCGGCCGAACAGCAGGCCGCCACCACCCAGGAGGTCAACCAGCATATGCACCAGCTCAGCGCCATGACCGCCGACAACCGGGAAAACGCGGCCAACACCCGCCAGTGCGGCCAGCACCTGCAGAGCGTGGCGGGCAGCCAGCAGCAGCTGTTGGCGCATTTCCAGCTGTAAGCATTCAGCGCGGCGCGGCCACCAGCCAGGTGGCCGTATGCCGCTGCAGATGCTGGGTCAAGGCGCCCAGTAGTTCACCGCCATTGCGCCAATGGTGCCAGTACAGCGGAATATCCAGCGGCCGCGCGGGCAGCAGCTCCTGCAGGCTGCCGCGGGCCAGTTCCGCTTGTACCTGCAACTCGGGCATCAGCCCCCAGCCAAAGCCCGCCTCGGCCAGGCGCACAAAGCCCTCGGACGAGGGGCAGAGATGATGGAGAAAACCGCCCTCAACCCCCAGGGCGGCTAGATAGCGATGCTGCAGCTGATCGTCCGGGCCGAAGACTATGGCCGGCGCCTGGGCCAGCGCCATGGTCGTCACCCCCTGGGGAAAATGCCGGGCGATAAAAGCCGGGCTGGCCAAGGCGCGGTAACGCATGGCGCCCAGGCTCAAGGCCCGCGCGCCGGCCACTGGGCGCTCGCTGGCGCATACGCAGGCCGCCACCTCACCGGCGCGCATGCGCTTGAGGCCGACGTCCTGGTCCTCAACCAGCAGATCCAGCAGCAGCCGCTGCTCGGCGCAGAACTCGCCCACCGCCGCCGCCCACCAGGTCGCCAGGCTGTCGGCATTCAGGGCGATGCGCAGGCGCTCGGGCAGACCGCCCTCATCCAGCTCCGGCACCTGTCCCTGTAGATCGCGCTCCAGCAAGCGAACCTGCTGCACATGGTTGAGCAGGCGCCGGCCGATTTCCGTGGGCGTCGGCGGCGTGGCACGCACCAGCACCGGCTGGCCGACCCGTGCCTCGAGCAGCTTGATCCGCTGCGACACCGCCGATTGCGACAAACCCAGCACCTGCGCCGCCCGTTCGAAACCGGCCTGCTCCACCACGGCGGCCAGGGCGGCGAGTAATTTGTAGTCGAACAAATAAGTTTTCCTAATGAGCAATCAGCACTATTTATTTTTCTTATACAACCAAGGGCAGCAGACTGACCAGCATTCAAGAGGAGAACACTTATGTGGCAAAGCTATATAAACGGGCTGCTGGTCGCCGCCGGACTGATCATCGCCCTCGGGGCGCAGAACGCCTTCGTCCTGGCGCAAAGCCTGAGGCGTGAACACCACCTGCCGGTGGCCTTGCTCTGCGTGCTCTGCGATGCCCTGCTGGTGGCCGCCGGAGTCTTCGGCCTGGCCGCCCTGCTGGCGCAGAACCCGGTTCTACTGGGCATCGCCCGCTGGGGCGGCGCGGCCTTTCTGCTCTGGTACGGCGCCCAGGCCCTGCTGCGCGCCTGCCGCCCGCAAGCCCTGAACCAAGCGGCCCGCACTGGGCCTCGCTCGCGCCGGGCAGTGCTGCTGAGCGCCTTGGCCGTGACCCTGCTCAACCCCCACGTCTATCTCGACACAGTGCTGCTGATCGGCTCCCTCGGTGCCCAGCAAACGGAGCCCGGCGCCTACGCCATAGGCGCGGCCAGCGCATCCTTGATCTGGTTCTTCTGCCTGGCCCTGGGCGCGGCCTGGCTCGCCCCCTGGCTGGCCCGCCCGAGCACCTGGCGGCTGATCGATCTGGGCGTGGCGGCGATGATGTTGAGCATTGCCTGGCAGCTGCTGAGCAATCCCCAGATGCTCTGAGTCCGCTACTCAGAGCCGAGGCCTGCCGTTGTTTTCCACACAGTTGCCGCGTGTTTAAGCCGCGGGCCCGGTGCTATGATTCAGGGCTCGCGGCACAAAGAGATAACTCCCGCCGCTGATATGGCCGCCCGTGATCGGCTTCGCGAACACCGCACCT
>Ga0209343_10010519_pt1 | contig 10510 bp, 5 predicted proteins | sample RifCSPlowO2_02_FD_184026 | JGI IMG/M metagenome (GOLD analysis project Ga0209343, IMG submission 184026) | Groundwater microbial communities from Rifle, Colorado - Rifle CSP2_plank lowO2_0.2 (SPAdes) (version 2) | ecosystem: Environmental > Aquatic > Deep subsurface > Groundwater | place: Rifle...
CGTGGAAACGAGAATAGGAGAATCAGGGTCATGGAAAACAAAAAACATTTTTTCATAAAAAATAGCGATTAAACTTCCTCCTGGCAGCCTTGGCTTTTAGCGTTTAATTTAAAAAACCGCCGGGCATAGAACCTGGCAGGCGACGCAGCCGAAGCATAAGTCATAATTAATTTTTATTTTTAATCTCAAAACTCAAATGTCAAAAGTCAAAACCTATCTTAAAACTCAAAACTGTTAATTTTTATTTAAAAGTAAGCGGGCTTAGCCGAGTATTTTGCTATCAAATGTTAGCTTTGATATTTGAGTTATAGATTTGAGATTTGAGTTTTGAGATAACTATTCTAAACCCAGGTCACGCAAGCCACCTTATCCGACTCTTCTTTAAACCTCATCAGGCGCACGCCCTGCGTATCCCGGCCCAAAAGGTTCACGCTCTTAAACGGCAGCCTGATGACCTGGCCTTTTTCTGAAATAATAATAATGTCTTTTTCTCCCATGACCTCGGCGTTGACGATGAAAGCATTGATTAATTTTCCGGTTTTAGAGGTCACCTTGGCGGTTTTCACGCCCGAACCGCCCCGGCCCTGCAACTTATAAAGCCCAATAGCGCTCCTTTTGCCAAAGCCATGTTCGGCAATGGCCAAAAGCTGGTATTTCTTCATTTTTTCCTTATCATTTTTTATTACACCCATGCCCACCACGGCGTCGCCTTGCTTTTTTAGCCTGATGCCGCGCACGCCGGCGGCGTTGCGGCCCATGTCGCGGACATCGGTTTCTTTAAACCTAATAGCCTGACCCAAGGCCGTGACCAATTGGATTTGGTCATCGCCCGAGGTCGGCTTGGTCCAGATCAGCTTATCGTCCGCCTTGATTTTAATGGCGATCAGGCCGGAGCGACGGACATTGGCGAAGGCGCTGATTTCCACTTTTTTCACCAAACCTTTTTCCGTGGCGAAAAATAAGTATTGGCTCTTGGCTAATTTATCTAAAGGCAAAGTGGAAGTGATTTTTTCCCCGCCGGCCAATTGCAAAAAATTAATGATCGGCGTGCCTTTGGCCGTCCTGGCGGCAATCGGAATTTCATAGGCTTTAAGCTGAAACACCCGACCCTTGGTGGTAAAAAATAATAAATCGTTATGAGTCAAAGTAGTAAACATAAAATCCACCATATCTTCCTCTTTGGTGGTCAAGCCGATCACGCCTTTGCCGCCCCGGCCTTGGACTTTAAAAGTATCCGGCGTCAGCCGCTTGATATAGCCGTCTCGGGTCATCATCACCACGGCTTCTTCGTTGGGCACTAGGTCTTCCACGGAAAATTCCTTAACTCCATGACTAATCACTTTGGTCCGGCGCTGATCGCCGAATTTCTCGGCTAAAGCCTTAATTTCTTTTTTAATAATCTCTTTAATCTTGGCCGCAGATCTTAAAATCGCTTCCAATTCTTTGATCAGGATCCGCTTTTCTTTTAGCTCGTTTTCTATTTTTAATCTTTCCAGGTTAGCCAGCGTGGCCAGTTTCATATCCAAAATTGCCAAGGTCTGGCGCTCGGTCAATTTGAATTTTTTCATCAAATTAACTTTGGCCACCTCTTTGTCGCGGGAAGCCTTGATTACCTTAATGACCGCATCGATATTATGCAGGGCGATCATCAAACCGTCCAGAATGTGGGCGCGTTCGCGGGCTTTATTCAGGTCATACTGGGTCCGGCGCTTGGTTACCTCGGTGCGGTGCTTGATGTATTCTTCCAAAACCATCTTTAAAGTCAAAACTTTAGGCTGGATGCCGTCCACCAAAGCCAGCATATTGACATGAAAAGTTTCCTGCAGCTGGGTCTGCTTGAACAAACTGTTCAAAATCTTTTTGGGGTAAGCGTCTTTCTTTAAGTCCAGCGCCACACGCACGCCGTCCTTGTCCGATTCATCGCGCAAATCTTTAACGCCTTCAATTTTTTTGTCCTTGACCAAGTCGGCGATTTTTTCCACCAAAGTCGCCTTGTTGACCTGATAGGGTATTTCGGAAATAATTATCTGCCATTGGCCATTTTTATTCTCCACCGCTTCGGCCACGCCGCGCACCACGATGCCGCCCTTGCCCGTGGCGTAAGCCTGCAAGATGTCTTTTTGATTATAAATCACGCCGCCAGTCGGGAAATCAGGGCCTTTGACGAACCGGGTTAAATCTTCAACCGTAGCTTCTGGATTGTCTATGAGATAGGCGATGGCCAGAGCCAATTCCCTTAAATTATGCGGCGGGATATTGGTGGCCATACCCACGGCAATGCCTGAAGCGCCGTTTAAAAGCAAATTCGGCAATTTAGCCGGCAAAACCTGCGGTTCCTGCTGCGAGCCGTCGAAATTCGGCGTGAAACCGACCGTATTTTTTTCAATATCGAAAAGCAGTTCCTCGGCTGCGGCCGACAGCTTGGCTTCGGTGTATCTCATGGCCGCGGCGCTGTCCCCGTCCATGGAGCCGAAATTGCCTTGCCCGCGAACCAACGGATAGCGCATGGAAAAATCCTGGGCCATTCTGACCATGGAGTCGTAAACCGCCGTATCGCCGTGCGGGTGGTACTTGCCCAAGACCTCGCCCACTACCGTGGCTGACTTTCTGAATCTGGCGCCGGCGGTGAGTCCCACGTTCCACATGGCGTAAAGAATCCGGCGGTGCACCGGTTTCAAGCCGTCGCGCGCGTCCGGCAAGGCGCGGGAAACGATCACGGCCATGGCGTAATCCAGATATGATTTACGGATTTCGCCCACCAGGGGCTGCGGCTCAACCAAGCCGTAAAGAGTTTTTTCTTTTTTTAACACCGTTAAATTGGGAATGGAGCCGATGCCGTTTTTTTCTCCCTGCTCCGCGATTTCGCTTGCCGCTTCGGCTTTCTTTTTAGCCGGTTCAAGCGCCTGATTTTTCAGCTTGTCATCCCGAGCTTGCTTGTCCGCCGAAGCTTTCTTACCCGCCGTAGCCTTGGCGGAGGCGGGGGCGGCGGCGGGGTTCAGAATCTTATTTTTAGCTGGCTTGAATTCAATCTCTTTTTTTTCAACCTTAACTTTAGCCGGTTTTTTAATCTCGGCTCTTTTTTCAGGTTTTTTCGACTGTTTTTTTACTATTTTTTTAGGCATAATATATAAATTCTAAATGACAAATTTCCAATGACAAATGACAATTCAATGCCAAATATCAAAATTCAAATGTCAAATATTTGTCATTTGAATTTGGTCATTGATTTGTCATTTGTCATTTGACATTTTTCAAACTTGATTTGTCACACATCATTATTCCTTCGTGCTGCTGGCCGTTCCCGACGCCGCTTCACTCGTCAATTTGCTTTTAAGCAAATCCAGCCGCTCCGGCGTCAAGCCGGCTGGCTTGGCTAAAATATTTTGCGCGGTTTGTTGTATCTGTTTTATCTCCGTCAGACTCCGCTTAACCTGTTTCATGGTTTTATCCAATTCCGTCCTGGCCTGACTCCAATCAAAACCGGCGTTTTTACCGGTGCCGGCGCGGTTAAATTCATGCTTTAAATTAAAAATCCAGATGGCAAAAAACGCCGCCATAATACAACTTATTCCCACCCGCATGATCAGCCTCTGCCTTTGTTCTGCCGCTTCCCCGTTGGACTGGGGCCGATTCATTTGGCTGGCCGGCGCCGAAATTTCTTCTTGATTGTCTTTATTTTTTCCTTTAGGTAAAACTTTAACCGCTAACTTTTTGCTTTTGCCATTGGGCATTTGACCGTTCTCCCTGCTATGATTGATAATTGACAATTGATCATTGACAATTTTTTTCTTCCCCCTTTTTTTGGACATAAATATTAAAGCTCATCTCTACCGAAAAATCACTCTTTTAGAGTGCTCAAAACTACTTAAATTGTATCAAAAAGAAGTCGGGAAGTAAAGTCCAAAAAACTAAGGGAAAAAATTACTCAAAAGCTTGACACCAGTATTTACGGCCGGTATAATATAACAATAAATATTCAAAATATGTCCACCTTTCATAAATGCGATAAATGCGGAAAAATTATAAAAGGAAGCGTCGTTGACTTTTCTTTCGCGGATAGCGAGAGGAATATTTTTGTAAAATATTATAACCAATTTGAATTTTACAAAACTTGCGTAAAACCCTTAGCTATTTATGTAAATGGCTTTTTAGCTAAAAAGAATAGTAAATAATTTATGCTTGAGCAAAAAGACTTGCAATCCATCGGGGAATTGCTTGATAAAAAATTAAAAACTCAAAAAGATGAAATTGTCTCTGAAATAGGCGAGGCCGCAGGTGAAGCATTTTCTGAAGTTGAAAGTAAATTAGGCAAGCTTGAGACTAAAGTTGATAATTTGTCCAAAGAAATGGCTAATCGGCCGACTAAGACTGAAATTTCCAGTTGGGCCGATAGGCGCATAGTTGATTTAGAGTTGAGGGCCGACCGGTATGATTATCTGCACCTAAACGAACTTGATAAATTGCCGCCGCAGCCGGAAATCAGCCGAGCCTTGGCCGAGCGAGGCCTGAAAAGAAAATAATTTAGTTTAGCTTTAACTAAAAACAACCTCGTATATATGAAGTTGTTTTTGTTTACAAAAAATTTTATTTAGTAATGAGATCTAGTATATTTTCATTTGAGTATAATTATACTCAACTTTGAGTATACTTAGCAGCCGCCAAGAAACTCTACGGCCCCAGCACCACCAATTCCATGTCTTCCTGCGGCAGGTCTTTTTTGCTGATTTTTAATTTCTCTTCGGTCCTGGGTTTAAGGCCAAGCTCTTTGATAAATTTTTCCACGCCTTCAATGTCAACCTTTAAACCTGGCACTTTATAATGCATGGGAATAACGATTCTGGGCTCCAGCTGCGAGACCACTTCCACGGCCTTGGCCGCGTTGATGGTATATTTGCCGCCCACCGGAATCAGTAAAATATCCGTACCTTCCAATTTTTCCAGCTGCTTGGAATCTAAAATATGGCCCAAGTCGCCTAAATGAGTGACGGAAATATCTTCCATTTCCACCCGATAAATAATATTCTGGCCCCGCTCCTGCCCGTTTTTGTCGTCATGCCAGGCTTCCACGCCTTCAATAAAGATGCCTTTGGCTTCGTATTCGCCAGCGCCATTGATGACCAGCGGATTGCCGCGGATGGCGCCCGTATTGTTATGGTCATAATGATCATGGCTGACGGTCATGATGTCAGCTTCAAACCGCGGCATTTTCAGACCGATCTCGTCCGAATAAGGGTCCATTACCAAAAGCACGCCGTCCGGGCCGATTTTGTCCTGCAATTTAAAACATGATTGTCCCAGCCAAGTGATGTACATAAAAAATGTCAAAACTCAAAAGTCTCCGCCCAAGGCGGATCCGCCTCTGGCGAAAAAAGTCAAAACTGTTGAGTTTAAATTTTTAAAATAATTTCTTTTTTTCATCTCCGCACAAGCGGGATTAGCGGATTTAATTTTATGTATTAACCTAATTTTTAATAATTTATTGCTCTGACGCTTTGCCCGTCCGCTTAGCTTCAATTGCTTTCTTAAGCAAATCTCTGGCCGCGACCTCGGATATCTGGCTCGTCCCCATTAAATAGCCCACGCCGGCTTCCACGGCCTGTTCCTTGGTTATTGGATCTTTCTTATTAAATTTTTGATTCTTATTATTGGGTGAAACAAACCACCGCTTTACCTCCGGATTAGCTTTAAAATCAAATATTTTAAGCCATTCGCTGATGGTCGGGGCGGATACCCCTTGTTTCCGGTCAACCACTTCTGGCTTCGCTTCTGCCGCGGCTTCAACGGCGGTTTCGGCTTGTCCGGAGGCGTCGGCCGGTTTTTCCGCTTTTTTCTTGGCTTTCACCTCGCCTTGTTTAAACGCGCTCCCCACAGTGGTAAGCGGCTCTTTTTCTTCATCGCCCACAGTTATTCTGTCCCCGGATTGATCAGTTTCTTTCTCTGTTTTCTCCTCTCCTTCCTCTCCAAACTCCGCCTCTTCTAATTCTCTCAACCTTAAACGCCTAGCCGATCGTCCACTCTCGCCCGGTTCTCTCTTGACTTTACCTTTAGAACTTTTTTTACCGGTTTCTGCCTTATCCTGCTTTGTCACAAACGCGCCGGCAGCTGGCGAAACAATTTTAAAAATTTCGGCCTGACTTAGAGCTTGACTCCTTTCTGAACCTAACATTTCTTCTAATTCTTCGGCCGTGGGTCTTATGTCAAGTTTCTGACCGCTGCCTGCTTCGGCTTGTACAGGATTTACGGCTTGCTCAACCCCGATTTGACTTTGAAGATTAACGTCATCGCCAGTTAGAGCTATGCTCCTAATGTCTCTTCTGGCTATAAACTTCGCCCTGCTGGGTTTATAGCGCTCATATTCTATTAAATATTCGGCTAAGGCTTTTACCGCTTGGCTTTGTGTCATTAAGGCGTCGGGGTTATATGCTTTTCCCGCCCTAAAGCGTCTTTCCAATACTTGTTGCGCCCTGCCTCGCGGCCTAACCTCAAATATTCTGCCTATCCAAGTTTCGACGGTTTTAGTTATTTCTTGTCTTTGCTCTCTGCCCCGCTCTTCTGTCCCCCTTGGCTCCGGCGCGACAACCTCCTCGGCTGGTGCTAAAGCCTCGGTTGTATTGCCTCCTGGCCTAATCTTTGGTTCGCGCATGCCACCCTTAGGTTTAAATCGCCCTTTTTTAATCTCTTTATATCGCTCCCAGTCAACCCGTTCTTGATCTAACTTAATATTCTTTCTCTCTTCCGCTACTTTCTCATTATAATCCGTATCCGCCGGTTCTCGCTCTGACACGACAGTTTCCGCAGCTGGCGCGGCAGTTCTAGCGACCGAAATGGCAGCTGGCCTGGGCTTAGGCTGTCCCGTAGCTGTCTTTATATCATTTTCCCTGCCGCGCAATTCGGCCATTCTTAAAGCTTTCCTGCGCCGCGCTTTCATCGGGTCTTCTGCTTCCTGCCTGGTTACCCCGGCGGCCGCTCCCGGTTGCCGCGCTCCCGCCGCTGGCCCTGCCGGCTGCCCTGCGCCAGCTTGTCCGCCGGCTGGGGCGATGCCCGCGTCCGGCGCGGGCGGCCCGGCCGGCGCGTCATCCAGCCAATTATCAGACACGCCCGGCTGGGCAGGATACTCTTGTTTGATTCGCTGTTTTTCCGCTCTTTCCGCGCTTATTTCCTCCCGAGTTTTGCCTATCTTATTTATTTTCGCCAAATAAGCATCAACTTCGCTCTTATTTGCCTTAACCGCCTCCAATCTCTGCTTTAAAGCTTGCTGGCTGGCTTCAAGCTTGGCTAATTCTCCTTTTTGATCATTAATAGCTTGCCTAATTTTGTTTTTATACTCTTCAGCTGTCGCTCCTTCTAATTTCAGACTGGCCAAACCTCTCTCATACTTGGTAATATTTCCTCTAACCGTTCCTATTTCTTTAACCACATTGTCATGATAGCCTTTATATTCTATGACGCATTCTCCCAGTTTTTTTTGTTTTTCCAGCGCTGGTTCACTAAATTCAGCCAGCTTGGATTCTAGGTCAATTCTTCTTTGCTCAACCTCTTGAGTTAATTCTTTTCTCTCGCCAGTTAATTTAGTTTTAATCTCTGCTATTTGATCCTCTGAATGAAGGCCTAATTCTTCTAAACTTTTCACATCGTTGGCCGCGCTTTTCTCATGAACGGCCAAGGCCGCTTTTTTGTCTTTAAGCTGTTGGCCGTCGGTTTGTTCAATCACAACCAGCTTTTTTTCCACCTCTTGATGAGCGACTTCAGCGATTTTTCTAAATTCAATCGCTTTGCCTTTCTCCGACTCCCGGCCGCCGGCGCGCCAAATTTTGAACCGGTCAGCCCAGCCTAATTTCACTTGCTCCTTTAGTTTGTTCTTGCCCCCGGCCACTTCAAATTCAATGTCCTGGTAGGCGCTAGCCAGCTCGGTTGAATCTCCTAAAATCTCATCAATTTTATCCGCTTTTTGTTGGGAATCCATTTTGCTAAAATCTGCTAGTTTGTCCTGGGGGGGGGTTTTTTCTGGCGGATTTCCGGAGGTCTCCGAGTTAGCCACCGCTTTTTCTTGTTCTGCCAGCGGCTGTTCGCCAAGTTTTGATTCTAATGTCATATTTTTAAAATTAATAATTATCTACTAAAATATTTCCCGCCATCATCCTCGTCCGACAAACTAACCGACTTGGTTCTGGGTTGCCCGGAGTTTTCTGATTCGCTGGCGGCGTTTTTATCCGATGGTTTATCGTCTTTCAGCTCTTCGGCCTCTTCCATGTCAGTTTCTTCAATTTCAACTTCGGTTTCATCTTCCTCTCCCTCCCCCTTCTCCTCTTCCGGCAGATACTCATCCGGCGCCACCGCCTCGGTCTGCTTGTGCAAAGGTGCGCCCGCGGCGCCTTGATTTATCATATTATCATACTGCTGGCGCGTTATCAAGACTTCCCGCGGCCTGGAACCCGCGCCCGGCCCGATCACACCGCTCTCTTCCAGTAAATCCAGCAGCCTGGCCGCGCGGGCGTAGCCGATGCTTAAACGCCTCTGCAAATACGAAGCCGAAGCTTTGCCTGAATTTATAATCAGCTCCTTGGCTTCTTCCAGCAGTTCATCCTCATCTTCGACATTGTCGGACAAACCCACGCCGGCAATACCATGGACCTTTTGCCGATTAGTGATGCCTTCAATGTATCGCGCCTCGCCGCCCCGGTCTTTAATATAATTGACTATTCTTTTAATTTCATTTTCACTGACAAAAGCGCCCTGCAGCCGCTTGGGTTTAGAAATTTCCGCCGTGGTAAACAGCATATCGCCCCGGCCTAATAGCTTTTCCGCGCCCAAGGAATCCAAAATCGTGCGCGAATCAATGCCCGAAGCCACGGAGAAAGCGATGCGCGCCGGCATATTGGCCTTAATCAAACCGGTGATAACATCAACGCTCGGCCGCTGCGTGGCCAAGATCAAATGGATGCCAACGGCCCGGGCCATTTGCGCCAGCCGGATAATACTGGCTTCAACCTCCCGCCCGGCCGCCACCATCAGGTCGGCTAATTCATCTATCACAAAAACAATCACCGGCATTTTATCGCGGCCATCCTGGTTAAAACTCATAATATTCCGCCGGCCGGTCCTGGCCAAAGTTTCAAACCGCCGGTCCATTTCATTCAAACACCATTTCAAAGCGTTAATGGTCTTGCCCACTTCGGTAATCACCGGCGTTAAAAGATGCGGCACGCCGTTATAGACTGGCAATTCCACCCGTTTGGGGTCAACCATGATAAAGCGTAAATCATCCGGACTGTTTTGATATAACAAGCTGACGATAATAGCGTTTAAGCAGACCGATTTACCCGAATTGGTAGCGCCGGCCACCAAGAGATGGGGCATCTTGGCCAAATCGTCTAGCCAAACCTTGCCGGCCACGTCTTTGCCTAGAGCGATCAGGGTGTTAATTTTTCTGTTTTTATAAATTTCTCCGGCCAAAACCTCGCGCAAACCCACGATGGCCTTGGTTTGGTTGGGCACTTCCACGCCGACTAATGAGCGGCCCGGAATGGGCGCCTCAATCCTGATGGGGTGGGCGGCCAGGGATAGCGCCAGGTCATTTGATAAAGCGGTAATCCGCGTTAATTTTATGCCCTCGGCTGGCCTTAAGGTGTATTGCGTCACGGTCGGCCCGACATTAACCTCGCCCATTTCCGTCGGAATGCCGAAATTATCCAGCGTCCGCTGAATCACAAGCATATTATTTTTAATATCGCCCGAGGTGGGCCTGCCGATTTTGGCATTAAGCAAATCCAGGGGCAAATCAATTCTGACATGAGTCGGCCGCCAGCCGCCGGGCTGGCCCTTGGCTTCTTCGCTCCTGGCCTCGCCTGATTCAGCTTTAATTTTATGCTTATGAAATCCAGACTGGCCCAGCTCCTCCGCGGCAGGAGCCGCGGACTCGCCGTCATCATCCGTTTCCGGCTCATCAAACTCTTCATCCTCCGGCCCGCCCGCCGCGGCCTCTTCCTCTTTAAACTTCTCCGCCAAGGCTTCATTCTCTCGGCCGCTGCCAAAAATTTTATTGAAAATATAGTTGACCGAATAAAGCAGCTTAAAAAACCAGCTGTCACGGCCGATGATGGATTCCAAGGTGGCGTTAAACATCAGCATGATGGCGATAAAAAGCAAGCCGACAATGACGATAAGACCGGCCCAAAAGCCCATGATTTTATAAAAAATAGTTACCAGGCTATAGCCGATATAACCGCCGCCCGCGCCTTCCGTGACCGCCGCTTGCCAGTTATCCTGACCGATAAAGGTGTGGAGCAGGGCGCTGAAAAAAATAACAAAAATGAATAAGCCAAGAAAATTAGCGCCCCTGACCCAGTCCTTGCTTCGGTTATATATTAAAAAACCGATGGCCAGAAGGGTTAAAGGAAAAAACCATTTGGCCCAGCCGAATAAAAAGATTATGCCTTTTTCCAGGTAGCTACCCAAACCCTCAGCCAAGCCGAACAGCGACAGCAAGCTGATGGCGCCAAAAGCCAAAAGC